>Ga0208242_100157_pt1 | contig 86716 bp, 70 predicted proteins | sample SubbioAug_CSW13A_FD_184825 | JGI IMG/M metagenome (GOLD analysis project Ga0208242, IMG submission 184825) | Serpentinite rock and fluid subsurface biosphere microbial communities from McLaughlin Reserve, California, USA - CR12Aug_CSW13A (SPAdes) | ecosystem: Environmental > Terrestrial > Deep... | reverse complement strand
ACACGCGCACCCGGCCCCGCCGCCATGCCTTTGCCTACCCCACCTATTTCCTGATGCTGCCACTGCGCAGCCTGCACGACCACGGCCCCGGGCAACTGGCCCGCAACCGCCCGGCCGCGCTCGGCTTCAGGGACAGCGACCACGGCGACGGCCGGGCGGACTGCTTGGCCTGGTTCGACGAACTGCTGACCCGGCACGGCATCACCGACGCCGATGGCGAGGTCTGGCTGCACACCTACCCCCGGGTGCTGGGCTACGTCTTCAAGCCGGTGAGCTTCTGGTATGCGCACCGTGCCGACGGCAGCCTGCGCGCCATCGTCGCAGAGGTCAACAACACCTTCGGTGAGCGCCACTGCTACCTGCTCGACCAGCCGCGCTACGGCCAGCCGATCGAGGCCGGCAAGGCCATGCACGTCTCGCCCTTCTGCCCGGTCAGGGGCCACTACCGCTTCGTGTTCATGCGCGACGCGGGACCGGACGGTGACCGGACGGTGGCGCGTGTCGACTACCACGACGACCCGCAGGCCGATGCCCTGATCCACACCAGCGTCAGCGGCCGGCTGGAACGCCTGACGCCGGCCAGCGCCCGGCGAGCCCTGTGGCGCCACCCGCTGATGACCGTGGGCGTGATCGCCCGCATCCACTGGCAGGCCCTGCGCCTGTGGCTGCAACGCACACCTTTTTTCCGGCAGCCACCGGCGCCGGACCACTTCGTGACCCAGGGCCGGCCCGCCCTGGCGCACCCGAATTCCGCTGAAACCGCCGTCCACCCCAGTCGCCCATGAACAGCACCACCGCCCGCCCCGGCCCAGCCGGTTTCGCCCTGCCCCGCAATGCCCCGGCCGCCGCCCGCAGCGTTCTGCAACTGCTGCAGCGCATGCAGCATGGCAGTCTGACCGTGACCCTGCCCGACGGAACGGTGCAGCGCTTCGGCAGCGCCGAGGGTCCGCACGCCAGCATCCAGCTGCACAACTGGAATGCCTGCGGCGCCGCACTGAAATCGGGTGACATCGGCTTCGCCGAGAGCTATGTGGCCGGAGACTGGTCGACGCCCAACCTGAGCGCGCTGCTGGGCCTGCTGGTGGCCAACCGGCGCGAGGTCGACAAGGTGATCTACGGCTCGTGGCTGGGGCGCCTGGCCTACCGTGTGCGCCACCTGCTCAATCGCAACTCCAAGGCCAACAGCCGCCGCAACATCCACGCCCACTACGACCTGGGCAACGCCTTCTACCACCTGTGGCTGGACGAGACCATGAACTACTCGTCGGCCTGGTTCGAACGGTCCGACATGGACATGGTGCAGGCCCAGCACGCCAAGGTGCGCCGCGCCCTGAAATCGGCGGGTGTGCAGGCGGGCGACCGTGTGCTGGAGATCGGCTGCGGCTGGGGAGCATTGGCTGAAATGGCCACCACCGAGTTCGGCGCCCGCATCACTGGCGTGACGCTCTCGACCGAGCAGCTCGAATACGCCACCCGGCGCCTGGATGCTGCGGGCGACCGGGCCGACCTGAGGTTGATGGACTATCGGGACATCAGCGACGGTCCCTACGACGCAATCTGCTCGATCGAGATGGTTGAAGCCGTGGGTCAGGAGTACTGGCCGACCTACTTCAAGTCCGTGCACGACCTGCTCAAGCCGGGTGGCCAGGCCTGCATCCAGAGCATCGTGATCGACGACGCGTTGTTCGACCGTTACATCCGCGGCACCGACTTCATCCAGCAGTACATCTTCCCCGGCGGCTGCCTGCCCTGCCCGCACGAGTTCAAGGCGCAGGCCCGCGTGGCCGGGCTGGAAGTGATCGAGGAATTCGCCTTCGGCCAGGACTACGCCCGCACGCTGGCATTCTGGCGCGAGCGCTTCCTTCAACAGCAGGACGAGGTGCTGCGCCAGGGCTTCGACACCGAGTTCCTGCGCATCTGGGAGTTCTACCTGGCCTACTGCGAAGCGGCCTTCGCCCAGGCCAGCATCGACGTGGTGCAGTACACCCTGCGGAGGCCGGCGTGAACCCCTGGCAGGTCATCGGGTGCTCGCTGGCGCTGGTCTGTGCGAGCGCCACCTCGGCCAGCACCGGCAGCGCAGCGCCACCGTCGGTGTCGGCCGCGCTGGCCGAGAAACAGGCGGTCGCCAGCACCCGGCTGCGTGTCTGGGGATTCGAGGTCTATGACGCACGCCTGTGGGCGCGCCCTGGCTTCGAGCTGACGCGCTTTGAAGATCAGCCTTTCGCGCTGGAGCTGGCCTACCTGCGCAGCTTCAAGGGAGCCGACATCGCGCGCCGCTCCATCGACGAGATGCGCCAGACCGGCGCGCTGGACGAAGCCGATGCCGCGCGCTGGCTGGCGGCCATGACCGCCCTGTTCCCCGACGTCCAGCGCGGCGACCGCATCACCGGCGTGCATGTGCCTGGCACGGGCGCGCGCTTCTACCTCAACGACCGCCTGCTCGGTGAGGTTGTCGAAGACCGCTTCTCGCGCCGCTTCTTCGGCATCTGGCTGTCCGAGCGCACCTCGCAGCCGCGCATGCGCGATGCCCTGCTGGCCCAGCTGCAGGGCCAGGGCAATGGCACCGGGACCGCTTCCGGCGCGGTCAACCGCTGATGAACACCGGCGCTGCGCCCACCGAAGCGGCGGCCCGCTTCCTCGGCCCCGGCGCCTGGCGCCTAGGGGTGGGATACGGCCTGCTCGGACTGCCCCTGGCCTTTGTGGCGCTGCCGCTGTACGTGATCCTGCCCAACCACTATGCGCGCGAATTCGCCGCACCACTGGGTCTGCTGGGCGGCGTGCTGCTGGGCGCGCGCCTGATCGATGCCGTGCTCGACCCGTGGATCGGCCGCTGGTGCGACCGCTTGTTCGCCCGCTCGCACCATGCCGTGCTCGGCGTCTGCGCGGCGGCTGCCGTGGTGCTGGCCCTGGGCCTGTGGGGACTGCTGTTCCCGCCGGCCGCCGCACGGGGCAGCACCGCCGCCCTGCTGACCTGGGCCGGCGTTCTGATGGCCATCACCTACACCGCCTACAGCATCGTCAGTGTGGCCCACCAGTCCTGGGGGGCTCGGCTGGGCGGTACCGAAGCCCAGCGCAGCCGCATCGTGGCCTGGCGCGAGGCGCTCTCGCTGGTGGGCGTGCTGCTGGCTGCCGTGCTGCCCGCCACCCTGGGTCTGGGCGCCACCGTGAGCGCCTTTGCCGTGCTGCTGGCCCTGGGCTGGCTGGCCTGGACACGAGCGGTTGTCCCGCCGACGGCCGCCCTGCCCCCGACGGGCGGCGCGGTCGGCCACTCCCCCTTGCGCCAGCCGGCCTTCCAGCGCCTGCTGGCGGTGTTCGTGCTCAACGGCACGGCCAGCGCCATCCCGGCCACCCTGGTGCTGTTCTTCGTGCAGGACCGTCTGCAGGCGCCGGCCTCGATCGAACCGGCCTTCCTGGCCACCTATTTCCTGTGCGCCGCCCTGTCGATGCCGCTGTGGGTACGCCTGGTCGGCCGCCTGGGTCTGGCCCGTACCTGGCTGGCCGGCATGGCGCTGTCGGTGGCCGTCTTCGTCTGGGCCGCCACGCTGGGCGAAGGCGATATCGTGCCTTTCCTGGTGGTCTGCGCGCTGTCGGGCCTGGCCCTGGGCACCGACCTGGCCCTGCCCGGCGCCATGCTGGCCGGTGTGGTTGGCCAGCTGGGCGAGCGAGGCCAGCGCGAAGGCGCGTACTTCGGCTGGTGGAACTTCGCCGCCAAGCTCAACCTGGCGCTGGCCGCCGGTCTGGCCCTGCCGCTGCTGGCCGCCTTCGGCTACACCCCCGGCTCGCGCGACCCGCAGGCCCTGCAGACCCTGACCATCGCCTACTGCCTGCTGCCCTGCGTCCTCAAGCTCATGGCGGCCGGCCTGCTCTACACCCTGGTGATCCGCCGCGACGCCTCCCCCGACCTGCCCACCGTGGGCCAAGCCACGAGACCCTGAACCATGCAAAGACGTGTCCTGCTGCTCGCCGGCCTGGCCGGCACCGCCACCCTGGCCGGCTGTGCCGGCCCCCAGATCGCCGACTACAGCGGCCAGAAGCCCGAACTGGACCTGCGCAAGTACTTCAACGGCACCCTGGATGCCTTCGGTGTGTTCACCGACCGCAGCGGCAAGGTGGCGCGCCGGTTCACCGTGGTCATGAACTGCTCCTGGAACGGCAACGAAGGTGTGCTCGACGAGGATTTCACCTACTCGGACGGCAGCACCGAGAAGCGCGTCTGGCGCCTGACCTACCTCGGCGACGGGCGCTACAGCGGCACCGCCGGCGACGTGGTGGGAACCGCCTTCGGTCAGACCAGCGGCAACGCGTTCCGCTGGGGATACACCTTGGCCCTGCCGGTTGACGGTCGCGTCTGGGAGGTCCAGTTCGACGACTGGATGTACCTGATGGACGAGCGCATCATGCTCAACAAAGCGACCATGAGCAAGTTCGGCATCCGTCTGGGCGAGGTCACCCTGACCTTCGTCAAGCGTTGAAGCAGACACGATGTCCAACACCCACAGTTTCATCGACACCGCCACACCGGCACGCAAGCCCGACAGTCAGGTGCGGGCACGCACCTGGCTGCGTCCCTTCAATCCGCCGCTGATCGACTGGCGCGGCCAGCGTGTCTGGCTGGTCGGTGCCTCCAGCGGCATTGGCGAAGCCACCGCGGCCACCCTGCACGCACGCGGCGCCCAGGTGCTGGTCTCGGCCCGCAAGGCCGAGGCACTGGAGCGCTTCGTGCAGCAGCACCCGGGAGCCCAGGCCTGGCCTCTGGATGCCACCGACGAGCAGGCGGTCGCGCGCACCGCCAGCGCCATCCTGGCAGAAGGCCCCCTGGATCTGGTGGTCTACTGCGCCGGCCACTACCAGGCCATGCGGGCCACCGAAATCGACCTGGCCGACATGCACCGGCACATGACCATCAACTACAGCGGTGCCCTGAACCTGCTGGCCGCGGTGCTGCCGTCAATGGTCGCCCGCGGCCAGGGTCATCTGAGCCTGATCAGCAGCGTGGCCGGCTTCCGCGGTCTGCCCAAGAGCCTGGCCTATGGACCGACCAAGGCCGCACTGACCCACTTGGCGGAGAACCTCTACCTCGACCTGCACCCGCTGGGCATCGGCGTCAGCGCCATCCACCCCGGTTTCGTGCAGACCCCGCTGACCGCCGGCAACAACTTCGCAATGCCCGCCCTGCTGACGCCCGAGCAGGCCGCCCAGGCCATGCTGCACGGCTGGGCGCGCGGCGACTTCGACATCCACTTCCCGCGCCGCTTCACGCGCTGGATGAAACTGCTGCGCCTGCTGCCTTACCGGCTGTACTTTCCGGTGGTGCGCCGATTCACCGGCCTGTAAGCTCCCACCCCATGAATGCCGGTTTGTTCCCCGACGCGGCGCGCGCAGCACTGGAGCGCGTCTGCACCTTCTACGAGACGCTGAGTCCCCAGTCGCTGGTCGACATCGGGTCCCTGTACACACCCGACGCGCGCTTCAAGGACCCGTTCAACGAGGTACAGGGTGTGCCCGCCATCACCCGCATCTTCGAGCACATGTTCGAGAGCCTGCACGAGCCCCGGTTCGTCGTGACACGGCGCCTGCTCGATGGCCGGGATGCCTTCCTGGTGTGGGAATTCCGCTTTCGTTTCAAGCGCTTTGACAGCCAGTCTGAACAGGTGATCCGCGGCGGCTCGCACCTTGAGCTGGCGGCCGACGGCCGGGTGGCCGGACACCGGGACTACTGGGACGCGGCCGAAGAGCTGTACGAAAAGCTGCCGGCCATCGGCGGCCTGATGCGCTGGCTGCGGCGGCGCGTCAACCAATAGCACGGCCGGACTCCCTATACTGTCCGGGTCCCACTGGCGCGCAGGCGCTTTGGCACCCCACCACCCCGATCAGGCCTTCCGCCCGCCCAACAGCGCGGGCGAACCACCATGCCCGACACCCCGACAAACGACGAGCTCGCCCTGCTGGACCGGCATGTGGTCTGCCTGCTCGGCCTGCCTTTCGATGTCCTCACCCTGGCTGGCACGGTTGAGCGCCTGCGCACGGCAGCCTCCCGGCGACAGCCCTGCTGGCTGTCCACGCCCAACCTGAACTTCCTGATCGCCGCCCACCAGGACCCGCAGTTCCGCCGCTCGGTGCTGCTGAGCGAGCTGAGCGTGGCCGATGGCATGCCCGTGATCTGGCTGGCCCGGCTGCTGGGCCTGCCACTGCACGAACGGGTCGCCGGCTCCGACGTGTTCGAGGCCCTGCACCACGGCGGTGGCACGGAGCCGATGAAGAGCTACTTCTTTGGTGGGCCCGATGGAGCGGCCGAGGCCGCCTGCCAGCGCGTCAACGCGCGGGGTGGCGCCATGCGCTGCGTCGGCTGGCAGTCACCCGGCTTCGGATCGATGGACAGCATGAGCTCCGACGCCGTGATCGGTGCGATCAACGCCACCGGGCCAGACTTTGTGGTGGTTTCGCTGGGGGCCAAGAAGGGGCAGACCTGGATCGAGCGCAACCGCCCCCGCCTGCAGGCCCCGCTGATCAGCCACCTGGGCGCCGTGGTCAATTTCGAAGCCGGCACGGTGCGCCGGGCGCCACCCGCCTGGCGCCGCATAGGGCTGGAGTGGCTGTGGCGCATCGTCCAGGAACCGGCCCTGTGGCGCCGCTACGCGAACGACGCCGCGGCCCTGCTGCCCATGCTCTGGCGCCAGGTGCTGCCGCTGGCCTGGGCCCGCTGGCGCCGCAGCCACACCCCGCAGCCCCTGGAGGCACAGATCGACAGCCGCGGCGACGGCACCCGGTTGCTGCGCCTGTCGGGCGCTTGCACGGCCGGCACGCTGGCCACGCTGCGGACCGGCTGCCGCCAGGCCTTGTCGGTTGCGGGTCCCATTGAAATCGATCTGTCGACGGTGTCCGACATCGACGCCGAGGGCATGGGCACGCTGCTGATGCTGCAGTCGGTGCAGGTACGTCGGGGGCTGGCCTGCCAGGTGGGCCGGGTCAGCGCCGTGGCACGCCAGCGTCTGCAGCAGCACGGCTGCGCCGACCTGCTGCAAAGGTCGGGCCGATAAGCCGTGCCGGCGGCGGTTCAGTTCGGCAGCGTGTCCGAAAAGCTCTGGCGCAGCGCCAGCTTGTCGCTGAGCCTGACCAGGTTCGGGTAGCTGCCACGCCAGTCGATCTGCGGGAAGCGGAAGTCCAGGTAACCCAGGGCGCAGCCGGCCGCTACGTCAGACAGGCTGAAATGGATGCCCGAGCAGAAGGGCTTGTCACCCAGCCCCTGGCTCATGGAGCGCAGCGCACCATCGATCTTGCCCATCTGGCGGTCAATCCAGGCCTGGCTGCGCTGCTCTTCGGAACGGCCAGGCCAGTTGGCCTCCAAGCGCGCGAGGATGGCCGCATCCAGCAGGCCATCGGCCAGGGCCTCCCAGGTCTTGACCTCGGCGCGCTCCCGCCCGGACGGCGGAATCAGTTTGCCCACCGGCGACAGGGTGTCAAGGTACTCGACGATGACCCGCGAGTCGAACACCGCCTCGCCGCCCTCCATCACCAGGCAGGGCACCTTGCCCAGCGGGTTCGAGGCCCCGATACGGGTTTCGGCCGACCAAACGTCCTCCTGCACGAACTGGTAGTCGAGCTTTTTTTCGGCCATGACGATGCGCACTTTGCGCACGTAGGGGCTGGTGATCGCTCCGATGAGTTTCATGGGTTGGACGGGATGTGACAGGATTCCCTGGGAGCCGCGATTTTAGCGAGTGCCGCCTTCTGCCGTGCTGACAGGCCCTTGTCCGTAGGGTCGTCCGGCAGTCACCCTCCTACAATCGCCCCATGCGTTCGAATTCCTCCGCCTCCCCTTCTGCCTCCCCGTCTGGCCTGTCGGCCGTCTCCGCGCTGTCCCCGCTGGACGGCCGCTATGGCGGGCGACTCGCCACGCTGCGCCCCTTCATGAGCGAACAGGGCTACATGCACCGCCGGGTGCAGGTGGAAATTGCCTGGTTCATCGCCCTCTCGGACGCCGGCTTCGACGAGTTCAAGCCCCTGTCACCAGGTGCCCGCACCTACCTGCTGAGCCTGGTCAAGAACTTCAGCGAGGCGGATGCCCTGGCCATCAAGGAGATCGAAAAGACCACCAACCACGACGTCAAGGCGGTCGAGTACTGGATCAAGTCCAAGTTCGACGCGCGCCCCGAACTGGAAAAAGCCGCCGAATTCGTCCATTTTGCCTGCACCAGCGAGGACATCAACAACACCAGCCATGCGCTGCAGCTCAAGGGCGGCCGTGACGAGGTGCTGATGCCGGCGCTGGACACGCTGATCGCCCGCCTGCGCGAGATGGCCCACCAATACGCGCACGTGCCCATGCTCAGCCGCACCCACGGCCAGACCGCCAGCCCCACCACCGTGGGCAAGGAACTGGCCAACGTGGTGGTGCGCCTGGCCGCCGCTCGCGAGCGCATTGCAGCCGTCAAGCTCATGGGCAAGATGAACGGCGCCGTGGGCAATTACAACGCCCACTTGTCGGCCTGGCCCGACTTCGACTGGGAGGCATTCAGCCGCCAGGTCATCGAGACACCCGAACCCCTGGGCCTGGGCCTGACCTTCCAGCCGTATTCGATCCAGATCGAGCCACACGACTACATGGCCGAGCTGTTCGATGCCATCGCCCGCACCAACACCATCCTGATCGATCTGGCGCGCGACATCTGGGGCTACGTCAGTCTGGGCTACTTCAAGCAGCGGCTCAAAGCCGGGGAGATCGGCTCCTCGACCATGCCGCACAAGGTCAACCCGATCGATTTCGAGAATGCCGAAGGCAACCTGGGTCTGGCCAACGCCCTGCTCAGGCACCTTTCTGAAAAGCTGCCCATCAGCCGCTGGCAGCGCGACCTGACCGACTCCACCGTGCTGCGCAACATGGGCGTGGCCATGGGCTATGCGGTGCTGGCCTACCACTCGCTGATGACCGGCCTGAACAAGCTCGAACTCAACGAGGAGGCCCTGGCCGCCGACCTCGACGCCTCATGGGAAGTGCTGGCCGAGCCGATCCAGACCGTGATGCGGCGCTTTGGCGTGGCCGGTGCCTACGAGAAGCTCAAGGAAGTGACCCGCGGCAAGACGGTGCGTGCCGAAGACCTGCACAACCTGATCCGCAGTCTGGACATTCCCCAGGCCGAAAAGGACCGCCTGCTGGCCATGACACCGGCCAGCTACGTGGGCAAGGCCGCCGAACTGGCCCAGCGGGCCTGAGGCCACCGGGGAAGGGGCCGCCTGACACGCGCCAGGGCCCACCTGCCGTCTGTCGGCCCCACGGACCGCCGGTAACCGGGGCCCTGCCCCCGTGATCTGCAGCGGCGCCGTCTGCTACCCAATCGGCCGCAGATATGACAAAGTTGGCAGCAACTCGTCCATGCGACTTGAGGTGGGTCAAACCACGACGGCCACGGCGACCCTACAGTGTGCGCCTTCCGGGGCCCTTTTGCCCTCTTGAAACCGGCCGTACAAGGGCGGCCTACCGACCGATACCGGAGATCCAGACCATGGCCATTGAGCTGTACAACAAGGATGGCCATGTGTGCCTGATGTTCGCCCACCTCAGCGACGAGGGCGGCGAGGCCGTGCAAGCCAACCAGTTCCTGGTGATCGACAAGGACCAGGGCGCTATCATCGACCCGGGCGGCAACGTGGCTTACAACGAACTGCTGCTGACCATCGGCCGTTACTTCCCGGCCAACAAACTCACCGAGATCCTGGCCTCGCACGCCGATCCGGACATCATCGCCTCGCTCGACCGCTGGATGACCAGCACCCAGGCCACGCTGTACATCTCGCGCCTGTGGGAGCGCTTCGCGCCGCATTTCTGCAAACCCGGCAAGACAGCCGGTCGCATTGTCGGCATCCCCGACCCCGGCATGCGCATTCCCCTGGGCCGCAGTGAAATCGTGGCCCTGCCGGCGCACTTCATGCACTCCGAAGGCAATTTCCAGTTCTGGGATCCGGTCAGCCGCATCTTGTTTTCAGGCGATCTGGGTGTGTCCATCGGCACCTCGGCCGACGCCTCGAAAACCATCACCAGCCTGGCACCCCACCTGCCCAGGATGGAGGCCTTCCACCGCCGCTACATGGTGTCGCAGAAAGTCCTGCGTCTGTGGGCCAACATGGTCCGCACGCTTCCGGTCAACATGATCGTCCCGCAACACGGCGCGCCCCTGGCGGGCGCTGCGGTGCAGGAATTCATCGACTGGATCGGCGACCTGAGCTGCGGCGTCGATCATCTGACGCAGGCGAACTACACGGTCCCTGCCTAAAGGCACTGGAGCCCCCACGCTCCACCGCTGCGCGGGTCGCTGCCCCCCACGGGGGCTGACCTGGCTCGGGGCGGCCCTTCGCCGCGGGCGCGGAGCCCCCACGCTCCACCGCTGCGCGGGTCCCGATGGACCGTCGCGCCCGCGAACGCGGGGGTCCACGCATGCAGTCATGCGGCTATTCGATGGCGCGTTCGGCGTAGCGGTTGAAGCGCCAGGAATTGCCTTCAAGTGTGATGCGGCGCCAGACGGCCCGCTTGGCAGCCGGGCTCATCGCCGTCCAGTGCTGGACTTCGTCAAAGCTTCGGCCGCACCCCTTGCAGATGTCGTCCCCCTGGCTGGTGGAGCAGATCGCAATGCAGGGCGTGTCCGGCTGGCTTTCGTACCAGACCATCCAGGCTGCGCGGGCGGCCGGTGGCATGCCGGTTTCCTCGATCTCGGTCTGGCGGAAGTACACCATCAGCCCATACACCTCCGCCAGGGCCCTCAGTTCGGGCGCCAGCGACAAGCCATCGGACGAGGGTGAGCGCTCACGCCAATGGTTGATGGCCGACTCGATGTCGGTGATGTGAATGCCTGTCATGGGATTGCGGTGCGGGAGCGCATCATAACGATGGGCGGTGCCAACTGCCGCCACATGGACATGTCGGATCAGGCCCGACGCTGGCGGCAGTCTGGCGCCCGTACAAGGGTCTATCATGTGGCTGACCTGCAGCCTGCCGGGGCCGCACCCTCATCATTTCATCACCAGGGAGAACACCACCATGAGACTGCTTGCCAAATGGCTGCTCGCCGCCTGTGCCCTGCTGCTCGTGGCCTACATCTACCCGGGTGTCCAGGTGCAGAGCTACGGCTCCGCGCTGATCGCCGCGGCCGTGATCGCCTTTTTCAACACGCTGGTGCGGCCGGTGCTGGTGATACTGACCCTGCCGGTGACCCTGGTCACCCTGGGCCTGTTTCTGTTTGTCATCAACGCCCTGATGTTCTGGGCTGCCTCCGGACTGCTGGGCGGCTTTGGCGTCAACGGGTTCTGGGCCGCCCTGCTCGGCTCCATCATCTACTCGCTGCTGATGCTGGCCGTTGAATCGGCCTTGCGGTCGGTGTTCCCCTCGGGCAGCTGATTCACTGCCCATGCCTCACAGGCCATCCCGGTCGGCCTGTTCCGCTTGCCGCAGCAGGGTCTGGACCTCGCGTGTGCGGGCGTCGACCACCGCCATCTCCACCGGATCGGCCGCTCGCTGGGCTGCCGGAATTGCCTGCGCAGCACGCAGCCGCTCCAGCGCGCCGGAGTAGTCGCGCATGGCGACATGGGCCTCGGCTTCGGCCCGAACGGCGCGCAAGGTCTGTCCCTGGGTGCGGTAGACCGCGCTGAGTGTCTGCCAGGCCAGGGCATCCCGCGGGTGGTTCACCACCCAGGTCTGCAGTCGCGAGGCCGCCGGCCGCGGTGTGGAGGTGGCCATGGCGGCCTGGGCGCCCAGCAGCAAGCGGCCACGGTCACCCGCTGCAAGCGCCTGGTCGCGCAGCCGGGCGAGTTCGGCCAGCTGCGTTGGTGTGCGCGGGTGGGCCGGTGCGAGCACAACCTCCATCCACAGGGCGTCGGCCACCCAGGCCACCTCGGGCGGCACCTCCTCCCGCAGACGCTGTGCCAGCTGGACCGCCAGTGCCGGTTGGCCCAGCCGGTGCGCAGCCCAGGCAGCCGCGTATCGATCGCCGGGTCTCACCTGCTCGGCCTGCCCGCTGGCCAGCCAGGCCCGCAGACGATCGGGGCCATTCTCGGCGAGCACGCGGGCGCGCGCCGCCATCAGCGGGTGCAGTGCGGCCGGCGGCAGGGCCATGGCCGGGTTGAAGCCATCGCGGGGCAGAGCCAGATTCAGCCCGGGGCCCGGACCCGGCACCACGGCCTGCCCGGGCGCCGCCGTGACCCGAGGGCCACTGACCGTCCCCAGCCCTCCCATGGGCAGCCGCGCCTTCATGTCCGCCATGCGTTCGCTGGACAGCGGGTGGCTGCGCAGGTACGGAAACGATCCGTCGTCGTTCAGACGCGAAGCCTGTTGCAGCTTCTCGAACATGCTGACGAAACCTTCGCCCTCGAAACCCGCGCCGGTGAGCACCGAGAACCCCACCCGGTCGGCCTCGCGCTCCATGTCGCGCGAGAAGTTGAGCTGGGTCTGGGCGGCCACGGCCTGGCTGCCGGCGATGGCGGCATTGGCCACGTCAACGTTGTTGCGTGCCGCCAGGGCCCCCAGGATCATGGCGCCGATGATCCAGGGCGCCGCCTTGTCCTGGCGGGTCAGCATGCGGGCGATGTGGCGCTGCGAGACGTGGCTGAGCTCATGGGCCAGCACCGACGCCAGTTCGGCCGAGGTGTCGGTGACGGCGATCAATCCCAGGTGGACGCCGAAATAACCGCCGGGCAGGGCAAAGGCATTGACCCGCCGGTCGCGCGAGATCATCAGCTCCCAGGCCATGCGTTCGGCCAGCTCGGGGGTGATTTCGCCGCGCGCCCGCGCCGCCGTCAGCAAGGGCTGCCACAGTCGCTGCAGGTAATCCCCCAGCAAGGGGTCGTCGAGGTAATCAGGGTCTCTGTAAATGTCGCGGGCGATGCGGTCGCCGAGCCGGCGCTCCTCTGCCACAGACATGCCATCGACGTCACCCAGCGAGGGCAGTTGGGACGGCTCGCTGGTGTGCTGAGCCCGCAGCGGCCCCAGGGGCATGGCCAGCAAAGCCGCCAGCAGGACCGTGGAGACCCGTATCCTGCGGGCACGGCGGGGCAGCAAAAGGGGTGGGAGGGCGGTCCGCATGCCCGTATGATGCCGGCAACCGGCCGGGGTTCACCCTTGCCGGAAGTAAATTCCCGTCAAAGAACCGACATGAGTGACACATCCCCGTCCCATCCGGCGCTGGCCGGCAGCCTGACCCATTTTGACGCCGAGGGGCAGGCGCACATGGTCGACGTCGCGGCCAAGGCCCACACCCACCGGGTGGCGGTGGCCGAAGGCCGCATCCGCATGGAACCGGCCACCCTGGAGCTGATCCGCTCAGGCAACGCGAAAAAGGGCGATGTGCTGGGCATCGCCCGCATCGCAGGCATCCAGGGCGCCAAACGCACCGCCGACCTCATCCCGCTGTGCCACCCGATCGCCCTGACCCGCGTGGCGGTCGAGTTCGAGATCGAAGCGGCCGCTCCGGTCGTCATCTGCCGCGCGACCGCCGAGTGCACCGGGCAGACCGGCGTCGAGATGGAGGCGCTGACGGCCTGCAGCGTGGCCCTGCTGACCATTTACGACATGTGCAAGGCGGTCGACCGGGGCATGACGCTGGAGGCGGTCAGACTGCTGGAGAAGCGGGGGGGCAAAAGCGGGCATTTCAGCGCCGCACCCTGAGCTGGCGTGCCTCCTCGAGCATGGCAGGATCCCCAAAGCGCTCGACGAGCGACTCTGTGATCTGTGCAGTGGCGTCGCTGAGCCACATCGGTGACTTCTTGAGAAAGCCGACTGAGCGCTGCTGAAGAAACCAATACGGCAGCGCATAAGCCGGGCCTGTGGCCGCCGTCGCCCACAAGATGAAGCGTCGCAGATCCGATGGGTTCGACTGCCCGTCCGGCACCTCGAGCAGCTTGCGCTGCTCGGCACGCAATTCGGCATCCTCAGGGATGATCAGGTGCTCTGCCAGCTCACGCAGTTGCGCAACCCCCATCTGTTCGACAACCTGATCAAAGCGCGACATCTCCAGAGCGGCCGTGTGGCTGTAGCCACGCTCGATCACCCAGCGGCTGAAACCGACCTCTCCCCGCCGGATCGTCAGGAACTTGTCCGATGTGAGTTTCAACTCTTGCCAGAATCGTCGAAAGCCGACATCGTTCAGGATGCGGGAGCCCACCAGCAACGCAAATGAGCAATAGTGGAGTCTCGGCGCCGAGGGGTTGTACCGCCATGGTGCACCCCGTCCCGGATCAGACAGGTAGTCCACCAAACCGTCATTGGAAACCGCCCCCACCAGGTCCGCGGGTGTCTGTTCGGCTCGCGACAACCAGTCCACCGACGCAGGCACAGGGAACCACACCGAATCGTTGACCAGCAAGAGTTGAGAAACCGTGCTGAGTTCGTTGAGCAGCATCAACACGCCGTCTCGATAGGCGCCGAAATCGTAGCCGTAATTGGGCCTTTCCACCAGGCGCCAGCACAACGGGGTCAGCTGCGTGCGTTCGTCCGGTGACAGCGGCAAGTTGCTGACCACGACCGGAGAAAAGCCCTTGCGCAACAAGTAGGCCAGCGAGTTCAGGTGCGACAACTGCAAGCCCAGTCTCGGATAGATCACAAATATGGCGCAACGCGGCGCGGCCGAGACCTGACCGCTGGTCACGCTGATCTTGCGTTTGAGCCACCGGTCATACCACACGTTGCCGAACCAGTCGTTGATGAGTCTGGCGGGCAGCTTGCGCACAACACCCCAGCGCCATATCAGATGGGACCTGACTCTGGCGACGAGTCCTCGGGCCTGTTGTGGCGGGGCACCAGGGTAGCTCATGAGGTCCGCCCAGTACTTCTCACTGCACCTCGACCGTTCGCTTCAACATGGGCAGCACAAAACGGTAGGCCAGGGGCGCGAACAGACAGACTTCGAGCAAACCGACCAGAACAAGCCGCATGAATGGCGACTGCCCGGCAACCCATGGCACCTCGTGCACCAGCCACCAGCCCGCTGCCGCGGTTCCGAGCAGCAACAACAAGGTCAGCGACTCCATTCTGAGGTTACGCAAGCCCATCCTCCGCCCAAACCACTGACTGACCGCTGCCGTGACCACCTCGCTTGCGACCACCGCCAGCACCGCCATTTCAATGGAGAAGTCAAACTGCAGGAACAGCAGAAGAAAGGCCAGGAATGCCAGGACTTTGACAGCACTGACCACGGCAATCAGCCGCGGTTTGCCTGTTGCCATGAACACCGACCCGTAGATGCCGCTGAGGCTGCTGAACCAGCCTGCCAGTGCCAGCAAGGGAAGAAAGTCCCCGCCCTTGATGTAGCGCTCGTCATAGGCAAGCTCAAAAAAACTGCTGGCACCCGTGATCAACAGGACAACCACAAACGTCATCACCAGCATCAACGGCACACGGGTGCGCCTGAAGGCATCCTCCAGCGGCACACCTTGATCCAGCATCCGCGAATACCACGGAAACACAATGGAAGACTGCACGGCCCCATTGAGCAAGGTCACCATCATGGCCAGACTGGTCGCCATCGAGTAGACGCCCACTGCAGCCAAGGGGAAAATGGCAGCCAGCAGGAGTCGATCGATCTGAATGGCAAGAAAGGAAATTGCCGTGCTCAGAAAGATCCATTTCCCGAAGCCAAGAATGGAGCGGACAGCGTCTCTTTCCAGCTGAAACCGGTCTGACGCCCCAGCGATCATCGAGTACGAGAGCCAGACCCGCAAGACACCACTGAACAAGCCCGCCAGAGCCAGTGCGTAGACGGATCGCAGGTACCAGGCCAGCAGGACCATGGCCGCAGCGTTGACGACCTGCACCAGAAAATCCATCTTGATCACAACAGCGACGTTCATGCGTCGCTCCGCCACCAGCACACGGGAGGCCACCAGGCCGTCAACGACAGCCCCGAATCCCACCAGCGGAATCAGCCACAACAGCTGAAAGGCCATGGGGTCGTTGGCGCCGTAGAAGCGGGCCATCGGCCATGCGAGGATGACGGCAATCAGGAACAGCAAGAATCCCCGGATGACCTGCATGGTCCAGGCCGTGCGCAAAAACGCCGGCTCTTCACCGCGCGGGTTCTGCACCACATTCGGCTTCAACCCGATGTCGGAGAACATGCCCAAGCCTTGCATGACCGCGCCGACAATCGCCATCAGCGCGAACACCTCTTCAAACAGCAGTGCGGCGAGCGCGATGTTGGATGCCAGGCGAATGACCTGACCACCTCCAAAAGCGGCCACCACCCACATCGTCCCGGTACGGGCTCGCTCTGAGTAGCTGGACTTGTCGTGGTCGGTTACAACCACAGGGGTTTCGGATGAGCTGCTCAAGACGGTCTTCCCAGGGTGTTTTTCTCTGCCCGCGACGACCGCACCATGTGGCTGTAAGCCACACAGATGCCGATGACCGACCAGTAAACGAGGGGCACTGCGGATATGCCGCTCACGGTGTAGATCACCAGCATGATGGACAGAAGGGTGGCCAACAGCGCCCTGCCAAGCAGAGCCACCTGCTCATCGTGCCTCTTGGTCTGACGAAGGCTTTGCCAGGTGTGGAGCGCGGCCAGCAAAAACGCACCGGCATAAAACACCAGCGCCACCATGCCATAGCTCAAGGCCACCGCCAGATAGCTGTTGACGATGTCAATGATGCCCTGCCCCTGGACCATCACCTGCATTTCCGGGGCTGAGAGGAAATCGGTGGAGCCGAACCAGAAATTCCTGAGCACCACAGGAATGGCCTGTGTCAGCAGGTCGCCACGGTACTCGACGCTGCCTGCCTCGCTTTCTCCCATGAACGGCAGCAAATCGATCAGGAACTGACCGACCGGAAACTGGATGGCAATCAGCAGCCCCATTCCCGCGGTCAGTGCCAGCTTGATGGTTCGACTCACCACCTTGGTGCCAGTGAACACATACACCAGTATCAACAGGCCCAAGCCCATCCAGGGGCCGCGCGACAGCGACCAGATGACACCGCCCACCAGCAACCCCATACCCAGGTGGGTGCGCATGCTCGATGGCATGTAGGCACGCAGGAACAGGTAGCAGCCGACCCCCACCATCAAGACGTACCCAAGCACAATGGAATTTCCCAGCGTCACATCCGGCCTGAGCACCCCGGCACGCTCAAGATACCCGCCGTACTCGAACGGATTGAACCCCAATGCGGCAAACAGTGCCGTATAGAGTTTCCAATAGCGCAACACCTCGAACAGCGCGAGCGGGGACAGCACAACAACGCCCAAGGCAAAGCCGAACAGGGCCCGCTTGAAGTCCTCAAGACTGCGAAGGCTTCGGCTCAGCACGTAATAGGGCAGGAAAATGTCGGTGATATGAATGAACACCAGACGCAAGCCTCCGGTGAGCGACGCATCCCTGAATGAAAGTGCACAAGTGAGTGCCAGGTAACCCAGCACCATCCAGTCCACCGGTGACTCTCCGTACCTGATGGTGGTGCGCCGCCTGTACAGCCCCAACGCCGCAGGCAGCAGCAACGCCAAGGTGAGGAGGCGATACTGGCTCACCGGAAACAGGTGGTTGATCACGCCGAACCCCGGGATGTTCATGGTTGCGGGGGGGGCGATAAAGAGCAGAAAGAAAAAGACCCCGACCACCTGTGATTCGCGCTTGGCCAGGTGCCTCGCCCAGACCACAAGCAACAGTGCGTAGACCCAGAAGTTGTGAAAGACAAACAGACACAGCGTCAGGCCAAGCCAGGCGTTACGCCAACTTGAAAAGGTGTTCGCAGAAACAAAGCGCAGGGCCAGTGGCCTGGCAATCTGGAAGACCAGTGCGGCAACGACGAGGATGACGACCAGCGCGCGAAGATGTTCAGGCATGTTCGCCGCCGAGGCCCCTGTTCACCACGTGTGCTCCGAGTCCGCAGGCGTGCCGAGCGCCTTGCTGGCGTCCTCTACATTCGACCACTTTGACCAAACGGACTCCGGCTCAAGGCTTCAGTAGTAGGTGCCTGGCATGGCGGAGGGGTCCTTGTTCAGTACAACGCCCAACAAAGGAGCCTTGGTCAGTCGCCTCTGCGCTTCCTCGATCTCCTTCTCGGACGAAGCACCACTGCCAACCACCAGGAGCACGCAATCCACCTTCGGAAGTATCGTCAACACGTCATCTGCCGCCAGCACTGGGGGCAGATCGATCACCATGATCCGGTCAGCGTATCGATGCCGCAAATCCGAAAGCACCTCGGAGACGCGGGGTGACGCCAACAGTTCGGCCGGTCGATCCACTGGCCGGGCGGTCGGCAACAGGACCAAGCGCTCAAAGCCGGGGTTGACCATGGCATCGCCCACGTCTCGACCGCGCTGCAGGACGTCATTGAGCGACACCTGGGTGCTCAGACCCAGCACGTTGGCCACGCAGGGACGTCGCAGATCAAAATCGAGCAAGAGCGCCGTGCGTTGAATCTGCTGGGCAATGCTGATCGCCAGATTGATGGCCACGGTGGTCTTGCCACAGTCAACCGTTGGCGAAGTCACTGCCAGTACGCGCCAGCCGTTTTCGTCCATCTGCTGCAAGATCTGCGTGCGAAGCGTATCGAACACCCAGCTGTTTGGGTGATTTTTCTGGTGCGCGATGATCCGGTTCTTTTCGAGCTGCGCCGGGTCGGGCTGCTCCACCCGGGTATGCGCGTACTTGATGTTGAGAGGCCCGGCCCATGGCCCTTCGGATCCCGCTCTGACGGGGGGCATCGTGGATGAGGGCCTGGGCGTGATGGGCGCCGGTTCCCGGTCACTCGCCAGCACCCGTTCGGCGGCACGCGCCTTTTCGATGGCTACTTTGATTCGCTCCATGGCGGCTATGACCTCACTGACCCTGGCCAAACATGCCCGAGAACATCTCGGGCAATGGCTGTACCGCAAAATGCAGAAGCGTCAGGGCCATCACACCTGCCAACAAGACCCCCAGTGCGACCCACACTCGCAAACCTCGCATCATTTGTGCATCCTGGGAGTTCTTGATGTAGGGGATCACCACCAGCGGCCTGTGACCTGTGATGGACGTAACGGCGTTCAAACCCCTGACGCGGGGAAAGAGCGACTCCAGCAGGACCGCAGCACCGGCGGCCGCCGCGAACGCAGCGATGACACCCAAAGCCACAATCTTGCGGCGGCTTGAGCTGAGAGGATACTCAGGAAGAAGGGCCGGCTCCAGAACGGAGAATCGCTCGGCACTTTGTGAGTCGACCAGACTGGCGGTGATCTGGGCCGACCTTTGCTGCGATCGAATATCGTCGAACTTGGCCTGCACGATTTCGTAGTCGCGTTGCAGTGCCGTCAGGTCTCGCTCCACCTGCGGTGCACGGGCCAGCTGGGTGCGCAATTGCGCTATGTTGCCCCTGAGCGTATTTTGCTGTCCCAGCAGTAGCTCTGCCCTGGACTCCGCCGCCGACAGGCGGGTCTGAAGACGAGACACCGCCAGCCTGGCCTGCCCCTCCGCGGCGTCACGCGACGGGCTTCTGACAGTGGCGTCAAGGCTCACCTCCTGCTCCAGTGTCCTGATGCGGCGCAACTGGGTACGCACGTCAGGGTGGTCCTCAGAGTACTTCGCTCGAAGCTGGGAAAGCTCGGTACGTGCCCGACTCAACTCTTGTTCCGCCAGCGAGGGGCCTGCCGCTGGAATGCCACCGGCAGCGGGCACACCAGCGCGTGCGCTGGCCAACTCCACCTCCAGCGTTCTTTGCTCTTCCAAAGCGGACCGGTAGGCCTGCTCCACCGAGCGAAGATCGGCCTCCAAGGACTGGAGACTGCTCATGATGAGAGCCTGCCCTTCGACCATGGCACCGCCCTGAGCACGCTTGTAGGCGGCTATGCGGTTCTCGTAGTCCTCGAGTTCCTTGCGGAGCTTCTCCGCTTCCTGGCCCAGAAACTCTGCGGTGCGGATGGCCTGCTCGGAACGGTCTCGCGAGCTGTCTTCCAGAAACAGGCGCACCAATTCGTTGAGAACTTCCAGAGCCTTCTCGGCATTCCCGTGCCGAAAGGAAAGATCAAAAACGATCATCGCGTCCGGACGCTGCCACGTGTGCTGGTTGTCGGTCCGCAGATCGAGGCTGAGACTGCTGCGCATCAACCGCGCAATATCAGCATCTCTCAAGGGTGGAGCGCCTGGAGGCATGTCGAAGACCTCGAGTCGCTGGGCCAGATCAACAAGGTTTTCACGGCTCATCACCCGTTGGCTGGTCTGGCGCATGCGGTCTTCAACCGAACTCAGGGCGGACTGGCGGGCGGCATCCACGGCAATCTGTGGGCCTTCGGCCATCAGTACGGCAGAGACCTCATAGGTCCTGGGCTGCATGAGCGCCACCACAATGGAGGTAGCCAGTACCGCAACGAACGTGACAGCAATTGCCCACGCCCAACGCCGGGCAATCGCCAGGTACTCCGGCAATCCCAACTGATAATCCGCCGCCATCGTGCTGTGCCTGCCTGTCAGAAATCGGGGTGCATGTAGGTCAACATCAAAGCGAGCACACTGGACCTGGCAGACCCGCCGGCTTCCGGACGCGAACGCAGCTGTCCCAGTCGACCCTCCATGGTCCAGAACTCACTGATGGAATGCCGTGCGCCCAGCCAAACCGCTGTACCCACGGCGGCTGTATCGCCTCGCGAACGCGCCTGGATTGCAGAAACGTTCACTGATGTGCGTTCAGACAAGGGGTAGTCCGCCGTCCAGCTGACCACACGCGTGACCGAGTAAGCGCCCGTGATCCCGGAGACCGTCGGGCTGCGGGACAGCTCCAGGGCTGAAGTCAGTCGCTCGCCTTCGTAGTCAAGCCGGACCGCTGCCGTCGGGCTGCTCCGGGAGACCAGGCCCGTCGTCCGGGCCACTCCCACTTCCCCAGAAAAGCCCAATGATTCGCTCAGGCGGGTGGTGGCGCCGACCGCCACACCACGCCGTGATGATCCTGGCAGGCCCTGGTCAGGATCCAGTCGGGCAGCGATCAGCCTCACCACGGCCTGCGTGTCTTCCGCCAAATCATGGCTGACACCCACCGACCCGGTCCACTCACGCGAACCAATGTAGAGCGGCGTGTCGTAGCTCACCCTGGCAAAGCCCAGGCCCAGCTCGAAACGCGAAACATCCGAGATCTCTCGTGTCCAGGATCCCGTGAGTTCGATGTCGCGCTGGGTGGCGTCAACGGCCACCACACCGGTTTCGGCGAACTCCACTTCACGGGTCGACGCCTGGGAAAAGGACAGGCGCAGGCCCAGCCCTCCCGTCGGCGTCGCCTGTTCGATGCCAAGCGACAGATTGGGGTCGGCCCGGTGATCGCTGACATCGGTGTTGCTCGAACGCTCAATGACGCCCCCGAACGAGAAACGGGTCTGTGTTGGCCCGTTCTGGTTCTCTATCGTGTATTGGGGCGATACCCGGTAGCGGGTGACCGATGGAGAACCATCCACTGCCAAAGCGGGGTTGGTGCTGTGCTCGATCTCAACAGGAACACTCACGGAATGCTGCGCCCAAGCTGTCAACGACACGCCGGCAAGCACCAGGGACAACATGGCCGACCGGGTCATCGAGGCGCGAACAGGTGTGCATGACATGACGAATCCCTATTCAAGGAACCAAGATGGTATCGCCCGGCATGAGCACCACATTGGATTGCAGTTCGTTGCCCTTGATAAGGTCGTTGTATCGCACCGTGATCGTCCTGGGCCCCCCTTCGGTGCTGCGCAACACCCTTATGCCATTGCCATCGGCAAAGCGATCAAGTCCACCTGCCTGACTCAGTACCTGCAGCACAGTGGTGTTGGGCGAGGTCAGCATCACCGGCCCGGGCGTGATCACCTTGCCCAGCACATACACCCGGCTGCCCTCGGTGCCTGTCACCGAGACGCTCACGGCCACGTCGGGGATGAACTTGGCCAGCTTTTCCGCCACCCTCGCCTCGGCCTCGACCGTGCTCAGGCCAGCCACCTCAACCCGTCCGGCCAGAGGGAAGGTGATGCTCCCGTCGGGCAACACCCTGACCTCCATCCGCAAGGCTTCGTCCCGCCAGACAGACACCAGCACTGTGTCTCCATGCCGCAACCGATAGGGATCCGCCATCGAAGTGGACATCAACACAGCCAGCAGCAAGCCCACCCAGCCTGTTCGCATGAGTCTCGTCATCTTCATCCTCCGGACAAAACGCCTGGTTGCAGATCAACTGCCAGCCTCAAGCACCCAATGCAGCCAGCCGAAAGCCGTCCGCCCAGATGCCTGGCTGCGCACAAAAGTAATAATGCGTATCTTACGCCCTTCATGAATCGGCGCACCCCAAAAAATTGGGGTGAGAACGGGTGTCCGTGCGTCAAGGCTGACCGGATGCGCGCAGAAAATCACAATTCGCGAAAGGGCGGCAGTTAAGAATGATCGGGTCTGGTGGGATCATGGACGAGCCAGGCTCGGGTCACATCGGTGAGCGTCCGATCGCCAACAGGCTGTCCGGCTGGCCTGCGCTGACGTTGTTTGCCGACTCGACCAGACACCGGCGCAGAAACCGAAGGCATGATCTTTGCTCAAGCTACGCCGTTCTGAATGCCTTCCAAGACCAATAGAAGCCAACATGGACCTACCCACCAGCTACGTGCTCATTTCGCCATGCCGGAACGAAGCACGCCACATGCGCAGCACACTGGATTCCGTGGTTGCGCAATCCCGCTTGCCCAAGCTGTGGGTCATCGTTGACGACGGATCCACCGACGAAACACCCGCGATCCTGCGCGAGTACGCTGCGCAGCACCCATGGATCCGCATCGTCACCCGCCAGGACCGAGGGCACCGATCGGTCGGCCCGGGCGTGATCGACGCCTTCTACGCAGGGTACGAGACCATCCGACCGGGTGACTTCGACTTCATGTGCAAGCTGGATCTGGATCTGGAACTGCCACCCAGGTACTTCGAGATCCTCATCCAGCGCATGACAGACAACCCGCGCATCGCAACCTGCAGTGGCAAGGCCTATGTGCATGAGAACGGTGAGCTCGTTCCTGAGCGCCATGGCGATGACACCTCGCTGGGCATGACCAAGTTCTACCGGGTCTCCTGTTTCGAGCAAATCGGCGGCTTTGTCCGCGAAGTCATGTGGGACGGCATCGACAACCACCGCTGCCGGATGCACGGCTGGATAGCATGCAGCTGGGACGAGCCGGAGCTTCGCTTCATCCACTTGCGGCCCATGGGGTCCAGCCAGGACAACATCTTCGTCGGCCGCATGCGCCACGGGTATGGTCAGTACTTCATGGGAACCGGCCCGGTGTTCATGCTGGCAAGTGCTGTGTTCCGGCTCAACCAGAAACCCTATGTGCTGGGCAGTCTGGCCATGTTGTGGGGTTGGTTCAAGGCGGCCCTGCAGCGCAAACCTCGCTACCAGGATCTGGCGTTCCGGCGGTTCCTGCGTCGATACCAGTGGCGCGCCCTGTTGCTGGGCAAACGCCGGGCACTGGACATGATCGGACAGCAGATCTGATGTGTGGCATCGCAGGCATCATTGGCGCAGGGGACGGCCGGCATCGCGAAGCGCTGCACCGCATGACGGAGGCCATGCGGCTGAGAGGACCAGACGCCCAGGGGCACTGGGAATCTTCGGCCGCGCCCGATGGTCAGCGCACCTTGTTCGGTCACCGAAGACTGGCCATCCTTGACCTCTCGCCATTGGGCGTACAACCCATGGTCCTGCCCGAGACGGGCGACTGCATCGTCCTCAACGGTGAAATCTACAATTTCGGCGCACTGAAAGAGCGCCTGAAAGACAGACCGACCGCCCTGCAATCGACAGGAGACACCGCCGTTCTCCTGAGGCTACTGGCGCATGGGGGCGACCAGGCATTGAAGGACCTGCGCGGCATGTTCGCGTTTGCCTTTCATGAGCGCCGATCGGGGCATGTCCTGCTGGCACGCGACCCACTGGGCATCAAGCCGCTCTACTTTGCGTCCAATCCGTCGTCCACCCAGGACTGGTCACTGGTTTTTGCGTCCGAGGTACGGGCGATCATGGCCTCAGGCCTGCTTGGACAGCACCGACTCGATCGACAGGCCGTGGCCTCTGTCCTGTGGAACGGCTTCACGGTGGCACCGGTCACAGCGGTCGAGGGCATCGAGTCCCTGCTGCCGGGCGAGGCGGCCTGGTTCGATGCGTCTGGACGCCTGCTGCGGCGGTTCATCTACTGGTCTGCGCCCATGCCGGGTGAGGCCCCCGTGGCGAGCGAGGAAGAACTGGAAGCCGCGCTGCTCGAATCCGTGCGCGCCCACCTGATCAGTGACGTACCGGTTGGCGTTTTTCTGTCCGGCGGTATTGACTCGTCCGCAGTGGCCAACCTGGCGACCCGTTCTGGAGGGGCGACGATCAACACGTTCACACTGGCCTTCAACGAGACCGAGAGCAACGAAGGCGAAATCGCCCGCCAGGTGGCCGAGGCAATCGGGACCCGGCACACCGAGGTTCTGCTGACGGAACAGGACTTCCTGGCTCGGCTGGAGCCAGCACTGAACAGCCAGGACCAGCCCAGTTTCGACGGTCTCAACTCCTATTTCATGTCACACGCCGTCAGGGAAGCGGGGTTCACCGTGGCGCTGGTGGGGTCCGGGGGCGACGAACTGTTCGGGGGGTATTCCTCTTTTCGAGATCTGCCCCGCATGATGCAGGTCAACCGCCTTTTGGGCATCACACCCGAAGTCGGCCGACGCTGGATGGCCCGGGGCATCCGGCACCTCCTGCAACGCCCAGGGCAGGCGTACGAGCCTCAGACGCGATGGGCCAAGCTTCCCGACATGGTCTGCGCCGGTCCGGTGGTGGCCGATCTCTATCAGCTCGCCTACGCACTGTTTCTGCCGGACAACCAGCGTGCGTTGAAAAAGGGGCCCTTGTGCGAGCAGGAGCTCGTGTGTGGCCTGCCCCCGATGCGATACCAGGCCCTGCAGCAGGAAGTCGCCGGCCGATCCGACCTGGCCGCCATTGCGATGTTCGAGCAGCGCCTGTTCCTGGGTGAACGACTGCTGCGTGACGCAGACGCCACCAGCATGGCCGCTTCGATTGAAACCCGCCTGCCCCTGGTGGATGCCGATCTGCTTTCGGTGGTGCTGCGCCTGCCAGACAAACTGCGATTTCACCCCGTTCGGTTCAAGGGCCTGCTGAGACGGGCCGGGCTCAAGGGGCTGGATCCAGAACTGTTCAACCGACCGAAATCCGGCTTCGAGCTGCCGTTCGACCGGTGGTTGCGTCAGGCACTGGGCAAGGAAATCGAGGCCACCCTGCTCGACACATCGGCGGTGGCGGGCGCCGGTCTTGACCCCACCGAGGTCCGTCGCCTATGGACCGCCTTCAAGGCCGGCGCCAAGGGTCTGTACTGGACGCGTCTGTGGGCCATCTACAGCCTGGTTCGCTGGAGCCAGGTCAATCGGGTGGGCATCTGACATGCGCGTCGGCTACATTGTCAGCGAGTACCCCAAGGTCAGCCACACCTTCATTCGACGGGAGATCGCCGCGCTTGAAGCGAATGGCATCGCCGTCGAAAGGATGTCGATCCGCGACGGCGGCGAGGTGGTGGACCCGCTGGACCTGGAAGAGCGAAACCGAACCACGCTGCTGCTGGGTGGTGGCGCTTCAGCGCTGCTAGTTGCCGGGTTTCGCAGCCTGATCCGCAGCCCGGCGCGCACCCTCAAGGCGCTCTGGCTTGCCACCCGCATGGGCTGGAAGGCCGAGCGGCCCATTCCCGTGCACTGGGTGTACTTGCTGGAAGCAGCCGTCGTGGCCGAGCTGGTGCGAAAGCACGACATCGACCACTTGCATGCGCATTTCGGCAGCAACCCGGCGGAAGTGGCGATGCTGGCAGCGCGGCTGGCTGGCATCAGCTACAGCTTCACCGCCCACGGGACGGTGGAAACCGACAATGCACGCGCAATCGGCCTGCCAACCAAGATCAGGGAGGCGGCATTTGTCGTGGCCGTCAGTGACTACGGCCGTGCCCAGATGATGCGGTGGACACCACCGGCGCAGTGGGCGCGCATTCATGTGGTGCACTGCGGACTCGGACCGGACTACATCGAGGCCCAGGCACCCCGCATCGTGGCTGACGGTGGCTTCCTGGCCATAGGGCGCCTGTCCGAAGAGAAAGGTCACCTGTGCCTGGTTCATGCCTTCGCGCGCCTGCTGAAAACAGGTGTCCGGTCCAGCCTGGTGCTGGCCGGCGATGGGCCGCTCAGGTCGGTCATTGAAGCACGTTGCCGCGAGCTGGGCATAGCCGATCAGGTCAGGATCACGGGTTGGGTGTCGGGGGAGCAGGTTCGTCAGCTCTTGCTGGAGTCGAGGGCACTGGTTCTTCCCAGCTTCGCCGAGGGCCTTCCGGTGGTGCTGATGGAGTCACTGGCGCTGGGTCGCCCCGTCGTCTCCAGCTGGGTGGCCGGCATTCCCGAACTGGTGCAGACAGGTCGCAGCGGATGGTTGGTCCCCCCCGGTAACGAAGAGGCTCTGTACCTGGCCATGCGCGATTGCCTGGAATCCCCTGTCGAGCAACTGATGGACATGGGAAAGACCGGACAGACCATGGTCCGGCAGCAGCATGACGCGCGAATCGAAGGCGCTCGAATGGCTGACCTGTTCCGCTCGGTCAGCGATGGGCATGGGGGGCAGGCATGAGCGCCCTGACGGCGGTGTCCACAAGGGCCCATCCATCGGCGGGTGCCGTGGTGATTGGGCGAAACGAGGGCGAACGCCTCGAACGCTGCCTCGCATCACTGCACGGCCTTGCCTCACCGGTCGTCTACGTCGACTCGGGGTCGACCGACGGCTCAGTGGCGCACGCACGTGGCTTGGGTGTCGATGTTGTCGAGCTGGACCTGTCGATTCCCTTCACGGCGGCGCGTGCCCGCAACGAAGGTTTCCAGCGCCTGCTATCGCTGCAGCCGGATATCGATTTTGTACAGTTTGTGGATGGCGATTGTGAAGTCGTGACGGACTGGATCTCCAAGGCCCTGGACTTCATGGGTGGCCATCCAGGCTGCGCCGTGGTCTGCGGCAGGCGACGGGAGCGATTTCCCGAGCGCAGCGTCTACAACCGGCTTTGCGACAGCGAGTGGGACACCCCGATCGGCGAAGCCGACAGTTGCGGGGGTGACGCCCTCTTTCGGTCTTCGGCCCTGCTCGCCTCAGGCGGCTACCGGGCAAGCCTGATTGCCGGCGAAGAACCCGAGCTGTGCCTGCGCCTTCGACGCGCGGGCTGGAAAGTCTGCAGGATCGACGCCGAAATGACCTTGCATGACGCAGCCATGCACCGCTTTTCCCAGTGGTGGAAGCGCAGTGTCCGCTCCGGTCACGCCTACGGGGAAGGGGCCTGGCTGCACGGGCGCAGCCCTGAAAGACACTGGGTCAAAGAGAACATCAGGGCCCTTGCCTGGGCTGTCGGGATACCCGGGGCCACCGTGCTGCTGGGCCTGGCATACGGCCACTGGGCCTGGCTTTTGCTCGGTCTCTACCCGGCCCAGGTGATCCGGCTCAGGCTTCGATCGGGATCCTGGGTACACGCAGGACTGTCGGTGCTGAGCCGGTTTGCCGAAACCCTGGGCATATGGCGCTTCCACGCGACGCGTTGGCGGGGACAGACCGGCAACATCATCGAATACAAATGATCAGGAACTGCCGTGACGCTGATCTTGAGCAAACTCAAATCCCATGTGCGAGACACCGTCGGCGAAGGGCTGCGCCTCTGCGGCCTGTCGTCTCCCTCTATTTGGGCGAGAGACCGGCTGACCATAGCCACGTTCCACCGGGTGCTGCCACGGGAGCTGCTTGAGCACTACCCCCTCCCAGCCATCGCGGTCACACCCGAGGAGCTGGACCATTTCCTTGCCGTCTTTCAGGAACACTACACCGTCGGATCGCTGCAGGAAACAGCCCAGCTGCTCGCATCGGGCACGCACGACGGAAAACCGCCGCTGGCCGTCACTTTCGATGACGGTCAGATCGACAACCATCAGTTCGCACGCCCGGTGCTGCGGTCGCGCGGCGTGCACGCCAGCTTCTTTGTCGTGTCGGAGGCCGCGGAGGACGGGGAACTGCTGTGGCATGACCGGATGGCCTTCGCCATTCACCACGCCATGGGCACGGGGGCCGGGGGCCTGGATCACTGGCTGGGCGAGCTGGGGGTGGCCAAGTCGGCAGAGGATCCGGTCGCCCTGGCGGTGACAGCGGCCAAGCAGCTGACACCCGCAGAGCGGGACGGCCTCATTCGGCGGCTGGAGCAACTGGCCGGAAAGCCGGTGCGCCCGGAATGGGACGGCATGATGAACTGGGATCAGGTCCGCGAGTTGCTGGACGACGGCCACGAAATCGGCTCCCACAGCGCGCGCCACCCCATTCTTCCGTTGGTCGACGACGACACCCTGGAGGTCGAAGTGGCGGGCTCCAGGCAACGCATCGAGGCACAGGTGCAGCGTCCGGTGCTGTCTTTTTGCTACCCCAATGGCGATCACGACGACAGGGTGGTCGATGCCGTGCGCCGGGCAGGGTACAGCCAGGCGGTGACCACCCTTTACGGAATCAACAGCCGCCAGTCTTCACCCTGGACGCTGCGTCGGATCGATTTGCAGGGACGGTACGGGCGCAACGCACAGGGCGGGTTTGCCTCAGGGGCCTTGCTCGTGCGTCTTTCAGGGCGCATGCCTGGCGCACGTTGACGAACAGCGCACGGGAGTCTGTCGGTCACGCTCACCGCACGGATCAGGACCGCGCAAGCAACACCACCCCGGCCGCGATGAGCAGGGTGCCCCCGATGCGCGCAGGGGACACCGATTCACCCAGAAGCGCCCAGGCCAGGACCATGGTCACCACAAAACCCAGTCCGACAAATGGGTAGGCCAGGCTGACGTCAACCCTCGACAAGACCAGCAGCCACACAACGGCTGCACCACCATACAGCGCCAGGCCGATGATCACCCAAGGATGAAGGAACACGGTCACCATCGCTGGCAGGCGAAGTCCGCCAGCCAGCGCGCGGGTCACCTCGGGCGCGCTCATGCCCGCCTTGAGCACGATCTGCGCAAGCGAAGTCATGGCCACATTGGCCACGATGAGCATCAGCGTCGAGCGATTCACAATAAGGTCACCCAACTGTGGGATAACGAAAGACGATGGCCGAATATACTCCGGCGATGAGGCGAACCACAGCCAACGCAATGCTTGATCACCCTCTTTGCGTCGACCTGGACGGAACGCTGATTCGCACGGATCTGACGTTCGAATCGCTGCTGGGTGCCCTCAAACGCCGTCCCTGGTTGCTTTTCCTGTTGCCGCTGTGGTGGAGCAGAGGCAAGAGCCACCTCAAACACCGCCTTGTCCAGGCTGCGCAGCTCGATGTGTCCGTGCTGCCATACCGTGCCGAGGTGCTGGACATGATCCATCAGGCGCGCCGGGACGGACGTCATGTGGCCCTGGTCACGGGCAGCCACCAGACTCTGGCGCGACAGGTCGCCGATCACCTGCCGCTGTTCGACACGGTGCTGGCCACCACCGAGGAGCGCAACCTGATTGGCGCCAACAAGGCCCTCGTTCTGGAACAGATGTTCGGGCGCGGGCAGTTCGAGTACGTGGCCAATGGCCGTGTGGACCTGGCGGTCTGGCAACGGTCCGGCGCGGCCGTGACGGTCAATGCCCCGCCCTCCGTGGTTCGCCAAGTGGCCGGCATGGACATTCCTCACCAGGACATTCCCAACGAGGGCACCACCTGGCGGACCTGGATCAAGGCCATCCGGCTGCAGCAATGGCTCAAGAACCTGCTGCTTCTGGTGCCCGTCATCACGGCCCACGAGGTGCTCAATGTGCACGCACTGGGTGCAGCCCTGCTGGCATTTCTGAGCTTTGGCGCATGCGCCTCATCCACCTACCTGATCAACGACCTGCTGGACCTTGACGCCGACCGGCACCACCAAAAGAAAAAGCACCGCCCGTTCGCCGCCGGAACCCTCGACGTGCGCGCCGGACTGATGGCCATCGTTCTGCTGATGTTCTGCGGGGTCGGATTGGCCGCCCTCCTTCCGGCTGGCTTCCAGTTGGCGCTGGCGGCCTACCTCATCACCACCCTGCTGTACTCGCTCTGGTTGAAAAGGGTGGCCAGCCTCGACGTCATCATTCTCGCCGGCCTTTACACCTTGCGGATCATCGCTGGCGCCTTGGCCACCGCGATCAGCCTTTCGTTCTGGTTGTTGGCCTTTTCCATGTTCGTCTTTCTGTCGCTGGCCCTGGTCAAGCGTGTGGCAGAGCTGGTCGAGGTGCGCAAAAAGGAATTGTCATCGGGCACATCACTTGGAAGGCTGCGAGGTCGGGAATACGCGACGGAGGATCTGATCGTTCTCCAGAGCCTCGGTGGCGCCAGCGGCTATCTGTCGGTGCTGGTGCTTGCCCTGTATATCCACAGCCCGGAGGTCTCCGAACTCTACCGGTCTCCGGAGTTGCTCTGGCTCATCGCGCCCCTGATGCTGCTGTGGATCACCCGCCTCTGGGTGGTGACGACCAGAGGCTACATGGATGAGGACCCGATCTTCTTCGCGGCCAAAGATCCGGAAACCTGGGCAACAGCCGCCGTGGTGGCTGTCATTCTCGCCGGGGCCACCCTGCTGACTTTGTGAGTCCATGGCTTGTCGTTGTTGAACCCATACCCTGAGCACCCCATGCACACGCACCCGGCCGATAATGACCTTGTTGAACTGAAGTGGACAACGGCATTGAGCCTCATCATGGCGCTGGCCCTGATGCTGCGCCTGGTGTGGGCCTGGTGGGTACCTGTGGACCCCACCTCGGACGGGGCCGCGTATGACGCATTTGCCCGCACGCTGGTCCAGCATGGCACCTTCGGTTGGACGGTGGACGAACCCACGGCGTTCTGGCCGCCAGGAACCACCTTCCTGCATGCGGCGCTCTACGCGATCTTCGGCATTCGGTATGAGCCCATCGTGGCAATGAACATTGCCCTTTCCCTCGGCATCATCTGGTTGACCGCCAGACTGGCCGCGCGGTTCTGGGGGCAGCTGACGGCCATGTTGAGCGCCCTGATTCTGGCTGTCTGGCCCACGCTGGTCATGTACCCCACCATTCTGGCCAGCGAGTTGCCATTCCTGCTCCTGACCTTGCTCGCGCTGGACATCTGGACCAACCCGAGGCTGACGGACTTGCGAAAGGCGCTGATCGCGGGACTGGTGCTCGGCATGGCCGCATTGGTTCGACCACAAGCCCTGTTGCTGCCACTGGTTTTTGCAGCGGGCATGCTGCTGACCGCACGTCCCAGCTTTGTTGCGGCCCTGGCCCAGGCCCGCATCGTTGCACTGAGCGTCATCGTGATGGCGCTGGTGGTGGCGCCCTGGACTTGGCGCAACCACCAACTCTATGGCGAACCCGTACTCATCTCCACCAACGGTGGCATCACCCTCTGGATGGGCAACACCCCCGGTACCGATGGACGCTACATGGTGGTGCCCGACGAATATGCTCTGCTTCCCGAGAACGAACGGGCCAGGGTCCTGGGCCAACAGGCACGCGAATACATTCTGCAGGACCCGGTGGCATTCGCTGGCCGAGCCGTCAGGAAGCTGTTCATCCTGTACGGCAACGAATCGGTGGGCGTGGGTTGGAACTCGTCAGGCATCCAGCAAGTCTTTGGTGAAGCCTGGGAGCACCGACTGAAAAGGACCACCCAGCTCACATGGGCGATCATCTGCCTGTTGGCGGCTGCGGGCTTCTGGTGGTCCTTCCGTCAACACGGCCTGAGACGAACCGTGTTCTCTCCGTTCACGCTGAGCATTCTCTACTTCACGGCCATCCACATGGTGGTCGTGTCACAAGAGCGTTACCACCTTGCTTTCGCGGGTCAGTGGGCCATCTTTGCGGCACTCGGCGTGGCGTATCTTGCTGGCAGGCAACCGGTCCGAAAGGGCCCCTGAAGTCAGAACCCATGGACGCAGCCCGCAGACCCCATGACCACACCATGACCCTCGAAGCACCTTTGTCCCCGTCGGCCATCCAGGACCTGGCAGCTGGTCTGTATGCCAGCTCAGCCAGTGCCAAGGTCCGGCTGACGCAAACCTATCGAGCCCACATCTGCCCCTTGCATGAAGTGATCCAAGAAGTGCCACCACATGCCAGAGTTCTGGATGTGGGCTGCGGTCACGGACTGCTGCTGAACCTGCTTGCCAGGCTGGGGCGGATCCAACAAGGCCACGGTTTCGACGTTGCCGCCCCAGCCATTGGGGTGGCCAATGCCGTTGCCAAAGAACATGGGCTTTCAGCAACCATCGCTTTCGAGCACCGGACCATCGAGCAAGGCATTCCCGGTCTGGGTCACGAGGTAGTGACCGTGGTCGATGTGCTCCACCATGTCCCCGACGAACACAAGGCCCAATTCTTTCGGTCCTTGTGCGACGTGGTCCCCCCCGGGGGTCGACTGATTGTCAAGGACATGGTAGTCAAGCCCCGATGGCGCGCAGCGGCCAACCAGATGCATGATCTCGTGATGGCCCGCCAGTGGGTTGCTCACGTGGGCCCGGACCAGGTGGAAGTCTGGGCTGCCGCAGAAGGCATGCGGATTGTGCGCAAAGACCTGTTCAATACTTGGTGGTACGGGCACTGGCTTCTGGTGATGGAGAAACCGCCAGGCCAGTGTGCCGCCCCGTAGATCGCGGGCGCGAAGACTTCGGGTTCATTACAGGCCACCCGTTCCGGGACGGCACACTAGCGGGTCGCGCTGTGCGAGACCATGGCCTGGGCGTCCACATCGGCGAGCTGCTGCGACAGGCCGGCACAAGGCTTCCCCGTCAGACCTTCGTAGATTTCCACCATCCTTCGTGCCTTGGCAGGCCAGACGAAGTTCTGTTGCACGCAGGCGCGTGCCCTGACAGAGCGTTCATGCACTTCGCTGCGATTGCTGGCAAGCTGCGCCAACATGCGCCCGAACGCCTTAACAATCTCGCTGCGGGTACCGATGGGAATCTTGAACCCTGTTTCCGAGGTCACCAGCTCACCCGGTCCAGCGTAATCAACCACCAGCGGTACGACGCCCAAGGCCATGGCCTCAAGCACCACACCGCCGCCGAACTCCCGGATGCTCGGGAACGCCAAGACTTCACACTGACACAGAATGTCCTGCACGCGCTCGTTGGGCACCCAACCGTGCAGTGTCACCACCTGCTCCAGGCGATGGGACTGAACGAAGGCTTGCAGTTCAGACATCATGGGTCCATCGCCAACGATGTCGAGGGTCAAGGCCCCGGCGCGCAACAGCTCCAGAGACGATTCAAGCAGCATGTCCGGTCCCTTGTAGGGGACCAGGCGGCCCACAAAAGCCGCGCGAAGCGGACCATCATCACGCCGTTGCACCTCCCGCCAGAAGCGCCCTGGATCAATGCCGTTCTCGGGCATGTATTCGTACTTGTCCTTGAACGCAGCGGGCAAATCACTCAACGTGAAGTGGGAGCCCACGAGCACCTTGCTCGCAAAGCGGTAGGTTTGCCTGATGCCCGGCAACATGCGGTAGGCCGAGCGCACATAGGACAACCATTCCTTTTCACGGCGCCGCTCGCGGTCGAAACCTTTCGGCCATGGCACGCCCCCGTTCAACGGACCCAGAACAAAGGGCACCCCCACTTTGGCGCATCGCTTGGCCAAAGAACTGGGCGAGGTGGGCGTCAACGGGGTGATCCGGTGCACGACACCGAACTCGCCGGCGCTGATGCGGGCGCCAAACTGCTTCCACACCAGCCGCTCGAAGTAGGGGTAGGAGAGACTGGAGAGCGCGGTTTGGGTGGTCCAGCCGAGGCCATTGCCTCCCCGCAACCAGCCGGCCAGCTTCCAGAACGGTCGTTCAATGGCCTCGGAATCAATGGCGGTGAAGTCAATGCCTTCTCGCAATCCAGCCCTGACAAACGCATCTCGATTTCGGATCTGCGTCACGATGTGGGCGTTGACTTCACTTGCGATAGCCGTGGAAAGAGACCACCCGATCAACGGTACACTGGACCATTCGGGGTTGGCAGACTCGGCGATCAGGAGTGCACGAAACGGTTTCATGGTCGGCATAAGCTGGCAGTGAATCAGGCAAGGCACCGGTGGGGAGCAGACGCCATCGGCGCCTTCGACCGGGCAGTATCCGGGACAACGGCGACCACCATGGCCCGCGTCCTGTCTGCCACAGGCCCAAGCGACTGGAATTGAAGCTGACCCCAGAAAACCCGCACTGTCTGACCACCCTGACTGGCATGATAGGACACAAGATGCGTGTTCGAGGCGCGGACTGCTGCACTTGAAAGGCCTCGAGTGCCGCACTGTCCGCTTATGGCCCCTTGACTGGGATACACCGGTGACCATCCACAGGTGCCGCGAGCGGTACGGGGGTGATCTCCAGCTTGCTCAATGCACCGGCAATCGCACGAACCCAGCCCCTTATCGGGTAACAGGACATCAGAAGACAGCATCTCCCGTCGGCCCGAGGCCATGGTATTCGATAATCACCAAGCTGGATTGGCGCGGCAGGCTGACTGTGTGGCAGAACCGTCGAATCCCGAGAAGGCATGTGTCCCGCGGACCCTACCGGCAAACAGATCATGTACGAAGCTTTCTACGGCCTGAGAGAAAAGCCTTTCTCCATCCAGCCCGACCCGGACTTTCTCTACATGGGCAAGCGGCACTCTCTCGCTTACACCATGCTGGAGTACGCGCTGCAGAATCGCGCCGGCTTCACCGTGATCTGCGGGGACATCGGCTGCGGCAAGACCACCCTGATACGGCGCCTCCTCAACGAGCTCGGTGACAGTGTCTCGGTTGGTCTGGTGACCAACACGCACCCCGACCTGGCCGACCTGAGCGAATGGATCATGCTGTCCTTCGGCCTGCCCTACGACCGTCTATCGCCGGTGGCCCGCTACGACGCATTCCAGCGCTTTCTGATCAACGAATACGGGCAGGGACGCCGAGTGGTCCTGATTGTTGACGAGGCCCAGAACCTGAGCGCCTCGGCCATGGAGTCGCTGCGCATGCTCTCCAACATCAACGCCGACAAGGACCAGTTGCTGCAAGTGATTCTGGTGGGACAGCCCCAGCTTCGGGATCTGCTCAAGCGCCCGGAATTGCAGCAGTTTGCACAGCGCGTTGCCGCCGACTTCTTCATTCCACCGCTCAATACAGTGGAAGTGGGCGATTACATTGATCATCGCCTCAGGGTCGCGGGGCGTGAACGGCAACTGTTCACGCCTCTGGCCACCTCCAAGATCGCCCGCGCGGCCAAAGGGGTGCCGCGCAGCATCAACATCCTGTGCGACATGGCTCTTGTCTACGGCTACGCCGCCGAGGCGCGCCTGATCGACGTCCACATCATCGACGACGTGATCAGGGATCGCAGCCAGTACGGTGTGCTGGGTGACATCAACTTCCAGAACAGCCAGACCGGCGACAGCCATTTCGGTGACAGCCAGTTCAAGGACAGCGTACCTCCCCAGAAAGCGTGATTTACCACCCACCACGCCGACAGACGGCTGAGTAATAATGGTTTACCCGCAGCGAGGGAGGACATCGCCGGGAAACTGACGTCAAAGGCCCGTGTGACCACGCCAACCCCATCCAACAACGACATCGCCATCGTCGGCATGGCGGCCCACCTGCCCGGCTCGGCCAACCCGCTGGCCTACTGGGACAACCTGCGAAACGGCGTCGAGTCGATCCGGCGTCTGACCGAAGAAGAACTGCTGGCCAACGGCGAGAGCCCGGACCGGATGCGGCACCGCAACTACGTCCCGGCCGCCGCCGTGCTCGACGGCTTCGAGCAGTTCGACGCCGATTTCTTCGGTTTCAGCCCCAAGGAAGCGGCCATCATGGACCCGCAGCACCGCCAGTTCCTGGAGGTGGCCTGGGAGGCGCTGGAGAACGCCGGTCATCCGCCCGAGCGCTTTGCGGGCCCGATTGCCGTCTATGCCGGCTGCGGCATGGGCAGCTACTTCTATTTCAACATCTGCTCCAACCCGGACCTGGTGGCCAGCACCGGCATGTTCCTCCTGCGCCACACCGGCAACGACAAGGACTTCCTCTCCACCCGGGTCAGCCACATCTTCGACCTCAAGGGTCCAAGCGTCAACATCCAGACCGCCTGCTCGACCTCGCTGGTGGCGGTGCACCACGCCTGCCAGTCGCTGCTGCTGGGCGAATGCGACATGGCCCTGGCCGGTGGTGTGACCATCGAGCTGCCACACGCCCGCGGCTACATCTTCCAGGAGGGCGAGATCCTCTCGCCCGACGGCCATTGCCATGCCTTCGACCACCGTGCCCAAGGCACGGTCTTTGGCTCAGGCGCCGGCGTGGTGGTGTTGCGTCGGCTGGAGGACGCGATCAAAGACGGTGACCACATATGGGCGGTCATCAAGGGCACGGCGGTCAACAACGACGGTGCGGCCAAGGCCGGCTACCTGGCCCCCAGCGTCGATGGGCAGGCCAAGGCCATCGCCGAAGCACATGCGGTGGCCGGTGTGCCTGCCGACACCATCGACTATGTGGAATGCCACGGCACTGGGACGTACCTCGGTGACCCGATCGAAGTCGCGGCGCTGAGCCAGGCCTTTGCCGCATCGACGCAGGACACCGGTTTCTGCCGCATCGGCTCGGTCAAAACCAACATCGGGCACCTGGACACCGCCGCTGGCGTGGCCAGCCTGATCAAGGTGGCCTTGGCACTCAAGCACCGTCAACTGCCACCAAGCCTGGGCTACGAGGCGCCCAATCCCGCCATCGACTTCGAGTCCAGCCCATTCCTGGTGAACGATACGCTGCGCGACTGGGTCTCACACAAGGGGCCACGCCGCGCTGGCGTCAATTCGCTGGGCGTGGGTGGCACCAACGCCCATGCGGTGGTCGAAGAAGCCCCGGAGCGTGCCCCATCCGATCCATCGGACTGGCCATTCCAGCTGCTGGTGGTCTCGGGCCGCTCCAAGGCCGCATTGGAAGCCAACGCCAGAGCGCTGGCGGCCCACCTGCGGTCCCACCCCGAGCAGAACCTGGCCGATGTGGCCTGGACGCTCAAGGAGGGTCGGCGCGCATTCGAACACCGCCGTGTGCTGGTGGCCGCCAGCCACACCGAGGCAGCCGACCTGCTCGAAGGCAGCGACACCCGGCGCGTCTTCAACCACCAACACCTGGCCGACGATCCGGAGGTGGTGTTCATGTTCCCGGGCGGTGGCGCCCAGTACGCCGGCATGGCGCGCGAGCTGTATGCCACCGAACCTGTATTCCAGGACTGGATGGACCGCGGCCTGGAGGTCCTGCAAAAACGCATCGACTACGACATCCGCGCCCTCTGGCTGCCCGAGCCGCAAGACCATGCGCAGGCGGTCGAGCGGCTCAAGCGCCCCTCGGTGCAGCTGCCGCTGATCATGATCGTCGAGCACGCGCTGGCGCAGTTGTGGATGTCCTGGGGCGTCAAGCCCACGTCCCTGGTCGGCCACAGCATGGGCGAGAACACCGCCGCCTGCCTGGCTGGCGTCATGTCTTTCGAGGACTGCATCGGCCTGGTGCACCTGCGTGGCCAGCTGTTCGACACCGTGCCCCCGGGTGGCATGCTCAGTGTGCCGCAATCGGCCAGTGCGCTGCAGGCCGAGCTGGGCGAGGGCCTGGACATGGCCAGCGTCAATGCGCCCGACCTGTGTGTGGTCTCGGGTCCTCAGCACCTGCTGGACGCGCTGGAAGCCCGCTTGCGCGCGCGTGACATTGAGCCTCAGCGCATCCCGATCGACATCGCGGCCCACTCGCGCATGCTCGAACCCATTCTGGGCCGCTTCGAAGCCTACCTGCGCAGCATCCGGCTGAGCCCGCCAAAACTGCCCATCATCTCCAACCGCGACGGCGCTACCCTGAGCGCGCAACAGGCCACCGACCCGATGTACTGGGTGGGCCATTTGCGCAACACGGTGCACTTTGCCGACTGCATGGCCACGCTGATGGCGACCAACCCGCAGCGCGTCTACCTGGAAGTCGGCCCCGGCAAGGCGCTGGGCTCGCTGGCCCAGGCCAATGGCGTGCCGGCCTCGCAGGTCATCAATTCGCTGCGCCACCCCGAACACAACGTGCCCGACGACGTCTGGTTCATCGCCACCCTGGGGCGCCTGTGGGCCAATGGAGTGCCGGTCGACTGGGAACCGATCTGGGGTGAGGCGCGGCGCCTGCGCGTGCCGCTGCCGACCTACGCCTTCCAGCGCAAGCCCTATTTCATCCAGCCCGGCGTGGCCTCTGCCCCGGTGCAGGAGGCCAGGCCGGCGCGTGTGGACGACCTCAACCGTTGGGGCTACCAGCCGCGCTGGCGTCCCCGCACGGCCGACTGCGAGATCGACGTGACGAGCGAACTGGGGCAGACCGAGCCCCGCCACTGGCTGGTGTTTGCCGACGAGGTCGGGCTGACCGATGCGGTCACCACCCGTCTGCGTGAAGCCGGACACCGGGTGACGGTGGTGCGGGCCGGTGACCTGTTTGCCCGCGTGGCCGAACACGAGTACCTGCTGGCCCCGGAGCGCGGACGCGAGGGCTACGACGAACTGATGCGCGACCTCGTGGCCAGCGGCCACCCGCCCCAGGCGGTGGTGCACGGCTGGCTGGTCACGCGCGAGCAACGTTTCCGCCCGGGCAGCAGCTTCTTCCACCGTAACCTCGAACAAGGCTTCTTCAGCCTGCTCTTCCTGGCGCAGGCCATGGCCGAGGAAAACCTGCCCAAACCCATGCAGCTGACGGTCCTGAGCACCGGCGCCGTGCGGGTCAAGGACGAGCCCCTGCCCTACCCTGAAAAGGCGACGGTGGCCGGGCCGGTCAAGGTCGCACCTCGTGAACTGCCGGGCCTGAGCTGCGGCTGGCTGGACCTGCAGCTGCCCGACACACCCACCGGATGGCGCGCCCGCCCGGATCCCACCGCCCTGCTGGCTCTGGTGGACTCGGTGCTGGAAGAGCTGCTGTCCTCGCCCGGCAACCGCCAGGCGGCCCTGCGCGGCCCGCGCCGCCTCGAACTCGGATTTGCGCATCTGCCGCTGCCACCGGCGGCCGACCTGACCCAGTTGCCCGAACGGGCGGTGTGCCTGATCACCGGGGGTCTGGGGGGCATCGGCCTGACCGTGGCCGAGCGCCTGGCGCGCGAGAAGCAGGCTCGGCTGGTGCTGCTGGCACGCAGCCCCCTGCCGGTCACCGACACCTGGGACGAGGTGCTGCGCACCCGCAGCCCCGACGACGATCAGGTGCGCCGCATCCTGGCCGTGCGCCACCTGCAATCCCTGGGCAGCGAGGTCACAGTGCTGGCGGCCGATGTCTGCAACGTCAACGACATGCAGGCCGCAGCCCGCCAGGCGCAGGCGCTCGGCGGACGCATCCACCTGCTCGTGCACGCGGCCGGCGTGGTCGACGACGGACCGCTGCTGACCAAGACCTCGGGCCAGGTCGAAGAGGTGTTTGCCCCCAAAGTGCACGCGGTGCAGATCCTGGACGAGCTGTTCCCCGACGGCAGCATTGACACGCTGGTGCTGTTCTCGTCCACCAGCACGGTCACGGCGCCGGCCGGACAGGTCGATTACGTCGCCGCCAACGAGTACCTCAACGCCTACGCCCGCCACCGCGCCGACGGCAAGACCCGGGTGGTGGCCATCAACTGGGGCGTCTGGAACGAGGTCGGCATGGCCGCCTCGGCCATGGCCGAGCGCTTGGGCGAGAAGCCCCCGGTACCTCGCCACCCGGCAGGTCAGCCCCTGCTCGACGATGCCAGCTTCGACAACCAGGGGCACCGCCTGTTCAGCAGCACACTGCGCTGCGAGGACCGCTGGATTCTGGACGGTCACCGGACCAAGGCCGGACAGGCCCTGCTGCCGGGCACCGGCCACCTGGAGCTGGCGGCCGAGGCCCTGCGGGCCAACGGCGAGGTCGGTGGCTTCACCCTCGAAGACCTGTACTTCTTCCGGCCACTCGAGGTCGACGACGACCAGGCCCGCCAGTTGCGGGTGCGCCTGGCGCGCAGCGAGGAAGGCTACCGCTACGAAGCGCGCAGCGATTGCCTGCTCGATGGCCGCACCGGTTTCCAGCTCAACGCCCAGGCCACGCTGCTGCCAGGCCAGCCACCGGCGGCCGCTGCGCTCGACTTGCAGGCGCTGCTGGCACGCTGTCCGTCACATCGGGAAGAAGACCCGGCCGGCTGGCGCTCGCCGCAGGAGTACCACCTGAATTTCGGTCCCCGCTGGCGTGTGGTGCGCTCGGTCGCCTTCGGCCAGGGGGAGGGCCTGGCCCGCCTGCAATTGCCCACCGCCTTCGAAGACGACCTGAAACAAGGCTGGCTGCTGCACCCGGCCCTGCTGGACCTGTCCACCGGCTGGGCGATGCGGCTGATCAGCGGCTACGCCCCCGACCACCTCTGGGTGCCGGTGTCCTACCGGCGCGTGCGGGTGCACCGCCCCTTGCCAGCCACCGTCTGGAGCTGGATGCGCAACGCCCAGGACAACCGGTCCGACGCTCCGATGGCGGTCTTCGATGTCACCCTGAGCGACGAACACGGCCAGGTCTGCCTGGAGGTCGAGGGCTTCTCGATCAGGCGCCTGGACGCCCCGGGCTTTGGCGGCAGCAGCCCAATCGACCGGCGCGAAGTCGAATTCGACCCCACCTCGCACGGCGGCACCGGCGAACACAAGCTCTCGCCCGGCGAGGAGCAGCTGCAATACAACATCTCGCAAGGCATCCGACCCGCCGAGGGAGCCGATGCCTTCGGTCGCGCCCTGGCCGCCGGCCTGCCTCAGGTCATTGTCTCGTCGATGGAGCTGGACGCGCTGGTGCGCCAGGCGGGTCAGTCGATCGCCAGCGAGGGTGGTGACGGCCAGAAGTTCCAGCGTCCCGACCTGGACAGCGAGTACGTGGCGCCGCGCAACGACGTCGAACGCACCTTGGTCAGCTTCTGGGAAGAGTTGCTGGGTGTGAACCAGGTTGGGGTGCAGGACAGCTTCTTCGATCTGGGCGGCCATTCGCTGATCGCGGTGCGCTTGTTCGCCATGATCAAAAAGGCCTACCGGGTCGAGTTCCCCATCTCGGTGCTGTTCGAGGCACCCACCATCGCGCTGTGTGCCGAGATGATCCGAGAGCGCATCGGCGACACCGACAGCGGCTCAACAGACACCCCGGCAGCGCCCAAGGCGACGCGCCGGCGCTTCACCCACCTGGTGGCCATGCACGACGGCGAGGGCGGAGCACGTACCCCCTTCTTCCTGGTGGCTGGCATGTTCGGCAACGTGCTGAACCTGCGTCACCTGGCACGCCTGCTGGGGGCAGACCGGCCCTTCTATGGCCTGCAGGCGCGGGGCCTGTACGGCGATCAGCCGCCGCACGAGACCTTCGAAGAGGCGGCGGCCGACTGCATCGCCGAAATGCGCCAGGTTCAACCCCACGGGCCTTATTTGCTCGGCGGCTTTTCGGGCGGCGGCATCACGGCCTACGAAATCGCCCGCCAGCTCGAAGCGGCCGGCGAGTCCGTGCGCCTGCTGGTGATGCTGGACACACCACTGCCCACGTCGCCTCCATTGAGTGCCTCTGATCGGGCACTGATCAAGCTGGCAGACATTCGCACAAAAGGCCCTGGCTATCTGTGGCACTGGGCGCGCCAGCGTTGGAACTGGGAGATGCAGCGCAGGCAATCCAGAGGTCGGCCTCAACCCAGCCCCTCTTCTCACCAGCTCCACAACGCAGCCATCGAGAAGGCTTTCCGTGATGCACTCCCACGATACCGTGTACAGCACTGGGATGGCACGGCCGTGCTGTTCAGGCCGCCGCTGGATCTTCGATGGAAAGTCAGCGGAGGTCGCTGGGTGAACAGCGACCGGGAAATCGTCTTCCCAGACAACGACTGGACTCGGTTCATTCCTTCGTTGCAGGTGATGGAGGTCCCCGGCGACCACGACTCCATGGTGCTTGAGCCCAATGTGCGCGTGCTCGCCAGACTGATGAACGATTGCATCGCCAAGGCCGAAGCCGTTACAGACCCAACAAGCCCATGAATGCAGCTGACGGTCCCCGCGTGTTGACGGTGGTGCTGAACTTTCGCACCCCCGACCTGACTTTGCGCGCGGTCGAGGCGACCCTGAAGGCGATGGACGGCGTGGCCGGGGCCATCACCGTGGTGGACAACGATTCGGGTGACGGCTCGTTTGAACGCCTGAGCCAAGCTGTTCAGGCCAGGGGCTGGGATCGCGTACGCGTACTGGCATCCGGTCACAACGGCGGCTACGGCGCTGGCAACAACTTCGGAATCCGTCAGGGCTTGCCCGACGGCACCAGACCCGACTATGTCTACATCCTGAATTCGGACGCATTTCCCGAACCAGCAGCAGTTCGCGAGCTTCTCGGTCACATGGAATCCCATCCTGACATCGGCTTTGCAGGTAGCCGCATCCACGGTGAGGACGACGCCTATCACCAGACGGCGTTCCGCTTCCCAGGCGTGTTCAGCGAATTTGAAGGCGCTGCCTGCACGGGGCCGATATCCCGCCTCTTGAAAAACCACATCGTGGCCCTGCCAGAACCCACCGACACCCAGGCCGTTGACTGGATGGCAGGCGCCAGCCTGATGGTTCGCCAACAGGTGTTCGACGAGGTGGGTCTGTTCGACGAAGCCTTCTTCCTCTATTTCGAGGAGACCGACCTGTGCCTGAGGGCGCGGCGCGCCGGATGGGGCGCCGTCTACCTGCCCAGCAGCCGGGTCATGCACATCGGATCGGTGTCCACCGGCATGAAGACCTGGAAGCGGATGCCCTCGTTCTGGTTCGATTCCAGGCTGCGCTATTTTGTCAAAAATCATGGCGTGACCTACGCCGCGGTCGCAACCTTGGCTTACGCCGCTGGCGCCATGATTTCCCGACTGAGGTCGCTGGCTGGCGGCCAGAGGCCAGAGCCAGCAGAGCACTTTCTGTCCGACCTGCTGCGGCATGCGCTGCGCAGCGCGTGGCATCGCCGGGTGGGCGGACCCAGCGGTACCCGCTTCTCCTGACACCGCGTTTTTCCGATCACCGGAGCCTTTCATGAGCCATTTCACCTGCGTCGTCATCGGCAACGAATCCCTGCTCATCCAGTGTGCGGAGCGTATCCGGCAGGGGGGCAACATCATCGGCGCGGTCGTGACCCGGCACCCCGACATCCGACAGTGGGCCACTGGCCTGGGCCTGCGCGTCGAAGCGCCAGGCAAGGACCTGGTCACCCGGCTGGCCGACCTGGACTACGACTGGCTGCTGAGCATCGCCAACCTGTCGGTGATCGACCAGGCCCTGATCGACAAGGCCCGCCAGGGCGCCATCAACTTCCACGACGGCCCACTGCCGCGCCATGCCGGCCTGAACGCACCGGTGTGGGCCATCCTGGCCGGCGAGAAACAGCACGGCGTGACCTGGCACCTGATGCAGGGTGGCATCGACGAGGGCGACATCCTCAAGCAAAGGCTGTTCGACCTGGCCCCAGGCGAGACCGCGCTGACCCTCAACACCCGCTGCTACGAGGCAGCCATCGACAGTTTCGACGAGCTGCTGACAGATCTTCAGAGCGGCAACACCCGGCGCACACCGCAGGATCTGAGTCAGCGCAGCTACCACGCCCGCCTCGACCGGCCTGCCGCGGCGGCCCGGATCGACCTTGCTCGCCCGGCCCACGAGGTGCTGGCACTGGTGGCCGCTCTGGACCATGGAAGCTACTGGAACCCTTTGTGCCTGCCCAAGCTGGAGACCGCTGACCGAGTGCTGGTGGTCGGCGCTGCGGCCCTGGAAACCGGGGCAGCGTCGGTGCCGCCGGGACAGGTGGTCGAAGCCACCATGGGCGGGCTGGTGGTCGGCACCGGCTCGACGCCGGTGCGCTTGACCGGCCTTCGCGACATGAACGGGCAGGCCGTGTGCCCAACGACCGTGGCCAAGCCGGGTGACCGCCTGGGCCTGCCCGACGCGGCTTCGACCCAGGCGCTGACCGACGCCCTGGCCCGCGTGGTCGGCGGCGAAGCGACCTGGCGCCCCCGCTTGCGGGCACCCGAACCCATCGAGTTGCCGGTGGTGGGCGCCGACAGTGGCTTGGCCGATCTGCGCCCCATTGCCCTGACACTGCCGAACAGCCTGGGCGGAACCCGTCTGGCCGCCGTTGTGGCGGCCTGGGCGGCACGGGTCAGCGCACGCCCCAGCCTCGACCTTGCCTGGCGCACGGCCGACGCGCCCCTGCCAGCGGCCTATTTCTCGACCTGGGTTCCGCTGCGCCTGAGCGTTGACAACGACGCCCGATTCGGTGACTTCGAACAACAGGTGGACCGCGCGCTGGAGCCCGTGCGGCGCCACCCGGCCTTCCTGCTCGATCTGGTACTGCGGGACCCGGCCATTCGCACACTGGCCGTGCCGCAGCTCGGTATCAACGAAGCATCGGGTGCCATCGACGGATGTGTCGTCACCGTGGCGCTCGGCGGAGCGAACGGCCCCACCCTCTGGTTCGATGCCAGGCGCCTGGCCGAGTCGACGGCCCAGGAGTTGGCCCAGCGCCTGCAGCGCGTCGCTGACACGCTGGCTGCGCCCAAGGCCCTGGATCTGACGCTTGGCGTACTGTCTCTCATGTCGACCGCTGAGCGCCAGCGCGTGCTCTACGACTGGAACGAGACCCGTTGCGACTACGATCGCCAGACCTGCGTGCACCAGTTCTTCGAACAGCAGGTGCAACGCACGCCCGAGGCCACCGCGGTGGTGTTCGAGTGCGAAGCACTGAGCTACGACCAGCTCAACCGCCGCGCCAATCAGGTGGCCCACCGCCTTGCGGCCATGGGCGTCAAACCAGGCACCCTGGTCGGCCTCTACACCCGCCGGTCACTGGACCTGCTGGTCGGTGCCCTGGCCATCCAGAAGGCCGGCGGCGGCTATGTGCCGCTGGACCCGGCCTACCCGGCCGACCGCATTGCGCTCTATATTGAAGACAGCGGCGCGCCGGTCATCATTGCCCAGTCGGATCTGCTTGATGACCTGCCCGAACACCAGGCCCAGGTGCTGGTGATCGACGCGGACCCGGGCATCGGCCAACAAGCCGGGGACAACCTGGCCAGCGGCGTTCAGCCTTCGGACATCGCCTACATGATCTACACCTCGGGGTCGACCGGCCGGCCCAAAGGCGTCATGGTCGAACACCGCAATGTGGCCAATTTCTTCCGCGGCATGGACGACCGGATCGAGCACGACCCCCCGGGCGTCTGGCTGGCGGTCACCAGCCTGTCCTTCGACATTTCGGTGCTCGAGCTGTTCTACACCCTGGCGCGCGGCTTCAAGCTGGTGCTCTCCAGCGACGAGAACCGCGCCCTGGTCTCCAGCGGCCGCCTGCCACTGTCATCCAGCCAGATGGACTTCAGCATCTACTACTGGGGCAACGACGACGGCGCCGGCCCCAAAAAGTACGAGCTGTTGCTCGAGGGTGCCAAGTTCGCCGACAGCCACGGTTTCTGCGCCGTCTGGACGCCGGAGCGGCACTTTCACGCCTTTGGCGGGCCGTACCCGAACCCCTCGGTCACCGGTGCCGCCGTGGCGGCCGTGACAAAGAACATCGGTGTGCGGGCCGGCAGCTGCGTGGTGCCCCTTCACCACCCGGCGCGCATCGCCGAAGAGTGGGCCGTGATCGACAACCTGACCAACGGCCGCGCCGGCCTGGCGGTGGCCTCAGGCTGGCACCCCGACGACTTTGTGCTGCGGCCCGAGAACACGCCGCCAGCCAACCGGCAGGCCCTGTTTGAGGCCACCGAGCAGATCCGGCGCCTGTGGCGCGGCGAAGCGGTCGACTTCCCGACCCAAACCGGCACCTTCGCGGTCAAGACCCAGCCGCGGCCAGTATCCAAAGAGCTGCCGATCTGGGTCACCACCGCCGGCAACCCCGAGACTTGGCGCGAGGCTGGCCAGGTCGGCGCCAACGTGCTGACCCACTTGCTCGGCCAGTCGATCGACGAAGTGGCAGACAAGATCCGCATCTACCACGAGGCCCTGCGCGCCGCCGGCCACGACCCGGCCCGCTTCAAGATCACGCTGATGCTGCACACCTATGTGGCCCGTGACCGCGAGCAGGCCCGCGAGACGGCCCGCGGCCCCATGAAGGACTACCTGCGCAGCGCGGCCGGTCTGATCAAGCAGTACGCCTGGGCTTTCCCTGCCTTCAAGCGCCCGCAAGGTGTGACCAATCCGGCCGAGATCGACATCCGCACCCTGGATGCCGAGGAACTGGAGGGCATTCTGGACTTCGCCTTCCAGCGCTACTTTGAAGATTCAGGTCTGTTCGGCACCGTCGACGACTGTCTGCAGCGGGTCGAGCAGCTCAAGCGCATCGGCGTCAACGAGGTGGCCTGCCTGATCGACTACGGCATCCCTAGCGAAAAGGTCATGGAAGCCCTGTACCCGCTGGCCGAAGTGCTGCGCCGCTCCAACGAGCCGGCGCAGCTGCCGGACGACGACTTCTCCATCGCGGCCCAGATCGTCCGCCACGGCGTCACCCACCTGCAGTGCACGCCCAGCATGGCGCGCATGATCGCGATGAACGACGAGGCCCGCATGGCGTTGGCCCGGGTGAAGCTGATGATGATCGGTGGCGAAGCCCTGCCTGGCACCCTGGTGGCCGAACTGGGCCGTTACACCCAGGCCCGGATCGAGAACATGTACGGTCCGACCGAGACCACCATCTGGTCGTCCACCGAAACCGCCAGCGCCGACGAGTCGGTGGTCAACATCGGCCGCCCGATCGCCAACACCCAGCTGTACGTGCTCGACGAACGGCGAGAGCCCGTGGCCGTCGGCGTGCCGGGCGAGCTCTACATCGGTGGCGATGGGGTCACGCGTGGCTACTGGCAGCGCCCCGACCTGACCGCCGAGCGCTTCGTGCCCGATCCCTTCGTCAAAGCCGAGTGCGCAGCCCCCGGCGGCGCCCGCATGTACCGCACCGGCGACCTGGCGCGCTGGCGGCCCGACGGCCGCATCGACTTCCTCGGTCGCGCCGACTTCCAGGTCAAGATTCGCGGCTACCGCATCGAGCTCGGCGAGATTGAATCCGTGCTCGAAGGACAGCCCGGCGTGCGCCAGGCGGTGGTGGTGGCACGGGAAGACAACCCGGGCGACGTGCGACTGGTGGCCTACCTGCGCACCGACCCGGGCGTCTCGACCGATGTGTTGCGCGAGGCCATCGCCGCCATGCTGCCCGAACACATGCTGCCGGCCCATTTCGTGACGGTCGACGAGTTCCCGCTCACCCCCAACCGCAAGGTGGACCGCAAGGCCTTGCCCGCCCCGAGTGCCAACCCGCAGCGCGAAGCGGCACAGGCCTACGTGGCACCGGAAAACGCCATCGAGCAACAGATCGCCGAAATCTGGGTCAAGGTGCTGGGCGTGCCACGTGTGGGCTCCAAGGACAACTTCTTCGCCCTGGGTGGCCATTCTCTGCTCGCGGTGCAGGCGCACCGTGAAATCCGCCAGACCCTGGGCACCAGCAAGCTCAGCATCACCGACATCTTCCGCTTCCCGGTGCTCGAAGCGCTGGCCCGGCATCTGGACGACAAGCCCGAAGACAGCGTTGTCAGCGCGGCCGAGACAGCCGAGAGGGCCCAGCTGCGCGCCGATGCCATGTCAAGGCGGCGGGCGATGCGGGTGGGGCAGGGAAGCGCGAAATGAAGGGTGGCAAGGACATCGAGGCACAAGCAGGCTTCAGGCGGCGGCCTGAAGTTTGGCCCCCATCAGAACACATGGACGTAGACCCAGACTCGCTGCTGATCTATGCGCCAGTGCCACTCTTCAAGGGCCCGGAGGGTTATCTGCTGGAAGACCAAGCCTGTAATGGTCTTCGCCTTTGGTCAAAGCACTTTTCTAAGGTAACTGTGATGCATCCGGTGGAGAAAGGTCCGCCACCGCCTTCCTGGATTCCGCTGGAAGGGTCGGGAATAGATTTTTCCAAGGTGGAAATCATTCCGCTGCCGACCGCCTACAGGCCGGATCAGTTCTTCAGACACTACTTTGCCACGAGAAAGATCATCAGAGATGCCATTCTCAGATCACGTTTTCTGGCGTTTTCCATAGGAGGCCTCTTTGGCGACTGGGGAAGTGTCGGATCGTGGCAGGCTTACAGGATGGGGCGCCAGTTCGCCATCTGGACCGACCGTGTTGAATCCGAGGTGGTTCGCCATGAGGCAGAAACTGCAAAGAACTGGCGTCACAGCCTTCGATCCAGACTGACCTATCGTCCAATGCAAGCCTTGGAACGCTATTTGATCAGCCGATGTACCGTCGGCTTGTTTCACGGAGCCGAGACCTACGCCACTTATGCACCGTACGCTAGATCAGCAGAGATCGTCCACGACATCCATCTGAAGAAATCGGATCGTATCTCCTTGGACAGCCTTCAATCCAAAAGAGCGGCGGCAGAGGTCGGGCCGTTGAGGATCTGCTATGTGGGACGGGCCGATTCCATGAAAGGGCCTCTCGACTGGATTGAAACCCTGCGCCTTCTGCATGAGGCAGATGTGCGGTTTGAAGCCCACTGGCTGGGGGACGGGGAGATGCTGGAAACCATGAGGCAGGAGGTCTCACGGCTGGCACTGGACAACCATATCCACCTACACGGGTTCGTTCGTGACCGGCAACGCGTCTTGGAACAGTTGCGTTCCGCCCACGTATTTCTCTTTTGCCACAAAACGCCCGAGTCTCCGAGAAACCTTATTGAAGCACTTTCCGCGGCTACACCCATCATAGGTTATGAGGGAGCCTATGCCAGAGATTTGATCTCTGCACATCACGGAGGTGTGTTGACCCCCATTCATCGGACCGATGATCTTGCAGCAGCCATCGCCCGTCTCGCCAATGACCGCAATCAGTTGAGTGAATTGATGGAAATGGCTTATCGGGACAGCGAGCCATTCAATGATGAGGCCGTCTTTGAACACAGGTGCATGTTGATACGGCAGTACATGGGTTAGGCCAATGTCTCCCTGACAGCTTGAACATGGTCTCCACCAAAACCCTTGATTGCGAGTACTCCTGGCACCTTTATGGGCGTCTCGAACGTGAGTTGTGGAATTTGTTGGGGCCAGATGTAGCCGTCGTGTGTACCGGCGTGGATGGTGATGTATCCCGCCTCTTGATCGAAGAGCAGGCGTTGATTGCAGGCGCGATAGCCAGCCGTCAGCGCGAGTTCGCAGCGGGGCGACTTGCCGCTCGCTCAGCTATTCGTCGTTTGAACGGCAAGGAAGGGCCTGTTCCAGCCAATACCGACCGGTCGCCTCGTTGGCCTGCGGGTTTCGTTGGATCGATTGCGCACTCGACCGATGTCTGTCTGGCAGTTGTAGGTCTTCAATCCACTTGGAAGTCGATCGGTGTGGACATCGAAATCGATCGAGAAATCGAGGAAACCTTGTGGGACATCATTTGTACTCCGGAGGAGCTTTCCTTGATCCGTGAAGAGCCCTCTGGTGTTCAAGGGATTCGCGTAGCCGAGGTGTTTGTAGCCAAGGAAGCGCTCTACAAGTGGCACCATCCCCAAAGGAAGATTTTGTTTGATTTCCAAGCCGTTTCCTTGCAGTGGAGCGAAGACAGACGACAGTTCAGGGCGACTGCAGACAGTAGGGTGTACTTTGACGACATGGACAAACTGGAGGGCCGATTTCTGCGTCTGGCGGGCTGCCTGATCGCCTGCTGTGCAACTCGGCAACGTGGCCCCTCACCGCCGTCGCACATTTGAACAGCCCAATTAAACATGCTTGAATACACCCGCGCTTTAATCCACACGAGCCTATATCATGTCGAAACCACAAGCCCTATCGATTTATAAGGCATTTCGAAAAGAACTTGGTCGTTTCGTTCGCGAAGGGCAAGTACATATTGACCGTGCAAGTCAACCATCATCTTTGCCCCGAGTAATGTTTTTTGCCAGTCAAGCCGACTCGGGAGGAAGCGGATATCTCCGCGCGCGGGGTGTTGGGCTCGCTTTGCGTAGCATGGGATGGCGCACCTTGATGCCAAATTCAGGTTTGACCCTAAGTCAAAGACAACGGCTAATCGCCTTAGAAAAACCCGATGTTATTGTTCTTCAGCAAGCGCGCCACCCATTGAATCGCCCTTCGTTCTATCCGGGTGTTCCTTGCATTTTTGATTTAGACGATGCGGACATTCTAGACCCGCGGTGTGCAAACGATGTTGTTGAATGTGCTCGCGAAAGTAAAGCCGTGGTTGCTGGAAGCAGGTACGTTGCCGAGCTCCTTCGGCCGTACAACGATAACATTGCCGTCATCTGGACATGTGTAGATCGAGACATCTCCCATCCAGTCCGGGCCTCGGAGTCGCGCGACCCCATAATTGCTTGGGCCAGTCTCTCTCCTTCAGGCTTTACGAATGAGGCCAAACTCATTCAAGACGCAATGGTAGAACTTGCAAAGAAAGCCAAGTTCACTTTTCGACTATATGGAACCAGCGACCCTTGGGGCACAAGACCTGCTGATTGGGCTCACCGCTACGCTGAGCCCATTCGTAATGCAGGAGCAGAAGTAGAACTCACTCCACTTCTAGACTATGACTCCTTCCTTCAATCGCTCGAGTCGGTGGCAATCGGTTTACAACCAGTCTGCATTGAGAGCGACCACAGTCGTGGGAGATCATTTGGCAAAGTCCTTGGCTACTTGACCTCAGGGGCGGCTGTAATAGCATCCAACACAGTAGATCATCCATTGTTCTTCAAAAATGGTACAAATGGATTATTGGTGGAAAATGACTCTGCGCAGTGGGCAGAGGCCTGCGCATCATTGCTTGCCAACCCATTTTTACGTGCCCAACTTGCAGTTGCAGGCCGCACCGATCTTGGACGTCGACTGGTCTCTCGTAAAGCAGCTGAATTACTTGACCCTATTCTTCGTCACGTTATTTCTGCCACGAGCAGCAGTCAATAATCGGGCAGGATGCTTGATTAGACCGGCATCATATTTATGAGTCCATCCATCAAGCCGAGGCGCACCACAAGATAAGCCTGCGCGACTCATTGAGCAGATAAAATGCCTACCCAGAATGTAATAAACCGGAGCTTTAATGGCGTTATCACCAATTGGAATTACGTTCCAAGCAGGCCACCTTGGGTAAATATTCCAAAGCGATTGCGTGCCCGCCTTACGCGTAGGCCGGCGCCTCATTCACGCATGTATACGCGACCCGAGAAAGTAGGGCGATGGATCTTGTACTTTATGTACTTGCCCGACGGAAAGTTGTCGGTTCACCACAACTTTACGCTTGCACGGCTGCAGTCGGAAGCGGCCAGTCTGATGATTGTATGCGCTTGCCCACCTGAGCATGCTGTCCTGGATACATTGGCGCAACAGTGTGATTCACTCTGTTGGAAGGCAATGCAAGGATATGACTTTTCCGGCTATGCCATTGGACTATCTGTGTTGGCCGATTGTGTTGCGGGTAGCGACGTTTTTGTTATGAACGATTCCGTCATAGGCCCATTCAGCCGACTGACTCCGTTTATCGACGAAGCACAATGGCGCTTGACAGGGCTCAGTGCCGCTGCTGAGGTCGAAAATCATCTGCAATCGTTCGCTCTTGTTATTCGCCATCTCGATACTTTTTTCATGCACGCGATTCGCTCAGCAATCTCACCGAACTGGTGTTATGATCAAGCGTCGGCGGTAATTTTGTTACAAGAGACAGTCTTGGCTCGGGTCGCCAGCGAACACGTCAACGTTGGAGCTTACTGGTACACCGATGGCTCGCTCTATCGTGATCTGAGTTTGAACTGCCCCGAACAACTGATTGATGCTGGCTTTCCGTTACTTAAACGCTCACTGTTCGGCAAGTTTGCAGGCAACTTCCAGGACCCAAAAGCCATGCATGCCCTCTTGAAGCGCCTGGGGCATCCGGTACTGTGATCCGACAGATGCGCATTGAAAACTCAGGTCATCTGCAGTTCCGAAGCGTGCGGCCAGGGCGGGCGAAAGTCACTCATGGCGGCTCTCATCCGAGGGCATATTTGTAAATGACGTCGCTAAGCAAGACTCAGCGTGCTATCTCGTATTGCCGCAGCGCGCCCGACAGGCTTTCGATGTTCAAGAAGACCTCCAGACTCAGAGAATCGGGGTCAAGGAAAATCTGAAATTCCTGCTCAATGTGCATGATCAGCTGCAACAGACCGACCGAGTCAAGAACCTCTATCAGGCGGTCGTTGGCAGGATCAAATTCGGGCGATACGTTCTCATGGACGTAATGGGTCAGCCGCCCATAGAAGTCGGTCTCTGCGCCATCATCCCCTTGAGCACCGGCCCCCTGCGTGTCCATACTTTCCTTTCCATCAAAATTTGATTGTAAAACCCTCAGTCCACAGCGGCGGGAATGAGCGCGACTTCCCGATCCGATCGGACAACCATGAACTCCTGGGCGCGAGGGTGTGATATGAAACCGGAGGGACTGGAGCTGGGTCCATACGCACCACTGGCGTGAACCGCCAGAACATCGCCCTCGTCCAGACGCGCAAGCGCAACGCCTTTGCCCAGGGTATCGATGGTCGTGCAAAGCGGCCCGTACAGGTCCTGGGGTTCCGAGGGCTGTTGCGAAGGCTTTGTCAGCACCTGCATCCGGTAGGGCCGGTGAATGACCATGCCAAGGTGCCCTGCGGCACCCAGGTGGTGGTTCATCCCGCCATCCAGAACCACCACACGCCTACCGCGCGATGCCTTCGTATGCACGACACGGGCCAGGTAGATGCCGGCTTCTCCCACCAGAAAACGTCCCGTCTCGAGCAGGAACTGGGTCTGTGAAAAGCGATTCAGCGATGTCAGGCGCGCGACCTCGGGCAAGACCCTTTGGGCAACGGCGTCCAGGTCGACGGCCGAGTCGCCCTCATGGTAACGAATGCCCAGCCCCGAGCCGAAGACCAGACGCTCTGGCACGATGTCCAGGTGCTCTGACGCCATTTCGAACAGCCGCATGAAGTTCAGCCAGTTCTCTGCGATGGCATCTGCCTTCAGACACTGGGTACCGGAATAGGCGTGAAAACCCACAATGGACAAGTACCGCAGACGCGCCATCTCATCCAGGACATCCAGCAACTCTTCTTCGTCGACCCCAAACTGAGTCGCCTTGCCGGACATGTTGCTGCCAAATCCTTTGGGAACAGCCGATGGGGAAATCCGTATCAGCACCCTTTGTCTCGTGCCTTGCTCCTGCGCCACCTGGTCGAGCAGCCGCGCCTCGCGCAGAGATTCCAGAACCACTTCACCGGTTCCGCTGCGGACAGCCACCTCCAGATCGAGGCGCTGCTTGGCCGGACCGGTGAAGCTGATGCGCTCGGGTGCCCAGCCCGCCGACAGGCCCGCCTGCAATTCGCCGCGGCTGGAAACATCCAGGCCCTCTACCTGCGTCGACATCCACTTGAGCACAGCCGGATTCGGGTTGCACTTCATGGCGTAGCTGACGAGGAAGCGACCAGCGAACGCAAGCCTGAGCGCATCGATCTGGGCGGCGATGCGGTCTGTGAAATACACGAAGGTCGGTGTCCCGTGGTCACGGACCACCGACTCCAGAACACCGCGCTCGTCCTCGGAAAGGGAATCTGGGCTACTCATGGCATTTCATTTCGCAAGCAAGAACCGTGCAGCCTGTGCTCGCAGCGCCTGTCTGTCCGGCTTTCCACTGGCTGTGAGCGGGAACTCCGGCCAGATTTCAATCAACGCAGGCAGCATGTAGGTGGGAAGACGCCGCACCGCCTCGGCCTTGAGGCCCTGCACCGTCAGGTTGGCACCGGAAGGTTCGGGTACCACGAACACGGCCAGAGCCGGATCTGCACCCTCCAATGGAACACTCACCGCTTCGGCCGTCAGCACACCCGGTACGTTCGCCATCTGCGCAGCCACCTCGGCCAGGTGAACGCGATTGCCGGCCACCTTGACCAGGTCATCCTCACGGCCTTCCAGGTACAGATACCCCTGTTCATCGAGATAGCCCTGATCGCCGGTGAAAATGGCGAAGGCCGATGGATCGTCCGGACCGAAAAAGGGATTGGGACGGCGTTTCTCATCCAGCTCAGCGCCTCTGAGGTATCCCATCATGGTGCCCAGACCGGTGTGGACCACCTCGCCCCTTTCTCCCGCCGAGGCCTTCGAACCGTCTGACCTCACGACGTAGACGCGTGCCGATCCAAAGGGTTTGCCCACACTGGTGGGCCGCTGGGCAAAGGCATCGGCATGCAGCGCCGTCGACCTGAAGCTCTCGGTCTGCCCGTAGGTCTTGAAAATCGCCACGCCGCGTGCCGCCTGTCCCAGCAGCTGCAGACGATCGGCACTCATGTTGCCCCCGGATATGGTCACGTACCGCAAGCTGGCATGCGGGCCATCCTTGTCAAATGCCTTGCCTGCTTTAAGCAAGGAAAGCCAGATCGAGGGCACGGCCGACACGCCCGTCACACCTTGTTCTGCGACCGCATTCAGGACATCGGTGGGCATCCATGATTCCAGAATGACCAGGCGGGCACCCGAGACCAGACTGCTCATGAGCTGGTTCAAGCCAACGTCGAACGAAAACGGCAGCAAACTGAGCAGCACATCGGCCTCGGACAGGGAGAACAGCTCACACTCCGCCCGGGCGCGGTCGTGCAGATCCGACCAGCTGACCAAGACCCCTTTGGGTGCTCCGGTGGAACCACTTGTGAACAGACACACGGCGGCCCGCTCCGGCTCGAGCCGCTCGGCCTGGCCGCCGGCCATCGGATCAAGCGCATCCAACATGCCCTGGATCTCGCGAACGTTCGCTTGCGCCCGAAGGGCCTCGAGTGCCGCTCGTGACCTCGCTGTCCTGGCCGGTGGATCCAGCCACCACCAGTCGGTTGACCGGATGCGCTCCTGCTCAACCAAGCCGTCCTGCAGCGCCGGCATCCCCGCGGAGTCGACCAAAGCGACGCGGGCATCACAGGCATCGAGCACGCCGAGCAACTGCGGGAGCCGAAACTTGGGGCTGACCCCCGCAAACACCTTTCCACAGGCTATCGCGCCGATCATCATCGCCACGACTTCGACGGACTTCCCGGCATAGCTGGGGACGAACGGACTGACCACGTCCGACTGCCGCAGCAATTCACAGGCCATTCGCGAGGACTGCAGGAGTTCGGACCAGCTGATATCTCTTGGCGCTGCGCCCACCATGACGTGGCGAATGGCCACGTCATCGGGCCGGTGCGCTGCATGGCGGGCCAGCAGATCCAGTATGTCCGGTGCCGCCACGGGCGGCATGCTGGCCGATCGCCTCATGGACCTGTGCGCGGCGATCAGCTGGCGGTGCCCGTCCTCGTCAGGACGAGGTCAGGGCCATAACGCGCTTCGAACCGATCTGCCAGCGCGCACAGCGACTTCTTCAACTCGTCGTGGTCGAACAGCCGGCGCATGAAGTACATGGTCTCGAACAGCTCGAACGCACTCTTTCCTGATCGGGCCTTGCCATCACGCACCCGGTCAAACACGTGGCGCCGGGTCAGTTGATAGGCCTGCAAGGCAAAATTCCACTCCGGAATGCTGCCGATGAGGCGCGACATGGACAGAAAGACATCTGTCTGATCAAACGGAATGGCCCGGACCTGGCAGGCCATCGGCATTGTGTCAATCGCCTCCAGTTCCTCAAAAGAGCCAAAGCGGTCATCGATCCCCACAACTTGGCCATCGATATCGAGTACGGGCAGCAATGGGTACAGGCGACAGACCACCGTCCGCGTCATGTGTTCGCAACAACAGCCACTGCGTCGACTGACGAGCTCCTCGACGACGATCACCCGGTCATCTATGGCGTATGGGGTGACGCGGTGTTCGTGTTCACCAAACTGCGCGGTCCAACCCTTCGACTGGAGGTAGTCGTATTCACCCGGGAGCAGCGGCAAGGACTGGAAGGGCTTGTTCGTCAGAATCTTGAAGCGCGACTTGTAGCGCGCAAAACCACAGCAGTGGGCATCGCCGCACAGCTTCCAGCATTCAGGCACATACACGAGGTCTGAGGAGTACAGCGCATCCAGCGCACTGCGGTAGCGATCGGAATCCTGGGTGCGGGTCATGGTGGCGAAACTGGGGCCTTGGCAGGTGGGCTGTCAGGCTTTGGGGCCAAGGCCTCAGAGCGAATCTTCATCGATCGGGCAGGCACGCCCATGGCCACCGAGTGGGGCGGCACGTCGGTGATGACCAGCGAATTGGCGGCAATACGCGCGCCGTCACCAATCTTCACGCCACCAAGGATGGCGGCGCCAACACCAATGAACACATCGTTGCCGATCACGGGGACAGCGTCGGACATGTTGGTCCCGATGGTCACGTTGTGCATCACCCCCACCCGGTCGCCGATGACCGCGTCCGGATGAATGGACAGGGAACCATCGGCATGCACGATGTGAAACCGCCGGCCTATCGTCACCTCACGTGGCATGTGCACGCCGGTGAGGATCTCGCTCAGCAGGTACAAGAGCCCGTATACCTTCCCTGTGATCCAGCGCAGAAAGCCGACACGCTGCGCCAAGGACCACCGACCGTACCGGTAGGTCAGCATGGCCCAGAAAGCGCGGTTCTTCAGGGAACGACCATGAACCTCGTAATCTTCTTTGATGTTCTCGAACATGGGTAGGGGGTCCAGTGAGCACAAGCTCAGTTTCCTGCCCTCAGACAGACCAGCACAACTGTGTTGGGCCGGCCCGCCTCCCCGGAGGCGAAAGGGCAACAGAACCATGACAGGACCTTCGCAGATCCTGTTTGTACAGACTGCGAACCTGCAGACCAATTCAGGAACGCGGGCCGAGCGACGAACTCATTGGCCACGCATCTTCATTTTCACACGCCAAACACCATCGTGAATGACCCATGCACTTTCAGTATAAGGCGTACTCATGACTCAGGGTATCTTTTGGCGTGCGTTTCTCCTCACGAACCGCGGTTGGAGCGGCAGGAAGGTGGCTCGACCCTGTGCACAGGGTCACCCAAGTCGCTGCTGGTCCGCAAAAAACAGCGCCCCACCGGGCAAATGCCTCGAAAATGGCGTAAGACTCTTGTTTTCATTCACACTGGCTCAAACAACATGCCCCTGCACCGGACTGTCCAATGGCTGTTGCTGCTGATGCTGAGCGCCTGCAGCTTCCAGAAAACCCTGCCCCCCGACGAACTGGATCGGCTCTACACCACGCCCTTGACACCGCCTGAGAAGCCCGTGCGGGTGTTTCATATCGGCCACAGTCTCGTCAATCGCGACATTCCCATGATGCTCGAGCAGTTGTCAGGGCCCGGCCACGACCACCGCTCGCAGCTGGGTTGGGGGGCCACCCTCAGATCACACTGGGAACCCAAGGTACCCATCAACGGTTTCGAGATTGAGAATGCCCACGACCGCTACCAGGACGCCAAGGAGGCCCTGGAAGGAGGGCAGTTCGATGTGCTGGTGCTGACCGAGGCGGTGGAGATCAAGGACTCGATCCGTTATGGCAAGAGCCCGAAGTACCTCAGGCTCTGGACGCAGGCGGCCAGAAAGGGCAACCCCGGGATCCGGGTCTACCTGTACGAGCTGTGGCACCACCTCAACGATCCGCAAGGGTGGCTTGAGCGGCTGGATGCCGATCTTCCACTTCACTGGGAGGGCGTCCTGCTGGCCCAGGCTCAGGCACACGGCGACACGGGCCCACCGATCTACGTCATACCGGCAGGTCAGGTGCTTGGGCGCTTCGCGCGCGAAGTCGAGAGCAGGGGCGGAGTCGGTGTCATGCGTTCGCGTGAAGACCTGTTCTACATCAGCAAGGAAGGCCTGCGCGACACCATTCACCTCAGCGCCATGGGCAACTACCTGGTGGCCCTGACCCATTACGCCGTGATCTATCACCGCCCTCCACCGGCGGAGCCTCTGGCGATCAGGCTGGTGGAAGGAACGGACCTGCAAGGCCTGACGCCGGAGCTTGCCAAGCTGATGAGCGAGGTGGTCTGGTCCGTCGTGACCGGCTACCCCAAGACAGGGGTGGCACAGGCTGTGAGCGCAAGCGATACTCCGTCACGACAAGAAACCCCATAACCGAGGAAGGTTGCGCTCTCCATGGCAAAAGGCATGATCCTGGCGGCAGGCCAGGGGACCCGCGTGCGTCCACTGACGCAAAAGACGCCCAAACCCATGGTGCCGATCCTGGGCAAACCGGTGCTCGAATACATCATCGAGCACCTGGCGCGCCACGGCATCCGGGAAATCATGATCAACGTGGCCTTCAACCACTACAAGATCGAGAACTACTTCGGTGACGGCAGGCGCTGGGGCGTGGAGATCGGCTATTCCTTCGAAGGCGCGCGCGAACACGGCGACATCGTGCCCCGCGCCATGGGTTCGGCTGGCGGCATGCGCAAGATCCAGGACTTTGGGGGGTTCTTCGACGAGACCACGCTGGTGATGTGTGGCGATGCCATCGTCGACCTGGACATTGGCGCCGCCCTGGACGAGCACCGCCACAAGCAGGCCCTGGCCAGTGTGGTCACGCTTGATGTGCCTCGCGACCAGGTGCAGAACTACGGTGTGGTGGTGGCCGATGCGGCCGGGCGGGTGCGGTCCTTCCAGGAAAAACCCCGCCCCGAAGAAGCCCTGTCAACCGCCGCCAGTACCGGCATCTACATCTTCGAGCCTGCGGTGCTTGACCTCGTGCCCCCGGGCCGGCCGTTCGATATCGGCAGCGAACTGTTCCCCATGCTGGTCGAGCGCCAGCTCCCCTTCTTCGCCCAGAACCGGTTCTTCAACTGGATCGACATCGGACGCCTGTCCGACTACTGGCTGGTGCTGCAGCGCGTGCTGCGCGGCGAAATCGCCCAGATGGACATGCCCGGCAAGCAGGTGCGCCCTGGCGTCTGGGTCGGACTCAACACCTCGGTCGACTGGGATGCGGTGCAGATCGAGGGCCCGGTCTACATCGGGTCGAACGCCCGCATCGAGGCCGGTGCCCGCGTCATCGGTCCGACCTGGATCGGCCATGGCAGTCACCTGCGCAGCGGATGCACGGTCGAGCGCAGTGTGCTGTTTGAATACACCCGCATCGGCAAGGGACAGGTGGCCAGCGAGCGCATCATGTCGCCCCAGTACTGTGTTGACCGCCATGGTCACACCCTCTACGTGGGTGACGAACACGCACCCCTGGTCTGGGGCGACGCGCGCGCCTGACCGGGGCAGCCCCCCCCTATACTCCCTGCATGGTCCTGTCCAAAAGGCCTCCCCGTTCCATCCTCAAGCGCCGAGGCAGCATTTCCACGGCAGTCCAGACCGTGCTGGACCTTGTTGCCGTCCTGGGGTTGGCCCTGCTGCTGATCCACCTGCAGATCGGCGGGCTCACCGCAGCCTATTCCCTCATGCTGCTGTTGCTGGCGGTGGGTATGGTGTTTGCCTACGACCAGTTCGGCGTCTACCGCAGTAACGCCAGCTTTGCGCGCAAGGCCTTGACGCTGTTCAAAGCGTGGTCGCTGGCATTCGGTTTCCTGCTGGTGCTTGGTTTTGCGACCAAGCAGACTGACACCTACTCGCGGATGCTGCTGGGGCAACTTTACGCACTTGGCTACCTGCTTCAGGTGTTGTTGCAGTACCTCAGCCGTGAGGTACAGACGCGGGTGATGCAGCGCGCCGTACCGGCCGAGAACGTGCTGATCGTCGGCACCGGCAAGCTGGCGCGTTACCTTCAACACAAAATCTCCGGCAACCCCTGGCTGAACCAGCGCGTGGTCGGCTGCCTGGAGCTGCCCTCGGGCAGCCAGCGCAATTTGGACCGGCCCGTGGCCTCGCTCTACCAGAGCTCCGATTTCGCCTCGCTCAAAGAACCCAACGTCGTCGGGCCGCTGGAGGACATGCTGGCCATCATCGACCGTCACGACGTGCGCACCGTCTATTTCGCCATTCCCCTGGGCGAGTCGGACCTGATCGAGGACATGTACTTCAAACTGCTGGACCGGCATGTGGCGGTGCACTGGGTGCCCGACATCTTCTCCATGCTGCTGGTCAACCACAGCGTGCGTGAGATGGCCGGTCTGCCGGTGCTGACACTCTCAGAGACCCCGCTGACCGGCACCCGTCTGCTGCTCAAGGCGGTCGAAGACCGGGTGCTGGCCGTGCTGATCCTGCTGCTGATCTCACCACTGCTGGTGGTCATTGCGCTGGCCATCAAGCTCGACAGCCCGGGCCCCGTGTTCTTCCGCCAGGCCCGGATGGGCTGGAGCGGCAAGACCTTCCACATCTGGAAGTTCCGCAGCATGTTCGTGCACCAGCCCGACGCCGGCGTCGTGCAGCAGGCCACCCGCAACGACCCCCGCGTGACGCGGGTCGGCGCCTTTCTGCGCAAGACCAGCCTCGACGAACTGCCGCAGGTCTTCAACGTGCTCAAGGGCGAAATGTCACTGGTCGGTCCCCGGCCCCACGCGGTACAGCACGACCAGGAGTACTCACAGCGCATCGACGCCTATTTTGCGCGCCACAACATCAAACCCGGTATCACCGGATTGGCCCAGGTGCGCGGCCTGCGGGGTGAAACCACCGACATCGAGCGCATGCAGCAGCGCGTCGAGGCCGATATCGAATACATCAACAACTGGTCACTCTGGCTGGACCTGACCATTCTGGTCCGCACGCTGGGGGCCCTTACGGGCAAGAACGCGTATTGAGTCACTCGTCCATAAGCTGACGCCACCCGGCAACCTGCCATGGCCTGTGCCGGGCATCAGAAGAAGCCGTCCTTCATGATGAAGCCCACCACCTGGCCACTGGCATCCAGTAGCGCCACGGCGTCCGATCTGGCCACCACGGGGAGGTATCGGGCCGAGGTTTCTGTCAGCTGCATGCGCTGCGCGGCATCCAGGATTTCGCTCTGACTCTCGGGATACCGTTCGATCAGGACGGACAGTGGGCGCGACACCTGAAGGGCCGATTGCTGTTCGGCCTGGGCATAAGGTGTCCAGAATGTGGGACGCTGGCTGGTATCGACACCGTCCAGGATCGCGGTCATGAGCGCGGCACTGCGCTCAGCACCGGCTTCCGTCTTGCGGACAGCGATGGTCCATGGACCGGTCCAAGGCAGATTTCTGTACCCTGGCAAGGCCTCGGGCAGTTCCTTTTCCAGCACTTCGGCGGCCGCAATGACGCGAAAGCGGTCGTGCTCGAACACCAGCGCCACCGGACGCGCCAGGTGGACGGTGTACAGCCCGTAGGCCAGGGCCGCCAGCTGCAGCGCAGCAATGGTCATCACGTCGCGTCGCAGATGGGCTGAGGTCTTTCGCCGGTCGTACACCGCAAACGTCAGCAGCGGGCCCATCGCCACATCGACTGCCATGATCAGCAGCAACAGGCTCGTGCCACCCGCCAGCACCCGGTAGTCACCCGGAAACCAGAGGCCGAACACCAAAGCGGCCACCAGCGCAGCCACCGCCGCCGACAACAGCAGATGCCACGCCATGGCGCGGCTGCGCACCCGGATCTGTTCCTGCCACCTCATATGGGCCGCAAGTCTATCGATTTTTCTGACAGGCCTTGGGTGAGGACCTCATGCGAGCCGGTCCTAGCGGCAATCGTTGGGCGCGAAACGGGCTGGCAAGGTGCCAGGCGACCCCACCATGGTCCTGGCGGTGGACACCAGGTTTCCGGTCGACTGACAGCTCCAGTCGATGGAGCCGGTCACGCCTGCCGCAAAGGACTGCCCCAGGGTCACCGGAGCGCCACCGGCCTGGATCCAGGGGGTCAACACCAGCGTGGCCCCCGCAGGGATGCTGCCCACGTTGGCTTCGTTGAAGGCAATGGTGATTTCACCATCGGTGGCGTCGTCCGGCGCGCTGGTCATCCGCACGCTGGTCACGTACTTGCTGGAGGCCCCGGCCCCACCGGCCTGGTTGTTCCAGGTGGCTGCGGTCGCAGCCAGGTTCTGCTGGGTGGAAGCGCTGAGGCTGACCTGGGCCTTCAGGTCAGCCGATACCGCAAACCCTTCCGACACCCGAGCCCGAATGGTGTAGTCCTGATAAGCCGGCAAGGCGACAGCGGCCAGGATGCCGATGATGGCCACCACAATCATGAGTTCAATCAGCGTGAAACCCCGGTGTACGGATGTGGTCTTCATAGGGGTACCTGTGCGCGAGGGTGTTTGGAATGCGAGAGCTCATGCATTCGGCGTGCCAGCGCGGAATGCCTTGCCATCGTGAGTTACTTCACACATGGGGACGCAGATGCGACAGATTCCGTCCATGGGCAGGTTGGTCATGGGCTGTGCTCCCACTCCACCATGGCTGATCCGCCCATGAAAAAGGGGTGCCTGGGCACCCCTCTTGATCTGTAGCACTGGCCTTTTCGGCCAGTCCTCCGTGATCAACGGCAGTCGTTCGGGGCGAAACGGGCGGGCAGGGTACCCAGGCCGCCCACTTGCGGCACACCACGGGCTGCACCAACCGCGTTGCTGGCCGAAGAGCAGCCCCAGTCGATCTGACCGGTGACACTCCCGGCATAGCTGGCACCCAGCTGTGCAACTGCAGCAGCGCCGGCGCCGTTGGTTCCGTTGACGTAAGGCGTCAGGATCAAAGTCGCCCCGGCGGGAATGCTGCCCACGTTGGCTTCGTTGTACGCAATGGTCGTCTCGCCGGTATCGCGGTCGATCTGGACGCTCGTCACGTACTTGCTGCTGGCGCCGTTACCACCGGCCTGGGCGTTCCAGGTGTCGGCGGCCGCCTGCAGTTCCACCAGCGTGGCAGAGCTGTCACCAATCAGCGTCTTGGCGCCACCGGCGACCGACAGACCTTCCGTCACGCGGGCGCGGATCGTGTAGTCCTGATAGGCCGGCAGCGCGACGGCAGCCAGGATACCGATGATGGCCACCACGATCATCAGTTCGATCAGGGTGAAACCTTTTTGCATGGAACGCTTCATGAAACTCTCTCCTTGGTTGGAAACAAAATCCCTTGGGGGGTGTGGGCAGACGCGTTCCCTTGAGCAGTTAGCGTGCCAGCCTGAACTGACCCGTTTTTTGCGGTCTTTTTCACGCTTTCGGTTACCTGGGTGACAAATCGTGTCGGCAGGTGGATCCTGGGGCTGACAAAAATTGTCAGTCGGGGTGGGCGTGACAGGATTTGTCACCGCTGGCCAGATTGCCTGCCCCTCGCTGTCGCCAGCGCGGGTGAGGGCATGATGGGCGCCTTACAGCTCGAATTCCATCCCGGCGCTGAGCCAGCGGATGTCGTGCCGGACGTCGTTTGCGCGGTTGGGGGTGGCGTCGAAACGCTCGATCTCGCTCATGATGAGCGCGGTTTCGGCCGGTTTGGTGTGGGTGATGTAGACCGGGTAGCGCTTCTCGCAGGTGATCTGGTCGAGTTCTTCGGCCAGGCTGCTGGGGGCCAGGTGCAGGCTGCGTTCGGCCAGAACCTTTTCCCTGTCGCTGAAGGCGGTTTCGATGATGAGCATGGCCACCGCCATGCGGTTGACACGCGCCCAGAAGGCCGGGTTGCGGTGGGTGTCACCACTGAACACCCAGTGGCCAGAGGGTGAGTCGACCGCGAACCCGACGGCCGGCACGGTGTGAACCGCCGGCAGTGCCTCGATGGTCTTGCCGCCGATGCGGATGGTGTCGCCGACTTCGAACCGCACGAAACGCACCAGTGGCGTGTCGATGCTGGGTATGGCGGCGAAGTCGGGCCAGATGAGGTCGTTGAAGATGTGGGCTCGCAGGGCCGCAATGGTGGCCGGCAGGGCGTGTACCTGCAGCGGCGGAGCGCCAGCGGCCAGCCGTCGGGCGGCCACCGCGTCGATCATCAATGGCAAGCTGGCCACGTGGTCCAGGTGCGAATGGGTCAGCAGCACATGGTCGACACGCGCCATCTCGTCAAGCGAGAGGTCACCGACGCCGGTGCCGGCATCGATCAGGACGTCATCGTCCAGCAGGAAGGAGGTGGTCCGGCAGCCACTGGCAATGGCGCCGGAACAGCCTAGAACGCGTACCCTCATCGGTGCAGCCGTCTGTGTTCGCCTGGTTGGACCGGCAGCGCCGGTCGTTTCATTTGCCGTCAAAGACGCTGGTGCCGTCCCAACCCGGGTCGGGCGCCTTTTCCAGCATGGAGGCTACCCGTTCGGCATACAGGCGGTAAAGGACATTTTCCGCACTTGCGGCCCGCAGTTGTAACAGGAGGAGACGGCACGTATTCCAGTCGCGCGCGCGCCACGCGGCCAGTGCCCGGTTCCACTCGGCCATCTCGCCCGCCAGGGCCGGGTCGGCATCGGGGGTGCGCGGCGTGAAGATGGTCACCGACTCGGCGCGGCCCTTGACCTTCACCCGGTCCAGTTCCTGCCAAAGCCAGCCGCCCGCCTGCGCCCGGGTGGCCTCGCTGGCGACGATGGCAACGCCGTACACCTTGGACAGGCCCTCCAGCCGCGAAGCCAGGTTGACCGCATCGCCCACCACCGTGTAGCTGCGCCGCACGTCCGAGCCCATATCGCCGACACAGACTTCACCGGTGTTCAGGCCGATACCGACCGCGATCTGCGGCAGGCCGGCAGCCGCGTGTTCGCGGTTGATAGCATGGACCTCCTGCACCATCTCCCAGGCGGTCTGGACGGCCAGTGCGGCGTGCCCGGGTTCTTCGACCGGAGCGCCCCAGAAGGCCATGATGCAGTCGCCCATGTACTTGTCGATGGTGCCGCGGCGGCGCCGGATGACCTGGGTCAACCGGCTGAAGACCCGGTTGAGCAGGGCCTGAAGCTCGGTCGGTGACAGGCGTTCGGACAGGCTGGTGAAGCCACGCATGTCGCAGAACATCACCGTCAGTTCCCGTGTCTGGGCCTGCATGCTGTAGCGGTCGGGGTCCTCGAGCATCTCCTGGACCAGCTCGGGCGGCACGTAGGTGCCGAACAGCTGGGCCAGATCGCGCTTGGAGCGGCTCTCGACCAGGTAGCCATAGCTCATGTCGAGCACGAACACCAGCACCACCACGAACAGCACGCTGGCCAGTGGCAGCACCAGGCCGTGCGCACCGAACAGCCACAGGTTCAGGCCCACCACGGCCAGCAGGGTGGCGGCGCTCAGCAGCAGCGCGCCCAGGGCCGACAGCAGGGGCAGCATCAGGGCCAGCAGCAGTCCCGCCAGCACCACCTGCACCAGCTCGACGCCGGGGGCGTAGTCCGGTCGAACCGGAAGACGCTCGTCCAGCAGCCCGGCAATCAGGTTGGCGTGGGCCTCCACGCCCGGATAGGTTTCGGACACCGGTGTGGCCCGCAGGTCCATCAGGCCAGGAGCAGTGGTGCCCAGCAGCACAACACGGCCCTGCAGGCTGCCCGCCGGCACACGGCCGGCCAGCAGGTCGGTGGCGGAGACATACCGGAACGATCCGCCCTGGGGGCCACCAGGACCTCGAAAGGGCACCAGCACTGCCGCGCGCTCGTCGATGTCGATCAGGCGTGCGCGGTCCTGTCGCAGCAGTTTCACGCCATGGACCATGGGCGGCAGCCCGGGTACTTGCGAAGAGCCGGTCAGGGCCGGCGCCAGCTCCGGGTTGCCCAGCACCAGCCTCAGCACTGCCAGCGCCAGCGACTCGTAATAGCGGCCGTCGTGCTCGGCCAGCAGGGGCAGCGACCGGACCACGCCATCGCTATCGGCAATGGCGTTGAAAAAACCGGCCCGCGGGGCGGCTTCGGCCAGTACCGGCAGGCTGGCCCCGTAGCCATCCCAGCGGGTGGCCAGCAGCCGGTGACCCTGCAGGTCTTCGCTCGTGAGCACCGGGGACGGCAAGGTGCCGCTGGTGCGGGCCTGCCGGTCGCTGGTGAAGTAGTAGCCCAGCACCACCGGCCGGCCTTGAAGGGACCTGGCCAGGCGGGCATCCAGATCCAGCTCGGGCAACAAGTCCTGTACGCGGGCCGCAAGCTCGGGGCGATCGGCCAGTGGCCCTTGGACGAGTGCCTTCAGGCGCGAAAGCCCGGCGCTGTCGTCGGGCTCGGCAAACACGGTGTCCAGGCCCAGCGCGAGGACACGCTGCCGCTCGAACAGTTCGTCGATCAGGGCCGCGACCCGGTCACGTGGCCAGGGCCAGCGGCCCTGCTCGGCCAGGCTCTTTTCGTCGATATCGACAATCACCACCCGGTCGTCGGTGCCACCAGGCAAAGTGGCCTTCAGGCGCGCGTCATAGATGATCTGGTCCAGCCGCTGCAGGGTCTGCATGGGCCACAGGCCCAACACATGCAGCAAGGCCAGCAACAGTGGCAGCAACGACACGGCCATCCGCGGGCCATGTCGTCTGATGGCCTTCATGGCCACACTCCAGGGTCAGATGCCCACCGACGCAGGGCAGGCGGCACGCGTCACTGCTGGACGAACTGCATCTGGGTGCCGGCGAGATCGATCATGTCGCCGTTGCGCAGCTGCACCGGCTCGCTGCCCAGGGGCTGGCCGTTGACGGTGGGTTTGTTCACCCCTTCCACCAGGGCCACCACGTAGCCTTGCGGCCGTTTGGTGATGGCCGCCACGGCGACCCCGGGCTTGCCGATGGTGGTGACCACCTTGACCAGTGGCACCTCGCGACCTGCAGCCGCACCCGACATGACCCGGATCGCGGCCGGACCGGCGGCTTCGGCCGGCTCGCCCGGGCTGGCGCCCTGGGCGGTGTTGATCACCATGGTCTTTTCGTAGGTATCCGGCGAGCCGTCGTGGATGAACTTGATCTTGTACTTGCCGATTTCGACCGTGTCACCGTTGCCCAGCTGCTGCTTCTTGATCGCCTTGCCGTTGACGTAGGTACCGTTGGTGCTGTTGAGGTCTTCGAGGAACACGTCCGCCCCCGACATCTGCAGCACGGCATGCTCGCCGCTGACCGCCAGGTTGTCGATGACGATGTCGTTGTACGGACGGCGGCCCAGCGTGGTGCGGTCCTTGGTGAGCTGCACTTCCTTGATCACGACACCGTCGATGGAAACGATCATTTTCGGCATGGCCGACTCCTCTGGGGACTTGTAGTACTGCGTTGATTCTAGGACTTCGGGCTGATGGACAGTCAGGCGCCCAGCATGCGCGAGAGCAGTCCGCGCCGGGTCGGGCGCGCACGGGCCTGCGCCAGTATGACCGAAATATTATCCCGCCCGCCGCAATCGTTGGCTGCGTCCACCAGCGCGCGGGCCTTCTCCTCCAGCGTACCGGCCGTCACCAGCAGGGCGGCAATGCGTTCGTCGGACATCATGTCGTTCAGTCCGTCGGAGCAGAACAGGTAGAGGTCCCCGTCCTCGATCCGGAACTCGCTGACCTCCAGCAGCACCGTGTCCTCCACGCCCAGGGCACGGGTCACGAGGTTGCGGTGGGTGGCGAACTGGGCCTGTTCGGGTGAGATCAGACCGGCATCGATCTGCTCCTGCAGCAACGAGTGGTCGCGGGTGAGCTGGACGAACTGCCCCTCGCGCAACCGGTAGCAGCGCGAATCGCCCACATGACCGATCAGGGCGCGGGTCTTCTGGAACACGCCCATGACCAGCGTCGTGCCCATGCCGGCATAGTGCGCCTCGGCATTGGCGGCATTGAAGATCGACCGGTTGGCGTTGTCGATGCAGATTTCCATGGCGCGGCGCAACTCGCGGGGGGTGGCCTCATGGCCGCCCTCGGCCAGCCAGCGCCCGAGCTCGGTCCTGACGTAGGTGGTGGCCATGGCACTGGCGACCTCGCCCGCGTTGTAGCCGCCCATGCCATCGGCCAGGATGACGACGTGGTTCTCCGTATCCAGCAGCACGGAGTCTTCGTTGTTCTCCCTCACCATGCCGGTGTCGGTGAGGCTGAAATACTCGAAATTCATGGAAATGAGACTTATGACCGCATTGTGCCGTGTTCTGGCAAGGCCCCGGCGCCCGCCTTGTCGGGCAGGACCTGGGTGGCCGCGTAAGCGTCACCGCCCGATGCGTCATCGGTACGCGGGACAGACGACAGATGGGTCGGCAGCACGGAGCGCAGATGTTCGAGCTGGTCGGCCAGGGCGTCGCCGCTGTCCGGACGCTCGGCGGGCGCCTTGGCCAGCAACTGCGCCAGCAGCTCAGCCAGCCCGGCAGGCAGGTCAGGACGCAGCTCGCGCAGGTTGGTGGGTGTGTCGTTGGCGATGCGGTACATCAGGGCCGCCATCGAGTCGGCCTGCAGCGGCAGCCGACCCGTGAGCAGCTGGTAGAGCGTGGCACCCAGCGAGTAGAGGTCGGAGCGGCCGTCCAGCGGCTGACCGGCCAGCTGTTCGGGTGACATAAAGCTGGGGGTGCCCAGCACCACCCCGGTACGGGTGCGGCTGGCGTCGGTGATGCGGGCGATGCCGAAATCGGTCACCTTGACGGTGTCGGTCGCGGGGTCGTACATGATGTTGCCCGGCTTGATGTCGCGGTGCACCACACGTTGCGCATGGGCATGGGCGAGCGCCCGCGCGACCCGCGCACCAATTGACAGCACCTTGTCCACCGGCAACAGCTGGCCGGGCCGCGTTGCGGCCTGCAGGTCGGCGCCGGAGAGGAATTCCATGGCGATGTAAGCCAGGTCGTGTTCCTCGCCCGCATCGAAAATGGTAACGATGTTCGGGTGCTGCAGGCGGCCGGCGGTCTCGGCTTCGCGGAAGAAGCGTTCGCGCGCCTCCTGCAGCTCCAGGCCTTCGAACTCGGCACTCAAGGCCAGGGTCTTGATCGCCACCACCCGGCCGATGCGTGGATCGCGCCCCTGGTAGACCATGCCCATGGCGCCTTTGCCCAGCGTCTTCTCGACCTGGTAGCGGCCCAGCATGGGTTTCTCGACCCCGTCGCCGCTCAGGATCAGCGTGCCCCCTGGGTGCCCGCTTCCCGCCCCAAGCACCTGGGTCTGCGACAGGTCCCGCGCCCGGCGCAGACGGGACTGTACTTCGGTGTTCCCCTGGTCCAGTCCAGCCATGTGTTCATAGACCGCCTCGGCCTTGTTGAACTGGCGCTTGCGCTCGAAATCCAGGGCCAGCTGGCGCAGGTTGTCCATCAGCGACGCACTGTGGGGCACACGACGGAAGCGGTCAAAGGCCATGTCCAGCTGACCCTGCCCCTGCAGGGCCAGGCCCATCATGCGGTTGGTTTCGGCCGACTCGTCGTCGGTGCGGCGCTTGCGCGCCTCGGTGACCCAGAAGCGCTGGGTGGTCTGGGCCAGGTAGCCGAACAGCAGGGCGGTGGCCGGCAGCACCAGCGGCAGCCAGATCGCCGACCCCACCAGCAGCCCGTATTGCAGCAGCAGCAGGCCGAAGAACAGTGTTGCGGTCAGGGCCGCTCCGGCAGCGGCACCCAGGCTGGGCAGCAACAGGGCCAGGCAGCCGGCCACCAGCAGCAGGGCTGCGACGGCTGCCGGGCCGCTCCAGCCGGGGCGTGAGAAGAAGTGCCCGCTGAGCAGGCTGGACGTGGTGTGGGCCAGGATTTCGGCCGGCGACTTGCCAGCCGCTGCCGGTGTGTTGAACAACGTGCCCACGCCCGCCGCGGTGGCACCGATGATGACGATCTTGTCGGCGTATTTGCTGGCGGGTATGCGGCCGCTGTAGACGTCGTAGAACGAGTCTGCCACAAAGGGTGGGCGGCCGGACTGCTCGCGGTAGAACTGCGGCAGCACGCGCCCTTGTGCGTCGGTGGGTATCTCGCGCTGCCCCATTCGCAGGCCGCCGTCAACCCGCTGTACGTCGGCAGGCTTGAGGTTGAGGCTGTGCAACGCCGTCAGCAGCGCCAGGGAGGGCACGGCGTGGTCGTCGAACCAGACGGACAACAGCTCCTGTCGCACCACGCCATCGCGGTCGGGCAGCTGATTGAGGTGGGCGATGCCCGCCGCTGCCTCGGCCAGCATCGGGAGCGGCTGCTGACTCTGTTGGGCCGGCCAACCCCACGGCTCGGTCAGCGGCAGGGTGCTGCGCTGGGCGGTGGCCGGCAGGGGCCGATCGGGCGGGCCGACGGGCTCGCCCAGCGTGTAGACAGCAGGCACCAGCACACGTGCGGCACGGGCCAGGCTTTCGGTCAGGCGGGCATCGCCGTCCAGCTTCTGTTCGGCCTGGGTCAGTTCTTCGAGCAGGCCCTGGCGCGCCGTGGCGCCCAGGTCGGTCCAGCCCGCCGGCGGCGGCGCTTCGACCCGTTCACGGATGGCACGCAGGGCGGCCAGTCCACGGTCGCCCTGCGGCTCGAAGAAAAAAGCGGTGTGGGTGATCGTCTTGGCACCAGCTTCGGCGAGCCGGTCGATCAGGCCCGCGTGAACATCGCGCGGCCAGGGCCAGCGCCCGATGTTGGCGATGCTGGTGTCGTCAATCGCGATGATGGCGATGCGGTCGCTGGGCGCCCGGTCGGCGTGGGTGCTGACGACGTCGTAGAAGCGCCGCTCCAGTCCAGCCACCAGGTCGGTTCCCAGGTGCAGCAGGACGACCAGCAGCCAGCCCGCCAGCCCCAGCAGGGGCGCAGACCGGCCAACGGTGTTCCACGCCTTTTGCAGGCGCTGCGGGCGGCTGTGGGTCACGATGCTCCCGGTGCTCCGGACGGGGTGGTGGGGTGGCGCACGCCTCCCGGTCACTGGACCTGGGCTGCAGCACCGGTTTGCCGCCGATTCATCGACCGCGGTCAGACCGTTGTCGCATTTTGTGGATGGGCCTGTGCGGTATCAAGCACGCCCGTCGCATTCTGGGTGCATTTCGGCGGACAAAACAAAAAAAGGCAACGCAAGCGTTGCCTTCTTCACGGTTGCACCCGGGACGATCAGAGTTGGGCTTTGAGCAGCTTGCCCAGTTCGGACGGGTTGCGTGTGATGACGAAACCACACTCTTCCATGATGGCGAGCTTGGCGTCAGCCGTGTCAGCGCCGCCGGAGATCAGCGCGCCGGCGTGGCCCATGCGCTTGCCTGGAGGGGCGGTCACGCCGGCAATGAAGCCGACCACGGGCTTCTTCATGTTGGCCTTGCACCACTGGGCGGCTTCGGCCTCGTCCGGGCCACCGATCTCGCCGATCATGATCACGGCGTCGGTGTCGGGGTCGTCGTTGAAGGCCTTCATCACGTCGATGTGCTTCAGGCCATTGATGGGGTCACCACCAATGCCGACAGCGCTGGACTGGCCCAGACCGACCTCGGTCAGCATGGCCACGGCCTCGTAGGTCAGCGTGCCCGAGCGGGACACCACGCCGATGCGGCCCTTGCGGTGGATGTGGCCGGGCATGATACCGATCTTGATTTCGTCGGGCGTGATCAGGCCGGGGCAGTTGGGGCCCAACAGCAGGGTCTTCTTGCCGCCTGCGGCTTCCTTGGCCTTCATCTTGTTGCGCACCATCAGCATGTCCTTGACCGGAATACCTTCGGTGATGCAGATGGCCAGGTCAAGATCGGCTTCGACCGCTTCCCAGATGGCGTCGGCGGCTCCGGCGGGCGGCACGTAGATCACCGACACGGTGGCGCCGGTCTGCTGGGCGGCTTCCTTGACGGAGGCGTAGATCGGGATGTTGAAGATCGACTCACCGGCCTTCTTGGGGTTCACACCGGCCACGAAGCAGTTCTTGCCGTTCGCGTATTCCTGGCACTTCTCGGTGTGGAACTGACCGGTCTTGCCCGTGATGCCCTGGGTGATGACCTTGGTGTCTTTGTTGATGTAGATCGACATGTTAGTTTCTCCGGGCGGGGCTTATTTCACTGCAGCGACGATCTTGGTCGCGGCTTCGGCCATGGTGTCGGCGGCGATGATGGGCAAGCCGGACTCGGCCAGCATCTTCTTGCCCAGTTCTTCGTTGGTGCCCTTCATGCGCACGACCAGCGGCACGGACAGATTCACGGCCTTGCAGGCGGTGATCACGCCGGTGGCGATGGTGTCGCACTTCATGATGCCGCCGAAGATGTTGACCAGGATGCCCTTGACCTTGGGGTTCTTGAGCATGATCTTGAAGGCTTCGGTGACCTTCTCGGGCGTGGCACCGCCGCCCACGTCCAGGAAGTTGGCCGGCTCGCCGCCGAACAGCTTGATGGTATCCATGGTGGCCATGGCCAGACCCGCGCCGTTGACCAGACAGCCGATGTTGCCGTCCAGGCTGATGTAGGCCAGGTCGAACTTGGAGGCTTCGATTTCAGCCGGGTCTTCCTCGTCCAGGTCGCGGAAGGCGACGATCTCGGGGTGGCGGAACAGGGCGTTGGCGTCGAAGTTGAACTTTGCGTCCAGGGCCATCAGATTGCCCTTGGAGTCGCAGTTCAGCGGGTTGATCTCCACCAGGGACGCGTCGGTGTCCATGTAGCACTTGTAGATCTTGGCGAACAGATCCACCGCCTGATCCACGGAAGCGCCGGTCAGGCCGATGGCCGCGGCCACCTTGCGCGATTGCGCCTCGGTGATGCCGGTCAGCGGGTCGATCATCTCGGTGATGATCTTCTCGGGCGTGGAATGGGCCACTTCCTCGATGTCCATGCCGCCTTCGCTGGACGCGATCAGGGCGACCTTCTGCGTGGCCCGGTCGGTGACCAGCGACACATACAGTTCGTTCTTGATGTCGGCGCCGTCTTCAATGTAGAGGCGACGGACCTTCTGGCCTTCCGGACCGGTCTGGTGCGTGACCAGCTGCATGCCCAGGATGTCGCTGGCGCGGGCCTTGACGTCGTCAATGCTCTTGGCCACCTTGACGCCACCGCCCTTGCCGCGGCCGCCGGCGTGGATCTGCGCCTTGACCACCCAGACCGGGCCGCCGAGTTTCTGTGCGGCTTCCACGGCTTCCTGCACGGTGAACGCGGGAATGCCGCGGGGAACCGGCACACCAAACTGACGCAAGATTTCCTTGCCTTGGTACTCGTGAATCTTCATGAGGTCTCTCTCGGACTGGGGGGTTTTCGATCCGGCCGGAAGGCACAGCCGGTGCACGGGGGATGGACACGGCAACCAACGACTGTATCATGGTGCGACGCACCATTTCACCATATAAGCGGCCGCTTACGTAATGCATAATTATAAAAAGCGCTCGCTGAACCCTAACTGACAGAGGCGACAACATGGCCAAGATCTTCATCGACGGGGAAGCCGGCACCACCGGACTGCAGATCCGGGAGCGCCTGCAGGCCATGCCGGCCATCGAGTTGCTGAGCATCGCACCCGAGCGCCGCAAGGACCCCGAGGCCAAGCGCGAACTGATGGCACAGGCCGACCTGGTGGTGCTGTGCCTGCACGACGACGCGGCCATCGAATCGGTGGCCATGATCGATGGCCTGTCAGGTCACAGGCCGCGCGTCATCGATGCGTCGACCGCCCACCGCTGCAACGATGCGTGGGTCTATGGCTTTCCCGAACTGAGCGCCGGACAGCGGGAGGCCGTGCAAAATGCCGACCGCGTGGCCAACCCGGGCTGCTATGCCACCGGCGCCATTGCGCTGCTGCGCCCGCTGGTGGATGCCGGCCTCCTGCCGCGTGACTTTCCGGTGTCGCTGCCCTCGGTCAGCGGTTACTCCGGCGGTGGCCGCGGCATGATCGAAGCCTACGAGGCCGGCACCGCGCCTCTGCATGAGGCTTATGCACTGGGCCTGTCACACAAGCACCTGCCCGAGATCCTGCGCTACACCGGCATGACGCGCCGCCCCATCTTCATTCCGGCGGTGGGCAATTTCCGCCAGGGCATGCTGGTGCAATTGCCACTGCACCTGGACGATCTGCCCGGCAGGCCCAAGGCCAGCGACCTGCACGACGCCCTGGCGGCGCACTATGCGCCCAGCGCGGCCGCGGGAGGCTGGGTCAGCGTGCTGCCGGCCACGGCCGACGGCAAACTCGACGCCACCGCTCTGAACGACACGAACCGGCTGGAGTTGCGCGTGTTCGCCAACGAAGCGCACCGGCACGCGGTCCTGATTGCGCGGCTGGACAACCTGGGCAAGGGCGCCAGCGGCGCGGCCGTCCAGAACCTGCAATTGATGCTCGGAATCTGATACCGGCGAAGCGTCACAAGGCTTCGTCCGTGTCGCTGACCACACGCCGGATGGCCTCGGTGCCGAAACCGCGTGAGGCCAGAAAGCGCATCTGTCGGGCGCGGCCGGCGGCATCGGCTGCAGGTTGACCGAACTTCTTGCGCCAGACCTCGCGGGCGCGCTCGACTTCGGTGCTGCGCAGCGCCTGAACCGCGTCGGCCATGGCTTCGGAGCTGATGCCCTTGGCCTGAAGCTCCTGCCTGAGCCGGCCGGTGCCCAGCCGGGCCGCGCGCCGGTGGATCAATGAATCCACCACCCGCTGTTCGTTGATGAAGCCTTTGGCCTGCAACTCGTCGAGGACTTGGGCCAGCTCTCCTGGCGTCTCTTCGTGGGCGACCAGCTTCCTCTCGAGCTCGGCCCGGGAGTGCTCGCGGGCCGCCAGCAAGCGCAGCGCACGACCCTTGAGCGAGAGCTTCTGAAAACCCACGGCTTATTCGGCGGACTCTGCCTCGGCCACGGCCGCCTTGCCCTTGCGACCCTTGGCAGGAGCGGCTTCGGCAATGCCATCCACCGGCAGCAGCGGTACACCGAGGGCCTCGCGCACCTTGTTCTCGATCTCGACACGCAGCTCGGGGTTCTCCTTGAGGAACTCGCGCGCGTTGTCGCGTCCCTGGCCGATCTTCTCGCCGTTGTAGGCATACCAGGCGCCGGACTTGTCGACCACACGCTGGATCACGCCCAGGTCCAGGATCTCGCCCTCGCGGCTGATGCCTTCGCCGAACAGGATGTCGAACTCGGCGGTCTTGAACGGAGGCGAGACCTTGTTCTTGACGACCTTGACCTTGGTTTCATTGCCGATCGCGTCCTCACCCTTCTTGATGGTGCCGGTGCGGCGGATGTCCAGACGGACGGAGGCGTAGAACTTGAGCGCGTTGCCGCCGGTGGTGGTCTCGGGGCTGCCGAACATGACACCGATCTTCATGCGGATCTGGTTGATGAAGATGACGGTGCAGTTGGTCTTCTTGATGGTGGCCGTCAGCTTGCGCAGGGCCTGGCTCATCAGGCGGGCCTGCAGGCCGGGCAGGCTGTCGCCCATTTCGCCTTCGATTTCGGCCTTGGGCGTGAGCGCAGCGACCGAGTCGACGATGACCAGATCGACCGCGCCGGAACGCACCAGCGAGTCCACGATTTCCAGCGCCTGTTCGCCGGTGTCGGGCTGGCTGATGAGCAGATCGGGCACGTGCACACCCAGCTTCTGGGCGTACTGGATGTCCAGCGCGTGTTCAGCATCGACGAAGGCGCAGGTGCCGCCGAGCTTCTGCATCTCGGCAATCACCTGCAAGGTCAGTGTGGTCTTGCCCGACGACTCCGGGCCATAGATCTCGATCACACGGCCGCGCGGCAGGCCGCCGACGCCCAGGGCGATGTCCAGACCCAGCGAACCGGTGGAAACCACTTGGATGTCTTCGATGGCCTCGCCCTCGCCCAGGCGCATGATGGTGCCCTTGCCGAACTGCTTTTCGATCTGGGCCAGGGCGGCCTGCAAGGCCTTGGCTTTTTCGCTGGCGATGGCGGGGTTCTTGACGGCGGTATCCATGAAATGCTCCTGAGCGTGTAAGTGGGTGGTCGCTTCCTGCATGTGTTTTTGTGTACAGGCTGGATGCTTGAACAGCAGTTTATCGGGGAATACATCCACCACAAGGCAAAATATGGTAAGTTTGCCTGACCATATGACAGTCTCCCATTTCCACCCCGACGACCGCTGGCGGTCTGGTCATCTGGGCCGACTGATGGGGGACGCCCTGCGCCGCTTCGACGAGCGGGTGTTGCATCTGATGGCCCACGACGCCCATGTGCCGCTGGCCCTGTCCAACCTGGCCGCCCGCGACCAGATCGGCGCGGCGCACATCCACATCACGCGGCACCTGGCCTTGCAGGGGTCACGCCTGACCGAGCTGGCCGCGCGCGCCGGCATGAGCAAGCAGGCCATGGGCGACCTGGTCGACCAGTGCGAGGCCTGGAACCTGGTCCGGCGGGAACCCGACCCGCTGGACCGCCGCGCCCGGCTGATCGTGTTCACGGAAACCGGCCTGCTCTGGCTGGAGGCCTTCCGGCTGGCGGTGGTCCGCGCCGAGGCGGAGTTCCGGGCCCAGGTCGGTCAGGACGTGGCCACCGTGGTCGCCCTGGGCCTGGAAGCCTACGGCAGCGTGGGCTGACCGGCCCGGATGCGCGCAAACCCCGATACGGCGCCGCATTCCGGCGCCTTGGGCCCGCCTAAAATGGGATCACAACCGCGAGGAGACACCATGCGCATCCTGATTGCCGAAGACGACCAGGTGCTGGCCGACGGGCTGCTGCGCAGCCTGCGCGCCGCTGGCGCCGCTGTGGACCACGTGGCCAGCGGCAGCGAGGCCGATGCCGCACTGATGACCAACAACGAATTCGACCTGCTGATCCTGGATCTGGGCCTGCCGCGCCTGCACGGCCTGGAGGTGCTCAAGCGCCTGCGCTCGCGCGGTTCGACCATGCCGGTCCTCATCCTCACGGCGGCTGACAGCGTGGAAGAGCGCGTCAAGGGCCTGGACTACGGCGCCGACGACTACATGGCCAAGCCGTTCTCGCTGCAGGAGCTGGAGGCGCGTGTGCGGGCGCTGACGCGCCGCGGCATGGGCGGCAGCACCAACACCATCAAGCACGGTCCGCTGGAATACGACCAGGCCGGCCGGGTGGCCACCATCGACGGCAAGATGGTCGAGCTCTCGGCCCGCGAGCTGGGCCTGCTGGAGGTGCTGCTGCAGCGCGCGGGCCGCCTGGTCAGCAAGGACCAGCTGGTCGAGCGCCTGTGCGAGTGGGGCGAGGAAGTCAGCAACAACGCCATCGAGGTCTACATCCACCGCCTGCGCAAGAAGATCGAGAAGGGCCCGATCCGCATCGCCACCGTGCGCGGCCTCGGCTATTGCCTCGAGAAGATTCCCGGTTGAGCGGATTCGCGTGCCGCGCCGCCCTGCACTCCTGATGGCCCTGCGGCACCTGTGACATGGCGACCGAGGAACGCGAGACCGAGTCGCTGTCGTTTGGACTGTTCCAGCGCGAACAGCGCAGCCTGTTTGGGGAAATCCTGGACTGGATGCTCACGCCGCTGCTGCTGCTGTGGCCCCTGTCGCTGGCACTGACCTGGTTTGTGGCCCAGGGCATCGCCAGCAAACCATTCGATCGGGCCCTGGAGTTCGACCTGCTGGCCCTGACGCAGTTCGTCGTCCGGCAGGACGGTCAGGTGCGTTTCGACCTGACTCCGCAGGCGCGCGATCTGCTGCGGGCCGACGACAGCGACCTGGTCTACTACCAGGTGATGGATGCGCGCGGCGAGGTCATCAGTGGCGAGGCCGATTTCCCGCTGCCGCGCGACAACGTGGCGCCCGAACCTGGCCGGGTGATGCTGCGCGACGACGTGCTGCGCGGGGACGAGGTGCGGGTGGCCTACACCTGGCTGGCCCGGTTTGGCGAAGACCAGCGCCTGGTGCTGATGCAGGTGGCCGAGACCAAGGGCAAACGCTCCACCCTGGCCACCGAGATCATCAAGGGCGTCATGGTGCCGCAGTTCGTGATCCTGCCGCTGGCGGTGCTGCTGGTGTGGCTGGCACTGGTGCGCGGCATCCGTCCGCTCAACGAGCTCGAGCAGCGCATTCGCGCGCGCAAGCCCGACGACCTCAGCCCGATCGAGGAGTCCTTCATTCCGCAGGAGGTGGCGCCGCTGGTGTCCTCCATCAACGACCTGCTGACACGGCTGAAGACCTCGCTGGGCACGCAGAAGCGCTTCCTGGCCGACGCCGCACACCAGCTCAAGACGCCGCTGGCCGGGCTGCGCATGCAGGCCGAGCTGGCGCAGCGCGAGACCGACCCGGTCGAGATCCGCGGTTCACTGCAGCAGATCGCGCGCTCCAGTGCACGTGCGACCCACACCGTCAACCAGCTGCTGGCACTGGCCCGTGCCGAGACCACCGGCCGGACCCTCCCCAGTGCCCGCATCGACCTGGCCCGCCTGGTCAAGGACGTGGTGCAGGACTCGGTGCCCCGTGCGCTGGAATACGGCGTCGACCTGGGTTACGAAGGGCCGGAGGAGATGCCGGCCCACTGCCTGATCGACGGCAACCCGACGCTGCTGCAGGAGATGGTGCGCAACCTGGTCGACAACGCCATCAACTACGTGGGCCGGGGCGGCGTGGTGACCGCCCGCATGCTGCTGGACCGCTTCAGCGGCGTGCAGGTGCTGCAGGTCGAGGACAACGGTCCGGGTATCCCGGAGAACGAGCGCGAATTCGTGCTGCAGCCCTTTTACCGGGCACTGGGCACCAACGTCGACGGCTCGGGCCTGGGCCTGGCCATCGTGCAGGAGATCGTGCAGCAGCACGGAGCCACCCTGCACATGGAAGACGCGTTTCCCGACGCACCGCGCCGGGGCCTGCGGGCCTCGGTGCGTTTTGCTCCCAGGCCCAGACCCGAAGAGACGGCCTGAAACCGGTCAGCCGACCTGTTGCAGGGTCTCGCCCAGCGCATCGACCAGGCGGTCGATCTCGGCCGCCGTGCTGATGAAGGGCGGGGCCAGCTGGATGGTGTCGCCGCCGTAGCGCACATAAAAGCCCTTGGCATACATGGCCATGGCGATCTCGTAAGGTCGCCGCGCCGGCTCGCCGGGCACCGGCGCAATGGTGATGCCGGCCGCCAGCCCGAGGTTGCGGATGTCGGCCACGTGCGGCGCACCGCGCAGGCCGTGCACTGCGTTCTCCAGCACCGGGGACAGCTCACGCACGCGCTCCAGCGCGTTGTCGCGTTCGAGCAGATCCAGCGAAGCGATGCCGGCAGCGCAGGCCACCGGATGCGCCGAGTAGGTGTAGCCGTGCGGGAATTCCAACATGTAGTCCGGGCCGCCGGCGGCCATGAAGGTGTCGCATATCTCCTGCCGGGCGACCACTCCACCGAGCGGCTGCACGCCGTTGGTGACCTGCTTGGCGAAGTTGAGGATGTCGGGCGTGACGCCGAACGCTTCGGCTCCGGTCCAGGCACCCATGCGGCCGAAACCGGTGATGACCTCGTCGAAGATCAGCAGGATGTTGTGGGCGGTGCAGATCTCGCGCAGGCGCTGCAGGTAGCCCACCGGTGGAATCACCACCCCGGCCGAGCCCGACATGGGCTCGACGATCACGGCCGCGACGTTGGACGCGTCGTGCAGGGCAATCAGGTTCAGCAGCTCGTCGGCCAGCGCCACCCCGTGCGGCCCTTCGGCTGGTGGCATGCCCCGGTGGAAGCTGCCGTTGGGCGGCTGGGTGTGGGGCAGGTGATCGGCCTCGACACCCTGGCCGAACAGTTTGCGGTTGGCCACAATGCCACCGACCGAAATGCCGCCGAAGTTCACGCCGTGGTAGCCCTTGATGCGGCCGATCAGGCGGGTCTTGCTGGCCTGCCCCTTGGCACGCCAGTAGGCACGGGCCATCTTGAGCGAGGTGTCAGCCGACTCGGAGCCCGAGCCGGTGAAGAACACCCGGTTCAGGCCGGCCGGCATTTTCTGCACGATGCGGTTGGCCAGTTCGAAGGACAGCGGGTGCCCGAACTGGAAGGCCGGCGAGTAGTCCAGCGTGGCGACCTGGCGCGCCACCGCATCGACGATTTCCTGGCGCCCGTGGCCCAGGCCGGTGCACCACAGACCCGACAACCCGTCAAACACCTGGCGGCCGTCGTGGGTGGTGTACCAGGCCCCTTTGCCACCGGTGATCAGGCGGGGGTTCTGGTGGAACTCGCGGTTGCCGGTGTAGGGCATCCAGTGGGCCGACAGCCATTCGGCGTCGGTGCGGACCTGGGTCTGCAGGTGCTGGCTGTCGGTCATGTCCATGGGGGTGCTCACTCGGGAGAGGTTTCGGAAGATCGCCATTGTGCGAAGCCGGTATTCTTCGGAAAATGACACGATATGCAAGCATGGTTGAAGATTTATGCAAGTGAATGACAAACCCTGGATCGGCCAGCTGGCCGATGTCGACCTGCGGCTGCTGCGCGTGTTCCAGGCCGTGGCCGACTGCGGCGGCATGGCCTCGGCCGAGCTGGAGCTGAACCTGGCCATGTCCACCATCAGCCGGCATGTGAAGGACCTGGAGACCCGGCTGGGTCTGGTGCTGTGCCGGCGCGGGCGGGGTGGCTTTGCGCTCACGCCCGAGGGTGAGCAGGTGTACGCCGCCACCCGCCAGCTGCTGGCCGCCACCGAGTTGTTCCGCAGCAGCCTGCACGACATCCACCGCCGCCTCGGTGGCGACCTTCACCTGGCCCTGTTCGAGAAAACGGCCACCAACCCGCAGTCCCGCATCGCGCAGGCGCTGGCACGCTTTCGCCAGCTGGCGCCACAGGTGAACCTGCACCTGCACGTGGGGCCGATCGGGATGATCGAGCGTGGCGTGCTCGACGGCCAATTCCAACTGGGCATCGTCCCTGAGCACCGGCGCTCGGACAGCCTGGTCTACGATGACCTGTTCGGCGAAACCATGCAGCTGTACGCGGGACAGGACCACCCCTGGTTCGCTGCCCGGGACCACGGCCTGGACTGGGACGCCCTGCGCCGGCAGCCCCTGGCTGCCCTGGGCTACCACTCACCCAACATGGCGCTGACGCACCAGCGCCAGTTGGAGCGCGCCGCCACCGCCTCCGACCAGGAGGCTGTGGCCACGCTCATCCTGTCGGGTGGCTACGTGGGCTTTCTGCCCGACCACTACGCCCGCGTGTTCGTGGAGCAGCGACAGATGCGTGCGGTGGCGCCCCGGGTGCTGCGCTATGACTGCCGCTTCAGCGCCATCCACCGCGCCTCACCGGCCCCCTTGCGGGTGACCGAGCTGCTGCGCCAGGCGCTGCGCGAGGCACACGCCGCCGATCAGGCCGCGGCCGGCGGCTGGTAGACGTTGAGCTGCAGGCGCTCGCGCTCGATGGCTCGGGCCACTGCCGGCAGCGCGGCCAGGCGCTGCGACAGGCCCCAGGTGGCCGGCAGGGTGGTCGGGTCGATGCCGGCGTAGCCACCCCAGCGCAGCAGGGTCAGGGCATAGGCGTCCAGCGCCGTGGGCCGATCGCCGCACAGCCAGGGCGAGGCCTTGGCCGCCATCGCCTCGATCTCGCCGAGCAGGCCCCGGTAGGTCTGCACCGCGTGGGACCGGATGGCCTTCTGAGCGGCTTCATCGTCGGTGAACTTCTGCGGCATGAACACATGGGTGAAGGTCGGGTGCACCGTGTTGTTCATCCACATGAGGGTCGAGAGCGCTCGCGTACGGGCCAGGCCCGAGGCTGGCAGGATGCCGGCCTGCGGGAACTTCGCGTCCAGGTGCAGCAGGATGGCGACGATCTGGGTCACGACCTCCCCGTCGTCGACCAGCACCGGCACCTGGCCGCGCGGGTTGAGCGCCAGGTACTCGGGGCTGCGCTGCTCGCCCTTGTGCAGCTTGACGGACATCGGCTCGAACTCGGCGCCGGCCAGCTCCAGCATGGCGTGCGGCACGAAGGAGCAGGCACCGGGGGCGAAAAACAGCTTGAGGCTCATGGGGTGTCTCCTGAAGGGGTTGTGAAAGGATCAATCCTGCAGATGTTTTCCGACGATGCCGGCAATCTCGAACATCGTCACCTGGTCCTTGCCGAACACCGGGCGCAGCCTGGCGTCGGCGTTGACCTTGCGTTTGTCGGTGGCATCCTGAAGGCCGTTGGCCTTGATGTAGTCCCACAGTTTCTTGACGACCTCGGGGCGCGAGACCGCGCCTTCGCCGATGACGGCGGCCAGCGCGGCACTGGGTTGCTTGCCGGTGGCGGCCGTGGTCTTGCGCGGGGTCTTGGGGGCAGTGGCTTTCTTCGCTGCCGGCGCCTTCTTGGCCGCCGCAGCCTTCTTCGCAGGCGCGGCCTTGGCAGCCGGTCGCGCGGCGCCACCGGCCGTCTTGCGCGGCGGGTACTTGCTCTCGCGCGGCTCGAACTCGAAGTTCACCTTGCCGGCCTCCTTGTCCCAGGCCAGGAAGGCCTTGAAGCTGCGCCGCGTGCGCATGGAGACGAACTTGTCCAGCAGATCGGTCTTGCCGGTCTCCAGCAGCTTGCTCATCTGCTCGCGCTCGACCGGTTGCTGCAGGATGACCTTGCCGCTCTTGAACGTGCAGCTGGGGGTGGGCTGGACGGCCGTGGGCACGGCCTTGCTGCAGACGTAGTTGGAACCGTGCTCGAACACCGGCGCACCGCAGACCGGGCAGGCACCCAGGCTTTCCTGCCCGGCAAAGTCCACCAGCTCGCCGGTCTCTTCCGCGTTCCTGTCATCGCCGAAGTCGAATTCCAGCTTCCAGTTCCTGTCCTCTTCGCTGTACTTGAGCGCCATCTCGGCCACAAAAGGCCAGCCTGCCTTGGAGCGGAAGCCCTCCAGCGGACCGATGTGCCGGTCGCGCACGAACGCCTCGGCCTCGACGACTTCGAATGTGCGGCCCGCCGGCGACTTGGTGAACGAGAAGCCGCAACCTTCGCTGTTGCCGTCGGCGCCCGTACAGGCGTAGCGTCGGTAGTTTTCCTTCACCACACCGCCGCAGTTGGGGCAGGGTGACTCGAGCGTGGCGTAGTTGCCCGGTACGGTGTCGCGGTCGTATTCCTTGGCCTTCCTGACCATGCGCTCGGTCATGGCGGCGATCTCGGCCATGAAGGCCGCACGCGAGAGCTTGCCGTGCTCCATCTGCGCCAGCTTGTATTCCCACTCGCCGGTCAGTTCGGGTTTGGAGAGTTCCTCCACCTCCAGGCCGCGCAGCAAGGTCATGAGCTGGAATGCCTTGGCGGTCGGGATCATCTCCCGGCCTTCGCGCAGCATGTACTTTTCATTCAGCAGGCCTTCGATGATGGCCGCGCGCGTGGCCGGGGTGCCCAGGCCCTTTTCCTGCATGGCCTCGCGCAGCTCGTCGTCCTCGATGAACTTGCCCGCGCCTTCCATCGCCCCCAGCAGCGTCGCTTCCGAATAGCGGGCCGGCGGCTTGGTCTTCAGGCCCTTGGCTTCGACCGACTCGGTTCGCACCGTCTCGCCCTCGCGCACCGGCACCAGGTTCTGGCCCTTGTCGCCCTCTTTGGCGCCTTCCACGTCTTCGGCCGCTTCCTTGCCGTAAACGGCCATCCATCCCGGCTTGACCAGCACCTTGCCTTCGGTCTTGAAGTGATGAACAACACGAGCCCCCACGCTCGCCACTTCGTGTGGTTCGCTGCCCCCCGAGGTGGCGCCTCCTTGCTTGGGGCTGCCCGGCGCTGCGGAGACCTTGGAAATGCGCGTGGTCACCATGAACTCGGCGCTGGGGAAAAACACCGCCAGGAAGCGGCGCACCACCAGGTCGTAGAGCTTCTGCTCGGCCTCGGACAGGCCGCTGGGTGCCTGCAGCGTCGGGATGATGGCAAAGTGGTCAGAAACCTTGCTGTTGTCGAAGATGCGCTTGCTGGGCTTGATGTAGTTGTTGTTGAGCGCGGTGAGCGCGTGCGGCGCCAGGTGCTTCATGCCGCTGTCGGCCAGCATCTCAAAGGTCTGCCTGACGGTGCCCAGGTAGTCCTCGGGCAGGTGGCGCGAGTCGGTCCGCGGGTAGGTCAGGGCCTTGTGGCGCTCGTACAGGCTCTGCGCCAGCTGCAGCGTGGTCTTGGCCGAGAAGCCGAAGCGGCCGTTGGCCTCGCGCTGCAGGCTGGTCAGGTCGTACAGCAGGCCGCTGGCCTGCGTGGTGGGTTTGCTCTCTTCGGTGACGCTGGCCGCCTTGCCCCGCACCGCCTCGACAATGGCCAACGCCTCGCGGTGGTCCCACAGGCGGTCGGCGCGCAGATCGGCGTCGGCATCGTCGCCGGTGGGCTTCTTGAACGCCGGGTCGAACCACTTGCCGGGGTATTCGCCCGCTTCAGCCAGGAAGGACGCGTGGATTTCCCAGTAGTCGCGGCTTCTGTGGGCACGGATCTGCTCCTCCCGCTCGACCACGATGGACAGCGTGGGCGTCTGCACCCGACCCACGGTGGTGAGGAAGAAGCCGCCGTCGCGCGAGTTGAAGGCCGTCATGGCGCGCGTGCCGTTGATGCCCACCAGCCAGTCGGCCTCGGAGCGGCTGCGCGCCGCGTCGGCCAGGCCGCGCATCTGTTCGTCGCTGCGCAGTTGCGCAAAACCGTCGCGGATGGCTTGGGGTGTCATGGACTGCAGCCACAGGCGCTGCACCGGTTTGCCCAGACCCTGGTACTGCCCGCCCTTCTGACCTCCGGCGTACTGCTCGATCAGACGGAAGATCAGTTCCCCTTCACGGCCCGCGTCGCAGGCATTGATGAGCTGGCCCACGTCCTTGCGCTTGGCCAGCTTGACCACCGCCGACAGGCGCGACTTGGTCTTGTCGATCGGCTTGAGCTCAAAGAACGGCGGCAGCACCGGCAGGTGGGCAAAGCTCCACTTGCCGCGCTTGACGTCGAACTGCTCGGGCGCGGCGATCTCGACCAGATGTCCTACGGCAGAGGTCACGACATACTGGTCGTTCTCGAAATGGTCGTCGTGTTTCTCGAACTTGCCCGCCACCGGGGTGAGGGCCCGCACGATATCCTGGGCCACCGAGGGCTTCTCGGCGATGACCAGCGTTTTGACGGAGGCTTGGTTTTTCATTCTCTACAATCTGAGGCTTCGCGCGCATGCACACGCGTACACGCGCACGGGGGTAGGCGCGCGCACACGCGCACCTGCATGAAACAACCTTACCAAAAATTCCGGTCGTGAAAAAAACCCCTGGTTTTGCTTCGAATCCCGGCCGCGCACCTTCGCGGCGCATCCAGGCACGCCGCTCGGGTGTTCACGGCCGCGGCGTCTACGCCCTGGTGGACCTGGGTGAAGGCGAAACCCTGATCGAGTACACGGGCGAAATCATCGACTGGCCCGAGGCCCTGCGTCGGCATCCCCACGACCCGGCACAACCCAACCACACCTTCTACTTCCATATCGACGACGACCGGGTGATCGATGCCAACGTCGGCGGGAACACGGCGCGCTGGATCAACCACAGCTGCAACCCGAACTGCGAAGCCGAGGTCGAGAACGGCCGGGTGTTCATCCGGGCCTTGCGGCCGATACGGGCTGGCGAAGAGCTGTTCTACGACTATGGCCTGGTGATCGACGAGCCCTACACGGCCAAGCTGAAAGCCGAGTACCCTTGCTGGTGCGGCGCAACGAACTGCCGCGGCACACTCCTTGCCCCCAAGAGGCGATGACCGAGCTGCTCGCACACGCCGAGAACATCTGGCAGGCGCTGGTCCCGCGGCTGCCGTCGTTCACCGTCGAGGTGCTGCCCGAGATCGACTCGACCAACACCGAGCTGATGCGACGTGCCCGAGACGGTCTGCTGGAGCCGGTGCTGCTGGTGGCCGAGCGTCAGACAGCTGGCCGCGGCCGGCTCGGGCGCGGCTGGCACAGCCGGCCCGGCCAGTCGCTCACATTTTCACTCGGCCTACCCATGGCCCCGGCCAGCTGGTCGGGGCTGTCGCTGGTGGTTGGCCTGAGCCTGGCCGAACAGTTGGACCCCCAGATCCGGCTGAAGTGGCCCAACGACCTCTGGCTGCATCAGCGCAAGCTCGGCGGCATCCTGGTGGAAACCGCCACCCACACGGGCAACAGCCCCGACGAAGCCGGTCGCCGCCTGGTGGTGGTGGGGGTGGGCATCAACATTGCCCGACCCGACGCCACGGCCCTGCAGACCCCGGCAAGCGACACAGCCTCGGCACCCGTGCCACCGGCAGGCCTGTCCGAGGTGTGCATGGGCCTGACAGCCGGCGAGGCGCTGGAGCGGGTCGCGGCGCCCCTGGTGAATGACTTGCTGCGCTTCGAAACCACCGGGTTCACGTCATTCCAGCCCCGGTTTGCGCGCCTGGACGCGCTGACAGGGCTTCAGGTCCGTCTGTCAGACGGTACCGAAGGGCAGGCCCGGGGCGTGGACGCCGAGGGCGCGTTGCTGCTGGAGACCCCCGACGGCCTGCGGCGAGTCACCAGCTCCGAAGTGAGCGTGCGCCCATGCTGAGGTGGACGATTGCCCTGCTGGCCCTGGCCAACCTGCTGTACTTCGGCTGGACGCAGGGCTTGCTGGGTGATCCGCAGCAGAACCAGCGCGAGCCCGAACGCCTGCAGGCCCAGGTGCAACCTCAGGTGCTACGCCTGATGAACGGCCCGGACGCCGCCGCATCTGCCCCAGCCCGCGGCCCGGCCGTGGTGGCACCACCCGCGGCGAGCGCAGCTGAACCCAGCCCATTGCCGATACCCGCTCCCCCTGCGCCGGCCGGCCCGGCCACCCGTTGCTGGGTCGCCAGTGGATTCAACCCGGCACAGGCGCAGACACTGCGCACGGCCATGGAATCCACCGGCCTGCCAGCCTCGGCCTGGCGCCTGGACGAGGTTCGGCTGGGCGGCCGATGGATCATCTACATGGGTCCGTTCAGTGGCGAACAGCTGACACGCAAGAAGGTGGAGCTGCGTGAGCTGAAGGTGGATTTCCGCGAGGTCAACATTGCGGCCGGACCGGGATTGGCCTTGGGCACCTTTTCCACCGAAGAGGCGGCCGAACAAGGTCTGCGCGACCTGGGGCGCAAAGGCGTGCGTACCGCGCGGGTCGAACCCGAGCGCGGCGAGACGACCAGCTTTGTGCTGAGGCTTCCCTCGGTGACCGACGCCCAGCGCGCCGAAGTGGCCGCACTGGGCCCCGCGCTGGCCGGCAAGGCGCTGCAGGCCTGCGAATAAAAAAAGCCGCTGTTTGCACAGCGGCTTCTTCTTCGAACAACACGCACACATCCGGAGCGCGTGCCTGAACCCAGGGCACCCGTGGAACCGGCTTGGCCGGGCCACAGGG
>Ga0208242_100156_pt1 | contig 86916 bp, 80 predicted proteins | sample SubbioAug_CSW13A_FD_184825 | JGI IMG/M metagenome (GOLD analysis project Ga0208242, IMG submission 184825) | Serpentinite rock and fluid subsurface biosphere microbial communities from McLaughlin Reserve, California, USA - CR12Aug_CSW13A (SPAdes) | ecosystem: Environmental > Terrestrial > Deep... | reverse complement strand
GGAGCCGGTGGGACTCGTGGCGGAGGCTTGGCTGGCGGCGGCTGGCGCTGGGTTGGTGCCGGGCCGGCCGCCTGGGTTGGACGGACTGGACGGTTCGGTTAGGCTGCTCGGGCTGGTCGGCTCTTTGGGTGGGCGCAGCGCCACTTGGGGCAGCGCTTTGGCGGCGAGGTAGAAGCCTTCGGCATCCAGAAACAGGGTCTCGGGCGGCAGCGGCGGGCGCTCGGGGTCGCCTTGGGCCAGGCGGTGGCGCTCGGCGGTGTCCAGCGCAAAGCGCTGGAAGGCCGGTTCGAGCTCGCCGTGCAGCACCAGCGTGGTGGCGCTGCCGAGGTAGTCGAACACGGTCGCGGTCTGGTCAAAGAACAGCGGCAGGTAGTACTCGATGCCGGCGCTGGCCACGCCCGCGCCCATGTCTTTGTACAGGCGGCTGCGGCTCGGGTCGCCTTCGAGCAGTTCGCGCCAGCGGGCGCGGAACTTGGCGCGGCCGGTTTCGTCGAGCGGAAACTCGCGCCCGGGCAGCAGCCGCACCTCGGGCACCGGGTACAGGCTGCGCTGGGTGTCGGGGTCGAAGGTGCGGATCGAGTCGATCTCGTCGTCGAACAGGTCGATGCGGTAGGGCACCGCAGAGCCCATGGGGTAGAGGTCGATCAGGCTGCCGCGCACCGCGTATTCGCCCGGGCCCACCACCTGGCTCACGTGCTGGTAGCCGGCGAGCGTGAGCTGGGCCTTGAGGCGGGACGCATCGAGCCGTTGCTGTTGCTTGAACTCGAAGCTGTAGGCGGCCAGAAAGGCCGGCGGCGCCAGCCGGTAGAGCGCGGTGGTGGCGGGCACCAGCACCAGATCGGCACCTTGGGCGCGGTCGCGCTGCACGATGCGCCAGAGCGTGGCCAAGCGCTCCGAGATCAGGTCTTGGTGCGGCGAAAAGCTGTCGTAGGGCAGGGTTTCCCAATCCGGGAACAGAGCGCAGCGCAGCGTGGGCGCAAAAAACGGGATTTCTTCCAGCAGGCGCTGGGCGTCGGCGGCGTCGGCGCAGACCACGGCGGTGAGCCGGCCGGTGCCGCGTTCGCGTTCGGCCAGCTGCGCCAGCCACAAGGCGTCGGCGCTGCTGGGGGGGCGGGGCACGTGCAAGCGCTTGCCGGGGCTGAGTGGGGGCAGGTTCATCGGGGGGTCTGGCGGGGTGCAGTGGCTAAGGCAAGGGCAGAGGCAGAGGGATGCGGGGCGAGGTTGTGGTTGCGGTTGCGGACGAGGACGAGGACGAGGACGAGGACGAATTTGGCGGCGATAAAGGGCGCCTAGGGTGCAACAACGCAGCGGCTGATTTTAAAATCACGCACCGTGACCGATCCTACCGCGCCCGCCATACCCGCTTGCCCGCCACCCCCCGAAACCGGGGCATCTGACGGCCCGCCGCCCATGCCCCCAAGCGCCCCTGGGCCGGCGAGGGGGGCTGCCTCTGAGGACGGGGCCGTGTGGGAGGGGGCAACCGCTTGGCAGGTCGCCAGCACCGATGCCCCGCCGCGCTGCTACACCCTGATCACCAGCGCCGGCAACGGCAGTCGGGCGGTGCGATCGGATCAACCCACCCCCAAGCAATACCAGCTGCTCGCCGGCCAGCGCGTGATCGACCACACGCTGGCGGCTTTTTTGGCGCTGCCGCACTGGGCCGGGGTGGCGGTGGTGGTGGCGCCCGGTGACGCCGCCTACCAGGCGCCGGATGCGCGGGTGCGCGTGTGGCCTGTGGGCGGCGCGGTGCGCGCCCAGACGGTGCTCAACGGCTTGCAGCAACTGGCAGCCGCTGGGGCGCGCGACGCCGACTGGGTGCTGGTGCATGACGCTGCGCGCTGTCTGATCGAGCCGGCGCAGATCGAGCGCCTGATCGCGGCCTGTTGGCTCGACCCGGTGGGCGGCCTGCTGGCGCTGCCGCTGCCCGATACGCTCAAGGCGGCGGTTCCAACCCCAGCCCAAGCAGCGGCGCTCGGAGCCCCCGAAGCCCCAGCCTCGACCCCAGTCCAAGCCCAAGCCCAAGCCCAAGCTGCCGAGCCCGCGCCCATGCCCCGGGTGGCGGCCACGCTTGAGCGCGCCGACAAGTGGCTGGCGCAAACGCCGCAGATGTTCAGGCTCGGCGCTTTGCGCGCGGCGCTGGAGGCGCACCAAGGCAGCGGCTTTGCCGGCATCACCGACGAGGCCAGCGCCATCGAGCGCAGCGGCGCCCAGCCGCTGCTGGTGCCGGGCAGCGCGAGCAACTTCAAAATCACCTACCCGGCTGATTTCGCCTTGGCCGAGGCGCTGCTGGCGCAGCGGCAGGCAGCCCCCCAACCCTGTGCACCAGCCAATCCGCTTGCCCCAGCCGCTCCATCCACACCCGAGGCTCCTGCCGCCATGAACCCAGTCAACCCTGCGCCAGCCCCCTCTGCTCCCAGCCAATCATTAGGCCTAGGCCTGCGCATCGGCGAAGGCTGGGACATCCACGCGCTGGTGCCGGGGCGGCCGCTGATTTTGGGCGGCATCCACATTCCGCACCCCAGCGGCCTGCTCGGCCATTCCGACGCCGACGCGCTGCTGCACGCCATCACCGACGCGCTGCTGGGTGCGGCGGCGCTGGGCGACATCGGCACCCTGTTCCCCGACACCGACGCGCGCTTTGCCGGTGCCGATTCGGCTCAGTTGCTGGCGCACGCCATGCAGCGCGTGGCCGCTCAGGGCTATCTGGTGCTCAACCTCGACACCACCGTGATCGCCCAAGCCCCCAAGCTGGCCCCCTACAAGGCGGCCATGCAGGCGCGCATTGCGGCCGTGCTGGGGCTGCAACCCAGCCAAGTCAATGTCAAAGCCAAGACCGCCGAAAAAATGGGGCCGGTCGGGCAGGGCTTGGCGATCGAATGCCGGGCCGTGGCCTTGTTGCAGCGCGTGGGCTGAGGCGCTGGGTGCGTCCGAACATCCTCAAAGCCGCGCCGACTAATCAGCCGCCGGCAAACGCAGCCGCGCCAGCAGGCCACCGGCGACGCCGTTGCGCAGCTCCAGCGTGCCGCCCATGATTTGCAGCGTTTTGTCGGCGATCGCCAGCCCCAGGCCGCTGCCGTTGGCGGCGGTGCGGGCGCTGTCGGCGCGAAAAAAGGGCTCGGTCAGGCGCGCCAGCAGCTGCGGCGGCACGCCCGGGCCCTGGTCGGCCAGTTGCAGCGTCACCGTCTGGTCTGGCCCGGCGGCCGCGCTGATTTTCAGCCGCAGCAGGCCGTCGGGGCTGCGCCCGTAGCGCGAGGCGTTTTGCAGCAGGTTGTCGAGCACGCGGCGAAGTTCCACCGGCTCGGCCAGCACCCGCAAACCCGGGGGCAAATCGAGCGCCACCGCGCAGTCTGGCGCACCCTGATAGGGCAGCAAGGCGGTGGCGATCAGGTCGGCCAAGGCCACCGGCTGCAGCTGCGGCGTGTGCTCGACGCGGGCGTAGTCGAGGAACTTGTCGATGATGGCGTTGGCCTGCTCGATGTCGGCCGCCATCAGCTGCCGGGTGGCCTCGTCGGGCACGCTCAGCTCGATTTCCAGCCGCAGCCGCGCCAGCGGGGTGCGCAGATCGTGCGAAATGCCCGCCAGCATCAGCGTGCGGTCGGCCTCGGCCTTGGCCAGTTGCTCGGCCATGCGGTTGAAGCCGATGTTGACGGCGCGGATCTCGTGCGTGGCCTCGGTTTCATCGAGCCGCGGCCCCGTGAAGTCGCCCGCGCGCACGCGTGCCGTGGCGGCGCTGAGCTGCAGCAGCGGCCGATTGATCAGGCGTGCAAACACCGCCGCTCCCAGCAAGGACAAGGCCGCCGCAATGCCGAGCCAGACCAGCCAGGTGGCGCCGCCCACTTGCCCCACCCGCGCTGGGTCGGCCAGCAGCCAAAAGTTGTCGCCCCCGATTTCAAAGCCGATCCACAGACCATCAAAACCATTCACCTGGCGCGCCACCAGCGTTTGCGGCCCCAGCATCTGGGCCAATTCGGCGCTGATGCGCCGGCTCAAGCGGTCTTGGTCGTAGGGCAAGTGGGTGTCGGCGCTTTCGCGCACCGCAATGCGCAGGTTTTCCTGCTGCAGCAAGGTGGTGACGAGCGAAATGCGAGCAATTGGGTCGGCGTGCGCGAGCGCGGCGCGCGTCAGGTTCACGAGCGAGGCCAGCTGCTGCGCGCTTTGCACCGCACGCGGTTCTTCTTCGAGGGTGCGCAGGGTTTGAAACCAGGCCAGCACCGAACCCAGCAACAAAACGCCGAGCAACAAAAAAGTGCGGCCAAACAGGCTCAGACCCACGCCGCCGGGTTTGCGGCCCGCCTCGGGTGCGGGCAGCGGCGGATTAGCTTTGGCCATCGGGGACGAATACGTAGCCCACTCCCCAAACCGTTTGCAGGTAGCGCGGTGCGCCGGGGTCGGTTTCGATGAGTTTGCGCAGGCGCGAGACTTGCACATCGAGGCTGCGGTCAAAGGGCTCGAACTCGCGCCCACGTGCCAGTTGCGCCAGCTTGTCGCGCGACAGCGGCTGGCGCGGATGCCGCACCAAGGCTTTGAGCATGGCAAATTCGCCGCTGGTCAGGCTGATGTCGGTGCCGTTTTTTTGCAGCGTGCGCTGCCCAAGGTCGAGCACGAAGGGGCCGAATTGCACCACTTCGTGCGCGCTCGATGGGGCGCTGGGCACTTCGGGCGGGGGGCGGCGGCGCAGCACGGCGTGAATGCGCGCCAGCAGTTCGCGCGGGTTGAAGGGTTTGCCCAGGTAATCGTCGGCCCCGACCTCCAGCCCCACGATGCGGTCCACGTCTTCGCTCTTGGCGGTGAGCATGATGATGGGGGTGCGCAGCCGGCCCGCGCGCAAGCGCCTGCAGATGCTCAACCCGTCTTCGCCGGGCAGCATGAGGTCGAGCACGATCAGGTCGAAAGTCTCGCGTTGCAGCAGTTTGTCGAGCGCGCGCGCATCGGCCGCCAGCAAGACCTCGAAGCCCTGTTGGCTCAGGTAGCGGTTGAGCAGCTCGCGGATGCGGGCATCGTCATCCACCACCACGATGCGGTCGGGGCGAGAGGGTGGCGGTTCTGGGGTGGCGTATGGCATGGCAGGCTTTGGTGCGTGGGCTGGGGCGGCGAAAGCAATTGTGACACCGGGCGGCCCGGGCCGGGTGCTTGATCGGCATGGGGGATACGCGCCGTTACAGTTGTTGCGCTTGTGTGCTGCCCGATCGGGGGCGGCAGAGGGCGCTTGGTGGCACACTGGGGGCGCACCGGGGCGGGCAGATGAGCCTGTGTAGGGTTTGCCTCGGAATTTTTTAGGAGCGCACCGATGATTTTGAACAAGCTTTTACCACCTAGCCGCTACAAGCACGCCATGGCGGCTGCGGCATTGGGGCTGGGGCTAGGCTTGGGTTTGCTGGGCGCGGGTACCGCCTTGGCGCAAGCCCAGCCCAGCCCGGCTTGGATGCAGCCGTTGCCCCACAACGTGGTGCAACTGAGCGCCACGGCGCGCCAGCAAGCGCGCCAAGACTGGCTCACCCTGACGCTGACCCAGCGCGTGCAGGGCACCGACCCGGCGGCCTTGCAGCGCCAGCTCAGCCGCAGCGTGGAGGCGGCGTTGCAACAGCTGCGGCCCCAGGTGCGCAGCGGCGAATTCGAGCTCAGCTCGGGCGGCTTCAGCTTGCTGCCGCGCCACAACGCCGAGGGCCAGATCGTGGGCTGGCATGGCTCAGCCGAGGTGCTGGTGCAGGGGCGCGATCTGGCGGCGTTGGCGGCGGTGCCGGCCCAAGTGCGCGGCCTGAGCGTGTCGCAAATGCAGTTCACGCTCAGCCCACAAGCGCGCCAGCAGCTCGAGGCCGGGGTGCGCAGCGCCGCCATCGAGCGCTTTCGCGCCAGCGCCCAACTGGTGGCGCGCGATTTCGGCTTTGGCGGCTACAGCTTGCGCGAAGTCACGATCAGCGCGGCGGAGCCCGAGTTTGCCGGGCGTCCGCGCCTGATGATGGCGGCGCAGGCCCGCTTGGATGCGGCCGAGGTGGCGCTGCCCGCCGAACCTGGATCGGAATGGGTGCACATCACGGTGTCCGGGGCGGTGCAGTTGCAATAGCCACCGGCGACCCCGGCAACGACAGGTTCAGGGCTGCGGGCGACAGATTGGCGGTCTTACTGCGCTGCCCAGCCGCCGTCCATGTTCCAGGCCGCGCCGCGCACATTGGCGGCCGCCGGCGAGCAGAAAAACACCGCCAGCGCACCCAGCTCTTCGGGCGTGGTGAACTGCAGCGAGGGCTCCTTCTCGCACAGCAAATGCTTGGTGGCTTCGGCGTTGCTCAAGCCCAGCGCAGCGGCGCGTTCATCCACTTGCTTTTGCACCAGCGGCGTGAGCACCCAGCCGGGGCAGATGGCGTTGCAGGTCACGCCCGTGGTGGCGGTTTCGAGCGCCACCACCTTGGTCAGGCCCACCAGCCCGTGCTTGGCCGCCACATAGGCCGACTTGTAGGCCGAGGCCACCAGCCCGTGCACCGAGGCCACGTTGATGATGCGGCCCCAGTTGGCCGCCTTCATGGCCGGCAGCGCCAGCCGCGTGGTGTGAAAGGCGCTGCTCAAGTTGATCGCCAGCACCGCGTCCCAGCGCTCGGGCGCAAAGTCCTCGATCGGGGCCACGTGCTGGATGCCGGCGTTGTTGACCAGAATGTCGACGCGCCCAAACTCGGCCGCCGCGGCGCGCAGCATGGCTTCGATCTGCTGCGGCTGGCTCATGTCGGCGCCTTGGTAGCTCACCCGGGCCCCCGGTGCGGCCACGGCCGCCACTTCGGCGCAGGCCGCTTGCGCGTCGCCAAAGCCATTGAGCACCAGGTGCGCGCCTTGCTGCGCCAGCGCCTTGGCGATCCCGAGGCCAATGCCACTGGTGGAACCCGTGACCAAAGCCGTCTTGTTTGCGAGCATGAACCGTCTCCATTTGATTTACGATAGGTGGCATTATCCAATGGAGCTGGGCGGCCACCGGTGCCCTGCGCCACCTGCATAGGGAGACAAGGCTACGACATGGAACCTGTATTGCATCATCTGGCCGTACCCGGCCCGCTGGCCACGCACGGCGAACCGCGCCGCATCGCTTGGTGGGAGTGGGGCAGCGAGGCCGCCGCACCCAAAGGCCCGGCGCAGGTGGTGCTGTGTGTGCACGGCCTGACGCGCCAGGCGCGCGACTTCGACGTGCTGGCGCAAGCCCTGCTGGCACAGGCGCAGCGGCCGCTGCGGGTGCTGTGCGTCGATGTGGCCGGGCGCGGCCACAGCGACTGGCTGGCCGACCCGGCCGCCTACGGCGTGCCCACCTACGCCGCCGATCTGGCGCTGCTGCTGGCGCACCTGCGCGCCAACCACGCCGCGGCCACTGGCAGCGCCGAGCCCGCCGAACTGGCCATCGACTGGGTGGGCACCAGCATGGGCGGCCTGATCGGCATGGCGCTGGCGGCCCAGCCCGGGTTGGGCTTGCGCCGGCTGGTGCTCAACGACGTCGGGCCGGTGATCGAGGCCGCCGCGCTGCGCCGCATCGCCACCTATGTGGGCACGCAAGGGGCCTACGCCAGCGAGCAAGACGCGGTGCAGGCGCTGGCGCAGTTGCACCGGGGCTTTGGCCCGCACAGCCCCGAGCAGTGGCTGGCCCTGTCGCGCCCCATGCTGCGGCCGGTGCAAGGCGGCTGGGCGCTGCACTACGACCCAGCGATCGCGCAACCGCTGCGCGCTCTGGTGGCGGCGGGCGAGGCCGTGGGCAGCGCTCCAGACCCCAGCGCCGGCGCCGCCATCCACGCCGGCGAGGCGCTGCTGTGGCAGATGTATGAGGCCATCACGGCCCCGGTGCTGCTGTTGCGCGGGGCCGAATCCGACTTGCTCAGCCACGCCACGGCGCTGGCCATGACGCAGCGCGGCCCGCGTGCGCGCCTGCTCGAGTTTGCGGGCGTGGGCCACGCGCCCACGCTGGTGGCGCCCGAGCAGGTGGCGCCGGTGTGCGAATTTCTGTTGGCGCCATGAGATCGGCTCCCCCAGCGCCCGATCCGTCGGTTGCTCCGGACGCCCCGGCAGACGGAGCAGCCGTTGCGCAGTGGCAGGCCCGCGTCGCCGACGAGCAGGCCGCGGTGCTGCGCGCGCGCGCCTTTGCCGAGCCACTGTTGGCCAGCGAAACCCTCGATACCGGCGAGAACACGCTGGCCCATGCCGACGGCGTGGCCGCCGTGCTCGACCTCATCGGTGGCGGTGCCGAGCTCAAAGTCAGCACCTATCTGGTCTATGCCTGCGAGCACCTGAACCGCCCGCGCGAGCTCATCACCAAAGCCTTTGGCAGCGATCTGGCTGCGGTGGCGCTGGAAACCACCAAGCTGGTGCAACTGCAGCGCCAGACGCGAATCAAGGCGGCCCAGGTGCGCCAAGAGCGCGCCAGCGCGGCCGAACCCGGCAGCACCCAGCGCGCCGCCCCCAGCGAGCTCGAAGCCAGCCAGCACGAAAATATTCGCAAGATGCTGCTGGCGTTTTCGCGCGATCTGCGCGTGGTGCTGCTGCGCCTGGCCTCGCGTCTGCAAACGCTGCGCTACATCGCAGCCGCCAAGCTCTCCCCCGACCCCGCCCTGGCCAGCGAATCGCTGCACGTGTTTGCACCCTTGGCCAACCGCTTAGGCATCTGGCCGATCAAGTGGGAGATCGAAGACCTGGCCTTTCGCTTCCTCGAGCCACAGACCTACAAAGAGATCGCGCGCCTGATCGACGAAAAACGCATCGAGCGCGAGAGCCACGTCGAACAGGTGCGCCAGCGCCTGCAGCAGGCGCTGCGTGCCCAAGGTATCGACGCCGAGGTGCAGGGGCGGCCCAAGCACATTTACAGCATCGTCAAAAAAATGCGCGGCAAGGCGCTCGATTTCGAACAGGTGTTCGACCTGCGTGCGCTGCGCGTGGTGGTGCCGCAGATCGAGGACTGCTACCGCGTGCTGGCCTACGCGCACGCCCACTACAGCCCGGTGCCCGAGGAGTTTGACGACTACATCGGCAAGCCCAAACCCAACGGCTACCAGTCGCTGCACACCGTGATCCGCGACGCGCAGGGCCGCGCCTTCGAGTTGCAAATCCGCACCCAGGCCATGCACGACCACGCCGAGAACGGGGTGGCGGCGCACTGGGCCTACAAAGAGGCCGGCAGCAAAGGCTACGAGGGTGTGCACGCCGATTCCGACTACGACGCCAAAATCGCCGTGCTGCGCCAGCTGCTGGCTTGGCAGAGCGACGTTGAGAGCGAGCGCCGCAAGCAGGCCACGCAGCCGCTGTTTGACGACGCCATTTACGTGCTCACGCCGCACGCGGCCATCGTTGAACTGCCCAAGGGGGCCACGGCGCTCGATTTTGCTTACACCGTGCACACCGACCTCGGGCACCGCTGCCGTGGCGCGCGCGTCGATGGCGCCATGCTCGCCCTCAACACGCCGCTGCAAACGGGTCAGACGGTCGAGATCATCGCCAGCAAAGACGGCGGCCCCTCGCGCGACTGGCTCAACCCAGAGCAGGGCTATCTGGTGAGCCACCGCGCCAAAAGCAAGGTGCGGGCCTGGTTCAATGCCCAAGCGGTGCACAGCACCATCCAGCGCGGCCGCGAGCTGCTCGACAAATGGTTGCAGCGCGAGGGCAAAACCGCGCTCAACCTCGACGAGTTGGCCAACCGCATCGGCTACGACCACGCCGCCGGCCTGTGCGAGGCGCTGGGCAAAGAGGAAATCACGCTGCGCACGGTCGAGCAGCTGCTCAACCCCACCCCGGCGCTGCAAGCCCCGGACGAGGTGCAGCTGCGCAAGGCACGCCACAGCCCGGCCCGCGCCCCGCAGGGCAGCGTGCTGGTGGTGGGGCTGGACTCGGTGCTCACGCAACTGGCGCGCTGCTGCAAACCGGCGCCGCCCGACGACATCCGGGGCTACATCACGCGCGGCAAAGGGGTGGGCGTGCACCGGGCCGACTGCCCCGACTACGCCACGCTGGCGCAGCGCCACCCGGGCCGGGTGATCGAAGTGCAGTGGAACGGCGTGGCCGCCAAAGGCGATGTCGCCACCCACTACGCCGTCGACGTGGCGATCGAGGCCCAAGACCGCCAAGGCCTACTGCGCGACATTTCCGACACCTTTGCCAGCCAGAAAATCAACGTCATCGGCGTGCAGACGCAAAGCGTGAAAGGGGTGGCCTGGATGACCTTCACAATCGAAGTCACCGACGCCAGCCGGGTGCAGCGCGTCATGGCGGCGCTGCAAGACGTGGCCGGGGTGCGCAGCGTGCGCCGACGCTAAAAAGCCGTGCTACAATCGCAAGCTTGCAACCGACCTCAGGCGCGTAGCTCAGCTGGTTAGAGCACCACCTTGACATGGTGGGGGTCGTTGGTTCGAGTCCAATCGCGCCTACCAAAACAATATCAGCAGATTGCGCAAATTCTCGCTCGATTTTGTTGGCCCGTGCGGAGTTCAATGCAGCTCTGCTACGGGTTTTTTCTCACGCACCGCCCCACATCGAAATTTTACGTGCCTTGCGCGTTTCGGGTGCGGAGCCGCTCGCCCCGAGCCTTGCGGTTGTCATGCCGTGGGGTGATTCTGCAGATTTCCCCAAGTGTGTAAAAACCTCAGTCTGGCCTCGAGTTACAGGGCCTTTTCTTGATCTGCACGACTGACATGGCCGCCCTCAGCACACCGGCGGCAGATGCAGGCGCGGTGCTGTTGCTCCAGTGCCACCTGCGCCAGCAGTTCAGGGCTGAAGCTGACGCCGGTGCACCAGCACGCGGTGTCAAAGCTGCCGCTGGCCGAGGCCGCGCACTCGTTGGCTTGGCCGCACAGCGGGCACAGTGGGGCGTGTAGCGGGGCTTTTAGAGCGGTGTTTGGGGTTGTGGGCGACACGGTGTTGGCTGCGCTGGTTGGTGCACAAGGAGCAAGCCTAGGCGCTGTGCACAGGCCAAGGTTGAACCCTACTGTAGCCGAGCTTGGGCAAGCCGCCAAGGCGCCAGCGGCACAGCAGCGCACGGCATGGTGTGCGCACAGAACACCTGGAGTGGCGATATTTTTGACTTTTGCGTCAAAAAAAGGCATAAAATACAGCTTTCTTGATTTAAAAATCAAATGCAAACCCTGCCAGAACTCGGTGCTGCCGTGGCCACACGCCGCAAGCTGTTGGGCCTGAAGCAAGGCGTCGTCGCGGCCCAAGCCGGGGTAACGCCAGAATCGCTGTCGCGCCTTGAGCGTGGGCGGGTGCTTGAGTTTGGCGCGCGCAAGCTGTTGGCCGTGCTGGCGGTGCTGGGTGCCGAGCTCGACATCGTCGCCCAAGGGCAGGGCGGCAACCTAGATCAACTGCGTCGCGAGCGGGCGCAGTCAGTCGACCGACCTTGAGAGCGTACTCACGCGCCAAAGAGGGCTTAAGCAATTGAGCTTATATTGTTCCGAGATCTCTGCCGGCTCACTCTCATGACCCAACTTTTTAAGGTCCAGCCTGCTGCGCTGGCCGAATACCAGGCGTGGCTAGGACGCATCAAGCAGAAAATTCATGCCGCGCGCATGCACGTGGCGCTGGCCGCCAACGGCGAGTTGATAGCCCTTTACTACGAGCTGGGCGCGCAAATCGTGGACCGGGAGACCAGTGCCCAGTGGGGCAGCGGTTTCATTGACGCCTTCAGCAAAGACCTGCGGCACACCTTTCCAGAGGTCGGCGGTTTTTCAGCCAAGAATCTGCGCTACTGCCGGGCTTTTTTCCGCTTTTACGGCGACGCGGCAATTTGGCAACAGGCTGTTGCCAAAATGGGCGCAGCGCCTTGGGGTGGCGCAGACGGCGAGCTGGCAGCCTTGCTGGCTCGGATTCCATGGGGCCACCACATCCAGATTTTCACCAAGTGCCAGCGCGTAGACGAAGCCCGCTTTTACCTCGCGCAAACGCTGGAACAGGGCTGGAGCCGCGACGTATTGGCTTTGCAACTCAAGTCCAACTTGTATGAGCGCACAGGCAAGGCCGTCACCAACTTTGCCCGTACCCTGCCGGTGCCGCAGTCCGACTTGGCCCAGCAAACGCTGAAAGACCCCTACACATTCGACTTCATGGCCATGACCGGGCCATTTAACGAGCGCGATGTGGAGCATCAGCTTACCCAGCACATTACGCAGTTTCTGCTGGAGCTGGGCAAGGGCTTTGCCTTCATTGGCCGCCAGTACCACCTCGAGGTGGCGGGTAACGACTATTACATCGACCTACTTTTCTATCACGTCACGCTGAAGTGCTACGTGGTGGTGGAGCTGAAAAACCGCAAGTTCATGCCCGAGTACGCGGGCAAGCTCAACTTTTACCTGTCGGCGGTGGACAGCCTGCTCAAGCGCAGCGACGACAACCCCACCATTGGCCTGCTGCTGTGCCGCGACAAGAACAACATCGAGGTTGAGTTTGCCCTGCGCGACATGAACAAACCCATGGGCGTGAGCGAGTACACACTGGTCGAAACCCTGCCCGACAACCTGAAGGGCGCCCTGCCCACGGTGGAAGAAATTGAAAACGACTGGCTGCAGTTGCAGCATTAGCCAGGTGGTCCCCCAAACCCCTCTAGAGCTCAGCCCGGCGGCGCCCCCAGCCGCTGGCCAGTGCCTGCGCTTCCCCGACTCGCCCTTCGAGCTCTTTCAGCCCTTTGAGCCGGCGGGGGATCAGCCGGCGGCGATCGAGCAGCTGGTGCAGGGCGTGCGCGCCGGCGAGGTCTATCAGACCCTGCTGGGCGTGACCGGATCCGGCAAGACCTACACCATGGCCCATGTGATTGCGCGGCTGGGCCGGCCGGCGATCGTTTTTGCGCCCAACAAAACGCTGGCGGCGCAGCTCTATAGCGAGTTTCGCGAGTTCTTTCCCCACAACGCGGTCGAGTACTTCGTCAGCTACTACGACTACTACCAGCCCGAAGCCTACGTGCCGCAGCGCGACTTGTTCATCGAAAAAGACAGCGCCATCAACGAGCACATTGAGCAGATGCGCCTGTCGTGCACCAAAAGCCTGCTCGAGCGCCGCGACGTGGTGATCGTGGCCAGCGTGTCGGCGATCTACGGCATCGGCCAGCCCGAGAGCTACCACCGCATGATCATGACGCTGCGCGTGGGCGACCGCTTGGGCCAGCGCGACGCCATCGCGCAGCTGGTGCGCATGCAGTATGAGCGTAACGAGCAGGATTTTGCTCGCGGCCTGTTTCGGGTGCGCGGCGACACCATCGACGTCTTTCCGGCCGAGCACTCGGAGCTGGCGCTGCGCATCGAGCTGTTTGACGACGAAGTCGAAGCGCTGCAACTGTTTGACCCGCTCACCGGGCGCATCCGCCAGCGCATCCCGCGCTTTACGGTTTACCCCAGCAGCCACTACGTGACGCCGCGCGAGCAGGTGTTGGCGGCGGTCGAGGCCATCAAGCTCGAGCTGGCGCAGCGCCTGCCCGAGCTGGTGGCGGCGGGCAAGCTGGTCGAGGCCCAGCGGCTGGAGCAGCGCACGCGCTTCGACCTCGAGATGCTGGTCGAGGTTGGCCACTGCAAGGGCATTGAAAACTACTCACGCCACCTCTCGGGCGCGGCGCCGGGCGAGCCGCCCGCGACCCTGATCGACTACCTGCCGCCCGATGCACTCATGTTCCTCGACGAGAGCCACGTGATGATCGGCCAGCTCGGCGGCATGTACCACGGCGACCGCTCGCGCAAGCAGACGCTGGTGGAGTACGGCTTCAGGCTGCCCAGCGCGCTCGACAACCGGCCGCTCAAGTTCGACGAGTTCCAGGCCCGCATGCGCCAGTGCGTGTTCGTTTCGGCCACCCCCGCTGATTTTGAGCGCCAGCACGCCAGCAGCGTGGTCGAGCAGGTGGTGCGCCCCACCGGCTTGGTGGACCCCGTGCTCGAGGTGCGCCCAGCCACGCATCAGGTCGATGACGTGCTGCAAGAAATCCGCCTGCGCGTGCAGCGCAGTGAGCGCGTGCTCATCACCGTGCTCACCAAGCGCATGGCCGAGCAGCTCACCGAATACCTGGGCGAAAACGGCGTGCGCGTGCGCTACCTGCACTCCGACATCGACACTGTGGAGCGGGTCGAGATCATCCGCGACTTGCGCTTGGGCACGTTCGACGTGCTGGTGGGCATCAACCTGCTGCGCGAGGGGCTGGACATCCCGGAAGTGAGCCTGGTGGCGATTTTGGACGCCGATAAAGAGGGCTTTTTGCGCTCCGAGCGCAGCCTGATCCAGACCATCGGCCGCGCCGCGCGCCACCTCAACGGCATGGCGATCCTGTACGCCGACCGCGTCACCGACTCGATGCGCCGCGCCCTCGACGAAACCGAACGCCGCCGCCACAAGCAGCTGGCTTTCAACGCCGTGCACGGCATCACGCCGGTGGGGGTGGTCAAGCGCATCAAAGATTTGATCGACGGTGTGCAGAGCGACAAAGCCAGCGAGCAGGCGCAGCGCACCGAGCTGGCGCGGGTGCAGCAGGCCGAGATCGAAGACATGAGCGCCAAAGACTTGGCGCGCGAGCTCAAGCGGCTGGAAAAGCTGATGCTCGAGCACGCGCGCAAGCTCGAGTTTGAGCAAGCGGCGCAAGCGCGCGACCGGCTGGCGCAGCTCAAAGACCGGGTGTTGGGCGCGCACGGCGTGCAGTAGCCACTCCCCTGTTTTGGGGAGTGGGGGGGTCCGGCATGGCCCACAATCGCCGCATGCCCAGCAGCACGCGCATTTACCTGATCGAAGACGACCGCACCGTGTTGCAGTTCGTCCATCACGCCTTGGCGCTGCGGCCCGACTGGCGCTTGGTCGGGCATTCCGCCACCTACTCCCACGCTCGCATCATGGCCCCCAACAGCTTGGCCGATGTCTATCTGGTTGATCTGGGTCTGCCCGATGGCCGCGGCGAAGACATGCTGCGTCTGCTTTCACTCACCAAGCCCGAGGCCGAGCTGCTGGTGTTCACCGTGTTCGGGGACGAGTCGCGCCTCGTGCACGCCCTGCAATCGGGGGCCACCGGCTACGTGCTCAAGGGCTGCAACGACGCCGAACTGATCGAGGCCATCGAACAGATCTGCGCCGGCGGCGCCCCGATTTCGCCGCTGCTGGCACGCCTGTTGCTCAAGCAGTTGCGCAACAACGCGCCAGCCCAGGTGGCGGACAGCGTCGCTGCGGCCCCGGCGCTGTCGGAGCGCGAATCCGAGGTGCTCAAGCTGGTGGCCCAAGGCTACGTGAACAAGGAGATCGCCAGCCGGCTCGGCATCGGCACCGCCACCGTGAGCACGCACATCAAAAACCTGTACCGCAAGCTGGCGGTGCACACCCGCGTGCAAGTGGTGCGCGCGGCACAGGATCGGGGTTTGTTGTGAGGGCTTTGCCTCCTGCGCCGCCACCGCCCGGGCAGAGCGCCAAGCGGGTGCCGCATTACCTCTGGGTGGGGCTGCTGCTGCTCGGTTTGCTGTGGGCGCTGCACAGCGTGTCAATGCCGGCGGGGCTCGAAAACGCCGTGACCTTGCGCGAGGCGCAAGCGAGCCTGCCGCAGCACCCGCAGCAGCCGCCGCAGCGGGTGAGTTTGCCCCACATTCTGGACGATCAGCCTGCCGCTTGGTCGGGCTGGGTGGATTACCGGCTCGATTGGCCGGCAGCCCTGCACTACGACGACCCCGCCCAAACCCGGTTGGCGCTGCTGTTGCCGCGCGTCGGCACCCGCTTTCGGGTGCTGCTCAACGGCCACGAGATCTACCAGGTCGGCTGGTACGCTGCGCCCGAGCGCAACATCCTGAGCGCCTGGTTCCCCTACCTGGTGAGCCTGCCCCCGGGGCTGCTGCAGGCGCAGCCACAGCAAAACCAGATACACATCCAGGTGCAGGGCCAACTGCTCGAGCGCAGCGGTTTGTGGCCGTTGCAGATCGGCTACCACGGCAGCCTGTTCGAGCGCCACCAGGTGCTCGAAGTCTGGCAGGTCAAAGGCACTTGGATGATGCTCATCAGCTCGCTGCTGATGGGCTTGCTCTCGCTGCACCTGTGGCGCACCTTGAACGAGCGCCTGTTCTTGCTCATGGCGGTGGCGGCGCTGGCGCATTCGGTGCGCTTGGCCCTGTCGGTTTCGCTCGAGCCGCCCTTGAGCTTTGGTTGGTACTTTTATCTGCACCGCCTGGCCTTCACGTGGTACGTGGGGTTTTTCTTGTTGTTCGTGGCCGAGCTGCTGGCTTTTCGGGACCGCCTGGTGCACGGGTTGGCCTGGTTTTTGATCGGCGTGGGTCCGTTCTGGCTGGCCTGGACGCTGCACACACAAGACTACGATTTGTATCGGATCTGGGCCGGTGCCATGGCCGTCTGCGGGGCGCTGTCGTTGCTGAGCCTGCTGTTCAGGTCGCTCCAACGCGGCGCGCTGGAATCCGATCAGATTTTGGTGCTGCTGGTGGCGTCTTTTACGCTGGCCACCGGCGTGCGCGATTTTTTGGTGGTGCAGCTCAACTTCCCCGGCGACGCCGACCTGCGCTGGACTTCGCTGGGCAGCCTGGCCTTGCTCTTTACCCTCAGCTGGGTGCTGGCGCAGCGCGCCACCGCGTCCACGCGCGAGGTGCATCGGCTGAATCAGTCTTTGGCCGGGATTTTGGCCAAGCGCGAAGCCGAGCTGCGCCAGGCTTTCGACCAGTTGCGCGCCTCCGAGCAGCAACGCGCCATCGAGGGTGAGCGCCGGCGCCTGATGCGCGACATGCACGATGGCCTAGGCAGCCAACTGGTGCAGACGCTCAACATGGTGCGCAGCCAGAAACACACGCTGGACGCGGGCTCGGTCGAATCCATGATCCACCACGCGCTCGAAGAGCTGCGGCTGATGCTCGATTCGCTCGAGCCCATGGAGGGCGACCTGGCCACCATTTTGGGCACCTTCCGCCAGCGCATCGAGCCGGCGCTGGTGGCCGCCGGGATCGAGCTCGATTGGCAGGTGCAGGACGTGCCGGCCCTGTCCAGCCTCGATGCGCAGGGCGTGATGCACCTGTTTCGCTGCATGCAAGAGATTTTTGCCAATGTGGTCAAACACGCCCAAGCGCGACGCGTGTGCGTGCGCACGCGCAGCGACGCAGCGCATGTGTACCTGACGGTGACCGACGACGGCTTGGGCATGCAGCGCCCTCACACCAAGCCCCAAGCCCAGCGGGGTTTGGGCAATCTGCGCGCCCGCGCGGGCAAGCTCGGGGCCCAAGTGCGTTTTTTCGATGCCCACCCAGGAACCGGGATCGAATTTGCCTTTCCAATCCATCGCACCTTCACGCCGGAGGCGGGCGACACCGTGCCCTCGGTCGAGTAACTAGCCCCAATCCCTTGCGCATCGCAAGACCAAGCAAAAGACTCGGATATTGGGTATACTTCGGGTTAACGATCGGTTGTCGATGCGGTTGTTGATGCTTTTGGGCACACCGGTTCTCACACTCCGCAAGGGGTGACGAACGCTGAACCTGCAGGTCTGATCGCCGGCCACGAGAGGGTGTACTCAACCAAACGCCAAGGAAAGCACCATGCGCCTCACCACCAAAGGGCGGTTCGCCGTCACCGCCATGATCGACTTGGCCCTGCGCCAAGCCGGTGGCCCCGTCACGCTGGCGGCCATCAGCCAGCGCCAGCAGATTTCGCTTTCGTACCTCGAGCAGTTGTTTGGCAAGCTGCGCCGGCACGATCTGGTCGAATCCACCCGCGGCCCTGGGGGCGGTTACACGCTCGGGCGCAAGGCCAGCGACATCACCGTGGCCGATATCATCGTCTCGGTCGATGAACCGATCGACGCCACCCAGTGCGCCGGCAAAGAAAACTGCCACGGCGAGGGCGAGCGCTGCATGACGCACGAGCTGTGGGCGGCGCTGAATGCGAAAATGGTGGACTTTCTGGATTCGGTTACCTTGCAAAAACTGGTCGATGAGCAGCTCGCCAAGGGCATGGTGATCGAGGCCACGCCCTCGCTCAAGCGCGCCATTTCGAGCGCGCCGGTGCTCAAGCCCATCCGCGTCAACGCCCCCAACTCGGTTTTTGCACTGGGTACGGCAGCAGGAAAATAAACATGACCCCGCACTTCCCCATCTACCTCGACTACAGCGCCACCAACCCCTGCGACCCACGGGTGGTGGACCTGATGGTGCCGTGGCTCTACGAGCACTTTGGCAACCCGGCCTCACGCAGCCACGCCTGGGGCTGGGAGGCCGAACGCGCGGTGGAGCAGGCGCGCGAGCAGGTGGCGTCACTCATCGGCGCCGACCCGCGCGAAATCGTCTGGACCAGCGGCGCCACCGAATCCAACAACCTCGCGCTCAAGGGCGCGGCCCACTTTTACCGCGACAAGGGCCGGCACCTGGTCACCGTCAAGACCGAGCACAAGGCCGTGCTCGACACCTGCCGCCAGCTCGAGCGCGAAGGCTTTGAAGTCAGCTACCTCGACGTGCAGCCCGATGGCTTGCTCGACCTCGACGCCTTCGCCGCCGCGCTGCGCCCCGACACCGTGCTGGCCTCGGTGATGTACGTGAACAACGAGATCGGGGTGGTGCAAGACATCGCCGCCATCGGCGCCCTGTGCCGCGAGCGCGGCGTGCTGCTGCACGTGGATGCGGCGCAGGCCACCGGCCGGGTCGAGGTGAACCTGCAGCAGTTGCCGGTCGATCTGATGAGCCTGACGGCGCACAAAACCTATGGCCCCAAAGGCGTGGGCGCGCTCTACGTGCGGCGCAAACCGCGCGTGCGCATCGAGGCGCAGATGCACGGCGGCGGGCACGAGCGCGGCATGCGCTCGGGCACCTTGCCCACGCACCAGATCGTCGGCATGGGTGCGGCCTACGCCATCGCGCAAGCCGAAATGGCAACCGAGCTGCCGCGCATCCGCGCCTTGCACCAGCGCCTGCTCAACGGCTTGTCGGGCATCGAGCAGGTGTTTATCAACGGCCACCCGACCCAGCGTGTGCCGCACAATCTGAACATGAGCTTCAACTACGTTGAGGGCGAATCGCTGATCATGGGCATCAAGGGGCTGGCGGTGTCCAGCGGCTCGGCCTGCACCTCGGCCAGCCTCGAGCCCAGCTACGTGCTGCGCGCCCTGGGCCGCTCCGACGAACTGGCCCACAGCAGCCTGCGCATGACCATCGGGCGCTGGACCACCGAGGCCGAGATCGACTACGCCGTGCAGACCATCCGCGAGAACGTGGCCAAGCTGCGCGAGCTCTCACCACTGTGGGAGATGTACCAGGACGGCGTCGATCTGTCCACCATCCAGTGGGCCGCGCACTAGCAGCATCCCGCGGCAAATCGTCTCATTTGACAGGAGTACACCATGGCATACAGCGACAAGGTCATCGACCACTACGAGCACCCGCGCAATGTGGGCGGCTTTGACAAGGGCGACGACACGGTCGGCACCGGCATGGTCGGGGCCCCGGCCTGCGGCGACGTGATGAAGCTGCAGATCAAGGTCAACCCGGCCACCGGCCTGATCGAGGACGCGCGCTTCAAAACCTACGGCTGCGGCTCGGCCATCGCCTCGAGCTCGCTCATCACCGAATGGGTCAAGGGCAAATCGCTCGATCAGGCGACACAGATCAAAAACAGCCAGATCGCCGAAGAGCTGGCGCTGCCGCCGGTGAAAATCCACTGCTCCATTCTGGCCGAAGACGCCATCAAGGCGGCGGTAGAAGATTACCGGCAAAAGCACGCCGCTGCAGCCCCGGCTGCCGCTGCGGCCCAGCCAGCGTCCTTGGCCCACTGACACCACCATTTTGAGGGTTTGAGTCCATGTCCGTCACGGTAACCGAAGCCGCTGCCAAGCACGTGCGCAAATACCTGGCCCGCCGCGGCAAGGGCGTAGGGGTGCGGCTGGGTGTGAAAACCACCGGCTGCTCTGGCTTGGCCTACAAGCTGGAATACGCCGACGCCGCCGCCCCCGATGATGTGGTGTTCGAGAGCCAGGGCGTGCAGGTGCTGATCGAGCCCAAAAGCCTGCCCTACCTCAATGGCACCGTGCTCGATTTCGTGCGCGAAGGGCTCAACGAGGGCTTCAAGTTCAGCAACCCCAACGAGCGCGACCGCTGCGGCTGTGGTGAATCGTTCCGGGTCTGAGGCCCAGGTGGGCGTGCTGCCGGAGGCCGGGGCGGTGCCAGCCGGAGCCGGCGAAGCCTCTGGCGCGGCAGCGCTGGGCGACGAGATCAGCCTGCGCGCCGACGACTACACCCTGTTTGCCTTGCCGCCGGGTTTTGCGCTCGACCGCGCCGCGCTCGAGCAGCGCTGGAAGCAGTTGCAGCGCCTAGCGCACCCAGACCGCCACGCCGCCCAAGGCGCGGCGGCGCAGCGGCTGGCCTTGCAGTGGTCGGTGCGCATCAACGAAGCCTACCAGCGCCTCAAAGACCCGCTCAAGCGTGGCGCCTACTGGTGCGAGTTGCAGGGGCAGAGCGTGGGTGCGCACGACAACACCGCCATGCCGGCCACTTTCTTGGTGCAGCAGATGCAATGGCGCGAGGCCTTGGCCGAAGCCGGCAGCGCCGCTGACCTGAGCCCGCTGCAAGCCGAACTCGAGGCCGAGCGGGCGCAGCGGCTGGCGGCCCTGCAAACCGCCATCGACGTGCAGCACGACGCCCGCGCCGCCGCGCAGCAGGTGCGCGCGCTGCTGTTCATCGAGCGCTTCGAGCAACAATTGCACGAGCGCCTAGACCGTTACTGAACCCCATTTATGGCTTTGTTGCAAATCTCCGAGCCCGGTCAAGCGCCGGACCCGCACCAGCGGCGCATCGCCGTGGGCATTGACCTAGGCACCACGCACTCGCTGGTGGCGGCGCTGCGCCATGGCCACAGCGTCTGCCTGCCCGATGCCCAAGGCCGGGTGTTTCTGCCCAGCGTGCTGCGCTTTCTGCCCGCCGCTGCGCCCCACCGGAGCCCGAGCCGCCAGATCGGCTGGGAGGCGCTGCAGGCGCAGACGCAAGACCCAGCCAACACCATCAGCTCGGTCAAGCGCCTGATGGGCCGCACCCGCGCCGACCTGCAAGCCAGCGGCGTGCTGGAGCGCCTGCCCTACACCGTGGTCGATGGCGCGGGCATGGCGGCGGTGCGCACCGTGGCCGGCGACATCAGCCCGGTCGAGGTGAGCGCCGAGATTTTGGCCACCTTGCGCCAGCGCGCCGAAGACAGCTTCGACGCCGAGCTCTACGGCGCCGTGATCACCGTACCGGCCTATTTTGACGACGCCCAGCGCCAAGCGACCAAAGACGCCGCGCAACTGGCCGGGCTCAAGGTGCTGCGGCTGCTCAACGAACCCACCGCTGCGGCGCTGGCTTACGGGCTCGACCAAGCGGCCGAGGGGCTGTACGCGGTGTTTGACCTCGGTGGCGGCACCTTCGATGTGTCGCTGCTGCGCCTGAGCCGTGGCGTGTTCGAGGTGTTGGCCACCGGCGGCGACTCGGCCCTGGGCGGCGACGACTACGACCGCGCCTTTGCCGACGCCTTGCTGCTGCGCTGCGGCCACCGCGGCCACGCCAGCGAGCTGCCGCTGGCCGAGCGCGCGGCGCTGCTGGCCGAGGCGCGGCGCCTCAAAGAAGCGCTGTGCAATCTGGACGATGCGGCCCAGACCTTGCCTTTTGCCGCCACCCTGCACGGGCAGGCGCTGCAGTGCCCGGTGAGCCGCGCCGAGTTCGACGCCGCCACCACCGCGCTCACCGAGCGCACCGTGGCCGCCTTGCGGCGCGTGCTGCGCGATGCGCGCGTCACGCCCGAGCAGGTGCAAGGCGTGGTGCTGGTGGGGGGGGCTACGCGCATGCCGGCGCTGCGCCAAGCCGTGGCCACGTATTTTGGCCGCGCCCCGCTCACCGATCTCAACCCCGACGAGGTTGTGGCCCTGGGCGCAGCCCTGCAAGCGCAGCAACTGGCTGGCAACCCGGACAGCGGCGAGGGCTGGCTGCTGCTCGACGTGACGCCGCTCTCGCTCGGCCTCGAGACCATGGGCGGGCTGGTCGAGCGCATCGTGCCGCGCAACACGCCGCTGCCGGCGGCGCTGGCGCAAGACTTCACCACCTACCAAGACGGCCAGACCGCGCTGGCGCTGCACGTGCTGCAAGGCGAACGCGACCTGGTGCAAGACTGCCGCAGCCTGGCGCGCTTCGAGCTGCGCGGCATCCCGCCCATGGTGGCCGGGGCGGCGCGCATCCGCGTCACCTTCCACCTCGACGCCGACGGGCTGCTGAGCGTGAGCGCGCGCGAGCAAAGCAGCGGCGTCGAGGCGCACATCGAGGTCAAACCCTCGTATGGCCTGAGCGACGAACAAATCGCCGCCATGCTGCAAGAGGGCAACGCCAGCGCCGAGCAAGACATGCGCGCGCGCGCCTTGCGCCAGGCGCAGGTGGAGGCCGATCGCATGGCCGCCGCCACCCGCAGCGCGCTGGCCGCCGACGGCGCGCTGCTGCAGCCCGAGGAGCGCGCCGCCATCGAGGCCTTGTTGCAGGCGCAGGCCCGAATCCGGTTGCTAGACGATGCCGCCGCGCTTGACGACGCCACCGAGGCGCTGGCCCAAGGCTGCGAAGAATTTGCTGCCCGGCGCATGAACCGCAGCATCGCCACCGCGCTGGCCGGGCAAAATATCGACCAGTTCTGAACCTCGACCCGTTTTAAGGCCACCCCGCTCGCCATGCCGACCCTCACCGTTTTGCCACACCCCGAACTCTGCCCCGAAGGGCGCCAGATCGAGGGCCTGAGCGGCAGCACCCTGTGCGAAGCCTTGCTCGACCACGGCGTGGCTATAGAGCACGCCTGTGACATGAGCTGCGCCTGCACCACCTGCCACGTGATCGTGCGCCAGGGCTTTGCCACCCTCGAGCCCGCCAGCGAAGAAGAAGAAGACCTGCTCGACAAAGCCTGGGGGCTGCAACCGCAGTCGCGCCTGAGCTGCCAGGTGCGGCTCGGGCGCCAAGACTTGACGGTGGAAATCCCGCGCTACACCATCAACCACGCGCGCGAAAACCACTGAAGCCGCCATGCGCCAAATCGTCCTCGACACCGAGACCACTGGGCTGTCGCCCGCCAACGGCGACCGCATCATCGAAATCGGCTGCATCGAGCTGCTGGGGCGCAAGCCCAGCGGCAACAACCGCCACTACTACCTCAACCCCGAGTGCGAGATCCACGCCGAAGCGCAGCGCGTGCACGGCCTGACGCTTGATTTTTTGGCCGATAAACCCAAATTTGCCGAAGTGGCCGCCGATCTGCTCGACTACCTCGCCGGGGCCGAGCTGATCATCCACAACGCCCCCTTCGACCTTGGCTTTCTCGACGCCGAATGGCAGCGCCTAGGCTTTGGGCCCACGCGCCAGCTGGCCGGCGGCGTGATCGACACCCTGCTCATGGCCAAGGAGATTTACCCCGGCAAGCGCAACGGGCTCGATGCCCTGTGCGAGCGGCTCGGGGTGGACAACTCGGGCCGCAAGCTGCACGGCGCGCTGCTCGACGCCGAGCTGCTGGCCGATGTGTACATCTGCCTCACGCGCGGCCAAGATTCGCTGCTGATGGAGCTCGACCTAGGCGCCGCGGGCAGCCCTATGGGCAGCCCTATGGGCAGCGCTGCGGCTGCGGGCGTGAACGGTGGCCAAAATGGCAGCCAGAAGGGCAGCGCGCACGGTAGCCAGAGCGGCCACCCGAACGGCAGCAGCCACGCGGCAGGCGCAGCTGCGTCCGGCGCACAGGCCGACGCCGCAGCGGCCCACGATTGGGCGGCCCATCTGGCGCTGCCATTGCTGCGCGCCAATGAGCTCGAACTGCAAGCCCACGAGGCCTTGCTGCTCGAGCTGGACCGGGCCAGCAAAGGCCAAACCGTGTGGCGCCGCAGCGTGGCGCCGCAGCAATGAGGGCGGTGGCGCAGGTGACCGCATAAAAAAACCCGCCCAGCGCATGCACCGGGCGGCGTTTTCCATCAAAGAATGGTCGGAGCGGCGGGATTCGAACTCGCGACCCTCTGCTCCCAAAGCAGATGCGCTACCAGGCTGCGCTACGCTCCGACTAAGCCTCGAATTGTAAGGCCCACCAGCGCCGTTGCAGGCAGGATGCACAAAAATATTTGCTTTGGCCAGCCTCGGGTGCTACAATGCAAGGCTTCACGACCGATTGGGCGGGTTTTTACCGGCCCTTTTTTTTTGGCTCGGTCGCAAGCCGCAAGGCAGCGCAACAAAGACCAAAGGCCACCGCAATTTTTACCGCAATCTTTTGGCAACCTCGCTATCCAGCCGCCCTGTGGCAGCTGGGGCACACCTAAAACGCATGAGCTGGCAGCACACCGTAGAACAGACCGTCACTGGTATGGGTTTCGATTTGGTGGATCTGGAACGATCCGCCGGTGGCCTGCTGCGCGTCACCATCGACTGGCCGTGGGTTGCGGCCAGCAGCCCGGAGCGCGCCATCACGGTCGAAGACTGCGAGCGCGTGACGCGCCAGTTGCAACTGCTGCTCGAAGTCGAGGCGGTGGACTACAAGCGGCTCGAAGTGGGCTCGCCCGGCATCGACCGGCCGCTGCGCCACGCCGCCGATTTTGAGCGCTTTGTGGGTTCGGTGATCGATGTCACGCTCAAGCAACCCATCGGCGCGGCGGTGGCTGCGGGTGGGGTGGCCGTGGCCGCCAACCGCAAAAAATTTCGCGGCACGCTCGAGCGCGCAACGGCTCCCGAGGCCGCGCCCGAATCCGCCCCCGAGCCCGGCGCCGCGCCTGCCAGCCACTGGCAGATCGTCTGGCGCGAGGAGCCGGTGCGCAAACCGGGCCAACGCCCGAGCAAAAAATCCCAGCCCCTGCCGTTGCAGGTGCTTGGTTTCGAGTTGTCCGAGCTGCGCGAGGCGCGGCTGGCACCGATCGTCAACTTCAAGGGCCGCAGCGCAACCGCGCCGGCCGCACCCACCGCCGAAGCAGGTGGCAGCCATACTGGAAAGGCAGACCCCAAATGAACCGCGAAATGTTGATGCTCATCGACGCCATTTCACGCGAAAAAAACGTCGAACGCAGCGTGGTCCTGAGCGCAGTCGAGTTCGCGCTGGCCTCGGCCACCAAAAAGTTCTACAAGGGTGAGGTGGACATCCGTGTCAGCGTCAACCCCGACACCGGCGCCTACGACACCTACCGCCGCTGGCTGGTGGTGCCCGACGAGGCCGGCCTGCAAAACCCGGACGCCGAAGAGATGCTCTCCGACGTGGCCGACGAACACCCCGGCATCCAGGTGGGCGAGTACATCGAGGTGCCGATCGAATCGGTGCCGATCGGGCGCATCGGCGCCATGGCCGCCAAGCAGGTGATCTTGCAGCGCATCCGCGACGCCGAGCGCGAGATGCTGCTCAACGACTTCATGAGCCGCGGCGACAAGATCTTTGTCGGCTCCGTCAAGCGGCTTGACAAAGGCGACCTGATCGTGGAGAGCGGGCGCGTCGAGGGGCGGCTCAAGCGCTCCGAAATGATCCCCAAAGAAAACCTGCGCAGCGCCGACCGCGTGCGCGCCATGATCATGGAAGTGGACTTGAGCCTGCGCGGCGCCCCGATCCTGCTGTCGCGCGCCGCGCCCGAGTTCATGATCGAGCTCTTTCGCCAAGAGGTGCCAGAGATCGAACAGGGGCTGCTGGAGATCAAATCCTGCGCCCGCGACCCCGGTTCGCGCGCCAAGATCGCCGTCAAATCCTACGACAAGCGCATCGACCCGATCGGTACCTGCGTCGGTATGCGCGGCTCGCGCGTCAACGCCGTGACCAACGAACTGGCCGGTGAGCGCGTCGATATCGTGCTCTGGAGCGAAGACCCGGCGCAGTTCGTCATCGGCGCGCTGGCACCGGCCAACGTGCAGTCGATCGTCGTCGATGAAGAGCGCCACGCCATGGACGTGGTGGTCGATGAAGAAAACCTGGCGATCGCCATCGGCCGCGGTGGCCAGAACGTGCGCTTGGCCGCCGACCTGACGGGCTGGAAGATCAACATCATGACCGCCGACGAATCGTCGGCCAAGCAGGCGCAAGAGACCGACGCCATCCGCACGCTGTTCATGAGCAAGCTCGACGTCGATCAAGAGATGGCCGACATCCTGATCGCCGAAGGCTTTACCAGCCTCGAAGAAGTGGCCTACGTGCCGCTGCAAGAGATGCTGGAGATCGAGGCCTTCGACGAAGACACCGTGACCGAACTGCGCGCCCGCGCCAAAGCGGCCTTGCTCACGCTGGCCATCGCCAAAGAAGAGAGCGTGGAAGACGCCGCGCGCGAACTGCGCGACCTCGAGGGCCTCAACCCCGAGTTGCTGGCCCAATTGGCCGCAGCCGGCATCCACACCCTCGACGAACTGGCCGATCTGGCCAGCGACGAATTGATCGAAATCACCGGGCTCAGTGCCGACGAAGCGACCGCGCTGATCCTGCGCGCGCGCCAACACTGGTTTGTCGCCGATCAGGCCCCCGAGCAATCCTCGCAACCCTCGCAGTCCTGAACCGAGCGGCGACACGGAGAATCGTACACATGTCAAGCAACACCGTCGCAGAATTTGCCGCTGAATTAAACCGGCCCACCCACGTCGTGCTGGAGCAGTTGGCTGCGGCCGGGGTGCGCAAGCTGTCCGGCAGCGATGCGTTGGCAGAGTCCGACAAGCAACGGCTGCTGAGCTTTTTGCAGGCCAGCCACGGCACGGCCAGCACCGAGCGCAATAAAATCACCTTGACCAAAAAATCGACCAGCGAGATCAAGCAGGCCGATGCCTCCGGGCGCGCGCGCACGATCCAGGTCGAGGTGCGCAAAAAACGCACCTTCGTGCGCCGCGACGACGAGCCGCTCGCCGGCCCCGGCTCTGCCGAGGGCGCGGACGCAGCCGCCGAGGCCGCAGCGGTTGCAGCGGCCGCCGAAGCCGAGGCCGCCGAAGCCCGCGCCCAGCAAGCGCAGCAAGCCGAGCTCGAGCGGCGCGAAGAACAAGCGCGCCAGCAGGCCGAGCAGATTCGGCTCCAAGAAGAAGAGCTGGCGCAGCAGCGCCAAGCGCGGCAACAAAGCGAGGAGCGCGAGGCGCGCGAGACGCAAGAGCGCTCTGCCACCCTTGACCAAGAGCGCCAGCAGCAGCTGGTGCAGCAGCGCGCCCGCGCCGACATGGAGGTGCAGCAAAGCCGCCAGCGCGCGGTCAAAGCGCCCAAGCCCGTGTCGCCCGAAGCCGCCGCGGCCAGCCAGCAAAGCCCTGCAGCAGCCGAGCAGGCCGCTGCAGCGCAGCAGGCCGCTGCGCAAGCTGTCCAGCAGGCAGCCGAGCAGGCCGCGCAACAAGCCGCCGAGTTGGCGCAGCGCCAGTCGGCGCAGCGGCTGGCCGACGATCAACGCGCGAGCGACCTCGATGAGCGCCGGCGCAAGGCGCTGGCCGAGGCGCAGGCGATCCGCGACATGATGGCCGCCCCCAAAAAGGTGCTGCTGGCCAAAAAACCCGAAGAGCCCAAGCCGGCCCCGGTGGCCGAGGCCAAGCCCGGAATCAAGGGCACCTTGCACAAACCGGCCGGCACACCAGCGCCTGCCAAAGCCGGTGCCGCCAAACCGGCCGCGCCGGGTGCTGCGGCTGCCGGGGCGGGCAAAAAAGAAGTCAAATCCGAAGCCTTGTCGTCCACTTGGAAAGACGAAGCGGCCAAGAAAAAAGAAGTCAAAGGCCGAGGTGGCAACACCAGCGCCGTGCGTTCCAGCGGCACCGCCTGGCGCTCCAACGCCAAAGGGGGCCGTGGTGGCCGCGGTGGCCGCGACGATCGCTCGCACGGCTTTGAGCCGGCCCAGTCTGAAGCCAAGGTGCTCGAGGTGCACGTGCCCGAGACCATCACCGTGGCCGAGCTGGCGCACAAAATGGCGCTCAAATCGTCCGAGGTCATCAAGCAGTTGATGAAGCTGGGGCAGATGGTGACCATCAACCAGTCGTTGGACCAAGACACGGCGATGATCGTGGTCGAAGAACTCGGGCACCAAGCGGTGGCGGCAGCGCTCGACGACCCCGAGGCCTTCACCGAAGAAGAAACCGCGCTGCAAAGCGCCGAATCGCTGCCGCGCGCGCCGGTGGTCACGGTCATGGGCCACGTCGATCACGGCAAGACCTCGCTGCTCGACTACATCCGCCGCACCAAGGTCGCGGCGGGCGAAGCCGGCGGCATCACGCAGCACATCGGCGCCTACCACGTCGAAACGCCGCGCGGCATGGTCACCTTCCTCGACACCCCGGGCCACGAAGCCTTTACCGCCATGCGCGCCCGTGGCGCCCAAGCCACCGACGTGGTGATTCTGGTCTGCGCCGCCGACGACGGCGTGATGCCGCAGACCAAAGAAGCCATCAAGCACGCCAAGGCGGCCAACGTGCCGATCGTGGTGGCGCTGACCAAGGCCGACAAGCCCGACGCCAACTTCGAGCGCGTGCGCGCCGAGCTCATCTCCGAGCAGGTGGTGCCCGAAGAGTTCGGCGGCGAATCGCCCTTTGTGCCGGTGTCGTCCAAGACCGGTCTGGGCATCGACGCGCTGCTCGAGCAGGTGCTGCTGCAAGCCGAGGTGCTCGAGCTCAAGGCGCCGGTGCAGGCCAACGCCAAGGGGTTGGTGATCGAAGCCCGGCTCGACAAAGGCCGCGGCGCCGTGGCCACGGTGCTGGTGCAATCGGGCACGCTCAAGGTGGGCGACGTGGTGCTGGCGGGCCAGACCTCGGGCCGGGTGCGCGCCATGCTGGATGAAAACGGCCGCGCGGCCAAAGAGGCCGGGCCCTCGATCCCGGTCGAAATCCAAGGCCTGTCTGAGGTGCCCCGGGCGGGCGACGACTTCATGGTGCTGGCCGACGAGCGCCGTGCGCGCGAAATCGCCACCTACCGCGCTGGCAAGTTTCGCTCCACCAAGCTGGCCAAGCAGCAAGCCGCCAAGCTCGAAAACATGTTTGCCGACATGCAAGCCGGCGAGGTGCAGACCCTGCCGATCATCGTCAAGTCCGACGTGCAGGGCTCGCAAGAGGCGCTCACCAGCTCGCTGCTCAAGCTCTCGACCGACGAGATTCGGGTGCAGCTGGTCTATGCGGGTGTGGGTGGCATCAGCGAGAGCGACGTCAACTTGGCGATCGCCTCCAAAGCGATCGTGATCGGCTTCAACGTGCGCGCCGACGTCGGCGCGCGCAAGCTGGCCGAGTCCAACGACGTCGAGCTGCACTACTACAACATCATCTACGACGCGGTCGATGAGATCAAAGCGGCGATGTCGGGCATGCTGGCGCCCGAGAAGCGCGAAGAGGTGATCGGCGCGGCGCAGATTCGCACCGTGTTCGTGGCCTCCAAGATCGGCACCGTGGCCGGCTGTATGGTCACCGAAGGCCGCGTCACGCGCAACGCGCACTTCCGCTTGCTGCGCGACAACGTGGTGATCTACACCGGCGAGCTCGAATCGCTCAAGCGCATGAAAGACGACGTGCGCGAGGTCAAAGAAGGCTTCGAGTGCGGCATCAAGCTCAAAAACTACAACGACATCAAGGAAGGCGACCTCCTCGAGTTGTTTGAGATCAAGGAAGTGGCGCGTACACTTTGATCAGCGCAATCTGATCAGCGCGCCTGCCCACCATGCCGAGCAAAAAAGCCCCCTCCAACCGCAGCTTCAAGGTCGCCGATCAGATTCAGCGCGACCTGAGCGAGCTCATTGCGCGCGAGCTCAAAGACCCGCGCGTGGGGCTGGTGACGCTGCAAGCGATTGAGCTCACGCCCGACTACGCCCACGCCAAGGTCTATTTCAGCGTGCTCACGGGCGACCCCCAGCTCGCGTTTGAGGCGTTGAACCAAGCCGCCGGCTTTTTGCGCAGCGGCTTGTTCAAGCGCCTGCACATCCACACCGTGCCGACGCTGCATTTTGTCTTCGACCGCACCCCCGAGCGCGCCGCCGACATGAACGCCTTGATCGCGCAGGCCGTGGCTTCGCGTTCCAAAGAAAGCGACTAAATTGAGCGCCGTCGGGTTCACCTTGGGTGCCGACGCCGCCCAGGGGGGCGGTGCCGTGCCAGACCGCGCTGCGAGTGCAGCGGCACCACCGCGCCAGCGCCTTCAGCGCCGCCCGGTGCACGGCCTGCTGCTGCTCGACAAGGCGCTGGGCGTCAGCAGCAACCAGGCGCTGCAACGCGCCAAGTGGCTGCTGCGCGCCGATAAAGCCGGCCACACCGGCACCCTGGACCCGCTGGCCACCGGGCTGCTGCCGCTGTGCTTTGGTGCGGCGACCAAGTTCAGCCAACTGCAGCTCGACGCCGACAAGGTCTATGAGGCCACCTTGCGCCTGGGTGTGCGCACCCACGGCGGCGACGCCGAAGGCGAAGTGCTCGAGCGCCGCCCGGTGGCTTGCAGCCCCGAGCAGGTGCAGCAGGTGCTGGCGCGCTTTAGTGGCGCGATCGAGCAGTTGCCGCCCATGCACAGCGCGCTCAAGCACCAGGGCCGGGCCCTGTACGAATACGCACGCGCCGGGCTGGAGGTGGAGCGCGCGCCACGCCGGGTCAGCATCCACGTGCTGGAGCTGCTCGCACTCGCGCTCGAGGGCCCCGAGCCGGCGCTGCGCCTGCGCGTGCACTGCAGCAAGGGCACCTACATCCGCAGCCTGGCCGAGGACATCGGCGCCGCGCTGGGCTGTGGCGCCCACTTGAGCGCCTTGCGCCGCCTGCGCAGCGGCAGTCTGGGTCTGGAGCGCAGCCTCACGCTCGAGCAGCTCGAAGCACTGCCCGAGGTCGAACGCCTGCGCGCCCTGCTGCCGGTGGATGCGCTGCTGGCCGGTCACGAGCGCGTCACGCTCGACGACGACAATGCAGCCCGCTTCCTCACCGGCTTGCGGCGTCGCGGCACCTGGCCCGACAGCGAGCGCGTGGCCGTGTATGCAGCGTCTGCTGCTTCTACCGAGCCTGCAGCGTCTGCCGCAGCTGGCCCGCAACCCGGCGCCTTGCTGGGCAGCGCCCACATCGTGGGCGGCGAACTCATCCCCGGGCGGCTGTTGAGCCCGATCGAAATCCAACAAATCACCCTGCAAACCCAGTCATGAGCACTCCGATACGCAACATCGCCATCATCGCCCACGTCGACCACGGCAAAACCACCATGGTCGACCAACTGCTGCGCCAGAGCGGCACCTTTGCCGAGCACGAAAAAGTCGTGGACACGGTGATGGACAGCAACGCCATCGAGCGCGAGCGCGGCATCACCATCTTGGCCAAAAACTGCGCCGTGAGCTGGAAGGGCACCCACATCAACATCGTGGACACCCCCGGCCACGCCGACTTTGGCGGCGAAGTCGAGCGCGCGCTGTCGATGGTCGATGGCGTGCTGCTGCTCATCGACGCCCAAGAAGGCCCGATGCCCCAGACCCGCTTCGTCACCAAAAAAGCGCTGGCGCTGGGCCTGCGCCCGATCGTGGTGGTCAACAAAGTGGACAAACCCGGCGCCAACTGCGACAAGGTGGTCAACGCCGCCTTCGACCTGTTCGACAAGCTCGGTGCCAACGACGAGCAGCTCGACTTCCCCATCGTCTATGCCAGCGGCATCAACGGCTGGTCATCGCTCACCGAAGGCGAGCCGGGGCAGCAGTGGGGCCCCGATATGTCGGCGCTGTTCGACACCGTGCTGCAGCACGTGCCGGCGCACCAGGGCGACCCCGAGGCGCCGCTGCAGCTGCAGATTTCGGCGCTCGACTACTCCAGCTTCGTCGGGCGCATCGGCGTCGGGCGCATCAGCGCCGGCCGCATCCGCCCCGGCATGGACGTGCTGGTGTGCGAAGGCCCCGAGGGCAAGCCGGCCAAGGGCCGCGTCAACCAGGTGCTGACCTTTCAGGGGCTGGACCGGGTGCAAACCGCCGAAGCCGGGCCGGGCCACATCGTGCTCATCAACGGCCTAGAGAGCATCGGCATCGGCGTGACCGTGACCGACCCGGCCGACCCGCGCCCGCTGCCCATGCTCAAGGTCGATGAGCCCACGCTGACCATGAACTTTTGCGTCAACACCAGCCCGCTGGCCGGGCGCGAGGGCAAGTTCGTCACCAGCCGCCAGATTTGGGACCGGCTGCAAAAAGAGCTGCAGTCCAACGTCGCGCTGCGCGTGCGCGAAACCTCGGAAGACGGGATTTTTGAAGTCTCGGGCCGCGGCGAGCTGCACCTGACCATCCTGCTCGAGAACATGCGGCGCGAGGGCTACGAGCTGGCGGTGAGCAAGCCGCGCGTGGTGTTTCGCGAGGTGGGCGGCGAGCGCCACGAGCCGATCGAGCTGGTCACCGCCGACATCGAGGAGCAGCACCAGGGCGGCGTGATGCAGGCGCTGGGCGAGCGCAAGGGCGATCTGGTGAACATGGAGCCCGACGGCCGTGGGCGTGTGCGGCTCGAATACCGCATTCCGGCGCGCGGGTTGATCGGTTTTTCGAATGAGTTTTTGAACCTCACGCGCGGTTCGGGCTTGATCAGCAACATTTTCGACGGCTACGAGCCGCACAAGGGCGAGATCGCCAGCCGCAAAAACGGCGTGCTCATCAGCATGGACGATGGCGAGATTTTCACCTACGCGCTGGGCAAGCTCGACGACCGTGGGCGCATGTTCGTGCGCCCCAACGACCCGGTCTATGAGGGCATGATCGTGGGCATCCACAGCCGCGACAACGACCTGATCGTCAACGCCACGCGCACCAAGCAGCTCACCAACTTCCGCGTCAGCGGCAAGGAAGACGCGATCAAGATCACGCCGCCGATCGAGCTCACGCTCGAGTACGGGGTCGAGTTCATCGAAGACGACGAGCTGGTCGAGATCACGCCCAAGAGCATCCGGCTGCGCAAGCGCCACCTCAAAGAGCACGAGCGCAAGCGCGCCAGCCGCGAGGGTTGAGGCATGAGCCGCGCATCCCCATTCCCGGCCAGCGCCTTCAAGGCCTACGACATCCGTGGCGTGGTGCCCGAGGCGCTGAACCCGGCTTTTGCGCACGCGCTGGGGCGCGCTTTTGGGGCGCGGGCGCTGGCGCTGGGTGAGCGCACCGTGGCCGTGGGGCGCGATGGCCGCCTGAGCAGCCCGGCGCTGGCGGCGGCGCTGATCGAGGGCCTGCGCCAGGCCGGGGTGGCGGTGCTCGACATCGGCCTGTCCACCACCCCCATGCTCTACTACGCCGCGCACACGCGCTGCCACAGCGGCATCCAGGTCACGGGCAGCCACAACCCCAAGCAGCACAACGGCTTCAAGATGGTGTTGGCCGGGCGCGCGATCTACGGCGACGAGATTCAGGCGCTGCGCTTGGCGATGGCGGCACTCGCGCCGGAAGCGGCAGCGGAGCCCGAGGGCAAGCTCGAGCGCATCGACGTGCTGCCCGACTACGTGGCGCGCATCGTCGCCGACGTGCAGCTGGCGCGGCCGCTCAAGATCGTCATCGACAGCGGCAACGGCGTTGCCGGGGCCAGCGCGCCGGGGTTGTTTCGTGCCTTGGGCTGCGAGGTGATCGAACTCTACAGCGCAGTCGATGGCGAGTTCCCGAACCACCACCCGGACCCGTCCAAGCCAGAAAACCTGCGCGACCTGATCGCGGCCGTGCAGCGCAGCGGCGCCGAACTCGGATTGGCTTTCGACGGCGACGGCGATCGGCTCGGCATCGTCACCCCGAGCGGGCAAAACATCTACCCCGACCGGCAGATGCTGCTTTTTGCCCAAGACGTGCTCGCGCGCGTGCCCGGCGGCACCATCGTTTTCGACGTCAAATGCAGCCAGCGGCTGGCGCCGGCCATCCGCGCCGCCGGCGGTGTGGCCTTGATGTACAAGACCGGGCACTCGCTCATCAAAGCCAAAATGCGCGAACTGGATGCCCCGCTGGGCGGCGAGATGAGCGGCCACATTTTTTTCAAAGAGCGCTGGTTCGGCTTTGACGACGGCAGCTACGCCGGCGCGCGCCTGCTCGAAATCCTGAGCCGCGCACCCGACGCCGCGGCGGTGCTCGAGGCCTTGCCCGACAGCTTTGCCACGCCCGAGCTCAACGTGGCCTGCGCCGAAGGCGAGCCACACCGGCTGGTGGCTGAACTGCAGGCCTTGGCCGACTTTGCCGCGCCGGCCCAGGTGAACACCATCGACGGCCTGCGCGTCGATTGGCCCGACGGCTTTGGCCTCATCCGCGCCTCCAACACCACGCCGGTGCTGGTGCTGCGCTTCGAGGGCCAAACGGCGGCGGCGCTGGCGCGCATCGAAGCCGAGCTGCTGGCGCTGCTGCGCCGCGTCAAGTCCGAGGCCCACGTGGGCGCCGCGGCGCACTGACCATGGCCAGCCCCAGCCCCAGCCCCGACCCCGAGGTTATCGTCTTCAACCTCAAGCAGCGTTACACCGGCGTGTCGGCCACGGTGAACGCGCTGGTGCCGCTGCAGTTGCACCAGTGGCCGCTGGCCTATTGCGGCACGCCGCTGTCCAACGGTGTGCCGGGGCTGAGCCTCAAGCAGGCGATTGCGCTCTCGCGCCGGCCGGCGCCGGGGCGGCGCTTTCGCATCTGGCACGTGCGCCGCGACCCCGAGATGCTGGCCGGCCTGTGGGCGCGCGACGTGTTGCGGCTGCCGATCAAGCTCGTGTTCACTTCGGCGGCGCAGCACCGGCACGGCTGGTTTCCGCGCTGGCTCATCAGCCGCATGGACGCGGTGATTGCCACCACCCCCAAGGCCGCCAGCTTCGTGCCCAACACCAGCGCCGTGGTGGCGCACGGCATCGACCTGGCGCGCTTTGCGCCGCCGCCCGACAAGCTCAACGCTTGGGCCGACAGCGGCTTGCCCGGGCGCTACGGCGTGGGCGTGTTTGGCCGCGTGCGGCCCGACAAAGGCACCGACGTGTTTGTGCAAGCCATGATCGCCGCGCTGCCGCATCTGCCCGAGGTCACGGCGGTGATCGCCGGGCTGGCGCAGCCGCAGCACCAAGACTACCAGCGCGGCTTGCAGGCCCAGATCGCTGCCGCCGGGCTCGAGCAGCGCATTGTTTTTTTGGGCGAGGTGCCGGCCGGCGAAGTGCACCGCTGGTACCAGCGCTGCCTGCTGTGCGTGGCCTGCCCGCGCTACGAGCCCTTTGGCCTCACCCCCTTCGAAGCCGCAGCCACCGGCTGCGCGCTGGTGTGCTCGCGCACCGGCGCCTTCGAGGAGCTGGTGCAGCCGGGCGTGAACGGCTATCTGGTGGGCACCGACGACGCCGAAGGCTTGGCACTGGCGGTGCGCCAGGTGCTGCAAGACCCGCAAGCGGCGCTGCGTCTGGGCGAGGCGGCGCGGGCGCGGGTGGCGTCGGCCTTTAGCCTCGAGCAAGAGGCGGCGGGCATAGGCCGCGTCTATCAGGCCCTGTTCGATGGTGCCTGAGGCCGCGCCCCAGCCTGCGCCCAAGCCCGCCCCGGCGCCGGCGAAACCCCCGGCGACGTCTGCGGCTGATGCGGCTGATGCGCCACCCCAAACCCTGAGCCGCTGGGAGCGCGTGGCGCTCGCGCTCTACGGCCTGCTGCAGCGGTTGCTGTGGCCTTTGGTGCGGCTCAAGCTGCGCTGGCGCGGCCGGGCCGAGCCGGGCTATCTGGAGCACGTCGAGCAGCGCCTGGGCCGCTACCCCGGTCTGGCGCCCTCGAGCGGCTGGCTCTGGGTGCACGCGGTGTCGCTGGGCGAAACCCATGCCGCGGCGCTGCTGCTGGCCGAGCTGCGCGCCCAGATGCCGGGGCTGCGCCTGCTGCTTACCCACGGCACCGCCACCGGGCGCGCCCAAGGGGCGCAGTTGTTGCGCCCCGGGGATCTGCAAGTCTGGCAGCCGTGGGACACACCCGCCGCGGTGGCGCGTTTTCTGGCGCACTTCAGGCCCGCCGTGGGGCTGCTGATCGAGACCGAAGTCTGGCCGCACTGGGTGCAAGGTTGCCGCGCTCAGGGCGTGCCGCTGCTGCTGGTCAATGCGCGCCTGAGCCCGCGCTCGGCCCGTGGTGCCCAGCGGCTGCGCGTGCTGCTGCGCCCCGCCTACGCGGGCTTGAGCGCGGTGCTGGCGCAATCCGAGGCCGACGCGCAGCGCCTGCGCCACGCTGGGGCAGCTGCGGTGCAGGTCATGGGAAACCTCAAGTTCGACCTGCAAACCGACGCCGCGCTGATCGAGCGCGGCCGCGACTGGAAGCAGGCCCTGGGCGGGCGGCGCGTGCTCATGCTCGCCAGCAGCCGCGCCGGCGAAGAGGCGCTGTGGCTGCAGGCCCTGCGCGAGGCGCAGCGACAGGAGCTGGAGCCGGAGCAAGGCCCCCCAAATCTCCCCCCCGATGCGCTCTGGCTGCTGGTGCCGCGCCATCCGCAGCGTTTCGACGCCGTGGCCGCGCTGCTGCACGAAGCCGGCCTGCGCGTCTGGCGCCGCAGCCAGTGGCAGCAAGGCACTGAGCTTCCGCCCGAGGCCCGCGCGGCCCAGGTCTGGCTCGGCGACAGCCTGGGCGAGATGCAGGCTTACTACACACTGGCCGATCTGGCTTGGCTGGGGGGCAGTTTTTTGCCGCTGGGCGGGCAAAACCTGATCGAAGCTGCGGCCTGCGGCTGCCCCATCGTCATGGGGCCGCACACCTACAACTTTCATGATGCCGCCGCCCAGGCCGAGCAGCTCGGCGCCGCCCAGCGCGTGCCCGACATGGCCGCCGCCCTGCACGCCAGCGCCCAACTGCTGCACGACGCCAGTGCCCACCGCGCCGCACAAAGCGGCTGCGCCGCCTTGTGGCAGCAGGGCCAAGGCGCCGCCCAGCGCTGCGCCACCACCGTGCTGGGCGTTTGGGGGCGTTCAGGGACGCCCAGGGACACAAGCGGGCAACTCTAGCCAGAGGTTGTGGCCGTTCTCATGTGCAAATCTGCGATTGCACCGATGCCGACTGCCCGGCTGCCGCGCTGGCACTCGAGTTGCAGTAGGTGACAAAGGCAAAACGCAGCCCGCTGGTGCTGGTGTGCGGCTCGCGCGCGCATTCGCGCCACTGCGGGCCCAGTGGCGGGGCATGGGCGTCGCCCTCAAAGTCGGCGTCGATCTCGGTGGCCAACACACGCTGCGCCAGGGGCAGGGCCTGGGCATAGATCTGCGCGCCGCCGATCACCCACAGCTCGGGCGGCGCGGGCTCGAGGGCGGCGCAGTGGGCCAGCGCGTCCTCTAGGCTGGTGCAGGGCTGGGCGCCTTCGGCGCGCAAGGCGGCGGCGCGCAGCGCATCGCGCGTCAGCACCAGATTGAGCCGCCCGGGCAGGGGCCGAAAGCGCGGTGGCAGGCCATCCCAAGTGGCGCGGCCCATGAGCACCGGGCAGCCCAAGGTGTGGCGCTTGAAGTGCGCCAGGTCTTCGGGCAGGTGCCAGGGCAGGCGGTTGTGCAGGCCGATGACGCCATTGGCGGCGCGGGCGTAGATCAGGTTGATGCGCATGGGGGCAAGCATAGCGTAGAGGATTTGGCCGGGCGAATAAAATCTGTGGTTTAACCGAGCCCGACCATGACCTCCAGCACCCTCAACCTGCCCGTGGCCAGCGTGGCCGCGATCCGCCAGACCTTTTTGGACTACTTTGCCCAGCGCGGCCACAGCGTGGTGCCCTCGAGCCCGCTGGTGCCGGGCAACGACCCGACGCTGATGTTCACCAACTCGGGCATGGTGCAGTTCAAGGACGTGTTTTTGGGCACCGACCGCCGCCCCTACGCGCGCGCGGCCTCGGTGCAGGCTTGCCTGCGCGCCGGCGGCAAGCACAACGACCTCGAAAACGTGGGCTACACCGCGCGCCACCACACCTTTTTCGAGATGCTGGGCAACTGGAGCTTTGGCGACTACTTCAAGCGCGAATCGCTGCGCTGGGGCTGGGAGCTGCTGACCGAGGTCTATGGCCTGCCGCCGGAGCGGCTGTGGGCCACGGTCTATATCGACGACGACGAAGCCTACGAGATCTGGACGCAAGAAATCGGCCTGCCGCCAGAGCGCGTGGTGCGCATCGGCGACAACAAGGGCGCCAAATACCAGTCCGACAACTTTTGGATGATGGCCGACACCGGCCCCTGCGGCCCGTGTTCCGAGATCTTTTACGACCATGGCCCCGAGGTGGCAGGCGGCCCACCCGGCAGCCCCGAGGCCGACGGCGACCGCTACATCGAAATCTGGAACCACGTGTTCATGCAGTTCGACATGCAGCCCGACGGCACGCTCAAACCGCTGCCCGCGCCCTGCGTCGATACCGGCATGGGGCTGGAGCGGCTGGCCGCGGTGCTGCAGCACGTGCACAGCAACTACGAGATCGATTTGTTTCAGGCCCTGATCGGCGCGGCGGCGCGCGTCACCGGCTGCGCCGACGCCAGCAGCCCGTCTCTGCGCGTGATTGCCGACCACCTGCGTGCCAGCGCCTTCCTGATCGCCGACGGCGTGCTACCAGCCAACGAAGGCCGCGGCTACGTGCTGCGGCGCATCATCCGGCGCGCCATCCGCCACGGCTACAAGCTCGATTGCAAGCTGCCGTTTCTGCACCGGCTGGTGGACGAACTGGTGGCGCAGATGGGGGGCGCCTATCCGCATTTGGCGGCCAGTGCAGCGCGCATCGCCGGGCTGTTGCAGATCGAGGAGGAGCGCTTTTACGAAACGCTGGAAAACGGCATGGAGATTTTGGAGCGCGCCTTCACCGAACTGGCGGCTTCGGGGCAAGCGACGCTGTCGGGCGAAGTCGCCTTCAAGCTGCACGACACCTACGGCTTTCCGCTCGACCTCACTTGCGACGTCTGCCGCGAGCGCGGCTTGCGGGTGGACGAAGCCGGCTTTCACGCCGCCATGGAACGCCAGAAAACCCAGGCGCGCGCGGCCGGCAAGTTCAAAATGGAGCGCGGGCTCGAGTACGCAGGCAGCGGCAACGAGTTCGTCGGCTACGGTGCCTTGCAGGCCAGCGCCAAGGTGCTGGCGCTGTACCGCGACGGGGTGCCGGTGGCCGAGCTCAAGCACGGGCAGGCCGGGGTGGTGGTGCTCGAGGCCACGCCGTTTTATGCCGAATCGGGCGGCCAAGTGGGCGACAGCGGCCGCCTGCACAGCGGTTCGGCCCACTTTGCCGTGGCCGATACGCAAAAAATCAAGGCCGATGTGTACGGCCACCACGGGCAACTAGAAGCGGGCACGCTGGCCGTGGGCGATCACGTGCTGGCCGAGGTGGACGGGGACCGACGCGCCGCGATCGCGCGCCACCACAGCGCCACCCACCTGCTGCACCTGGCGCTGCGCGAGGTGCTGGGGGCGCACGTGCAGCAAAAGGGCTCGCTGGTCACGCCCGAGCGCACGCGCTTCGACTTTGCCCACCACGCGCCGCTCACGCCAGCCGAGTGCGTGGCCATCGAGGCGCGGGTGAACGCGCAGATTCTGGCCAACCAGCCCACCGAGGCGCGGCTGATGGACCTCGAACGCGCCCAGCAGTCGGGCGCGCTGATGCTGTTTGGCGAAAAATACGGCGAAACCGTGCGCGTGCTCGACATCGGCAGCAGCCGCGAACTGTGCGGCGGCACCCACGTGCGCGCCACCGGCGACATCGGGCTGTTCAAGATCGTCGCGGAAGGCGGGGTGGCGGCCGGGGTGCGGCGCATCGAGGCCGTGACCGGCGCGCACGCGCTGGCCTATCTGCAACAGCTTGAGGCCCAAGCGGGCGCAGCGGCCGAGGCGCTCAAGGCCCCGGTGGCCGAGCTGCTGCCGCGCCTGCACACCGTGCTCGAGCAGGTGCGGGCGCTGGAAAAAGAGCTGGCCGCGCTCAAGGGCAAGCTGGCGGCCGCGCAGGGCGACGAGCTGCTGGCGCAGGCCGTGCAGGTGGGCGCGGTCAAGGTGCTGGCGGCCAGCCTGCAAGGGGCCGACGCCAAAGCGCTGCGCGAGACGCTGGACCGGCTCAAGGCCCGCCTAGGCAGCGCCGTGATCGTGCTCGCCGCCGTCGAGGGCGGCAAGGTGCAGCTGGCCGCTGGCGTCACGCCCGACTGCATGGCGCGCCTCAAGGCCGGTGAACTGGTGAACTTCGTGGCGCAGCAGGTGGGCGGCAAAGGCGGTGGCAAGCCCGATCTGGCCATGGCCGGCGGCACCGATGCCGCCGCCGTGCCGCAGGCGCTGGCCAGCGTGGCGGCTTGGGTGCGCGAGCGGGTTTGAGGGGGGCTCAGTGCAGTGTGCAGGCGTTGCGGCGCTTGCCCCGCACGTCCCTCGCGATCCTCGCGCACCAGCTAGATCAGTCTGCCGGCCAATCGAGGTTGCGCTGGCTTTGGAATTGGCGCGGCTGGCCGCTTAAGGGGTCGGTGAAGGCCAGCGTGCGCGCCAGCAAGCGCAGCGGTTCGGCGTAGTCTTCGGCCTCGTCGGGCTGGCGCCGCACCTCGGGGTAGAACTGGTCGCCCACGATCGGCAGGCCCAGCCCCAGCATGTGCACGCGCAACTGGTGGCGACGCCCGCTCAGCGGTTGCAAGCGGTAGCGCGCCCACGGCCCGCGCTGCTCGATCGGTTCGATGCGGGTTTCGCTGTTGGGCGGCAGGGCTTCGGCGGCGCTGGCTTCGCGCATTTTGTAAAAGGCATGCTCGCGCTCGAGGATGTGGCTGCGGCGCACGATCGGCCACGGCAACTGCGGCGCTGCCGGGGCGATGGCTTCATAGACCTTGTCCACTTGGCGCTGCCGAAACAGGCGCTGGTAGGCGTCGCGGTCGCTGGCGCGCACGGCAAACAGCACCAGCCCGGCGGTTTCGCGGTCGATCCGGTGCAGCGGGCTCAGGTCGGGCAGGCCCAGCGCCTGCTTGAGCCGCACCAGCAAGGTCTGCTGCACGTAGCGCCCGCCGGGCGTCACGGGCAAAAAATGCGGCTTGTCGGCCACCACCAGGTGCGCGCACTGGTGCAGCACGGTGGCCTCAAATGGAATCCCGCGTTCCTCGGGCAGGTCGCGCCAATAGTAGATGCGCGCTCCGCCCAGGTAGGGGCTGTCTGGCGCCAGTGGGCGGCCGTCTTCGGCGCACACCAGGCCGTCGGCCAAGCGCTGCTGCCACTGGGCGCGGCCGATGCGCGGCAAGCGCTGGCACAGGTGGTCGAGCAGCGTCAGCCAAGGCGGGCAGCGCATCTGCGGCAGCGCCAAGCAGCTGGGCGCCACGCCGGCGCGCAGCGCGATGGCGGGGTTTTTGGGGCGGTGGGCCATGGGGCTTGCGTGTGTTGAGCGCAGATTGTGCACAAGGCGTAGCCGCGCTGCGGTTGGGGGATGGATAGCCCAAACCGACGCGGTGCAGTAGCGCCTAGGCGGTTGGGGGCGGTGGCTGCGGCGCTGGAGCTTGTGGCGCCAGCACCTGGGCGCGGATGCGCAGGTCGGGCCCCAGCGGGCTGACCTCGGTGTAGGCCAGCGCCACGCCTTGGGTGAGCGCGCTCAGGGGGCCGATTTGGGCCAAGCCCGCGCCGCCTTGGCCCAGCAGCGTGGGCGCCAGATAGAGCAGCAATTCGTCGGCCAAGCCGGCTTGCAGCCAAGCGCCGTTGAGGCGCTGCCCGGCTTCTACGTGCAGCTCGTTGATCTCGCGCGCGGCGAGGTCGAGCAGCAGCGCCGCTAGGTCGATGCGCGGGCGAGTGCGGGGGGGGCGGTCGGGGGTGGCGGCGATTTCCTGCACGCGGGCCCCTGTGGCCTCGAGGGCAGCGCGGCGCGCGCGCAGGGCGGCGGCGTCTGCCGGCTGGGCCGGGGTGTGATAGACCCAGACTTGGCCCGGCGGTTGCAACACGCGCGCCGCTGCCGGCACGCGCAACTGCGAGTCGAGCAGCACGCGCACCGGTTGCACCTCGGTGGGCACCAGGCGCACGTCGAGGCGCGGGTCGTCGGCGAGCACGGTGCCGCTGCCGCTGAGCACGGCACCGGCGCGCTTGCGCCAGAGGTGGCCGTCGCGGCGCGCCGCCGTGCCGGTGATCCACTGGCTGGCGCCGTTGGCCAGCGCCGTGATGCCGTCGAGCGAGGCCGCGATCTTGAGCCGCACCCAAGGCCGGCCGCGCTCCATGCGGCTCAAAAAACCCACGTTCAGGGCGCGCGTGGCGGCGGCCAGCGGGTGCTCGGGCGGCAGCAGCTCGACGGTGATGCCGGCCGCGCGCAAGCGCTCGATGCCGCGCCCGCTCACCAGCGGGTTGGGGTCGCGCAACGCCACCAGCACCCGCGCCAGCCCGACCTCGATGAGCGCGTCGCAGCACGGCGGGGTGCGGCCGTGGTGGCTGCAGGGCTCGAGCGTGACCACGGCGCTGCCGCCGCGCAGATCGGCCCCGGCCGCCGCCGCTGCGCGCAAGGCCACGATTTCGGCGTGCGGCCCGCCGGCGCGCTGGGTGTGGCCCTCAAAGGCGCGGCCGTCGGGGGCGATGATGCGGCAGGCCACGCGCGGATTGGGCTCCGACAGGCCGGTGGCTTGCTCGGCCAAGGTGTCGAGCCCGGCCAGCCAGCGGGGGTCAAAGGCGCTTTGGGGGGCGGTCATGGGGGCAGCCTCAGCGGCGCACAAACACCAAATCCCACACGCCGTGGCCCAGGCGCAGACCGCGCTGCTCGAACTTGGTCAGGGGGCGATAGTCGGGTTTGGGGGCGTAGCCGCCTTGGCCTAGACCCGAGCCCGAGCCGGATTTAGCGGTGGCGTTTGCAGTGACAGCGTCACCAGCAACAACAGCAGCATTTGCACCACCAGCACCACCAGCACCACCAGCACCAGCGGCAGTGTTGGCCAGCAGCGGCTCAGCTTCCAGCACCTGCAGCATCTGCTCGGCGTAGGGTTGCCAGTCGGTGGCGCAGTGCAGGTAGCCGCCGGGCTGCAGGCGTTGCGCCAGGCGCGCCACCAGCGGCGGCTGGATCAGGCGCCGTTTGTGGTGGCGCAGCTTGTGCCACGGGTCGGGGAAAAACACGTGCACGCCGGCCAGCGTCGCCGGCGCCAGCATGTGCTCGAGCACCTCGACGGCGTCGTGGCGCACGATGCGCACATTGCTCAAACCCAGCGCGTCGATGCGCTTGAGCAGCGCGCCCACGCCCGGTTCGTGCACCTCGCAGCAAAGAAAATCGTGCTGCGGGCGCAGGGCGGCGATGTGCGCCGTGGCCTCGCCCATGCCAAAACCGATCTCGAGCACCAGCGGCGCGCTGCGGCCAAACACGGCGCGGGCGTCGAGCGGCTGGCGTGCAAACGGCAGCAGCCAGCGCGGCCCCAGGGTGGCCAAGGCCAGTGCTTGGGCGGTGGTGGTGCGCCCGCCGCGTTTGACGAAGCTCTTGATGGTCTTGGGGTGCGGCACCTTCGGGGCGCCGGGCGCTGGGGCGGCGTCGCGGTCGGGTTCGGGGGCGCCAGCGAGCGCCTTGTGCAGGCCCAATTCGGGGGGGGCGGGTGGGGCAGCCATCGTGTGTAGGTCTATGAGGGCGGCGCGCCGTGCGCTGCCGGTGGCCGATGATACGGCTTGCGCGCTCAAGCCACAGTGCCTAGGCGCAGAGCCAAGCCTCAGGCCGGTCTAGGGCAGGCCTACTGTAGGCCGCTGGCGCACCAGCGCAGGCGCCACTGCGCCACCCAAGCCGCGAGCGCCTCGGGCACGGGCCCGTTGCTGGGGTGCAGGTCGAGCACGGCGGCGGCTCGGTTGAGGGCGGCCAGGGGCGCTTGCAAGTCCAGCGCGGCGGCGCCGTTTTGCTTCGAGAGCTTGCTGCCGTCGGGGCCCAGCACCAGCGGCGTGTGCAGATAGCGCGGCGTGGGCATGCCGAGTGCGGCTTGCAGCAGCAGCTGGCGCGCGGTGTTGTCGGCCAGGTCGGCGCCGCGCACCACGTGCGTGATGCCCTGTGCGGCGTCGTCGGCCACCACGGCCAGTTGGTAGGCCCACAGGCCGTCGGCGCGCTGGAGCACGAAGTCGCCCACCTCGAGCGCCACCAGTTGCTGCTGCGCGCCCAAGCGCCGGTCGTGCCAACGCGTAGGGCTAGGCAGCGCCAGCGCTTGCTGCACCGCGGCTACGTCGAGCCGCCAGGCTGGCGCGCCCACACCCACACCCACACCCACACCCACACCCACACCCACACCCACACCCACACCCGCCCCCGCCCCCGCCCCCGCCCCCGCCCCCGCCCTCGAGCCTGAGCCTGAGCCTGAGCCTGAGCCTGAGCCTGAGCCTGAGCCTGAGCCTGAGCCTGAGCCTGAGCCTGAGCCCGCCCCCAAACGCCCCGGCGGCCGGCACGTGCCGGGGTAGATGCGCTCGCCGTGGCGCGGGCGCAGCAGCCCCAGGGCGGCGATGGCAGTGTCGATGGCTTTGCGGCTGCAGCGGCACGGGTAGGCCCAGCCGTGGGCCACGAGGTGCTGCAAGGCGGCGGCATAACGCGCCTCGTGGGCGCTCTGCCAGGTGGGGGGCTGGTCCGGCAGCAGGCCGCAAGTGGCGAGCTGCTGCCCGATCAGGCGGTCGGCACCGGGCACGCAGCGCGGGCGGTCCACGTCTTCGAGGCGCAGCAGCCAAGTGCCGCCGTGGGCGCGGGCGTCGAGCCAGCTGGCCAGCGCCGCGACCAGCGAGCCGGCGTGCAGCGGCCCGCTGGGCGTGGGCGCAAAGCGGCCGCGGTAGCCGCCTGGGGCCGTCGTCGTTGCGCCCGTGCCGATCAAGTCGCAGCCAGGGCCAGTTCCAGCCCCGAGACAAAGGCGTTTTCAACCCGGTGCCCTAGGCACCAGTCGCCACACAGCCCCAGGCCGTTGGCGGCGTCGTACAAAAACGGCTGCCCCAGCGCGCGCTGCGTCTGCGCGTAGCGCCAGCGGTGCACCTGCGCCAGCGTGGGTTCGGCGCGGATGCCGGTGACTTCGGCAAAGCCCTTGAGCAGCTTGGCCTTGACGCGTTCGGCGTCGTCCTCCAGGTGCTCGGCCGACCACTGCGGGCTGGCCTGCACCGTCCAGCGCTCGATCGCCGCGCGCCCAGGCTTGCTGTTTTCGCGCGCCACCCAGCGGATGCGGTGGTGGTCGCTGCTGGCGGCGTGCCAAGGCGGGCCAAAGGGTTCGGCTCCGCCCGGGGCGGCTTGGGCAAAAGCCAGCATCAGCGTCCAGCAGGGCGCGGTTTGCACCGCATCCAAGGCCGTGACCCAAGCGGGCGCCACAGCGCTGGCGCGCAGCAGCGCCTGCGCCTGCGGCGCCGGCATGGCCAGCAGCACGCGGTCCAGCCCGCCTATCACCTGTTGCGCGCCGGCGGCTCCGGCACAGCGCAGTTGCCACTGCTTGGGGTGCAGGGCGTCGCGCTCTATGCCCACCACTTGGGCGTGGTAGTGGCTGCTGGCGTTGAGCGAGCCATTTGCCAGCGGCAGCGCCCACTGGCGCAGCAGTTCGTTCATGCCGCGCACCCCCACCCAACGCGCTTTCTCGATCGGGTTGGCGCTGGCCAGGGCCTGCCCCAGGGTGTCGAGCAAGCGCACGGTGGGCACCTGCCATTGGGCAATCAGCTCGGGGTGCAGCGCCAGCGCGGCCTTGAAGCGCTCGTCGGTGACGGTGAAAAACTGGGCGCCGTGGTCGAAGCCACCAAACTCGGTCAGGCGCGTGGACATGCGGCCACCGGGGCTGTGGTGTTTGTCGAGCAGCAGCACCTCGTGGCCAGCTTGCGCCAGCGTGCGCGCTGCGGTGATGCCGGCCATGCCCGCCCCGACGACGGCGATGCGGCGCGCCCGTGGGGTGCCGTCGGTGGCAGAGGCGCGGGGGGTGCCGGCGTTGCGGCGAGGTTTGGTGCTCATGTCGGTCTCCTGTGGATGCGACAGTGTAGCGAAGCGCTCGACCTGTGCGGACGCATCAAGCCGGACCAGGCGTTGCAGATCAAGCAATCAGGACCAGACGATTTGGTCAGCAAGGGGCAATCGGCTTCAATTTGAAGTGCTTCAGGGCTGGGTCACGAACACCAGCCGCTCGATGCCGGCGCGCTGGGCGGCGGCCAGGGCCATTGCCACGCGCTCGTGGCGGGCGGCGGCGTCGCCTTGCAGATGCAGCGGCGGTTGTGGCACCTGCCGCGCCAGCGCTTGCAGGCGCGGCATCAGCTCGGCGTCGGGCACGGCGGCATCGTTCCAATGAAAGCCGCCCTGTGCATCGACGCTCAGGCGCACGGCCTCGGGCGCGGGCGCGCTGGCTGTGGCAGCCGCGTGGGGCAGTTGCACCTGGATCGAATGCGTGATCACCGGCACCGTGACGATGAACACGATCAGCAGCACCAGCATCACGTCGATCAGCGGGATCATGTTGATCTCGCTGTGCAGTTCGCCTTGGTCGGGCTCGAGGTTGGATGGGGGGGCCATGGTGCGTGCGCCTTGGGTCAGTGCGGGCAGGCCGGTGCGGTTGCCGGAGCGGATGAAGGGGCGGATGAAGGGGCGGATGAAGGGGTGGATGAAGGGGTGGATGAAGGGGCGGATGAAGGGGTGGCCGCGCCGGGGCGGTTCGAGGCCACCCGGTGCCCGGTCACGAAGTAGGCGTGCAGGTCGTGGGCGAAGCGGTTGAGCCGGTGCAGGATGGCTTTGTTGCCGCGCAGTAAGGCGTTGTAGCCCAGCACGGCTGGGATCGCCACCACCAGCCCGAGCGCGGTCATGATGAGCGCGGCCCCGATCGGCCCGGCGACCTGGTCGATGGTGGCGCCGCCGCCCGCCCCGATGCCGACCAAGGCGTGGTAGATCTTCCACACCGTGCCAAACAGCCCGACGTAGGGCGCGGTCGAGCCGATCGAGGCCAAGATGGCCAAGCCGGATTGCAGGCGCGCGCTGCTGTCGTCGAGCGCGTTGCGCAGCGAGCGCGTGACCCAGTCGCTGACGTCGAGGTTGTCGTGCAGCTGGCGCGTGGGTGTGCCGTCGAGGTGCAGGATGTGGCTGGTGGCTTCGCGCCCCTGCAACGCCAGCAGGTAAAAGGGGTTGTGGCCGTCGGGCCCGAGTTTGTTGAGGCCTTCGGCAAAATCTTTGCTGTGCCAGAAGTTCTCGAGCAGTTGCGCGCGCGCGCGCAGCTGGCGCAGGTGCAGCGCCTTGAGCACGATCACCACCCAGGTGGCGATCGACATGCCCAGCAGCGCGAGCGCGGTGCCGCGTATCACCCAGTCGCCTTGGTGCCAGACGTAGGCCAGTCCAAAATGAGTTTCCATGCTTGCTTTTTACTCCAATACAAAATGAATCGGCACCAGGTGCCACATGGCTTGCGGTTCGCCGTTGCGCGTGCCGGGCACAAAGCGCCAGCGCAACACCGCCTGCTGCGCCGCTTGGTCTAGGCGCACAAAACCGCTCGAGCCATAGACCTGTGCCGCCGAGGCGCTGCCGTCGGCTTCGATGCGCACGCGCAGCAGCACCCGCCCCTGTTCGCCCAAACGGCGGCTCAAAACCGGGTAGGGCGGGGCCGGGTTGTGCAGATGGGCCGCGCTGCTCGACGGGGGCACGATCTGCGCTGGCGCTTGACCCTGCCCAGAGGGGGCTCGGCCGGCAACCGCATGGGCTGTTGTATCCAAGGCGCCAGTGCCGCTGCTGCGCTGATCTTGCGCTGCGCTGTGGGGTGCTGCGCTGTGGGGTGCTGCGCTGCCTTGTGTGCTGTGGTGGAGGGCGCTGTGCGGGTTGGATTCTGCACCTGCTGGCGCTTGCGCCGTGGCGACTGGCTGGGTCGGGGCCAACGGCTGAACCGGCTCCGGCGCTGGGTTGGGGTTGGCGGGTGGCAGCAAAGCAGCTGGGCGCAACGGTTCGGAAGGGCGCAACGGCGCTGCAGGAGCGGGTGGTTCGGGGCGGGTGGCGCGCTCAGGCAAGGCGGCGCGTGCAGCGGTCGCGGCGGGTGCGCTGGCCCGGGGGGATGGGGATGCCTCAGCGGCGGGTGCTGCAGGGCGCGCGCTGGGCGCTTGGGCGCGCAGTTCAACCACCACCTTTACGGCTTCCGGCGGGGCAGTGGCGGGCGTTGCCCAGCCGCTGTGCAGCGCCCACAGCGCCCCGGCGTGCGCCAACGCCACGGCGGCGGTCACGCTGACGGGGCGTGCAAAGGTTCGCCAAGGCGGGCGGGGCAAGGGCATGGAGGCTGGGAGCAAGCAGGAAGCAAGAAAGTTGCCCGCTGGTGCGCAGGGCAAGCCGAGCAGCATAGCAAACTGTAGCTGGCAATGCTCAATTATAAATGAGAAACATGCGCAAATGGCCGCAGTTGCCAGTCCCGCAGTGCGGCATAAATGAGGCCATCGTTTTACCCGTTTTGTGCCTCCCCGGCCGGTGAGTCGGCAAAATGGTGCAGCAAGGCGCTGGCGCTGGCGGGGTTGGCCAGCCGCTGCAGCCACCATTGCAGCGCCGGGCCGGGGGCGCTGGCGGCGCTGCTGCGCCAAGCGTAGCCGATGCGGTGCACCCGCGCCGGCAGCGTGGTGCGCTTGCGCAGCAGGGCGCCGCTGTGTAGGTGCCCTTGCACCAGCGGCAGCGGCAGCGCGCCGCAGCCCAAGCCCCGCAACTGCGCCGCCAGCTTGTGCTGCATGGTCGGCACGGTGAACACCTCTTGCCCCGGCAGCAAGCCCACGCTCTGGCCACGCCCCGCTGGCGCGGTGTCGGCCACCGCCACCACGCGGTGCGGTTGGATGGCCGCCGGCGTGAGCGGCTCGGGGGCGCTGGCCAGCGCGTGCTGCTGCGCCACCACAAACACAAACTCCACCTCGCCCAAAAAACCGCTGTGCAAGCCCGGCAGCCCGCTGCCATCGAGCGCCACACCCAAGGCCAGATCGGCCTGCCCGCTCAGCAGCGCCTCCAGCGTGCCCGACAGCGTTTCGGTGCGCAGGCGCAGCCGCGTCGGGGCTTGCAGCGCGTAAAAATCGTGGCACAGATCAAACAGCGGCGCGCTGGCGATGACCGCGTCGGCGGCCAGCGTGAGCTCAGGCTCCCAGCCGGTGGCGATGCGGCGCACGCGCAAGGCCACCGCGTCGAGCTCGCGCAGCAGGTGCTCGCTGGCGCGCAGCAGCTCTTGGCCGGCGCGGGTCAGGGTGGCGCGGCGCGAACGGCGGTCAAACAGCAGCACGTCGAGCGCATCTTCCACCTGGCGCACGCGGTAGGTGAGCGCGCTGGGCACCATGCCCAGCTCGCGCGCCGCCGCCGCCAGGCTGCCGCAGCGCGCCACGGTGCCGATCAGGTGCAGGTTGTCGGGGGATAAGGCGTGGCGCGGATGGGGCATGGTGAGGCCTGCGTGTTCAAAAGTTTTGAATGATGCCAGCAAATCTCTGCGGCCACCAGTCCCGCTGCAGCGCCTACATTCACACCATCGCCCAAGCAGACAGCCAAGCAGCGGCCGGCCCCCTCTAGGCCGGGGTGCCACCGCGCTGCTGCCAAAGCCTACAAACCTTGACCAAGGAGCGCCCCATGCACATCCGCCGCAGCGCCGAACGTGGCCACGCCGATCACGGCTGGTTGCAAAGCCACCACTCGTTTTCTTTTGCCGACTACTACGACCCGGCGCACATGGGCTGGGGCAATCTGCGCGTGATCAACGAAGACTGGATCGCGCCCGGCACCGGCTTTGGCACCCACGGCCACCGCGACATGGAGATCGTCACCTACGTGCTGCAAGGTCGGCTGGCGCACCGCGACAGCATGGGCAACGTCGAGACCATCAGCCCCGGCGAAGTGCAGCGCATGAGCGCCGGCACCGGCGTGCGCCACAGCGAGTTCAACCACGAGCCCGGCGCGCAGACGCATTTGCTGCAAATCTGGATCGAGCCCAGCCTCAAGGGGGTAGAGCCCGGCTACGAGCAAAAAACTTTTGACAGCGCCCACAAGCGCGGCCGCCTGTGTCTGGTGGCCAGCAACGGCGGGGCCGCTGGCTCGGTGCACATCAACGCCGATGCCGCGCTGTATGCAGGACTGTTTGACGGCGCCGAGAGCGCCGAGCTCAAGCTCGACCCCAAGCGCAAGGCCTACGTGCACGTGGTGCGCGGCGCCATCAGCGTCAACGGCAGCGCGCTGCAAGGTGGCGACGCGGCCCTGCTGGCGACTGAGAGCACACTTAAACTCAGCCACGGGCACGATGCCGAGGTGTTGGTGTTCGATCTGGCGGCCTGATTCGATTTCCTCCCAACCCGCGCGCGGCCACAGGTCGGCGCATTTTTTGAAAGCCCTTCCATGAGCAAAATCGTCGTTGTTTACCATTCTGGCTACGGCCACACGCAACGCATGGCGCAAGCCGTGGCCGACGGGGCCGGCGCGCAGCTGCTGGCCGTCGACGCCGACGGCAACCTGCCCGCAGGCGGCTGGGAGGCGCTCGACGCCGCCGACGCCATCGTCATGGGCAGCCCAACTTACATGGGCAGCGTGAGCTGGCAGTTCAAAAAGTTTGCCGACGCCTCGAGCAAAGCGTGGTTTGCGCAAACGTGGAAAGACAAGCTCTTTGCCGGTTTCACCAACAGCGCCACCATGAACGGCGACAAGCTCTCGACCCTGCACTACCTCTACACGCTGGCCATGCAGCACGGCGGCCTCTGGGTGGGTACCGGCCTCATGCCCAGCAACAGCAAAGCGGCGCAGCGCAACGACGTGAACTACGTCGGCTCCTCGAGCGGTGCCATGGCGCAAACGCCCTCAGATGCCGGCGCGCACGAAATGCTGCCCGGCGACCTCGAAACCGCGCGCCTGTTCGGCCAGCGCGTGGCCGCCACGGCGCAGCGCTGGGCCAAGGGGGCCTAAAAACCAAGCCGCCTAAATGAAGAGCGCGCGCCGATGAATGGCGCGCGCAATGTGTGGCAAAGCTCGTTAGGGGGCGCGCAGCGCTCAGCGCGCCGGAGCCGCAGCCGGTGCAGCGGCAGCAGTGGGGGTGTCCCACTGGGCGGCGCGGCCTTCGCGGATGGCGCGGCACTCGAGGTTGGTGGTGCCAAAGGTGATGCGCGTGCCCACAGGTACGAAGCTGCGCGTGTCCACGTTCCAGCACTGCGCCGGTGCGGCTGGCGCCGCGGCGGCCGCTGGTGCTGCGGCAGGAGCGGCTGCAGGGGCAGGGGCGGCAGCCGCCGGGGCGGCCGGGGCCGTGGCAGTGGGCGGGGTGGTGCAAGCGGCCAGGGTGACAGCGGCCACAGCGGCCACAGCGGCCAAAAGCAGATGACGCATCGGAAAAACCTCCAGTGATTGACACAAACCAGGAACAAGGCAAGCCCCTGCATTCTTGCCCCCAGATGTTGCAGTTTTGTGGCAGAGGGTAGGCAATAAGGGCACAGGGGGGGCCAGGGGGGCAGGACGGGCATCCCTACAATCGTGCCCATGTTTGTACACCTGCGCCTGCACACCGAGTTTTCCGTCGTCGATGGCACCACGCGCATCGACGCCGTCACCGCCGCCGCCGCCGCCGACGGCCAGCCCGCGCTGGCCATCACCGACCTCAACAACCTGTTTGGGGCCATCAAGTTCTACCAAGCGGCGCGCAGCGTCGGGGTGCAGCCCATCCTCGGGGCCGAGGTGCTGTTGCAGGGGCTGGGCGCCGCGCCCTCGGGTACCGCCGCGCAGGCTGGGCCTACCACCTGGCCGCGCCTGCTGCTGCTGGCGCAAAACCAGGCCGGCTACCTGAACCTGTGCGAGCTGCTGTCGCTGGCTTGGGGCAGCCCGGTGCAGCGCGACCAAGCCGTGCTGCGCTGGGACTGGTTGCGCCAGCACCACGAGGGCCTGATCGTGCTCAGCGGCGCCGCCGCCGGGCCGGTGGGGCAGGCGCTGCTGGCCGGTGATGAGGCCGCCGCCGCCGCGCTGGCGCAGCAGCTGGCCGGCACCTTTGCGCAGCGCTTCTACCTCGAGGTGCAGCGCGCCGGCCGTGCCGACGACGAACGCCACCTGCGCGCCACCGTGGCGCTGGCCAGCCAGCTGGAGCTGCCGCTGGTGGCCACGCACCCGGTGCAGTTCCTCGCGCCCGACGATTTTCAGGCCCACGAGGCGCGCGTGTGCATCGCCGAAGGCGAGATTCTGGGCAACCCCCGGCGGCCCCGGCGCTTCACGCGCGAGCAGCATTTTAAGACCAGCGCCGAAATGGCGGCCCTGTTTGCCGACCTGCCCACGGCGCTGGCGCAAACAGTCGAAATCGCGCGCCGCTGCCACTTGCAGCTCAGCCTCGGCAAGCCGCAGCTGCCGGCGTTCCCGATCCCGCCCGTGGACGGGCAGCAGCTGGGCACCGAAGACTACTTCCGCCACGCCTCGCAGCAGGGCTTGCAGCAGCGCCTGCAGCAGCTCTACCCCGACGCGGCCGAGCGCCTGCGCCAGCAGCCGCGCTACCAAGAGCGGCTCGAATTCGAGCTCGGCACCATCATCAAAATGGGCTTTCCGGGCTACTTTTTGATCGTCTCCGACTTCATCCAATGGGCCAAGGCGCACGGCTGCCCGGTCGGGCCGGGGCGCGGCTCCGGGGCCGGTTCGCTGGTGGCCTACGCGCTGCAAATCACCGACCTCGACCCGCTGCGCTACCAGCTGCTGTTCGAGCGCTTCCTGAACCCCGAGCGGGTGTCGATGCCCGACTTCGACATCGACTTCTGCCAAGCCAACCGCGACCGCGTGATCGACTACGTCAAGGGCAAATACGGGCTGGCGGCGGTGAGCCAGATCGCCACCTTTGGCACCCTGGCGGCGCGTGCCGCGATCCGCGACGTCGGGCGCGTGCTCGATTTCCCCTACGGTTTTTGCGACGGCATCAGCAAGCTCATCCCCAACAAGCCGGGCCAGAGCGTGACGCTGCAGTACCCACCGCAGCCCAAACCCGCCAACGACAAAAACCAGTACGCGATCGAGATGGAGCCGCTGCTGGCCGAGCGCATCGAAAAAGAAGACGAGGTGCGGCTGTTGATCGAGCTGGCGCAAAAGCTCGAGGGCCTGACGCGCAACGTCGGCATGCACGCCGGCGGGGTGCTGATCGCGCCCGGCAAGCTCACCGATTTTTGTCCGCTCTACCAGCAGCCCGGCAGCACGGCCGCCGTGAGCCAGTACGACAAAGACGACGTCGAGGCCATCGGTCTGGTCAAGTTCGACTTTCTGGGGCTGGCCACGCTCACCATCCTCGAGCAGGCCAAAGAGCTGATCGTGCAGCGCCACCCGGACCAAGCCGGCTTCAGCTACGAAACGCTGGCGCTCGACGACGCCGCCACCTATCGCCTGTTCCAAGACGGCAAAACCGAGGCCGTGTTCCAGTTTGAAAGCCGCGGCATGCAAGGCATGTTGCGCGACGCGCGGCCCAGTCGGCTCGAAGACCTGATCGCCCTCAACGCGCTCTACCGCCCTGGCCCCATGGATCTCATCCCCAGCTTCGTGGCGCGCAAACACGGGCGCGAGGTGGTGCAGTACCCGCACCCGCTGCTCGAACAGGTGCTGTCCGAGACCTACGGCATCATGGTCTATCAAGAGCAGGTGATGCAGACGGCGCAGATACTGGGCGGTTACAGCCTCGGCGGCGCCGACCTGTTGCGGCGCGCCATGGGCAAGAAAAAGCCCGAAGAAATGGCGCAACAGCGGCTGGTGTTCCGCGCCGGCGCCGCCGCCCAGGGCCTGAGCCCGCAGCAGGCCGACGAGGTCTTTGACCTGATGGAAAAGTTTGCCGGTTATGGCTTCAACAAGTCGCACGCCGCTGCCTACTCGCTGCTGGCCTACCACACCGCCTGGGTCAAGGTGCATTACACGGCCGAATTCTTCTGCGCCAACCTGACGCTGGAGATGGACGACACCGACAAGCTCAAGCTGCTGGTCGAAGACGCGCAGCGCTTCGGCCTCGAGTTCGAGCCGCCCGACGTCAACCTGGGCGGCTACCGCTTCGAACCGGTGAGCGAGCGCTGCATCCGCTACGGCCTCGGGGCCGTCAAGGGCACCGGGCAGCAGGCCATCGAGGCCATCGTGGCCGCGCGCCAAGGCCAGGGCGCGGGGCCGCGTGCCGGCGTGGTGGGGCCGTTTAGCAGCCTGTTCGATTTTTGCGCCCGCATCGAACGCGGCCGCCTCAACAAGCGCACGGTTGAGGCGCTGGTCAAGGCCGGCGCTTTCGACCGCCTGCACCCCGACCGCGCCGCCGCGCTGGCCTCGGTCGAGCTGGCTTTTGATTTTGCCCAAGCCCAGCAGGCCAACGCCTTGCAGGGCGGCTTGTTCGACCTGCCCGGCCAAGCCGGCGCACACGGCGCCAGCGACCAAGAACCAGCGCTGGCCGAGGCGCCGCCCTGGAGCGTGCGCGAGCGCCTGACGCACGAAAAAGCCGCGCTCGGGTTTTACTTTTCGGGCCACCTGTTCGACCAAGCCGCCGACGAAGTGCGCCGCATCGCCCGCACCCCCTTGGCCAACGTGGCCGAGAGCCGCGAACCGCAGCTGCTGGCCGGCATCGTGGGCGACTTGCGCGTGATCAACGGCCAGCGCGGCAAGGTGGCGATTTTTAAGCTCGACGACCGCAGCGCCGTGCTCGAAGCCAGCGCCGACGACGCGCTGCTACAGGCGCACCGCCACCTGCTGCAAGACGACGAACTGGTGCTGCTGCAAGTGCTGGTGCAGCCCGACCGTTTTTCGGGTGGGCTGCGCCTCAAGGTGCAGCAGGTGTGGGATTTGCCCGCTGCCCGCTGCCGCTTTGGCAAATACCTGCGCGTGGCCGTGGGGCCCACCCAGCGCCCCGAGGTCGCTGCGCTGCTGCAAGCGCACCCGCCCCGGCGCCACCAGACCGAGCTGGGCGAGGTGCTGCGTGGCCTGCCGCTGCGCCTCGAAGTGGAATTCGAGACCGTGCGCGCCACGCTGCAGCTCGACCCCCAGCGCGCCCAGTGCTACCCCTGCGACGCCGCGCTGGCCGCTTGGCGCACCCAAGCGCACCAGCAGCGCGCCGAGGTGGTGTACGAATGAGGGTGGCTGTGATAGAGTGAGCGTGCAAACTCTATAAGGCTTGTGGAAAAGGCTTGCACATGGCTACTTCAATTCAGCTCGATCCCGAAATCGAGCAGCGGCTGGATTTTCTTGCCAACCAAACCGGGCGCAGCAAGGCGCACTGCCTGCAAGCCATCATCGCGCAAGGCATCGAGGACATGGAAGATTACGTTCTAGCTGCCGATGTGCTCGAACGGGTGCGCCAAGGGAGCGAGCCCGTACACAGCGCCGCAGATATCCGGAGAGACCTTGGTCTGGACGGTTGATTACACCGCCACGGCCAAGGCGCAGCTAGGCAAGCTCGATCGGCAGACGGCCAAGCGCATTCTAGATTTTATGGATCAGCGCGTCGTCGCGGCGCCGGACCCGCGCCGCATAGGCAAGGCCCTCACGGGGCCGCTGGGTGGGCTGTGGCGTTACCGAGTGGGCGATTGCCGGGTGATTTGCGACCTACAGGACGGCAACTTGCGTGTGCTCGTGCTGCAGATCGGCAACCGGAACCAGATTTATCGCTAACCCGCTTCACCAACAACCCGCGCTCGCCGCATTGGCGTTGTTCAACGCCGTTTGGGTGCCGCGCTGATCGATGCGCAGCGTCAGGCAGGCCGCATCGCGCGCGGCTTGGCCGCCAATGGCCACGGCCTGGATCGAGTAGGTGCGTGCATCGGGCACGCCGTTGAGGCTGAAGGTGTAGTGCTGGGCCAGATCGGTGCTGCACTGAATAGTGGGCAGCACCAAGCCGGTGTAAGCCATGTTCGTGGTGTAGTGGCGCTCGGCAAACTGCGCCAGCTCCAGCAGGCAGGCGGTGGCCGCGTCGCGCCGCGTTTCGGTGACGTGGCGCTGGTAGATCGGCAGGGCGATCGCCGCCAGAATGGCGATGATGGCCACCACGATCATGAGTTCGATCAGGGTGAAGCCTGCGAGCGCTCGGCGCAGCGGCAAAGGTTCGCGGCGGGGGCGGGCTGCGGCCGGTGCTGGGGCAATGGGTGTGGGTGCTTGGAGCATGGCAGCTGTGGGCGTGGTCGGTTTGGGGGGTGTGACGAGGCGAGTTAGCGGATGATCTCACGCCACGAGATGCGGCCTGGAACGGCAGAGCGTTGCACGCGCACATCGTTCGTAAAGTTGTCGTCGCGGCGGTCGTCGCCATTGTCGTCGCCATTGTCGTCGCGGCGGCCGTCGCCATTGTCGTCGCCATTGTCGTCGGAGGCGTCGTTGTAGGCTTCGTAAAACAAGGTGTGGTCGCGCGCCATGGTCAGCATCAGGGCGATGTAGATCGACTGCAAGATCACCACGGCGCGGCCATCGGCCGGCTGGCTGCGCGCGGTGATGCGGTAGCCGTTGCAGACTGTGTTGGGCGGCTGCTCTTGTGGGTCGCAAACGAAGCCCGGGCCTAGGTGCTCGACAAAAAACTGCGGTGCGCCCGCCGCCAGCGGCGAAACCAAGGTGGTGGCGTTGCGCCAGCCGTTGAAGCTGGCGTCGTCCCAGCGCGCACTGTTGCAGGCTGCGACCGGGGGTGAGCACAAGCCGTTAACACAGGCGCCGTTGTTGAGCTGGCCGCAGTCCATGGCAGTGGGTGGGGGAGCGGTGTTCGACGCAGCAAGCGCTTCGCCTTCGCGCAGCGCGGTTTCGGCTGCCTGAAAGGCGAGGTTGCGGTCAAAGCTGTTGGCCGCCATGCGTTCTTCGACCGTAAGCATGCGCACCGAGGTCACGCCCAGCAGCGTGACCAGCAGCAGCATGACCAGCGCCATCAGCAGCACCATGCCGCTTTGGGTGTGGGGGCGGTGGCGCAGGGTGTTCATGGCAAGCGGTTGCGCAGACCGACGACGAAGGGAAAGGTGCGGGTGATGCGCTGGGCATCGGTGCCCACGGCTTCGGCGGTGGCGAAGGTGAGCTCGAGGCGCACAGCGTTCACCTGGCGCCAGTCGTTCACCTCGGTGGCCGTGACATAGCTGTCGCCCAGCGCACCGGTGGCGCTGCGTTCGAGGTAAACGATTTGCATATCTGTGATGTTTTCGATCACTTCTTCGGGCGCGCTCGCTTGGCCGGTGCCGGCGTTGTTGACCAGCGAGACGCGGTGGAGCGAGGTGCCACCACGGCTGTTGTGAGCTATGTACCACGCGTTGACTTGCAGCCGAGTCAGGAAACCGCCGGCGGCAAAGGAATAAGCACTGCCTGCAGTCGAGCAGTCGTGCGGGGCCGCGCTCGAGAGGCCGAGTTCTTTGCGACAATTGCCGGGACTCACGGCAGCGCCGGTGTTGTGCACGATGGTGGTGTTGGCCTGGTTGGCGTTGCTCACCTGGAATATGGCTGCCTGCCGCATGTCGCAGGCGAGCACGATGTCGCCATCCTCGAGGCCGTGCTGAGTGCGGTTGACCTGCAATCGCGCTGAGCGTGGTTGGTGGCTGACGATGCTGAGCGCGACCTCATTGCTGCCCGACCACACCACCACCGCGTCGGTGCCCGCTACGCGGCTGAGCGCGGTGCTGCCAAAAGCGCGCGCTGGGAAAGCTGTATTGCCATCAAAGCCTTGCAACCCCTGGCCCCACTGGTTCCACCAAGTGTTTGCGGGCGCGTCCACCACATTGGCCGTAGGTATCTGGCTGCCGCACGCGATGCCCCCGGCTTCGCGCAAGTCGCGCCCGAGCAGTTCAAAGGCCAAGCGTGCGTTTTCGTTGATGCGCGCCATGTTTTCAACTTGGCGGAAGGTTTGGTGGTTGGCCAGATACAGCCCGCCCACAGCCCCGATCAGCAGCAGGCCCAGCAGCAGCGCCACCAGGACCTCGATCAGCGTCAGGCCGCGCTGGCGCAGTACGCTGGTGGCGCCGTGGCGCGGGCGCTGGGCTGGGCGGCCCGGTGCGCCGTGCGCTGCCACCGGGGCCTGCGAGGTGCGCCGATTGTGCGGGGGGCGGGTGGTGGGGGTGTGCATGGTGTATAGGCGGGCTAAATCTGGCTGACGATTTCAACCACCTGCATCGCCGCGCCCCCGGTGCCGCGGGTGTCGTCCCATTGCACTTGCACGGTGCAAATGGCTGATCCACCGCCCGGCAAGCAGACCACCAAGGCGCAGGTGTCAGCCTCACCCAGCGTGTCGCGCAGGGCATTGATCCAGACCTCGCGGTCGCGAGTCGCCAAATCGGTGCCAGCAACCGCAGGGCCGCATATCCGGCTGTTGGGCAATGCCCCCATGTTGTATAGGCCCGTAATGGCGTCCACGCGGTTGGCGCGCATCGCGTCCATCTTAAAGTGCGCCAACATCGAGGCCTGGCTGCGCTGCAGCGCGCTGTGGTTGTTTTGCAGCGCGTTGATCTGCATCGCCGACATGCCCAGCATGCCAAAGGTGAGCAGCAAAAACGCCACCAACACCTCGATCAGCGAGGCCCCGCGCTGGCGCTTGGCCGGAGCCGCACCGCACAGCCGCGCCCCAAGCGGCGGGCCGCCGCCCAGCCGGCGTGCTTCGCCCAAGGGGGGGGAGGGGGTGCGGGCGGTAGGGTTCATGGCGTGCAGGTGGCGAAATTGACGCCGGCATCGTTCTCGGGGATGCGGTCGGCATTGCTGTCGGTGGACAAGCGCGGGCGGGTGCGCGTGACGACGATGGCGGGTGCCTGCAGCAGTTGGTTGTTGTGGCAGACGATCAGATGATGTGAGTTGGTGATTGCGAGCTGTGCCTGACCGAGTGCGTTGAAGCTCACCCGCTGCGCCACATCGGTGCTGCCGCGCAGCGTGAGCCTAGGCCCCAGCGCGCCCCAAGTGCGCAGCACCGCATCGGCTGCCACGGCGGGCGGGCCAGCCTGTGCGGGCGTGACCGATCCGTCGCCGTCGCGGTCGTGGAACACGATCCAGCCGCTTTCCCAGCCAGCGGGGCTGCCGCAGGATGTGTCGTTGGCGCTGCGACACAGCGTGACCGTGCTGTTGAGCCGGATGGCTTCGGAGCGCACCAGTTGCAGCCCCATCATCAGCTCGTTGGTGGCGCTGTTGATCTGGTTGCGCTCGATCATGGCGCGAAAGTTGGGCGCTGCCATCATGGCCAAAATGGCCACAATGCCCACCACCACCATGACCTCAATCAGGGTTACGCCACGAACGCGGCTACGAAGGCGGGCCAAATTAAACATAACCCAATCATAATCCTGCGCAGGCGCGTGTTCGTGCCACCTGCCGACGAGCGGCGCTTTTTGGCTGCCCAGCGGTGGGCTGCAAGGGCTTGCCTAACCGCAAAAGATGAATATGCTTGCTGCCTGCACAACCATGGGCTATACTACCTGCGTATCTACTTTTGTTTCTACGAAAGGCCATCATGGCGCTGCAGTTTGTCAAAAAATGGGGCAACAGCCCTGCCGTGCGCTTGCCTGCAGCGGTGATGGAGGCGGCGCACCTTAGGCTGGATCAGGCGGTGGAGGTGCGTGCGCAAAACGGCCGCATCGTCATCGAGCCAGCCGCGCCGGCCTACGATCTGGAGGCGCTGCTAGCCGGCATCACGCCGCAAAACCGGCACACCGAGCAAGACTTTGGGCCAGCGCAAGGGCAGGAGCTGCTCTGATGGCGCTGTACGTCCCCGACGAAGGCGACATCGTTTGGCTCAACTTCACGCCCCAAAGCGGACACGAGCAGGCCGGGCGCCGACCGGCAGTCGTCATCAGCCCCAAGGCGTACAACCAGCGCTCGGGGCTGCTGCTGTGTGTGCCCATCACCAGCCAGATCAAAGGCTACCCGTTCGAGGTGCCGCTGTCTGGCGGCGGTGCCAGCGGCGCCGCCTTGGCCGACCAAGTCAAGAGCCTAGACTGGAAGTCGCGCCTAGCCCAGCGCAAGGGCCAAGCCACGAGCGCCGAGTTGGCCGAGATCAGGGCCAAGGTCAGGGCGCTGCTCAAGCTCGCTTGAGTGCATCTATGTTGATGGAGATGAAGAATATGGAAGCCATTCTTGCTGATGTCGCTGTGAGCATGTCCGAGTTCAAGAAAAACCCGGCCGCAGTGCTCAGGCAGGCCAATCACCGTCCGGTGGCGGTGCTCAACCACAACCGCGCCGCCTTCTACATGGTCGAGCCGCGCCTGTTCGAAGCCATGATGGAAGAGCTTGCCGACCAAGAGCTCTACCGCAAAGTGGCAAGCCGCCTTGCCGACAAGGCCCGAGCCATCGAGGTCGGCATTGACGATGCCTGAGCAACTGCAGCGGTGCCGCCCAATCGCAATCAGATTGGCGTGCCCCCTACCAAATTTCAATGCCCCCGCCATGCGCGCACCCCTCCCCACAGACGCCCCGCCCACTGCCCAGCCCGAGCTCGACCCCCAAGCCGCCCAGCGCTGGCGTGGCCTTGCGCGCGCGCACAGCCCTTGGTTGCACGAAGAGGTGGGGCAGCGCATGGCGCAGCGGCTCGACTGGCTGCTGCAGCCGCCCGCCACTTGGCTGAGCTGGCACCCCGCGCTGGGTGGCTGGCAGGCGCAGCAGGCGGTGGCGGCGCGCTGGCCGCAAGCGCGCCTGCACCTGCTCGACGAACAAGGCCGGCTGCAGCCGCCAGCCGCCAGCCCAGAGCCCACACCGGCTTCGCCCACGCCCACGGCTCCCCCTGCGCCCCCCGCCATCGCCCCAGGCCAAGCCGATCTGCTCTGGGCCAACATGGCGCTGCACCTGTACGCCGAACCGCAGCCGCTGCTGGCTTGCTGGCACCGCTGGCTGCGCCCCGATGGGCTGCTCTATTTTTCGAGCCTAGGCCCCGACACCCTGCGCGAGCTGCGCCCAATTTACGCCAAACGCGGCTGGCCGCCGCCGCACCAGCCCTTTGTCGATATGCACGATTGGGGCGACATGCTGGTCGAGAGCGGCTTTGCCGCCCCGGTGCTCGACACCGAGCGCATCGTGCTGTGCTACCCCAGCCCCGAGCGCTTGCTGGCCGACCTGCGCGCCTTTGGCCGCAACCTGCACCCGCAGCGCCCCGCCAGCCTGCGCGGCCGCGGCCACCGCCAGCGCCTGCTGGCCGCCATCGAGCACGAGCTGCCACGCACCCCAGAGGGCCAGTGGAGCCTCAGCTTCGAAATCATCTACGGCCACGCCGTGCGCGCCACCCCCCGCGTGCCCGTGGCCGCCAGCAGCAGCGTGCCGCTCGAGCAGATGCGCCAGTGGCTGCGCCAAGGGCGCGGCTAGGGGGCCCCAAGCCCAAGCCGCCCCAAGCTTGGCCGCTGCACAGGCAAGCCGTAGCTGGCCTCGTCTGGCGGGTATCATCGACCGCACCATGCCCCACCCCAATCACGCCCACGACACCGGCTACAAACTGCTGTTCTCGCACCCCGAGATGGTGCGCGACCTGCTCACCGGCTACTTGGGCGGTAAGTGGCTGCAGCAGGCCGACTTCAACACCCTGGAGCGCGTCAACGCCAGCTATGTGAGCGAGACCGAACGCCAGCGCCACGACGACATGGTCTGGCGGCTGCGGGTGGGCCAGCAGTGGGTCTGGGTGTACCTGCTGCTCGAGTTCCAAAGCGAGCCCGACCCCTGGATGGCCTTGCGCATGATGGTCTATGTCGGGCTGCTGTCGCAACACTTGGTCAAAGAAGGCGAGCTGCAAGACGGCCAATTGCCCAACATCGTGCCCATCGTGCTGTACAACGGCGCCGCGCCCTGGAAATCCGCCACCGACGTCGCCGACAGCTACGGCCCCAGCCTGCCCGGGCTGGAACCCTACCGGCCGCGGCTGCTCTACCACCTAGTGGACGAAGTCCGGCTCAAGCTCCATCCCTTGGCAGACGTGCGCAACCTTGCCGAAGCGCTGTTTAAGCTCGAGCGCAGCCGCACGCCGGCCGATATCGCGCAGGTGCTGGGCGCTTTGGGCCAGCTGCTGCAAGGCGAAGCCATGCAACCCCTGCGGCGCACGATCAGCGTCTGGGTGCGCATGCTCTTGCGCCGCAAGGCGCCACGCGCTAACATTGACGAAATCGACACCATCAACGACTTACTAGAGGGTAGCGCCATGCTAGAGCAAACCATTGAACGCTGGTTCGACGAGGCCACCATGAAGGGCCTCAAGCAGGGGCTGCAGCAGGGGCTGCAGCAGGGGCTGCAGCAGGGGCTGCAGCAGGGGTTGGAGCAGGGGTTGGAGCAGGGTGTGCAGCGGGGCGTACAGCAGGGCGTACACCAAGGTTACGCCAAGGCGTTGGCCTTGCAGTTGCGCCTGCGTTTCGGCGCCGTGCCGCAGTGGGTGGACACCCGCTTGGCGCAAGCCAGCGAAGAGCAGCTGATGGACTGGATGGCCCGCATTTTGTCGGCGTCGTCCCTATCGGAGCTTTTTGGTGAAGCAGGCCATGGCGATTTGACCTGAGGCTTTGCGCTGCACCCACCCCCCGCGTGCCCGTGGCCGCCAGCAGCAGCGTGCCGCTCGAGCAGATGCGCCAGTGGCTGCGCCAAGGGCGCGGCTAGGGGCTACCCCAAGCCCCCCTAGGCGGACCGCTGCGCGCTGTACCAACGCTGCAAACTTTTGCCCAAACCGGGCTGCAGCGCTAGAATGAACGCCGCTACATCAGCGAGGGCCAAGCGCGTGACAACCGATACCGAACACACCAGCTGGGACGATCTTCGCGCCATGCTGCGCGCGCTGGCGCAGCAGTCGGCCGAGACCGACATGCGCATGAGGGAAACCGACGCGCGCATGAAAGACACCGACGAGCGCATGAAGCAAACCGGGCGCCGGCTCGATCAGCTCGGGCAGCAGATCGCCGGCTTGGGCGACAAGTTTGGCTACTTCACCGAAGGCATGGCGCTGCCCTCGATGGAGCGGCTGCTCACCGAGCGCTTTGGCATGGAAAACATCTCGCCCCGGCACCGCGTGCGCCGCTTGGGGCGCGAGCAAGAATACGATGTGCTGGCTTGGGCCAACGGCGACGTTAACAGCGTGGTGCTGGTCGAAGTGAAAAGCCGCGTGCGCCCCGAGGCCATCGAGCAACTGCTAGAGCAGATCGAAACCCTGCCGCTGATGTTGCCCGAGCTGGCGGGCAAAGCGCGCCTAGGCATTTTGGCCGGCGTCGATTGGCAGCCCGAAGTGGAGCAAGCGGCCCAAGCCGCCGGCTTGTACACCGCGCGCATCCACGACGAGATGTTCGAGCTCACCACACCGAGCGGCTTTGCGCCTAGGCGTTGGGTGTAGTCTGACCCCGATTTTCCCAACTCTCGTTGGAATCACGAGCCTGGCTCTAGGCTCATACCTCGTTGGACAAGACTAACCCTGTCCGCAACCCAGTCCGCAGCCCTAAATTTGGTGTATGATCATCACACGACTCACCCTTCGACCGCTTGGTTTGGCCAAGTGCTCTTGGGGCGACAGGCCGCCCTCGGGCGGCTTTGTCATTTCTGGAGGTGAGTTTTTGCGCACTGTTGTCTACGTCGATGGCTACAGCCTGTACTACGGGTTGCTCAGAAAAACCACGCTCAAGTGGCTGGATCTGTACGCCCTGTTTCGCGACCACGTGCTTGATTCTGAGGTTGATCTGGTTGAAGTCCGCTACTACACGGCGCCGGTGTTGGGCCGGATGTGCGATGACCAGGAGTCGCCCCAACGCCAGCGACGCTATCTGCAGGCGCTGCGCAAGATGTACCCTGCGCAGATCACCATTGTCGAAGGCAAGATCATCGCCACAACGCCTTTCCAGCGACTGGTCACCCCGATTGCCCAAGCGCCGGATCTGCAGAGGGTGCAGGTTTACGATTTCAACGAAAAGAAAACCGACGTCAACCTCGCGGCGGATTTGATCGCTGGTGCTTGGACTGGCGCCTACGAGCAGGCGGTTGTGTGCAGCAACGACTCTGACTTGGAAGCTGCGCTGGCAACGGTGCGGCGTCATCATGCCGAGCTTCGCTTGGGGCTGGTAGCCCCGATTCCTGGTGATGATCACCGCCGGATCTCGAGCGACCTGTCGCGGCATGTCCATTGGTCAAAACCGCTGAGCCCAGTACACCTGAGAAATGCCCAGTTGCCCGAGCGCATTCCTCATTCGGCGTTGAGCAAGCCGCCGTCTTGGTGACTAAAAACATGCGCCCACCCGCGCCAACGCCCACTTAGAAAAGCTTGCGCTGCGCTGCGCCACAGCCTTTGGGGCACAATTCCACGCATGAGTAGCAGACCGCAGCCGCCACATTACCCCCGCCTTCACACCCGCCTTCACACCCACCCCCGCCGCACCCTGCTGCGCGCGCTGCTGGCTGTGGGCGCGGGGGGGCTGCTGGCGGCTTGCGGGCCGCGTTCGCCCTTTGCGGGCATCGACATCAGCGGCGCCAGCTACGCCCAGGGCTTTGACCTGACCGACCACAACGGCGTGCGCCGCACCCTGGCCGATTTTCGGGGGCAGGTGGTGGCCATGTTTTTTGGCTTTGTGCACTGCCCCGATGTGTGCCCCACCAGCATGGGCAACCTGGCCCATGCGCGGCGGCTGCTGGGCGCGCAGGCCGAGCGCCTGCAGGTGCTGTTTGTGAGCCTAGACCCGGCGCGCGACACACCCGAGGTCATGCGCGCCTACATGGCCGCCTTCGACCCCAGCTTTTTGGCCCTCTACGCCCCCGAGGCCGAACTGCCCGCGCTGGCGCGTGCGTTTCGGGTGTACTACAAGCGCGTCGAGGGCAGCACCCCCGGCAGCTACACCATCGACCACTCGGCCGGCAAGTTCTTGTTCGACCCATCGGGCCGCGTGCGCGTGCACCACGCCTTTGGCAGCAGCGCACAGGCCATAGCCGCCGACGTCAAGCTGCTGCTGGCCGAGCCTGTGCGCAGTTGATGCGGCCAGCTGCTGCACCGGGTTGCTGCGTCTTTTGCCGCACATCAAAATTTAACGTGAAAATTTGATGCGGTTGCGGGCAAGGTGAAGCCCATTTTGCGCCCGCCCCGTGTTGCGTAACCGCTTTGCGCCACCGCTTTGCGCCCCTGCAGCCGCCCTGCTGCAGCCTACCCAGCCCCAGCGGCACAGGGCCAAGCGCCTAGCCTGGCACGGATGCTGCTAGACTCTATGCAACCTCAAGCCCCTTGAGGTCGGATTTAGGCGCAACCCGTGTTTTTCAACCACTCTTGGAGGGAACATCCCATGAAACGTGTACAGCAAGGCTTCACCCTGATCGAACTGATGATCGTGGTGGCCATCATCGGCATTTTGGCGGCGATTGCGCTGCCGGCATACCAAAACTTCACGGCTCGCGCCAAGGCCGGTGCCGCACTCGCAGAATTGGCTGCAGGCAAAGTGGGCGTCGATGAACTGGTGTCCAGAAACTCTGCCGCTGATACCGCTGCCATCAGAGCAGCTGCAGGTTTCCCAACAGGCGCTACGTCCAATTGCGGCGGAACGGGAATTGTTGTTGGTGGCTCTGGCACAGCCGAAGTGACTTTGACTTGCACTATCCTCGGCGGCCCTGCCTCCGTCGCCGGTTCGAGCATCGTTCTAACACGCAGCACCGAAGGTCGCTGGACCTGCACCACCGCCATTGCTGCAGCTCTGCGTCCTGATGGTTGTGGTGGTACTGCTCCTGCTCCTTCTCCTACTTAATTGATGCGCAGCCGCGCAGCGCATCAGCCCTAGGTTGATGCGCGCTGCGGCGAGCACCCAAAAGCCCAAACCTGCCCGTTCACACCCCGAACGGGCTTTTTTTATTTCCGCTTCGAACTTGGAGCACCCTATGAACCAACCCGCACGAGGCTTCACCCTGATCGAGCTGATGGTCGTGGTGGTCATCGTCGGCGTGCTGGGGGCCATTGCTTTGCCGATGTTTCAACGCTATGCGGCGCGCACTCAGGTTACCACCGGATTGGCCGATATTCGTGGCGGCATCACGGCTTTTGAAACCGCCATCCAAAGCTCGCAAACCCTTGCTGCAGACCCCGCCGCCATAGGCCTGCCAGCCAGCACCCAGCGCTGCAGCAGCATTGCCATCTCGGGCGCCGGGTCCGACGCCAGCGGCCAGCGCATCGCCTGCACCCTGCGAGGCAGCCCGCAGGTCGAAGGGCGATTTGTACGCCTCACACGCAACGCCACCGGCCAGTGGCAGTGCGAAAGCAGCGTGGAAGCCCCACTGCTGCCCGTGGGCTGCGTGGCGGGGACCTAAAGCGTTCAGGCTTGGCCCCAGCTTACCCCGCTCCGAAGCAAACGCATCGGCATAAAACCCGTGCTCGGGCAAAGCCGGCGGCGGCGAAGTCGCGCTGCGCTGCTTCCACCACCACCGGTGCGCCGCAGGCATACACCAAGTGGCCGGACAGGTCGGTGCCCATGGCGCTATTGCTTTTGGGCTTGGGCTCTGCGGGTCGCAAGCGGATCAAGGGGAGGCTATGCCATCACGACGGTGGTGTGAACCTCAACCTTGAGCGCGCGCTTGATGGCGGCGAAGATCGCCGAGAGGTTGTTCATGGTTGGATTGCCCGAGGCCGACAGCATCCGGTGCAGGCTCTTGGCCGGCTTGTGGATCTCCTCGGCCAGCGACTCGAACCCGACGGTTGCGTTCACTAGGTCACGCAGGATGAGTTTGGCGGTGTCGGGCTCGCCGTCGATGAACAGGGTGATCGCCTCGTCGAGCAAGGCCTGGGCAAAAGCCGGATCGGTCTGCACGCGGGCAACCACGGTTGCTTTGAAATCACGGGTCAGTGCCATGGGTTACGCTCCTTTGTTTGTTCGTGCCTTGCGGCGCTTGTAGTCTTCCCACAAGGCCTCAGGCCGTCTTTGGCTAGGTAGATGCGGTAGCCCTGCCGCCCCGGCACCCGTTGCCCCCTCAAACCCCCAGCTTATCCCGCTCCGAAGTAAACGCATCAGCATAAAACTCGTGCTCGGGCAGGCCGGCGGCGGCAAAGTCGCGCCGCGCTGCCTCCACCACCACCGGCGCGCCGCAGGCATAGACTTGGTGGCCGGATAGGTCGGGGAAGTCGGCCAGCACGGCCAGGTGCACAAAGCCGCTGCGCCCACTCCAGCCGTCTGTGGGCAGCGCGTCGGACACCACCGGAACGCAGCGCAGGTTGGGCATGTCGGCGCACTGGCTGGCGATCCAGTCGTTTAGGTACAGATCGGCCGGGCGCCGGCCCCCCCAGTAAAGGGTGATGGGGCGCTCGCAGTTGAGCAGGCGCAGGTGCTCGATCAGCGCCTTGATGGGTGCCATGCCGGTGCCCGAGGCCAGCAGGATGATGGGTTTGGCGCTGTCGGGGCGCAAATAAAAGCCGCCCAGCGGGCCTTCGATGCGCAGGATGTCTTTCTCCTTCAGGCCGCCAAACACCTGGTCGGTGAATTTGCCGCCGGGCAGGTGCCGAATGTGCAGCTCCAGCCCCGGCGCCAGCGCCTGAAAATGCGGCGCGCTGGCCATCGAGTAGCTGCGTCGGCTGCCGTCGCGCAGCAGCACGTCGATGTACTGGCCGGCGTGGTAGTCGAATCGGTCGCTGGCGGGCAGTTGCAGGTGCACGATCATCACGTCGTCGGTGACGCGCTGCAGCGCTTTCACGCGCACGGGCAGCTTTTTCACCGGGAAGGCGTCGGCCGCGCCCACCTGTTTGGATTCGAGCACCACGTCGCTGCGCGGCTGGGCGCGGCAGGTGAGCACAAAGCCGGCCGCCTGCTCGGCCTCGGACAGCGCCTTGGGCTGAAACGCGCCGTGCTCGACCGTGCCACTGAGTTTTTTGCATTTGCACGAGCCGCAAGCCCCGTCTTGGCAGCCATAGGGCAGGGCCACGCCCTGGCGGATGGCGGCAAGCAGCACGGTTTCGCCGCTTTCGGCGCTAAACTGGCGGGCACTGGGTTCGATGGTGATGGTGTAGCTCATGCGGGCGCGGTTCCTAGGGTGGGGCCGGTAGCAGCCAAAGCGGCTATTTTCTCAAATTGGATGGCGCTCATGACCCTGCTGGGGGCTTTGCCGGCGCGCTTTAGGCGCGAGCGGGTGTTGATCGTGGGCTGCGGCGACGTGGGCTTGCGCTGCGCGGCGCTGCTGAGGCCGGGGCGGCGCGTGTTGGCGCTCACCTCGTCGCCCGAGCGCGTGGCGCTGCTGCGCGCCCAAGGCGTGGTGCCGCTGCTGGGCAACCTAGACGACCGCGCCAGCCTGCAGCGCTTGGCCGGGCTGGCCACGCGGGTGTTGTATCTGGCGCCGCCACCGACCTGGGGGCTGCCCGGAGCGCCCTCTGGCGCAGCCGACCCGCGCAGCCGCGCTCTGGCGCAGGCGCTGGGGCGGCGCAGCCGGCCGCGCAAGCTGGTCTATGGCTCCACCAGCGGCGTGTATGGCGACTGCGCCGGGGCCTGGGTGAGCGAGACCCGCCCCCCGCAGCCCAGCACGGCGCGCGGGCAGCGCCGGCTGGAGGCCGAGCGCACCTGGCGCAATTGGGGCCGCTGGCGCGGGGTGGATGTGTCGCTGCTGCGCATCCCCGGCATTTATGGCGGTGGCCGTGCCGGTGGCGCGCGCGAGCGCCTGCTGCGCGGCACGCCGGTGCTGTGCTCGCCAGACGACGTGTACACCAACCACATCCATGCCGACGACCTGGCCCGCGCCTGCGTGCGCGCGCTCTGGTGGCACGCGCCGCAGCGCTGCGCCCACGTCTGCGACGACAGCACGCTGCGCATGGGCGACTACTTCGACCTGGCCGCCGACCTGTACGGCCTGCCACGCCCGCCGCGCATCAGCCGCACCGAGGCCGCCGCGCAGCTGAGCCCCATGTTGCTCAGCTTCATGAGCGAATCGCGCCGGCTGCACAACCAGCGCCTCAAGCGCGAGCTGCGGCTGGTTTTGCGCTACCCCAATGTGAGCCAAGGTTTGCTGGCCTAGGCTGGCCGCTACCGTTCATGCGCCCAAACGCACCGCTTGTCGGCTGACCGTAGCGAGCCGCCAGCCCTTCAAACTATACTGCGCTGAACACCCACCAAGGCAGCCGGTGGCGCAATACAGGTAGATGGTGCACTTGAAAGGCTAGGGCAATGAAAAACAAGGGTTTCACGCTGATCGAGCTGATGATCGTGGTGGCCATCATCGGGATTTTGGCGGCCATCGCCTTTCCCGCCTACACCAACCACGTGCGCGAAACCCACCGCGGCAACGCACAAGCCGAAATGATGCGGCTGGCGCAAGTGATGGAGCGCTGTGCTGCGAGCACTCGGAGCTATGCAGCCCAACGGTGCATTGATGATTTCAACGCCCAGCGCCCCGCTGGCAATGCGCCCAACAATGCGCCCCCCACTGGCAATGCGCGCTACATCATTACCGCAGGGGACCTCACGGCGCTTTCCTTCACCATCACCGCCACCCCCACAACCGTAGGTGGGCAAAACCTACACCGCTGCGGCACCATGACGGTGAACCACGCAGCGGTGCGCACCCCCGCCGATTGCTGGAACTAAGCCAAATGACTGCCAAACCGCCCCTGCAATCTGGGCTCACGCTGATCGAGCTGCTGGTGGCCGTCGCGGTGCTGGCCATTTTGCTCAGCATAGGCATGCCCAGCTTCCAGTCGATGGTGGCCCAAAACCGCGCCACCAGCGCCGCCAACGAACTCCAATCCACCCTGCAATTTGCCCGCAGCACGGCCATAGCCCGGGACGAGCGGCTTGGCGTGCCCAGTCCACCGCCCGGAACTCCGCAGTCTTGGCGCGTAACCGTCTGCGCTGCCGATTTTGGCTTCAGTCCCCCCAGATGCGCGACTGGCACCACCGCTGTAAACTGGAGCGGCGGGTGGATAGTTTTGCAAGATGGGCAAACCCAGCCATTGCGCGAGCGCCGCGCCCTGCATCCCTCCATCATCATCACCGGTCCACCGCGCTGGGTTTACAGCACCACGGGCACGCTTTTGGATCAAGCAGCTGGGGATTTTCAAGCCGGTCTGGAAGTGAATGTGGGCCAAGGCGACACCCGAAGGGTTTGTATGCGTTTAAGCGGCAGCAGCAGAATCGAACGCCCCGGAGGTGCGCAATGCCCAGCCTGAAACCACGCCCCCACCCCTGCCAGCGCCCCCGCCGCGCAGCCGGGTTTACGCTGATAGAAATTTTGGTGGCCTTGGTCATCCTCTCGATCGGGCTGCTGGGTGTGGCCGGGCTGCAGCTCAGGTCGCTGCAAACCAGCCATTCCAGCTTCGAGCGCAGCATTGCAACCCTGCAAGCCCGAGACTTGGTTGAGCGGATGTGGGCTAATGAGGGCATTTTATATGATGCTCAAGGATGCGTTGTGACAGCTTCTCGTGATTTGATAGTTACCAATTGGCGCATTGAGCAAGTCGCCACGGGTACTTTTGCCAATCAAGGCTGGATGGCGGTGCTTGCCACGCCAGATACACCAGCTACGCCAACCAGTGTTTGGACCATCACCATTAGCTGGAATGGGCGTTTTCAGGGGCAGGCAGAGCAAATAGTCCATCACTTTATGCTGCCGCCACCATTAGGCCGCATCACTTGCCCAGCTTGAGGTACGTGACAATGAAAACCTTCAAACCCCTTGCTCGCTATTCGCGTGGCTTTACGCTCATCGAGCTCATGGTCGCCTTGGTGCTGGGTCTGCTGATGATTGGGGCAGTGATCATCGTTTTCATATCCAACCAGCAAACCGCGATCACCAAGCAAGAGCTGGACCGCGCCCAAGAGGCTTTTCGCTTTGCTTCGCACACCATCACGAGGGTGGTGCAGCAAGGCGAAATACGGACGCTTGCTGCGATACGGACACTTGACACAGCCATACTTGCTACGGGTTCGCTTGGTGGTGTGCCCAGTGTTGTACCTGATAATCAAGTGCTTGTGGTGGTTGTATCACCTGGTCCGCCCGCTTTGGGGGCAGATGTACACCGGGACTGTTTGGGTAATCCTGTAGTGCCTGCTGTAGACGAAGATTCCTATAATGTCTTTTTTGTTGCAAATGGACGACTAAAATGCCGTGTGGTCGTTGATAAAGTATCAACGGCCGGCCTCGCAAACGTGATTCATGGGCCGGTTACTCTGGTATCCGGAGTGCGTGCGGCAAATGCACTGACAGATACACGATTTAGATTGTTTCCTGACGGCACAGGCGCTACACCCCGCAGCGTCATTGTGCATTTGGCGATGCAATCTGAAGGCACAACCATTGGCCCGACGGCTGTTTTCAGCGCCACGATGCGGTGTGCTGGGCATGATATTTGTTAATTTTAATGTTTAAATAGTTTTTTGAATTGAATTGAATTGAATTGAATTGATCGACAAGGAGCGCTATCATGATGGTGAAGCAAATTTTCAAACCCCGCTCCACGCAACGCGGTGCCGCCCTTGCCATTGGGCTCGTTTTGCTCGCCGTTGCGTCGATGGTTACCATCACCTCGTTAAACACAGGCGTGATGCAAGAGCGCATGGCCGCCAACCAAGACAACCACGCCCGCGCCTTCATGGCCGCAGAAGCGGGTGGGGCAAGACTAGTGGCTTGGGTTAATGCCAATGGCTGGCCCACGGCGAGTAATTCTCCTTCCGTGGCTTTGACTCGTGTTGTTTCAACTAATGATCCATCCATTACCTTTAGATTGATTCCAATAGGTGCTTGGAACGCATCGCCACTCGTGGTTGAGGTTGAAGGCCATGCACGCACCCCTGATGGAAACACGGTGCTGGCACAAACCCGTTTACGAATTGAATTAGAGCGCACACTAGGTGGTGGATCAACACCACCACCGACTACAGCCCCACGAGTCAATGCCCCCGCTGCCATTTCTTGTATTGGTGGTCCATGCAGTATCACGGCCGGATCTGGTGGGGGGGCTAACGAAGGCTTCGGCACTGTGTCGGGTTTTAACCACCCCATACCCCCACTGGATTGCAGCGGCGGTGGCTGCCGCATGCAGCCGCAAGTTGCGGATCAAGCTAGGCCTGCTGTGCCAGCTGTGTTCTTGACCCATCGGGCTGGCAGCAGTGTGGAAGTGCAGGGTGGTGGTGGTAAAAAAGCGCCAGATAATGATGATACCACCTTGCCTTATCAAGGCCTGAACTCATCAGGCAATGGTGTTATCAGAGGAACAGGCATTGCTGTTGCTCTCAGCCCGCCACCATCAACAACACCCCCTACGTTTGAATCTTTTTTCCCAGGGGGAGTGGCTCCAACACAAACAGTCCTAGAAAGCGGCAGAACCACGCTGACCGCCATTGGTGGCTCGAGCTTTGAAGTGGGAACCTTGGTACTCAACGGCCAAAACCTGACGATGCAAGGCAACGCCTTGTTTGTAGGTCTTATCGTTATCCGCAATTGCGGTACTTTGCGCATGCGCGGCAACCCCAACATTTACGGGGCGGTTATTGTGGATGCCACGCAGCCTAATCCAACAAACCCTACTGGTCCGCGAATCAGTTGCGGGACAAACTACGATCCATTTGACGGAGCTGGTACGCCTGCCGTCCGCTTCAGCCTAGCCGCACTTAATCGCGCTGCCAATCCCCCTCCACCCCCCGGTACCGGTACCGGCACCGGTACCGGTACCGGCACCGGCACCGGATTTAGTGTATTGCGCTGGATGGAAATCATCCAGTAACTTCTGCGCTGGGCCGCAAGCAAGCGGTGCAGGCGCAGCCCGGCCTCTTGCACATCTAGCGGGGGCTTCGGCTGCACCACCCAACGCCGCCCGCAGCAGCGCCTCTTTTAGGCGGCGGCCTGCGCGCCCACCGTGGTGAGCAGCAGATAAACCGTGTAGCCCACAAAGCTCAACACCAGCAGCGCGCCGCTGACGCGCGATATGCGCCCGGACTGGCCGCCCCGGGTGCGCGCCAGCACGAACAGCGCCAGCGTGAGCGCGGCCATGACCAGCATGTCGCGGTAGAGCACGGCCGGTTCGGCCTGCAGCGGGTGAATGGCCCCGGCCAGCCCCACCACGGCCAGCGTGTTGAATAGGTTGGAGCCCAAGATGTTGCCGATGGCCAGATCGTGCTCCTTTTTGCGCGCCGCCGCGATGCACGAGGCCAGTTCGGGCAGCGAGGTGCCCACCGCCACCACGGTCAGGCCAATCACCAGCTCGCTCACCCCCAGCGACTGCGCCACCAGCACCGCGCCCCAGACCAGCAGCCGGGCGCTGGCGATGAGCAGCACCAGCCCGGCAGCCAGCCAGAACCAGGCCAGCCGGACCGAGCCCATGGTGTGCGCGTCCATTTCGGCGGCGGTGTCGTCGCCCAGCGTGTCTTGGCCGCCGCGCGTTCCCTGCCAGATTGCCCAGCCCATAACGCCCGCAAAAACCAGCAGCAGCACCACGGCGTCGAGCCGGCTGATGTCCAAATCCCACAGCAGCGCCACCGACAGCAGCGTGACACCCACCAACAGCGGCAGCTCTTTGCGCAAAATGCCCGACTGCACCACGATCGGGCTGATGAGCGCCGTGATGCCCAAAATGAGCGCGATGTTCGCGATGTTGGAGCCGTAGGCGTTGCCCAGCGCAATGCCGGGGCTGCCCGCCAGCGCCGACAGCGCCGACACCGACAGCTCGGGCGCCGAGGTGCCAAAGCCGATGATCACCACGCCGATGAGCAGCGGCGGCAGGCTGTAGTGGCGCGCCACCGTGGCCGAGGCGTCGATGAACTTGTCGGCCGCCCAAGCCAGTACGGCCAGACCCACGACAACCGACAACAAAGGCAAGAGCAAAGACATGATCGGCTGACCCCCAAAGGCGCTGCAGACAAAAGAAAAGGCAACATCGGGTGGGATGCTGCCTCGGGTGGTGCCGGGGGCCGGACTCGAACCGGCACGGTGGGTTACACCGGCAGATTTTGAATCTGCTGCGTCTACCAATTTCGCCACTCCGGCACTGGAGTGAGGCTGGATTATGGCACATTAGAGGCCTTGAGCGGCCTGCGCTGCCCGGCGCACGGTTCGCATTTTGCTGATTGATCGTCTGATTTAGCCACCATGCCACGCGCCCAGCCTACACAGCCCTCCCAGCCTCACACGCCCGTTGCCCCTTCTGCTCAGTCTGCCAAAGCAGCAAAAGCGGCGAAAGTAGCGAAAGGGGTCAAAGGGGCAGCGGCCACGGCCCAGTCACCGGTCTACCCGAGCATCGAGTCCACGGTGGGCCAGACGCCGCTGGTGGCGCTGCAGCGCATCGGGGCCGAGGCCAACCGGGCCCGGGGCAATGTGCTGCTGGCCAAGCTCGAGGGCAACAACCCGGCCGGTTCGGTGAAAGACCGGCCGGCGCTGGCCATGATCCGGCGCGCCGAAGAACGCGGCGAGATCGCCCCCGGCGACACACTGATCGAGGCCACTTCGGGCAACACCGGCATCGCGCTGGCCATGGCGGCGGCGATTCGGGGTTTTCGCATGGTGTTGATCATGCCCGAAGACCTGTCGATCGAGCGCGCCCAGACCATGAAGGCCTTTGGCGCCGAGCTCATCCTCACGCCCAAGAGCGGCGGCATGGAGTACGCGCGCGATCTGGCCGAAAAAATGCAGCGCGAGGGCAAGGGCCGGGTGCTGGACCAGTTTGCCAACCCCGACAACCCGCGCATCCACTACGAGACCACTGGCCCCGAGCTGTGGCAGCAGACGGCTGGGCGCATCACGCATTTTGTGAGCGCCATGGGCACCACCGGCACCATCACCGGCGTGGGGCGCTACCTGAAGGAGCGCAACCCGGCGGTGCGCATCATCGGCGCGCAGCCGAGCGAGGGTTCGCGCATACCGGGCATCCGCAAATGGCCGCCTGAGTATCTGCCCAAAATTTACGACCCGGCGCAGGTGGACGAGCTGGTGTATGTGAGCCAGGCCGACGCCGAGCAGATGTGCCGCCGGCTGGCCGCCGAGGAGGGGATTTTTGCTGGCATATCGGCTGCTGGGGCTTGCTGGGTGGCGCAGCAGATCGCGGCCACGGTGGAACACGCGACCATCGCCTTCGTGGTCTGCGACCGCGGCGACCGCTACCTGTCCACGGGGGTGTTTCCGGCTTGAGCCGCTGCCTGTGCCCGCGGCGACCAACGCATGCGCGGCGCTAAAATACCCGGCAAAGGTTACACCACACACCATGAATGCAGACCGAGAACTCGACGCCCGCGGCCTAAACTGCCCGCTGCCCATCCTGAAGGCCAAAAAAGCCTTGGCTGAAATGAGCAGCGGCCAGACGCTCAAGATCATCGCCACCGACTCCGGCTCGGTGCGCGACTTTCAAGCCTTTGCCAAACAGACCGGCAACGAGCTGATCGAGCAAGACACCGCCGGGCCCGAGTACGTGTCGGTGCTGCGGCGGCGCTAGGCCCTGCGATTCCCCTCTAGCCCAAGCGCTGCAGCTGCTGGCGCACTTGGGCCAGGGTGGCATCGAAGTCGGCCAGGCGTTTGCGCTCTTGCTCGAGCACGGCGGGCGGGGCTTTGGCCACGAAGGCCGGGTTGTTGAGCTTGGCTTGGGCCTTGGCGCTTTCGGCCTCGAGCCGCGCCGCTTCTTTGCCTAGGCGCGTGCGTTCGGCGCCTACGTCCACCTCGACGTACAGGCACAGGCGCAGATCGCCCTGCATGGCCACGGGCGCGGCGGCGGCGGCGGCGCTCCAAGCGGTTTCGTCGGCAAAGGGGCGCACTTCGCTCAAGCGCGCCAGCGCCTGCAACTGCGGCGCCATGCGCGCCAGCCATTGGGCTTGGGCGCTGCTGTGGGCGTAGGCGTACAGCGGCAGGCGCTGCGCTGGCGACACGCCAAGCTCACCGCGCAGGTTGCGGCAGGCGTCGATCACGGCTTTGAGCTGCGCCACTTCGGCTTCGGCGGCCGGGTCGATGCGCTCGGGCTGCGCCAGTGGAAAGGGCGCGACGCTGATGCTGGCCTGGGGCAGCGGCTGGCCGTTGGCGTCTTGCGGCCAGCGCCCGGCCACGGGGGCCACGGTTTGCCACAGCGCTTCGGTGATGAAGGGGATGATGGGGTGCGCCAGCCGCAGCAGGGTTTCGAGGCTGCGGATGAGGGTGCGGCGGGTGGCGCGCTGCTGCGCCGGGCTGCCCTGTTGCAGCTGCACTTTGGCGAGCTCCAAGTACCAGTCGCAAAACTCGTTCCAGACCAGTTCGTACACGGTTTGCGCCACGAGGTCGAGCCGGTAGTCGGCATAGCCTTGGGCCACTTCGGCCTCTGCGCGTTGCAGGCGCGAGACGATCCAGCGGTCGGCGGCGCTGAAGTCGAGGTAGGCGCCATCGGTATGGGCGCAGCTGCTGGGGGGGTGGGCGTCTAGGCCGCAGTCGTGGCCTTCGCAGTGCATGAGCACGAAGCGGGTGGCGTTCCAGAGTTTGTTGCAGAAGTTGCGGTAGCCTTCGCAGCGTTTGCTGTCGAAGTTGATGCTGCGCCCTAGGCTGGCTAGGGCGGCGAAGGTCAGGCGCAGGGCGTCGGCGCCGTAGGCGGGGATGCCGTCGGGGAATTCGCGTTCGGTGGCTTTGCGCACGGCGGGCGCGGTTTCGGGTTTGCGCAGGCCGCTGCTGCGTTTGTCGAGCAGGGGCGCGAGTTCGATGCCGTCGATGAGGTCAACCGGGTCGAGCACGTTGCCTTCGCTTTTGCTCATTTTGCGGCCTTGGGCGTCGCGCACCAAGCCGTGGATATAGACGTGGCGAAAGGGCACCCGGCCGGTGAAGTGGGTGCTCATCATGATCATGCGCGCGACCCAGAAGAAGATGATGTCGTAGCCGGTGACGAGCACGCTGCTGGGCAGGTACAGGTCGTAGTCGGTGGGGGCGGCGCTGGCTTGGTTGGCGCTCGCGCCGGAGCCGTCGGGCCAGCCGGGGGCACTCTTGCTTAGGCGTCCTTCGGCCGCAATGGCGCTGCGAGCGCCCCCGGCTGGCCCGCCGTCTCCGGCACTTTTCCCCTCAGCCGCCTGCGGCCAGCCTAGGGTGGAAAACGGGATCAGCGCGCTGGAGTACCAGGTGTCGAGCACGTCGGGGTCGCGCACCAAGCCGGCGGCGAGCAGGGCGTCGCGCTGGCTGGGGTTGAGGCTGGCGCAGCGGGCTTCGAATTGGGCCTGGGCGGCGGCGGCGTCACGCGCCACATAGACTTGGCCCTCGAGGTCGTACCAAGCCGGGATCTGGTGCCCCCACCACAACTGGCGGCTGATGCACCAGTCTTGCAGGTTGCCCATCCACTGGTGGTAGGTGTTGACCCAGTTTTCGGGCACGAAGCGCACCGCGCCGCTGTTGACGGCGTCGATGGCTTTTTGCGCGATGCTGCGGCTGTCGGGGGTGGTGTAGTTGTTGGCGCCATCGGCTGCGGGCGCGCGCGGGGCTTGGTTGACGGCCACGAACCATTGGTCGGTGAGCATGGGCTCCACCACTTGGCCGGTGCGGGTGCAGCGCGGCACCATCAGGCGGTGTTTTTTGGTCTCGACCAGCAGCCCGGCGCTTTGCAGGTCGGCCACCACGCGCTTGCGCGCCTCGAAGCGGTCTAGGCCGCGGTAGGGCGCGGGGGCGTGGTCGTTGAGGGTGGCGTCGAGCGCGAGCACGCCGATGATGGGCAACTGGTGCCGCTGCCCGACGGCGTAGTCGTTGGCGTCGTGCGCCGGCGTGACCTTGACCACACCGGTACCGAAGGCGCGATCGACGTAGGCATCGGCGATGACCGGGATTTCGCGCTCGCACAGAGGCAGGCGCACGTACTGGCCCACGAGGTGCGCGTAGCGTTCGTCTTCGGGGTGCACCATCACGGCCACGTCGCCCAGCAGGGTTTCGGGGCGCGTGGTGGCCACCACCAGCTGCCCAGCGCCGCTGACCAGCGGGTAGGCGATGTGCCAGAGCCAGCCGTCTTCTTCCTCGCTCTCGACTTCGAGGTCGGACACCGCGCTCTTGAGCACCGGGTCCCAGTTGACCAGCCGCTTGCCGCGGTAGATCAGGCCCTGCTCGTACAGGCGCACGAAGGTCTCGGTGACCACCGGCGACAGGCGCTCGTCCATGGTGAAGTACTCGCGGCTCCAGTCCACGCTGTCGCCCATGCGCCGCATCTGTTGCGTGATGGTCTGGCCGGATTGCTGTTTCCACTGCCACACGTGTTCGATGAAGCGCTGGCGCGACGCGGTTTCGGTGGCGCCGAGCTGGTGCCGGTTGCGCCCCTGGGCCTGCAACTGGCGCTCGACCACGATCTGGGTGGCGATGCCGGCGTGGTCGGTGCCCGGAACCCAGAGCGTGTTGTGGCCCAGCATGCGGTGGTAGCGCGTGAGGCTGTCCATCACGGTCTGGTTGAAGGCGTGCCCCATGTGCAAGGTGCCGGTGACGTTGGGCGGCGGCAACTGGATGGCAAAGGCGGGCACGCCGGCCTGCGCTTGGCCGGTGCCGCGCACGCCCGCGCGCCCCAAGCCGCGCCGCTCCCACTCTGGCCCCCAGCGCGCCTCGAGTTCGGCCGGTTGGAACGATTTGGGCAGGCTGTGCAGGCCCGGTTGGGCAGGGGTGTCAGGCATGGTGGGCAAGGTGCGGGCTGGGGAAGGGTTCGCGGGCGGCTGCACTGGGGCAGGGGGGTGGTCGATTTTATCGGGCTGGCGGGGGGTGGCGGGCAGGGGGTGGCGGGCGGGCGGGCGTGGTCGCAGAGCTTCCTTTTGATATTGACCCTTGTGTGATATAACATAGCAAGGTGTTATACTGAATGCCCAACGCACGGAGGCCGCCATGCACTTCAACATCTATCTCGACGACAGCACCGGGCAGCAGCTCAACGCCATGGCACTGCAGGTGGGGCAGAGCCGCAATGCGCTGATCCGCGCTGCGGTGCGCGAGTGGCTGGCGCAGCAATCCCAGCCGCAATGGCCCCTGGCCGTGGCCAGCTTTCAGGGCCTGGCCGATGTGCCGCCCTTTGAAGCCAGCCGCGAGCGGCTCAAAGCGCCGGTGGATGATCCGCTGGCATGAAGTATCTGCTCGACACCTGCACGGTGTCCGATTTTGTCAAGGGCCAAGCGGGCGTGATGGCCCGCCTGAAGGCGACCTCACCGAAGCTGATCGTGGTCTCGGCGCTCACGCGCATGGAGATCGATTATGGGCTCGCGCTCAACAGCGAGCGCGCCCGCAAGCTGGCGCCGGTGCTCGATGCCTTGTTCTCGGTCGTCGGTACCGTGCCCTTCAACGAGGCCGACGCGCAGGCCACGGCGGCCATTCGCGCGGCGCTCAAGCTGCAGGGCCAGCCCATCGGCGCTTACGATGCGCTGATTGCCGGCACCGGCGTGGCACGCGGCCTGATCGTGGTGACCTCCAACGTGGGCGAGTTCAACCGCGTCAGCGGCTTGCAGGTCGAGAACTGGCGCTAGCTGAGAAAATCGTGGCCTGACCCTCATGGCTGTGGCCAAGGAGCGCCAAGCGTGGCTCGCCCAAACTTTCGAGGACTTGCAAGCATGAGCAAAAACCATTTCACACTCATCGCCGTCGAGGCCTTGCCCGACACCCGTCTGCGCTTGACCTATGCCGACGGTCAGGGCTTTGAGGTCGATCTGAACGACTGGATCGGCGCCACCCAGGCGCTCGCGCCCCTTCGCGCCCCAGCCGTTTATGCTCAAGCGCGGTTGGGCGATTTTGGGCAGCACGTGCAGTGGGCCGAGGGCGAGATTGAGTTGGCGGCCGACAATCTGCGCAACCTTGGCGTCGAACAAGCGGGCGGGTTGGGTGCGTTCGCAGCGCCATTGCGGCCGCAGGACGCCTAAGCAAGCGTGCACCCAGCCCGCCCGCCGCCTTGCGCTGCCCCGATAATCGCGCATTAAGCCGAGCCCCCGCCGCAGACCAGAGGACCCTCCAGCCATGTTGTTTTTGTTGTCGCCCGCCAAAGCGCTCGATTTCGAGACCCCTGCCCACAGCGCCAGCCACAGCCAGCCGCAGTTTGTGGCGCAGGCGGCCGAACTGGTGGCGCAGTTGCGCGCCCTGGCGCCGCACGAGCTGGCCGAGCTCATGGGCCTGAGCGACAAGCTGGCGGCGCTCAATGCGGCGCGCTTTCAGGCTTGGCAGCCGGTTTTTACGCCCGCCAACGCCAAGCAGGCGCTGTTGGCTTTTGACGGCGATGTGTACGATGGCTTGCAGGCGCGCACTTTGAGCGAAACCGATCTGCAGTGGGCGCAACAGCACCTGTGCATCTTGAGCGGCCTGTACGGCGTGCTGCGTCCGCTCGATCTGATGCAGCCCTACCGGCTCGAAATGGGCACCCGGCTGGCCACCGCCCGGGGCAAAAACCTGGTGCAATACTGGGGCCGCCAGATCAGCGACTACCTGAACCAGCGCGCCAGCACCGACCCGGTGCCGCTGGTCGTCAACCTGGCCAGCGAGGAATACTTCAAGGCGGTGAATGCATCGGCCCTGCAGCCGCGGGTGGTGCAGTGCGTGTTTGAGCAACTGCACGGCGGGCGCTACCGGGTCATGGGTTTTGCCGCCAAGCGCGCGCGCGGCCTGATGATGCGCCACGCCATCGACTGCCGCGCCATCAGCCTCGAGCAGCTCAAAGCTTTCAACGCCGAAGGCTACCGCTTTGTAGCCAGCGAATCGGGGCCGGATCGGCTGGTGTTCCGCTTGCCGGCCTAAACGCTTTTGCCATGCCCCCCACCGGCCAGCCAGCCCCCACGCCCGCAGCCCTGCCTCAGCCCGACTGGGGCGCGGCGCAGCGCTGCTTTGATTGCGGCGATCGGTCGGTGGAGCTGCGGCTGCGCTTGCAGCACCCGCCGCTGGCGCTGTTCGATGGGCTGCTCACGCCGGCCGAGTGCGCGCAGCTGATCGAGGCCGCGCGGCCGCGGCTCAAGCGCTCGCTCACCGTGCAGACGCGCAGCGGGGGCAGCGAAATCAACCCCGACCGCACCAGCAGCGGCATGTTTTTTGGGCGCGGCGAAACCGAGCTGGTGCGACGCCTAGAGGCGCGCATTGCCCGCTTGCTGCGCTGGCCGATTGAATACGGCGAGGGTTTGCAGGTGCTGCACTACCCCGAGGGCGGCGAGTACAAGCCGCATTACGACTACTTCGACCCAGGCGAGCCCGGCACCCCCGCCCTGACGCGGCGCGGCGGCCAGCGCTTGGCCACGGTGCTGATTTACCTCAATCAGGTGCCGCGCGGCGGCGCCACGACCTTCCCCGATCTGGGGCTCGAGGTGCTGCCGCAGTGCGGGCAGGCGCTGTATTTTGCTTATGAACGCCCACACCCCAGCACCCGCACCCTGCACGGCAGCGTGCCGGTGTGGGAGGGCGAAAAGTGGATCGCCACCAAGTGGTTGCGCGAGCACACCTTTGTCTGATGCCCCCCTCCAGTCACACGCATAGCCCCATCCAGCCGATGTCGTCCACCTGCCCACCGCCCGATCAGTCCCCGCAGCCCCTGCTGCTCGGCCAGCCCACCGCCTACCCCGAGCGCTACGACCCCACGCTGCTGTGCCCGCTGCCGCGTGCGCCCAAGCGCGCCGAGCTGGGCGTAGGGGCCACCTTGCCCTTTCTGGGGGCCGATCTGTGGACGGCTTACGAGCTCAGCTGGCTCAATGCGCGCGGCAAGCCGCAGCTGGCGATCGTGCATTTCACCGTGCCCTGCGAGACGCCGCAGCTGATCGAGAGCAAATCGTTCAAGCTCTACCTCAACAGCTACAACCAGAGCGTGTTCGACAGCGCCGAAGCGGTGCAGCAGCGCCTGCGCCAGGATTTGACCGAGGCGCTGTGGCGCGGCAGCGAGCGCAGCGGCGGCGTGGGCGTGCGCCTGCTGCGCCCGGCGCAGTTTGGCCAGGAGCGCTTGCAAGCGCTCGAGGGCCTGAGCCTGGACCGACTGGATGAGGAGTGCAGCGACTACGAGCCCGCCCCGCAGCACCTGCAGGCCGACACCAGCCAAGCCGTGGTGCAAGAGGTGCTGACCAGCGACCTGCTCAAAAGCAACTGCCCCGTGACCGGCCAGCCCGACTGGGCCAGCGTGCAGATCGCCTACAGCGGGGCGCCGATCGAACAAGCCGGCCTGTTGCGCTACTTGGTGAGCTTCAGGCAGCACACCGGATTTCACGAGCAATGCGTGGAGCGCATCTACCTCGACATCTGGCAGCGCTGCCGCCCGCTCAAGCTCAGCGTCTATGCGCGCTACACGCGCCGCGGCGGGCTCGACATCAACCCCTGGCGCTGCAGCCACCCGCAGCAGCCGCCCGAGCCGGTGCGCACGGCGCGCCAATAGGTTGCGCCAGAAGGTTAGGGTGCAGCGCCCGTACAATTCAAAACCATCAACTACACACAGGAGCGTGCATGAACAAGGTCTATCCCAGTGCGGCGGCGGCGCTGCAGGGCGTGGTGGCCGATGGGCAACTGATCGCGGTGGGCGGCTTTGGCCTGTGCGGCATCCCCGAGGCGCTGATTGACGCGCTGCGCGACAGCGGCGTGCGCGACCTGACGGTGATCTCCAACAACGCTGGGGTCGATGGCTTTGGCTTGGGCAAGCTGCTCGAGACGCGCCAGATTCGCAAGATGATTTCGTCTTATGTGGGCGAAAACAAAGAATTTGAGCGCCAGTATTTGGCCGGCGAGCTCGAGCTCGAGTTCACCCCGCAGGGCACCCTGGCCGAAAAACTGCGCGCTGGTGGCGCCGGCATCCCGGCGTTTTTCACCAAAACCGGCGTCGGCACCCTGGTGGCCGAGGGCAAAGAGCTGCGCGACTTCGACGGCTCCACCTATGTGATGGAGCGCGCCCTGCGGCCCGACGTGGCGCTGGTCAAGGCCGACGTGGCCGACCTGTCGGGCAACCTGCGCTTTCACCTCACGGCGCGCAACTTCAACCCGGCCGCGGCCATGGCCGGCAAGCTGTGCATCGTCGAGGTCGAGCGCATCGTGGCCACCGGCGACATCGCCCCCGACGACGTGCACCTGCCCGGCATCTACGTGCACCGCATCGTGCACAACCCCACGCCCGAGAAGCGCATCGAAAAGCGCACCACCCGCGACCGCAAATTCTGAGCACAGGAGAGACGATCATGCCTTGGACCCAAGACCAAATGGCCGCCCGTGCGGCGCAAGAGTTGAAAGACGGTTTCTACGTCAACCTCGGCATCGGCATCCCGACGCTGGTGGCCAACCACGTGCCCGACCACATCGAGGTCTGGCTGCAAAGCGAAAACGGCATGCTGGGCATCGGCCCCTTCCCCTACGAGGACGAAGTCGATGCCGACCTGATCAACGCCGGCAAGCAGACCGTGACCACGATCAAGGGCTCCTCGATCTTTGGCAGCCACGACAGCTTTGCCATGATTCGCGGCGGCAAGATCAACCTCTCGATTCTGGGCGCGATGCAAGTCACCGGCAGCGGCGACCTGGCCAACTGGATGATTCCGGGCAAGATGGTCAAGGGCATGGGCGGCGCCATGGACCTGGTGGCCGGGGTGGCGCGCGTGGTGGTGTTGATGGAGCACGTGGCGCGCAAAAAAGACGGCAGCGTGGACCTGAAGATCATCCCGCAATGCACCCTGCCCCTGACCGGCAAGGGGGTGGTGAACCGCATCATCACCGATCTGGGGGTGATGGACGTGACGCCGTCGGGCCTCGAGCTGGTGGAGCTGGCCGAGGGCGTGACGCGCGACGAAATCCAGAGCAAAACCGGGGTGCCGCTGCTCTGAACCTTTGGGGGCGGGCTGCTCCACGCCGGGCCCCCATTACGTCTCGGCGGCTTCGATCAAAAAACGCAGGCGGCGCCGTCCTTGCCACTCGTCGGCGTCGAGGCGGTAGGCCAGCCGGGCGCGCGCAGGCAGCGTTTCGGTGCGGCCAAACCAGATGCCATCGACCGGCTCGCCGCCGTGGCGCAGCTTGAGCGCGAGGTGTTTTTGCCCCAGCAGGCGTTGCGACAGCACCTCGAGCTCTTCGCAAAACAGCGGCGGGGCAAAGCCCTGGCCCCAAACCTGCTGCTGCAGCGAGTCGCACAAGTCCAGGCGGCGGTACTGGGGCTCGAGCGCGCCGTCGGTCTCGAGGCGCTGCTGCAGGGTGGCGGCGTCGAGCCATTCGCTGCCGATCTGCTCGAAGGCGGCGGCAAAGGTGGGCAGCTGAGCGGCGGCAATGGTGCAGCCGGCCGCGGCGGCATGGCCGCCAAAGCGCAGCAGCACGCCGGGGTGGCGCTTGGCGATCAAATCGAGTGCGTCGCGCAAGTGAAAGCCCACGATCGAGCGCCCTGAACCCTTGAGCGTGCCCGACTGGTCGGCGGCCTGGCTGGGCGCAAACACGAAGGTGGGGCGGTGCAGCTTGTCTTTGAGCCGCGCCGCCACGATGCCGATCACGCCTTCGTGAAAGGCGCTGTCGTACAGGCACAAAGCCGGCGGGGTGGCGGTGTGGGTGGTGCAGCGTTCTTCGGCCAGTTGCAGCGCCTGCTCGCGCATCTCGCCTTCCAGGCTTTTGCGCTGGCGGTTGATGGCGTCGAGCGTTTGCGCCAGCTCGGCTGCGCGCGCCGGGTCGTCGCAGCTCAGGCATTCGATGCCCAGCCGCATGTCGCTCAAGCGGCCGGCGGCATTGATGCGCGGCCCGAGGGCGAAGCCGAGGTCGAAGCTGCTGGCCAAGGCGCTGCGCCGGCCGGCGACCTCAAACAGCGCCGCCAGACCGGCGGGCATCTGCCCGTTGCGGATGCGCTTGAGGCCCTGCGCCACCAAGCGCCGGTTGAGGGCGTCGAGCCGCACCACGTCGGCCACCGTGCCCAGCGCCACCAGCGGCAGCAGCGGGTCGAGGCGCGGCTGGTTGCTGGCGCCAAACAAACCGCGCGCGCGCAGCTCGGCGCGCAGCGCCAGCAGCACATAAAACATCACCCCGACCCCGGCCAGCGCCTTGCTCTCGAAGCCGCAGTCGGGCTGGTTGGGGTTGACGATGACGCAGTCTTGGGGCAGCGCCACGCTGCCGCCGATCACGGCGGGCAGGTGGTGGTCGGTGATCAGCACTTGCAGGCCCAGGGCGCGCGCGTGCGCCACGCCTTCGACGCTGGCGATGCCGTTGTCCACCGTCACCAGCACGTCGGCCCCACTGGCGTGCACGCGCGTGGCGATGGCGGGCGTCAGGCCATAGCCGTCTTGCACGCGGTCGGGCACCAAGTAGTCGGCGCGGCTCCAGCCCAGCGGTTGGCCCAGCAGGCGCAAGCCGCGCAGGGCCAGCGCGCAAGCGCTGGCGCCGTCGCAGTCGTAATCGGCCACGATGCAGATGCGCTCGCCCGTTTGCAAGGCATGGGCCAGCAGTCGCGCGGCGTCGGTGCAGCCGCGCATCTGCTCGGGTGGCGGCAGCAGGGCCAACTGGTCGTCGAGTTCGTCGGGGGAGCGCACGCCGCGGCCAGCGTATAGGCGCGCCAGCAAGGGGTGGATGCCGGCTTGTTCGAGCGCCCAGATGGCTCGAGGCGGGGCGTCGCGCAGGGTGATTTTCAAGCTTGGGGCCAAATAGAGGAGGGGAGGGCGCCATGCCACGGTTTTGCCATGCAAGCGTCAAATGTCTTTCACACAGCAGCGCTAGCATCGATAAAGCTTCAGCCGCTGGCTGATCGTTGATTGCTGTTTTACATCAAGGCTCAAACCCCATGCAACCCATACGCGCCCGCGCCACCAGCGCCGATCATACCGCCGCCTCTGGCCCGAGCACAGCGCTGCCCCACAGCAGCCATGCCAGCACGGCGGCCGGTCGGGCGTGGGTGTTTTTCAAGCGCTGGCTGGCCAACCCGCTGCAAATGGGCTCCATTGTGCCCTCGTCGGACGCGCTTGGCAGCTTGGTGGCCGCAGCGGTGCACCGCGGCCCCGACGGCATGGTGCTCGAGCTGGGCGCCGGCACCGGGGCCATCACGGCGGCCATGATCCGTGGCGGCGTCGGCCCCGAGTGCTTGATTGTGGTGGAAATCGTGCCCGAAATGGCCGAGGTGCTGCGCCGAACCTACCCCGGGGTCACGGTGATCTGCGGCGACGCCTGGAGCCTGCCGCAGTTGCTCGGCCTGCAAGCGCTGGGGCGCATCGGCAGCGTGGTCTGCGGCATCCCCATGGTGTTGCTGCCACTCGAGCGCCAGCAGGGGCTGATCGACGCCATCGAGGCCGTGGCCCCCGGGCGCGGCTTTCTGCATTACTCGTACTGCGTCACCTCGCCGCTGTCGGCGCACAAGCTGGGCCTGCAGGGCAAACGCGAAGCCTGGACGCCGGCCAACTTTCCGCCGGCCTCGGTGTGGCGCTACACGCCGCTGGCGGCGCGTTGAGCAGCTGAGCGGGCGAGCTATCCGATCGCCCCTGACAGTTAAAGCGGCCATGCCCTGCTCATGCGGCAGCCCTTTGCGCTAACATAGCCTGTTTTCATCCCCCCCGCTTCGTTCCCGCCCAGGGCGGCCGGCCCGGACCCGCTCTCGACTTCATGCAGCTTCCCTACGAACTCCGGCTCGGCTGGCGTTACACCCGCGCTGGCCGCTCCAGCCGGCGCAACGGTTTCATCTCCTTCATCAGCGGCGTGTCGATGTTGGGCATTGCGCTGGGCGTGGCGGCCTTGATCATCGTGCTCAGCGTCATGAACGGCTTTCAGACCGAGGTGCGCGACCGCATGCTGGGCGTGCTGGCGCACGTCGAGGTGTTCGCGCCCGGTGAGCAAGCCATCCCGCACCTGGATCTCACTTTGAGCGAGGTGCGCGCGCACCCCGAGGTCATCGGCGCCGCGCCCTTCATCGCCGCGCAGGGCCTGCTGGCTTGGGGCGACACCATGCGGGGCGCGCAGATTCGGGGCATCGACCCGCTGCTCGAGCCCGAGGTGACCGAACTGGCGGCCGAGCAGCAGGCGCTGGCGCAGCTGCAGCCGGGTGCTTTTGGCGTGGTCCTGGGGGCGGCGCTGGCGCGCAACCTGGGCGTGGGGCTGGGCGATGCGGTGACGCTGATCGTGCCCAGCGGCCAGCTCACGCCGGCGGGGGTGATGCCGCGCATGCGCCAGCTCACGGTGTCGGGCCTGTTCGATTCGGGTCACCACGAGTTCGACTCCACCCTGGCGTATCTGCACTACCAAGACGCGGCGCGGCTGTTTCGCCTCGAAGGCCCCACCGGGGTGCGGCTCAAAATCCGCGATCTGCACCAAGCCCCCGAAGTGGCCCTGCAACTGGCGGCCACGCTCAGCGGCGACCTGTTCATCCGCGACTGGACGCGCGTCAACCGCACCTGGTTTGCCGCCGTGCAACTGGAAAAACGCATGATGTTCATCATCCTGACGCTGATCGTCGCGGTGGCGGCGTTCAACCTTGTGTCCACCTTGGTGATGACCGTGACCGACAAGCGCGCCGACATCGCCATTTTGCGCACCCTGGGGGCGAGCCCGGGCAGCATCATGGCCACCTTCATGGTGCAGGGGGCGCTGGCCGGCCTGATCGGCACCGCGCTCGGGCTGCTGCTCGGGCTGGGGGTGGCGTTCAACGTCGATACCCTGATGGCGGGGCTCGAGCGCCTGCTCGGCTTTACCCTGCTGCCACCCGAGA
>Ga0208242_100154_pt1 | contig 88233 bp, 80 predicted proteins | sample SubbioAug_CSW13A_FD_184825 | JGI IMG/M metagenome (GOLD analysis project Ga0208242, IMG submission 184825) | Serpentinite rock and fluid subsurface biosphere microbial communities from McLaughlin Reserve, California, USA - CR12Aug_CSW13A (SPAdes) | ecosystem: Environmental > Terrestrial > Deep... | reverse complement strand
CGGGTCGCTGCCCCCCGAGGGGGTTGACCTGCCTTGGGGCGGCCCGGCGGCAGGTCCGCATCCCCCACGCTCCGCCGCTGCGCGGGTCGCTGCCCCCCGAGGGGGTTGACCTGCCTTGGGGCGGCCCGGCGGCAGGTCCGCATCCCCCACGCTCCGCCGCTGCGCGGGCTTGGCGGGCCGCCTGCGACAATCGGCCCATGCTCCAGTTCGACCTGCTCAAGACCGAAGGCCTCGCACGGCGTGGCCGGCTCACGCTCAACCATGGCGTGATCGAAACCCCCATATTCATGCCCGTGGGCACCTACGGCACCGTCAAGGGTGTCATGCCGGCCAGCCTGGAGGACATGGGCGCCCAGATCATCCTGGGCAACACCTTCCACCTGTGGATGCGCCCCGGCCTGGACATCATGCAGAGCTTCGGCGGCCTGCACGGCTTCGAGCAGTGGAACAAGCCCATCCTGACCGACTCGGGCGGATTTCAGGTCTGGAGCCTGGGCGACATGCGCAAGATCACCGAGGAAGGCGTGCATTTCGCCTCGCCCGTCAACGGCGACAAGCTGTTCATGTCGCCCGAGGTGAGCATGCAGATCCAGACAGTGCTCAACTCCGACATCGTGATGCAGCTGGACGAGTGCACCCCTTACTGGCAGGGCGACCCGCCCAGCAAGGGCGGCTCCGGTCACATCACGACCGAGGCCGAGGCCCGCCAGAGCATGGAGATGAGCCGGCGCTGGGCGGTGCGCTCCAAGGCCGAGTTCGAACGACTGGGCAACCCCAACGCACTGTTCGGCATCGTGCAGGGCGGCATGTTCGAACACCTGCGCCAGGAATCACTGGAAGCGCTGGTCGAGATGGATTTCCCCGGCTACGCCATCGGCGGCGTCAGCGTGGGCGAGCCCAAGGACGAAATGCTGCGCATCATGGCCCACACCCCGCACCGCCTGCCCGCGAACAAGCCGCGTTACCTGATGGGCGTGGGCACCCCTGAAGATCTGGTGGAGGGTGTGGCCTGCGGGGTCGACATGTTCGACTGCGTCATGCCCACGCGCAACGCCCGCAATGGCACCCTGTTCACCCGCTTCGGTGACCTGAAGATCCGCAATGCGCGCCACAAGAGCGACCACCGGCCGCTGGACGAGACCTGTACCTGCTACGCCTGCGCCGGCAAGAGCGGCGTGAGCTGGGCCGACGGAGGCCGAGACGGGTTCAGCCGGGCCTACCTGCACCACCTGGACCGCTGCGGCGAGATGCTCGGCCCCATGCTGGCCACCATCCACAACCTGCACTACTACCTGAACCTGATGCAGGACGTGCGCGACGCGCTGGACGCCGGTGCGTTCGAGGCTTTCCGGGCACGCTTCAAGGCCGAGCGCTCACGCGGCCTCTGACGCCTGCGTGCCACGCCGCCAAGCAGCTGGCCGGTTAAGATGCGGCCGATGACATCCCAGACCGCTGTTCCCCGCCATGTCCTGCCCGTGCTGGTGCTGGCACAGTTCGCCGGTACCTCGCTCTGGTTCGCGGTCAACGCGGTCATGCCCGACCTGCAGCGCGAACTGGGCTGGCCGACTGCCGCGCTGGGTACGCTGACCTCCGCGCTGCAGTTGGGCTTCATCCTCGGCACCCTGGTGTTCGCCCTGCTGGCCGTGGCCGACCGGTTCGCGCCCCGACTGGTGTTCCTGGTCTGTGCACTGGCCGGCGCTGGCTGCACGGTGATGGCCTGGGTCATGGTCAGGCATTACGAGGCCTTGATGGCCTGGCGCTTTGCCACCGGTTTCTTCCTGGCCGGCATCTACCCGGTGGGCATGAAGATCGCTGCCCAGTGGTATTCGCGCGGGCTGGGCGCTGCCCTTGGGCTGCTGATCGGCGCCCTGGTCATCGGCTCGGCCAGCGCGCATGCGTTGCGAGCCATTGGCGACCAGTTGCCATGGCCGACACTGATGCTGGGCGTGGCCGCCCTGGCCGCTGCCGGCGGGGTGCTGCTGTATGCCACAGTGGGTGACGCCCCCGGCGCGGTGGCGCGTGTCACCACCCTGCAATGGCGGGCACTGGCCTCGGTCTGGACCGACCGCAAGGTCCGCAGCTCGGTACTCGGCTACTTCGGTCACATGTGGGAGCTTTACACCATGTGGGTGCTGGTGCCCCTGATCCTGGCGACCCGGCTGGAGGGTCCGGCCCTGTCCTGGGCTGCCTTCTGGGTGCTGGGGGCCGGTGCCATCGGGTGCGCGGCCGGTGGCTGGATCGCCCTGCGACGCGGCAGTGCCCGCGTGGCAGGCACCCAGCTGGGCATCAGCGGCCTGTGCTGCCTGGCAGCGCCGTGGCTGATGCACGCCCCCGACGCGGCCTTCTACGCCTGGCTGGTGGTCTGGGGCATCACCGTGGCGGGCGATTCGCCCCAGTTCTCCACCCTGACGGCCCGCAATGCCCCACCGCAGGCCGTCGGCAGCGTGCTCACCCTGACCAACAGCATTGGTTTCGGCATCTCCATCGTCAGCATCCTGCTGTTTGTCTCGCTGGTCGACCGGGTGGCCCTGGCTGCCCTGATTCCCTGGCTGGCGATCGGGCCTGCGCTCGGCCTGTGGGCCTTGCGACCGCTGGTCAAGGCCGAACGCCAGACGGCTTGACCGGTCAGGCGGCGCTGGACGGCACGGCGTCGACCCCATTGTCCTGCTCCGGCTTGGACGCCGCCCCGCAAGAAAAGCAGTAGCGCGCAAACGCGCTCTTGCGGGAGCTGCAATGTCCGCAGTGGTCGAACAGGCACAGGCCGCAATGGGGGCAGAAATCTGTCTTGCCGTCTTTCAGGTCCACCGGTCGCTCGCAGCCCGGGCAGACGTTCTTGGTCAACCTCGCCTGCGCCAGGTCGTAGTCCAGCCCCTGACGGCGCTGGTTGTCGGGCAAGGCTTCCACCTGCTTCTGGCGTTCGAGGTAGCGCTGCAAGGCTGAAATCGCATAGCGACCGCCCACGACCGTCAGCACGATGCCCACGATGTAGCGCACGTACCCGCCGTAGCTGGGCAGGTAGGGCACCAGTTCGACAAAGAACGCAAACAGCGCGAAGAAGATGAAACCCCACACAAAAGGCCAGGAAGGTCCTTTGCGGTGTTTCTTGAACAGCCATCCCGCCACCGCCAGCAAGGGCAGGGTCAGTGCCAAACGGTAGCCGAAAACCCGCAGCTCCTGGGCACGCATCGCATCCTCGTATGCATCCCGGGCGGCTTCTTCCAGTTCGTGCAAGGCGGCCTGCGCCCGGTTCTGCGACTGGCGCGCATCCAGCGCGGCCTGCTGCTGGCGTTCCACCTCGGTCAACGCATTGCGCTCGGCCAGCCGCAACTGGTCCAGCTCCTGCGTCCGGGCAATCAGCTCACTGTCCTGATCGGGTCTCTGGGTGGCCTGGCGTGTGGCCAGCCAGTTGCTGAAGGTCTCGCGCGCAGCCCGGTTGCTGGCTTGCGCGGTCTGGTGGCGCAGGCGCGCCTGCTCAAGGGCTTCCTGAGCGTCCTCGGCATCGCGACGTGCGGTTTCAATGGATTGGCGCAGCTCGGGTGTGCGCCGCGGGTCCATGAAGTCGTCCAGCGTTCGCACCTGCTCCACCTGGGGCAGGTCGCCCACGATCGTGCTTCCCAGACCGGTGAGAAACCAGGCAAACAGAAAAGCCACGAGCCACAGGCCGCGGCGAAACCACTTTTCAGACAGTCGCAAAGACTTGCTCATGAGAATGCTCCCTCCATGGATGCGTTGGTGGCCATTGTGAACGCACTCAGCGCGCCAGCGTGGCGGGCTCTGAAGCCAGGCCGGTACGCGACAGCCATTCGATCACCGAGTCAACTGTCACCGTCTCGATGCGGTCGGCAAACCGCTTGGCGTTCGGGTGGTCATCGAAACGGATGTGGGCGGTGGTGCTCCCGGCACCCAGGCGTTTCATGGGCCCGATCCGCAGGGTGCTGGGCTGGTAGCCCTTGAAGCCCAGCCAGGCCTGCGCCTGTGCCCGGGTCGTGACGCCCGGCTCTGCGGCCATCGCCAGGGTCTCGATACCCCACTGGTTGGACTGCTGGTAGGCGGTGGACCAGGGATAAGCCACAATGTTGTAGCGGCGCTCGTGCAGGCGCAGGCTGCGCTGCGGGTCGGTCAGCAGGGTGTACAGCGGTTGCTGAAGCGTCTGCGTCGGCACCAGCCACACGGCCTCGTGGCGCCACAGGTCATCCAGAAAGAATTCGCCCAGGCCCTGACGGTAGATAGAACCCACGGCGGTGCCGCAGGTGTTGAGTTTGTGCAGCACCCGCCAGGGGCCCTCGGGCGACTTGTAAGCCCAGCCCAGGTGGGACCAGCGCAGCCCCCATTCGCCCAGGTCCTGGCCGGCCCGGGCCAGCAGCACCACCCGGGTGCCGCTGCGCGCATGCTCTGCGTCCAGTGCTTCGGCTGTGTGTTGTGCCAGGTCAAGCCCCTTCATCAAGGCCCCAGGTGTGAGCGGCCGGGTCTCGCAGGACCGTCCCGCCTGGGCCGCACTGCCAAGCGCCAGCCCAGCCAGCAGCACCAGAACACCCAGCGACGGTCGAATCTTCATATCCATCTCCTCAGTTCGTCAGGCGTTCGTTGTGCAGCAAGGCGCGACCCAGCTCGTTGGGGATGAAGCAAAGCACCTCACCAGCGGCCGACAGCACCACGCCTGCGCCGATCACACTGACCGCAACCGAGGTGCCCACGGCCAGCGAGGCACCGCCGGCCGCACGCGCGCCGAGCTCGATACTGGCGCGTGCGCCGTCGGACAGGCGCTCCAGCACGATCACCGTCCCCCGGGCGGAGACCTCCACGGTCCTGACCACCAGCACCGCACCACTGGCAGTCAGCGCCACGGGCACCGCACTCAAGGCGGCCGCACCTCCCACCACCGAGGCCACGGGCAGGGCCGAAAGCATCAGTGAAGCCTCGCTCTGGGCGCGAGCCGGGGCAACGGCCAGCGCCAGGGCGATTCCAGCCGCGACCAGGGGGCTTCGAACACCGTAAAACCATCGTGTCATCTCAGTTCTCCTCGGCAACAGGGATGGGGGATTTCTCGATCAGGTCGGCCTCATGGCGGTCCCGCAGCGTCTTGGCCAGGGTGAAGGCCGAGGTCACCAGGTAGAGCCAGCTCACGCCCAGGTAGGCCTTGTAGGTTTCGTTGATGTCCATGCGCAGCAGACCCCAGCCGGTCAGCCCCATGGCCACCGCAAGCCCGCCCCAGACCACCAGGCGCCACATCGGCGCCTCGGGTTCACCACCCTGCCGGGCCTTCTGCTGGTCGCGCACCGCCTTGGACAGGACAAATACCGTGGACAGGCAGAACACATAGCCCATGACCATGAAAGCCCGGTCCAGGTCTTGCCCGGGCAACCAGGCCAAGCCAACGGAACAGAGAAAGACAGCGATGCCGAATGAAGCCCAGACCTGGAATTGCCAGGCGCGGGTGTCGCGCATCACCAGAGGGCGGGAGGGGCGGGGGCCGATGGCCATGTGAAACCTCAAGGGGTTGTTGAACACGGAGCCGATGGTGCGCGGCCGCAGCCAATCCAGGCTCAAAAAAACCGACTGGCATCTGGTGGCTGGACGCCAGGTATCGAAATGAGATACTTATTGGTCCATTCGATTTGTCCGTGTTCGACAGCCCCGGGAAACTGCCGAGGCGCGGCAGGGCATGGACCGGCACACTGCGCGGCATGAGTGCCAGCCCCGTTCCACGACGCTGGAGCACCGATGAGGTGCCGGCCGCGCAGCGCCTGGATTACTGGGTCGGCGCCATCAGCGAGGGCTTCCTGTCGATGGACGCCAGTGGACGCCAGGATGACTTCCACAGCGAGCTGCACTCGGCCCCGCTCGGCTGCCTCGGGGTGAACTGGGTACAAGGCGCTGCGCAGCAGGTCTGGCGCACGTCACGGGGCATTGCACGCAGCCGCGGTCAGCAGTATTTCTATTTGCTGGGCAACACCGCCTCGCCCTGGACGGTGGCCCAGGACGGCCGGGAAGCCCTGATGCGCCCCGGAGACTTTGTGCTGGTGGATTCGCGCAGACCCTACCGTTTCGGCTTCGAGCAGGGTCCATCGACGGTTTCGCTGGAGCTGCCGGTGGACTGGGTGGCGCGCTGGCTGGCGGTACCCGAAGCCCACACCGCCCGGCCGTTCCGGCACGACGCCCCGGACTGGTCGGCCGCCCTGTCCAGCCTGGCCCGGATGTGGCGTCCCGAAATGGCTCTGGCCCCACCCCTGCCTGCCCGCCTGCTTGAAGACCAGCTGGGCGCCCTGCTGGCATTGGCCTGCGCTCCCCTGCCGGACCCGCCCGCCAGCGGGTTGGCAGACCTGGCCGAGCGGGCACGCACGCTGATGAGGCAAAGGCTGGCGGAGCCCGGACTGACCGCCATGGATGTGGCGCAAGCCCTCGGTTGTTCGGTGCGCAGCCTGCACCGTGCCATGGCCAGCCACCAGACCACCTTCGCCCAGCTCCTGATGGGCGAGCGCATGGCCATCGCCCGCCAGATGCTGGCCAACCCGACCCTGCGCCAGATCAGCGCTGCCGAGATCGGTCGGCGGGTCGGCCTGATCGACCCATCGCATTTCGGTCGCCTGTGCCGGCGCTGGCTGGGCGCCACACCGTCTGCACTGCGCAGGTTTTGAAGTCCGGTGAGGTAGGCGGTCTGGCACACCCGGACCAGCGGTCTGGCACGCAGCGGCCAGTACGGGCACCGGCGCGTCCCCAGAATGGGGAGTCCGGAGGATCGACCTCCGATCGTTGAACCCCAAGGAGACACGCATGACCCAAGACACCTATGTGCTGGTCCATGGCGCCTGGCACACCGGCGCCGAATTGGAGGCGACGGCCGAAAAGCTGCGCCAGCGGGGCCACTCCGTGCACTGCCCCACCCTGGCGGGCAACCGCCCAGGCGATGACCGCTCGACCACCGGACTGGAAGCCGCAGCGCAGTCGCTGGCGGACTTTCTCGATCAGCAATCGTTCGACCGGGTTCGTCTGGTCGGGCACAGCTACGGCGGCATGGTGATTTCGCGCGTGGCCGATCTGCGGCCCGATCGGCTGGCGCGCCTGGTTTACGTCAATGCCTTTGTGCCGCAGCCTGGCGAGTGCCTGAACGACCTGGTGCCTGCCCACTACACCGCGCTGTTCGACAGCATCGCTGCCGAAACCGGTGGTGCGGTGATGCTGCCCTTCCCGATCTGGCGCGAGGCCTTCATCAACGACGCCGATCTGGCCCTGGCCACCAGCGCCTACGAGCGTCTCAACCCCCACCCCTACAAGACCTTTCAGGACCCGATCACGCTCAGTCAGCCCATGGCCGCCTGCCCGGTTCCCAAGAGCTATGTGAACTGCCGCATGGACGCCGCCCTGCCCCAGAGCCTGGGTTGGCACCCTCGCCTTTCGGAGCGTCTGGGCCTGTTCCGCTATGTGGAGTGCAGCGGCAGCCACGAGGTCTGGTTCACCGACCCGGCCGCGCTGGCGGCAGCCATTGAACAGGCCGGGCGGGACTGAGTTCAGCGCATCAGCGCCGCCACCCGCCCCTGCAGCACCTGGGGTGACACCTCGTCGCCCCGCAAAGGTGCGCCGGCATGCAGGCCCACCCGGTTGAACAGGCCACGGCGGAACGGCCGCACCATGGCGGTCTGCTGGCCATCGACCACCTCGACCCGGCTGAAGAAGGAGCCCCAGAGGTTGGTCAGGGCCACCGGCACCACGGGCACCTGCAGGCCGTCGGCACGCGCCTGTTCGAGCATCTTCATGATGCCGCCCTTGAAGGGCTGCAGGGTGCCATCGCGCGTGATGCCACCTTCCGGAAAGATCGCCAGCAGGTCGCCTTCACGCAGGGTTTGGGCGGCTTCGGCAAAGGCGGCCTCGTAGGTGGCGGGGTCGTCTTTCTGGGAGGCGACAGGAATGGCCTTCGCCAGACGAAACAGCCAGCCCAGCACCGGCACACGAAAAATCCGGTGGTCCATGATGAAGCGGATCGGGCGCGGGCTCGCCGCCATCAGCAGCACGGCATCGACAAAGCTGACGTGGTTGCAGACGATGATGGCCGGCCCGTGGCCGGGGATGTGTTCGTCACCACTGACCTTGAAGCGGTAGATCAGTCGCGACGCCACCCAGGCCACAAAGCGCAGCAGGTACTCGGGCACCAGCATGAAGATGTAGAAGGCCACCACCGCATTGGCCAGCCCGACGAACAGGAACATCTCGGGCAGGGTCAGGCCCAGCTTCAGCAGCAGACCGACCAAAACCGCGCTGACCACCATGAACAGCGCGTTCAGGATGTTGTTGGCCGCGATGATGCGGGCCCGGTGCGTGGGCTGGCTGCGCATCTGGATCAGGGCGTACATCGGCACGCTGTACAGACCGGCGAACAGACTCAGGCCCGTGAGGTCGGCCAGCACGCGCCAGTGGGCCGGCTCGGCCAGGAAGCTGGCTGCACTGTGGGTCGTGGAGGGCGCCAGGCCACGGGTGGCGAAGTACAGGTCGATGGCGAACATGCTCATGCCGATGGCGCCCAGCGGCACCAGCCCGATCTCCACATGACGTCGGGACAGCACCTCGCACAGCAGGGAGCCGATGCCGATGCCGACCGAGAACACCACCAGCAGCAGGGAAGCCACCTGCTCGTCACCACGCAGCACGTCCTTGGCGAAGGCCGGGAACAGGCTCAGGAAGACGGCGCCGAAAAACCACATCCAGCTGATGCCGAGGATGGAGCGGAACACCACCGGCGTCTGGCGGGCCAGTTGGAGATTGCGCCAGGTCTCGGTGACCGGGTTCCAGTTGATGCGCAGACCCGGGTCCATGGCAGGCGAGGCCGGGATGTAGTGCGCCGTGACACGGCCCAGGATGGCCAGGCCGATACAGGTGAAGCCAACGTGGTGGGCGCCGATTTCGGGCACGGCGATGATCAGGCCGCCGGCCACGTTGCCCAGCAAAATGGCCACGAAGGTGCCCATTTCGACCACGCCGTTGCCGCCGGTGAGCTCGCGCTCGCTCAGGTGTTGGGGCAGGTAGGCAAACTTGACCGGCCCGAACACGGTGGATTGCAGGCCCATGAGGAAGATGCAGGCCAGCAGCCAGCCGACCTGGTGGGAAAAGAAAGCCCAGGCGGCCAGCGCCATGATGCCCATCTCGGCCCGCTTGAGCCAGATCATCATCAGACGCCGGTCGAGTTTGTCGGCCAGTTGTCCGCTGGTGGCCGAGAACAGCAGGAAAGGCAGGATGAAGAGGGCGCCGATGACGAGGCCGGCCAGCTCGGCCGGCAGCCACTGCACCTGCAACTGATAGGTCACCAGCACGGTGAACGCAAACTTGAACAGGTTGTCGTTGGCGGCGCCCAGAAACTGCGTCCAGAAGAAGGGGGCAAACCGGCGCTGGCGCAGCAGCGCAAACTGACCACCCGACGGCCCCGTGGCGTCACCGGCCGGAAGGTCTGAGGCAGATCCGGACGGGTACCGGGCTGGCGCTTCAGCGGACATGGAGTGGCTCCTCACTGTGTTGTACTTGTTCTGCAACGACGCGGTCGATGCGGCCGGCGATGCGCGCATTCTGCCGCAGGGCTGTGATCACCGGCCAGGCTGCCAGCGCAGCCACCAGGTGCTTGAGCGTATGACCCGAGACCCAGCCGCCAGTGACCTGGAAGATGGCCTCGTCGCTCACCTCGGCCCACTTGGCCAGGGCATAGATGGCGATCAGACCAACCCAGCAAACGCCCAGGCCCCCTCCCACGCGGCTTCGCCTTGCCACCGACAACACGAGCGCGATGCCACCAAACTGCACCACCGCCCAGGGCAGCACATTGTCATGGGTCAGAGGCAACCAGGCCGAGACAATAGCCAGGGGCAGCACCACCCAGAGGGTCAGGCGCGCCTCACGCTGACCGACCCGGTCGGCAGCCGCCAGGGCCAGTACGCCCGCAAAACCGACCGCCATGCCCGTGCGGTCCATTGCCAGCCCCCAGGCATCGGGTTGCCAGTGGTAGACCGCCGACAGCAGGCCGGTCAGCACCAGGCCGCAGAAAAACACCTTCAGCGCGCGTTGCGTGTCGCCGACCAGGGTGTCCATTGGCAGCCGACGAAGCTGCCACAGACCGATGACGCCGACCGCCACGAACGGCAGGTTGCTCAGCACATCGGCGGCATTGGGCACTCCCCAGAGCTCGCGCGTGTCCACGAAAGGGTGACCATGTGCCTGCAGCTGGGCCTGACCGCCCCCATTGAGCATCACACCCGCCAGATTGAGCAGTGCAGATGCCAGAGTCAGGGTCAGCAACCAGACGGACAACAACAGCAGGCCGGAGACGACCCAGCGGCGGTCGAGTGGCGCAAGCAGCGGCCGGGGGGTCAACGGGCGGATGATCAAGGGTCGGGACATGGTGCACTCCGATGGACAGGAACAGACGGCCCAAGTCTGTGGTCCTGCCGGTTTGAAGCAGGCCAGAATCCGATACAGTTGACGCCAAAGACAATCAAAGTACCATCAGAAGATACTTTTTCGGCAGACACTACATGAGCAGCACCCACGACCTGGTCACGGCCATCAAGCGCGAACTCAAGGCGGCGCGCCTCACCTATGCCGACCTGGCCCCCATGCTGGGCATGGCCGAATCGAGTGTCAAGCGCATGCTGGCCAAGGGTGACATGCCGCTGTCCCGGGTCGACGCCATCTGCCGCGCCCTCAAGCTGGACTTCGCCGAGCTGGCCCGCCGGGTGGCCGACGCCCAGCCCCTGCTGCAGCAGATGACGCTGGAACAGGAGCGGGCCGTGGTGGCCGACCGCAAGCTGCTGGTGGTGGCCATCTGCGTGCTCAGCCAATGGACGCTCGAGCAGATCACATCGCACTACCGCCTGAGCGAAGCCGAGTGCGTCAGACACCTGGCCCAGCTGGACCGCATCGGCATCATCGAGCTGCGGCCGCTGAACCGGTACCGCCTCAAGCTGGCCAAAACCTTCCGTTGGCGACCGCATGGCCCGGTGATGGATTTCTTCCGGGAGAACGCCCTGCTCGACTACTTCGCGGGCGGCTTCGACGGCGAGGGCGAGGGCATACAGCTGGTGCACGGCTCCATCAGCCGCGCCCTGGCGCCGGCCTTCCTGGAACGCCTGCAGCGCGTGGCCCAGGACTTTGCCCAGCAGCACCAGACCGACCAGAAACTGGCCGCAAAGGACCGCGAGGGCTACACCTTGCTGCTGGCCATGCGCAGCTGGGAGTTCGAGGCCTTTGCGCAGCTGCGCCGCTGACAACCGAAGGGGCTTCAGACTGGTGGATCTCCAAGAGGCTGGCATGATGCGGTTCCTGAGCTTCTGCTCGGCCAACCACTTTTTTCCCCCGATGAACGCGCCCGAACCGACACCCTCCTCCACCCCCCGCCGCAAGCCGCGTCCGTCCGCGGGCCAGCGCGGCCCACGCCAAGAGACCCAGGCACCCAAGGCCCCACAGCAGCGCCACCCGATGCTGGACCTGCTGGCCCAGCGCCACCCGATGCTGTTTGGTGACATCCCCAGGCCCCTGAAGCGGGGCATCTTTGAAGACCTGCTGGCAGCGCACCCCGGCGAACTCGAGCCAGAGGCGTTGAAGGAGGCACTGGCGCGCCACACCCGTTCGACGCGCTACCTGGCTGCCGTGGGCGAAGGACAGAAGCGACGCAACCTCGCGGGTGAGGCGGTGGAGTCTCCGACCCCCGAACAGGTGCACCACGCCCTTGTGGAAGTGTTTCGCCGTCGCGCGGCGCGCAGTGCCGAAGATCTGCGACCCAGGCTGCGCGAACGCATCGCCCGCGCTTTCGAGGCATCGGGACTGGATGCCATGGACTACGCGGCACGGGTGAGCGGCCGCGACGAATCCATCAATGCCTTGACACAGGAGGCGCTGGCCGAAGCCGCTGCACGTTCAGCGCGGCACCAGGCCCTGCGACGCGCCTTTGCCACCAGCGGGCAGACGGTGGAAGGGTTTGCCGCCATGTACGGCCTGTCGGTCGGCGAAGCCCGTCGGGCGCTCGGTCAAACGGGAAAGGACCAGCCCGCCCAGCCGGGCAACTGAACCAGGCATCAGCCCGGCGACGGCCGGGTGAAGACGGTCAGGACGCCGGTGTAGCCGTAGAGGTGGTGGTGGGCGATCTCGCCGCCGGCAAAGAAGCCGACCAGAGGCACGTCACCCAGGGCACGGCGGATGATCTGCAGCTCGGCGCTGGGTGACCCGAAGTGCGGGCCACCCCGACCGGAGCAACTGACATAGACCGCGCCGGCAATGCGCCCGGTCGCATCGAGCGGAGATTCAGGTGCGTTGACGACCACCGGAGCGTCACCCATGCCAGCGTCGTGCATCTGGGGCTCCAGTTCCTCGCGGATCTCGGCACAGATGCGGACCAGGTCGGCCCGGGCCGCCTGTACATGGCGCTCGCACAGGGCCAAGCGGCTGCCCACCGGGACCTGATCGGCGATGGCCACGCCATGGCGCGCCGGGTCCAGACCGATGATGTGCCGTACCTGGACCTCGGGGCCAAACTGCCCCCGTTGTTCCCGTGCCACGGCGCCCTCTTCGGCGTTGATCTGCTCCGGCAGGGTCAGGCCGACGAGGGTACGGCGCAAACGTTCAATGGCCTCCTGGGGCCGCTCCAGCGAGATGTCCAGCGCGTCCAGCACGCGCTCCAGGGCAGGCTGTTCGTCCACCGCCAGCACCAGGTTGCCATCCGCAGCGGTGACGATGAAGGCTGGCGCCAAGGGCTGCGCACCCTGGGTGACACGCGAGACGATGCCGACGTCGGACCCGAACGCCACCCCACTGAGACCTCCGTGAAAGACCCCGCCGGCAGCCCCCTGGCCGCGCAGGTTGCCACCGCTGCCGAGGGCGAACTGCACGCTGGGTCCACGGCTGGCGCTCAGCCCCCCGAACAGGTAACCGCTGGCGGTGCGGTCGGCCACCTCGGCGACGAGTTCGGCCAGGTCGGGCGTGCGGCCATCGGCGTGGACCAGGGCGGTATGGGCCACAAATCCGTCGTTGCGGCCCGCAGCCGACAGGGGCGCCACACCGCTGAAGACGCGGTAGCTGTGCGGCCCGAGGTCACACAACATGACGCACAACGCAGGCTCGTCGAAATACTCGACGCCGCTGGCCGCCACGCCGATGCCCACCGTCCCCACCCAGTCGGTCACCTCGCGCAGCTCGTCTGCGACGAAGGTCAGGATGTCCTGCGCATCAGCGGCATAGTGGTCGGTGATGTAGAGCAGCCCCAGCGAGGGTGAGCGGGCGTGGTCGGGCAGCGCCATCTGGGCCCGCAACTGGGCCAGCACCAGCGCCGCGGCCATGCGCCATTGCGGGTGGGTGGCATGGGCACAGGGAAACCGTTGCATGGACTGACCCGTCATCTTCCGGTCATGTTCGACGGCGGGTGGCGGACACCGCCCGACCGGACTTGGATGGCGCAGACCTGGACCGGGCACCCGCCGCCTTCTTGCCTGTCTTGCTGGCAGCGGACCCGGTTTTCGACTGCGTGCCGGTTCGTGCCTTGGCCGGGGCCTTGACCGTGACCGGCGCGGCCACCGGCGCCGCCCCCAGGAAGCCGGGCACCTGGAACAGGCCGCCCGGCAAGGGCCACTCGCCGGCTTTCAGGGCTTGCGTCGCCGCCGCCGGCTTGGCCTGTGCGCGCGCCTTGGGCGCCTTGCGGGCCGACTGGACCTTGCCCGCGCCTCGCGCCACCGCGCGTGCGGCCGCCTGACCCGCGCCGGCCGCATTGCCGACCTGCCGGGCCACGGTGCCGCCGACACTGCGTGTGACCTTGCCGGCGACGCCAGTGGCCGTCTTGACAGCCTGTTCGGTCAATCCGCTGGCCACCTGCCGGGTGGTGTCGAGGGTGGTCTGCCGGGCCACGTCCTTGAGGGCGTTGGCCGCAATGCCCTGGAACTGCTGCGTGAGGGCACCCCACCAGTGCATCGGGTCGACCACCCCGGACGGTGCTGCCGGCTCAGCCACCTTGCGGGCACGCGGCTTGCGCGGCGGGGGCGGCGCCACGGGTGCCACAGCCGCCTCAGGCTGCGGCGGCTGCGCCGCGGCGCCGTAGGTGCGCGGCGGAATCTCCAGCCCCGCAAACCGTGAGCCCTGCGGGGCCGATGTCGCGCCAGGCTCGGCGTCTGTCACGGTCTTGCCGGTGAAACCGGCCACCGTGTCGGCGGCCTTGAGCTTGAGCGCGTTGGCCACATCACCCAGACTGAAGTTCATGGTCTGCAGCGTGGCCAGGGTCATTTTCTGGACCTCCAGCGCCTGAATGGTGGCGCCCAGGGCCTTGGCATTCTGGTCCAGCCAGAAATGCACCGCCTTGAGTTCATCGATCCGCTTTTCGAGGTCTTCGACGTTGAAGGTGGGCGCGACCCAGTTGCCCAGATTGGGCAGTTGGGGAATGCTCTTGCCAAGCCCCTGGGCCACCCCGTCAGCCGCCTGGCCAGCCAGGTTCTGCAGAAACTCGAAGCCTGGCACGAACTTGCCGAAACCGCTGCCCGATGTCTCGCTCATGGGGATCTCCTGGTGACCCTTGCATAGAGTGAAGCCCGGTGGCAAGGTCCACCGCCGGGTTCAGCCGTCAACGCCGTAGCGCGGCGTACGGCGCTCCCGCAAGGATGCCACACCTTCGCGCACATCGGGTCCGGCAAAACCCATGAATTCCAGCGCCAGCGATGTATCGAAGGCCGGACCGGCCTGGCGCAGCCAGTTGTTCAGCGAATACTTGGTCCAGCGGATGGCGGTCTGGCTGCCGGCAGCGAGGCGGTCGGCCACCTCGTAGGCCTTGTCCAGCAAGGCGTCGTCGTCCACCGACAGCGACACCAGTCCGATGCGTTCGGCCTCCTCGCCGCTGATGGGGTCGCAAAGCATCAGGTAGTACTTGGCCTTGGCCAGTCCGCACAGCAAGGGCCAGACAATGGCAGCGTGGTCGCCGGCGGCCACACCCAGACGGGTGTGACCATCGACGATCCTGGCGCTCTTCGCCGCGATCGAGATGTCGGCCAGCAGGCCTGCCACCAGGCCCGCGCCCACTGCGGGACCATGCATCGCGCTGACGATGGGTTTGTCGCAGTTGATCACGTTGTAGACCAGGTCACGCGCCTCTTTCCAGACACGGGTGCGCACCTCGAAGTCGTTGGCCATGTCCTGCACCAGTGCCAGGTCACCGCCGCCGGAAAAGCCCATGCCACTGCCGCGCAGCACGGCCACCCGGACGCTGTCGTCGCGCCCGATGTCGCGCCAGATCTCGGACAGTTCCCAGTGCCCCTCATGACCAGCGGTGGGCAGCTTGCCATTGCCACCCGGTCCGTCCGCCCGCATGCGGATGTCGAGCACGCTGGGCGTGCCATCCACGGTGGGGCCCCTGCGGGTGATGTCCAGGGTCTGGTAGCGGCTGTAATCGGGGCTTGGCATGCGGGTCTCCTTCGAGGATGATCATTTGGTTGTCTGTCCTTCCAATTGTGCTTGACATGCGTCAAGCCAGGCAGGCGGGGAGGGACGCAACATAGCGCCATGGGCAGTTCGAACCCGGATACCCCGACCAACCCAGGAGATGCCAGCATGACCCAGAACATTTCAGACACCTTTGCCGTACAGTTGCAGGCCATGCGCACCGAGGTACTGGCCCAGTTGCGTGCCCAGCGCGGCGGCAAGGTCGGCCGTGCCGAAGCGGCGGCACAGGCGCGCGAGGAAGCCGGCGACGACTGGGCCCAGGCGGACGCGGAACGCGACCTGGCCTTTGCACTGGAGGAGCGCGAGTCGGCCGAACTCGTGGCCATCGACGAGGCCCTCAAACGGGTGGCCGATGGCAGCTTCGGCCTGTGTGTGGACTGTGGTGTGGCGATTGCCACAGCCCGCCTGCACGCCAACCCGACCGCCCTGCGCTGCGTGGACTGCCAGGGCAAGCTGGAGAAGGCCCGCGGCGGCATCAACACACCCAGCCTCTGAAACGGAGGACACGAAACCGGGGCGCGGGCCACAGCGGCCGGCACCCTTGCCGTATGCTTCCGACATGAGCACGAGCAACGACACCGGACTTCGCACACCCAGCCTGTTCCATCTGGCCATCCATGTGACCGATCTCGACGAGGCGCGCCGCTTCTATGGCGGTGTGCTGGGCTGCACCGAAGGTCGCAGCACCAACACCTGGGTCGACTTCGACTTCTTTGGTCACCAGCTGTCGCTGCACCTGGGCGAACCCATCCGGACCACGCGCACCGGCAAGGTCGGCGAGCACTTGGTGCCCATGCCCCACTTCGGGCTGGTGCTGCTGCTGCCGCAATGGCAGGCGCTGGCACAGCGCCTGCAGTCGGCGGACGTCGAGTTTGTGTTGCCGCCCCAGGTGCGCTTCGCCGGGCAGCCCGGCGAACAATGGACCATGTTCTTCTGCGATCCCTCTGGCAACCCGCTGGAGATCAAGGGGTTTACGTCTACCGAAGGCATCTACGCGCACTGAGCGCGTGAGAACCTGCCGTTTCGCACCGCCCAGACGACAGACGGTCGCCTGGGCGGTCCGGATGACCTGTGCCTGCCGGCCTGCGCCGCCTAGCATCTGTACACAGCCGACTGCTGTCATTGGGAGTCTTTCCGGCCCGGCGCACTCCACGCCGGGCCGCTTGTTTTTTCTGACCTCAGCATGACCATTTCCCGTCCCGCTTCGCCTACCCTGTCCCGTCGCCGTTTCACCGGACTGCTGGCCGCCAGTGCACTGGTGGGCACCCCCAGCCTGCGCGCACAGTCCGGCAACCGCCTGGTGCTCGGCCAATCGGCGGCCTTCACTGGTGCTGCCGCCCAGCTGGGCATCCAGTTCCACGCCGGCGCCAAGCTGTACTTCGACCAGCTCAATGCGCAGGGTGGCGTGAACCAGACACGGATCGAGATCCGCCAGCTGGACGACGGCTACGAACCCGACCGCTGCGCCGAGAACACCCGCCGCCTGCTGGCCGACGATGTGTTTGCCCTGTTCGGTTACATCGGCACACCGACCAGTGTGGTGGCCTTGCCCCTGGCCACCCAGGCCCAGGTGCCCTTCTTTGCGCCCTTCACCGGTGCCATGTCCTTGCGCGAACCCTTCAACCGCATGGCCTTTCACCTGCGGGCCTCGTACAACGACGAAACCGAGCTCATCGTGCGGCAGCTGACCAACCTGGGGCTCAAGCGCATCGCCGTGTTCCACCAGAACGACGCCTATGGCCGTGCCGGCCTGGACGGCACCGTGCTGGCGCTGTCCAAGCGCTCACTCACACCGGTGGCTACCGCCACGGTGGAACGCAATTCGGTCGATGTGGACCAGGCGGTGACCACCATCAACGCCGCCCGGCCCGACGCGGTGGTCCAGATCAGCGCCTATGCCTCGTGCGCGGCCTACATCAAGGCCGCCCGGCGTGCCGGCTATGGCGGCACCTTCTACAACGTGTCCTTTGTGGGCACACAGGCCCTGGCCGATGCGCTGGGCAGGGAGGGAGCTGGTGTGGCCATCTCCCAGGTGGTGCCCTCGCCCTACAGTCCGTCCCGGCCCATCACGCGGGAATTCCTCGGCGCGATTGCCCAGGGCGGCAACCAGGTCCAGCCCAACTACTCGAGCCTCGAGGGTTTCATGGCAGCCAAGCTGTTCACTGAAGGGCTGCGCCGTGCCGGCGGCCGACTGAACCGTGACACCTTGATCAGCGGCCTGGAGGGCATCCGGGACTTCTCCATGGGGGGCTTCAACGTGTCCTTCAGCCCGACCAACCACGTGGCCTCCGGCTTCGCAGAACTCTCGATGATCACCTCGGACGGCCGCATCCGAGCCTGAGGAGCCAGCTCCGGCTGACCTCAGGCGGGGTCGGCCGGACAAAGGGGTGCGATCACCTGGTCGATCGCGCCGAACACGCTCTGACCGTCCCTGCCCTTCATCTCGATACGGATCGTGTCACCGAACTTCATGTACGCGGTGGAGGGCTGGCCATCCAGGATGGTCTCGATGGCCCGCTTTTCGGCGATGCACGAATAGCCCTTGGGCCACTGCTTGTGCCCGTCCACCTCGACGGCCTGGTTGCTGACGGTGCCCGAACCCACGATGGAGCCGGCGCGAACGCGGCGGGTCCTGGCCATGTGGGCAACCAGCTGCCCGAAGTGAAAAACCATCTCGGGTCCGGCCTCACACATGCCGACCCTGCGACCGTTCCAGGTGCTCTGCAGGCTCAGGTGCACGCGCCCTCCCTGCCAGGCATCGCCCAGTTCATCGGGCGTCACGGCCACCGGGCTGAAAGCGGTGGCGGGCTTGCTCTGGAAGAAACCGAATCCTTTGGCCAGTTCGGCCGGAATCAGGTTACGCAGCGACACATCGTTGGCCAGCATGAGCAAGCGGATGCCGTCAAGCGCCTGCTCCGGCGTGACCCCCATGGGCACGTCGCCGGTGACAACCGCGATCTCGGCTTCGAAGTCGATACCGAAATCCTCGCTGGGCACCACCACCGGGTCACACGGTCCGAGCAGGTCATCGCTGCCGCCCTGGTACATCAGGGGATCTTCGTAGAAACTGGCCGGCACGTCCGCGTTGCGTGCGGCCCGCACCAGTTCGACATGGTTGAGGTAGGCAGAACCGTCGGCCCACTGGTAGGCGCGTGGCAGCGGCGCCATGCACATGGCCGGTTCAAACGGAAACGCGTGGCGCGCCTTGCCCTGGTTCAGGGTGAGGTATAGGTCCTCCAGCTGCGGCGCCAGGAAGTTCCAGTCGTCCAGCACCTGCTGCAGCCGGTGGGCAATGCCGGTCGCATAATGTGCAGTGGACAGGTCGCGCGAGACAACGACCAGCTGGCCATCGCGCGAGCCGTCCTTGTAGGTGGCGAGTTTCATGTCATCTCCTGCAGGTTCATGCCCTGCGTGCTCGGTGTTCGGGCGTCCATTGATTACGAATGGCGGAATAGATTAACCTATCCGTAAGACCAGACCCAAGGGTTCCCGTGCGCTCCTCGCGCCAGGGCCCGTCGCCCCTATTTCACCATGGCAGACACGACCGAACTCCAGCAACACCCGGCACGACTTGCGAACGACGACGCAACCGAAGAGGACACCCCCTCCCGGGCGGGCATCCAGTCGGTCGAGGTCGGTTTCGAACTGCTCAACGCCATGGCCGAAGCCAGCGGCCCGATGATGCTGCGTGACCTGGCGGCGGCGGCCGGCATGAGCGCCGCCAAGGCGCACCGCTACCTGGTGAGCTTCCAGCGCATGGGACTGGTGGCGCAGGACCCGGTCAGCACCCGATACGACCTCGGACCGGCAGCCCTGCGCCTGGGCCTGGCCAGCCTCAGCCGAATCGATGCGGTCCGGCTGGCACGCGAGCGCATTCCTGGCCTGCTCACGGAAACAGGCCACACCCTGGCCATTGCCGTGTGGGGCAACCACGGACCGACCATGGTGCATTGGGCCGAGGCACCTCAGACTGTGCCAGTGACCCTGCGACTGGGTGACGTCATGCCATTGGTCACCTCGGCCACCGGTCGCTGTTTTGCCGCCTTCATGGGGCAGGACGGTCGCGATGCGCAACGCGTGAGCCCGATGATTCGCGAGGAGCTGGCCCGGCTCAAGCACCTGCCGCGCAATGGCATACCGCTGCAGGACGTGCCGCGCACCCTGGCCGATGTGCAGGCGGTGCTGGACGAGACACGGCAGCGCGGCATGGGACGTGTGGTGCACAGCCTGATTCCCGGCATCGGAGGTTTCTGCGCGCCGGTGTTCGATGTCCAGGGCCGGCTGGTGCTGGGCCTGGTGGTGCTGGGCTCCGTGGCGACGCTGGACACCGACTGGAACGGTGTCCCTGCCACTGCGCTGCTGCGTTGCGCACGCCGACTCAGTACCGATCTGGGCCACCATCCCGCAGGTTGACCCCAGGTGAGCCCCCCCCTCACGCTGCCACCCGACGGCCCGCCACTCGGACGCCTGGCGCTGCTGACGCTGGCGGTGCTGGGTCTGCACCTGGGCCTGCTGACAGGCTTTCCATCCTGGACTGGCGGAAACGATCCGGGCGACTTCACCGTGCTTGGTGAAACGGGCACCGGGCCGTCCGGTGCGGATTCTGCAGCTGCCCAGGCCTCACCAACAGGCACCCCGCGATCCGTCGAGCGCAGCTCGGTGCGGTGGCTGCTGGTGCCTCCGCCACCACCCCCGCCGCCACCGCCGGCTCCCGTCAGGCGAACGCCCCTTGTCCAGCCGTTGAAGGCACAGCCCACGCCCGCGCCGACACCGCCCGCCGAGCCTCCGTCGGCCCCCATGGCGCTGGCCGGCGAGCAGCCCTGGACCCTGGAGCCCGCGCTGGAACCGCCTCCGGAGCGGGTCAGCACACCTGTCGATCCTCCTCCTGCGGCCCAGGCCCGGGAAACCCCTGTGATCGAGCCACCGGTCGCAACACCGGCCCCGCCGGCCGCTTCGCCCCTGGCATCGGCGACGGACAGCCCGGGCACCTCGCCACTGCCCACCCAGCGCAGCGGCTCGCTGCCCGCCTTCCGCACCCAGGGACTGCCGCCGGCCAGGCCACCGGCCAGCACGCGCCTTGTGTATGACGTCAGCGGTCAGTCCAAGGGCCTGAACTACCAGGCCAGTGGAACCCTCGACTGGCAGCACGACGGACAGGCCTATCAGGCCCAGATGCGCGTGAGCGCGTTCATGGTCGGCAGCCGGACCCAGCGCAGCGCCGGACAGCTGCACGCCACCGGCCTGCACCCGGACCGCTTCACCGACATCAGTCGTCGGGAGCGGGAAACCCGATTCGATGGCGACCAGGCCCGGATCGGCTACACCGGACTTGTGCAGCAGGATCCGCTCCAGACTGGCGCGCAGGACCGTCTGAGCATCATCCTGCAGCTGGCGTCCCGATTCAATGCCAAGGCTCCGACAGCAGGTGAACGCATGAGCTTTCAGGTGGCTGGCGTTGCCAGTGCCGAGCCCTGGGAGTTCGAGGTGCTGGGTCAGGAAGGGATCAGCGTGCCGGCTGGTGACTTCACCGCCTGGCATGTGCGGCGGGTGGCACGCCAGGAGGGCGACGCCCGGATGTCGGTCTGGATGGCACCCAACCTGGACTTCCTGCCGGTGCGGCTGTTGCTGACCCAGGCCAATGGCGACCAGCTGGAGCAGACGCTGCGGCGCATGCCCTGAACACACGGCACCGGCATGGTGCACCGAGGTGTATCAAATTTGGCACGCTTCTTGATATTTCCGGGAACGGACCCAGCTTCCTTGCAGTCAGAACTGCAGAAACCGGCCTGTTTGCCGATATAAGGTCTGACAGCGATCAGGTTTTTCCATTTGAAGGACATTTCAGTCATGCACATGCTCTACGACTCGGATTCCTTTGCGGTGGTCCACATCCTGGCCAATGCCCCGATGGATGGCGAGCCGCCCGAAGCGGCCGGCCCGCAAATCCCAAGGCACGGTTTCGAGATCGTCGACAAGCGCTCGGGCAAAGAGGTCTATCTGGACGGCTCGTGGGCCGAAATGTTCCAGACCCAGATCCAGGCTTGGCAACAGAGCACGCCCTCGCAGGAAGAGGTGGAAGACACCCTGGAAGGTTACGCCTGCCTGGCGCAGATGCCCGTGGTGATGCACTGAGCCGGTCAACCGCGGTTGACGAACGCCGCCCCGGCCCGATACCCACAGGACCCCACAACCGCAGGACTGCAGTCAGCGAGGCGACAGCCCTGCCGGCCAGACTACGCACGGATCAGCCACCACAGGACGGGTGAGCGAGCCGGACGCGGTGTGGCCAAATGCTGCGCCTCACACCCGGCACCGTCCCGTCCACCACCGCCGCCGAGGTTCCGTGCCAGCCCTGCTACGTCGCACCCTGGTTGCCCTTTGGGCAATCCTTCTGACCACCGCCACGACAGCCCAGGTTGGCGTGTCTCCAACCGAGATCGTGATTGGGCAGACCCTCACCCTGCAGGATGGCCGCAACGCCTATGGCGTGGCAGTGACGGAAGGCGTGCAGGCCGCACTCGACCAGATCAACCGCGCCGGAGGTGTTCTGGGACGGCGCGTGGTCGTGAAGGTACTGGATGACAACAACCAGGCAACCCAGGCCGAAGCCAATGCGCGGAAGCTGATCAACGAAGACAAGGTCTTTCTGGTCTTCGGATCGATTGAAGGCGGACCTTCGATGGCAGTCCTCAAAGCCGCCACGGAACTCGGGGTACCTTTTTTCGCCCCCATGGCCGGCTCGCCCGGTCTGCGCACACCCCACCAGCCACTGGTGTTTCCTGTGAGGGCGGACCACAAGGCGGAGTTTGGAGCCCTGATGGCCCACGCCCGGAGCCTGGGCATGACACGGATCGCCTTCTTTCGCTCCGATTCAGAAACCGGGCTGCTCCACCTGGCCAACGTGCAGCGCCTCGCCCAGGAGATGGGCCTGGAACTGGTGGCAGACCTGGCCTTCAAGTCGGACATTGACGTCGCCGGCATTGCGGCCCTGACCTCCCGGCTGATCAGCAGCAAGGCCCAGGTGATTTTCAACCACGGCGGTATCGGGACCTACGAACAGCTGATTCGTAAAAGCCGTGAGCAAGGCAGTCGCGCGCAGTTCTACGCCGTCAACTCCGGCTCCACCCAGCTTGCACAGAAGTTGGGCCCCCTGGCGCACGGAATGATTTTTTCCCAGGTCCTCCCCAGCCCATGGGAGCGAAAGACAGAAGCGTCGCGCGCCTACCAGGAAGCCTTCTCCCGCTTCAGGCCGGGGCAACCGTATTCCTACGGAAGTTTCGAGGGCTACCTGAGTGCAAAGGCTCTGGTTGAGGCCTTGCGCCGTGCTGGACCCCAGCCGACCCGAGCCAGCTTCGAGAGCGGCCTGCGCAACGCCACGCTGGATGTCCACGGGCTGCCCATTGCTTTCCGTGAGGGCGAACACACGGGTCTGACCCTGGTGGACCTGGCACTCTACACGCGGGACGGCAAGTTCATGCACTGACCCCCTGGCACAGGCGGCTCGTCAGGCCGGACCGAAGCGCCCTTGCAGCCACCGGTACACCGGTTCTGCCAGAACCAGCACGGCCACCAGGCGACACACCTGGAAGGCAGTGACCACCGGCACACCCAACTGAAGCACCTTGGCGGTGATGGCCATTTCGGCAATGCCGCCAGGCGAGGTACCCAGCACCAGGGTGGCCCACGGCAGGCCTGTCCATTCGGCCAGACACCAGGCGAAACCGGCACACAACAGCATCATGACCCCGGTGGCGGCCGCCACGCTGGCCAGCCAGCGGGGCGCCGTGTGCAGGAATTCGGGGGTGAACCGCACCCCCAGGCTCACACCGATGACCAGCTGGGCGGCATTGGTCAGCCAGACTGGTATGGCCGACAGCTCGACGCCACCCAAAGTCAGCGCCATGGTGACCACCAGCGCGCCCATGAACCAGGGGTTGGCCCGGCCCAGGCGCCGCATCAGCAAAGCGCCGATCAGGGTCAGCAAGGCCAGCAGGACCAGGCCATCCCAGTGCACCACGCGCACGCCCGGCAGGCTGAAGTCCAGCCCGCGCACGCCCCAGGCCTGCACCGCAAACGGAATCGTGACGGTCACCAACAGGACGCGCAGGCTGTGGGCCGAAGCCACCAGGTCGGTCCGGGCGCCCCGGCGCTCGGCAATCAGCGTCATCTCGGACGCGCCGCCGATGGCGCCCGCGAAATAGGCCGTCGCCCGCCAGTGGTTCGCGCCCGATGCCGATACCGGCCCGGCATGCCACCGGTACAGGCAAAGGGAGAAGCCCAAACCCAGCGCCAGCGCCCAGGCGATACCCAGGCCGATGGCCCACCACAGACTGGCCACCAGCACACCGACGGCAGGGGTGAAATACAGGCCCAACGCGGTGCCGATGACCCACTGGCCGCTGTTTCGCAGGGCGTTGGCACTCACCGTGGGCGCCCCCAGCACCGACACCAGCGAGGTGACCACCAGCGGCCCGATCATCCAGGGGATGGGTGTGTCGAGCCAGACACAGACCAGGGCCGCACACAGGGCCAGACACAAGGTCAGGAGGCAGCGCCAGAGACGGCGCAGGTCATCGGAGGTCAAAGGCATGGAGGGAGGAAGACGAAGCCGGAATCGGGAGACCCGGACACCCGTCGGGCATTCGAAACGCGTAGTATCGCCAGATGACCCGAGGCTTCGCGACACCTGCCCTGCTGCTGACAGCCGCGCTGGCGGTAGGCGGATGTCAGTCCGGTGCCATCGCCCGCAGCACTTCGTTGCTGGACCAAGCCTACCTCACCCCGCCGGTCGATGACCTTCCCCAGCGTCCGCTGTGGCTGCTGGGTGAACAGCATGACGCACCGACCCACCAGGCCATGCAGGGCGAGGTGGTCCGCCAACTCGTCGCACAGGGCCGCCTGGCCGCTGTGGTGGTGGAGATGGCCGAAGCCGGTCGCAGCACGACCGGGCTCGACCCGCACGCCGATGAGTCCCGCGTTCGGGCCTCGCTGGGCTGGAGCGATGAACGCAACGGCGGCGGCTGGCCATGGGCCAGCTACGGACCGATGATCATGGGTGCGGTGCGCGCTGGAGTGCCGGTGCTGGGCGGCAACCTGCCGCGCGCGCGTCAGCGCGAGGCCATGTCCGATGGGGCGCTGGACCGGCTGCTCGATGCCGACAGCCTGGCACGCCAGCAGGCACTGGTGCGCGACGGCCACTGTGGACTGCTGCCAGAGGCGCAGATCGCGCCCATGACCCGCATTCAGCTTGCCCGCGACCGTTCGCTGGCGGATGTGGCGGCGACGGCCCTTCAACCAGGCAAGACAGTTCTGCTGGTGGCCGGCAACGAACACGTGCGCCGCGACCTGGGCGTGCCCCGCCACCTGCCCCCGGATCTGGCGGTGCTGGTGCTGCAGGCCCGCAGCCAACCCGCACAGCCGGCCCAGACCAGCATGGTCGACGCTGCCCCGACACCTCAGTCCGACCACACCTGGCTGACGCCACCGGTACCGGAGCGTGACTATTGCGCCGAGTTGCGCCAGCATTTCCGTCGCTGACCAAGGACCGACAGCAAGCCACCGATCCGGATTCACTCCAGCTGGGCCAGCACGATCAGCACCACCAGAGCCAGCAGCACGGCCAACCCGATCTTCACCCAGCTCTTGGGGTATTCGCCCGCCACCTGACCGGTGTGGCCATTGACCACCCCCTGAAAATCGCGCGATCCGTAGCGGTAACTGACCAGCCAGACCGGCAGCAACACATGCTTGAAGGTCTGGCGGTCAAACCGGGCATCCATGCGCAGGTTGCGGTGGGTATCTGCCCGCATGTCCTGCACGCACAGGCGCTCCAGTGTCTCCATCATGCGCTGACGGCCCTGTTCTGACGCCCCCTTGAGGTCGAGCGCGTAGCGTTCCACGGTCCAGCCGCTGAGGTAACCGGCGTCGTAGGGCACCAGTCCGGTGGTGGTCGGAAAAGGCTCGATGGCGCGAAGCAGCCGCGGGTGCACGCCGCGGGACCCGCAGACCAGCGTGTCGTCGAAATGAAAGGCCACCTGTCCGGCCGCGGGCCTCCAGCGCACCTGCTGGCGTTTGTCCTTGTCGCGGTAGTAGGTGCCGGCCTCGGCGGTGTAGCGCGCCGAGGCCTCGGCGTCGAAGGTCCAGTAGGGCAGGTAGACCCCGTGCAGGGTGTCGGTGAGGACGCGGCGCTTGAACGCGTTCGGCGCCCAGAAACGGCTGCCATACCACTGGCGAAGCCGCCCGCGTGCCTGGGCCTCGCTCTGGCTGAACGGCAGCAGGCTCTGGGGCCGAATGACATCCGTGCCTTCGTCAAAAGGCACCAGGGCCGTCGAACCGCAAAAGTCGCAGGCCCGCCCCTGCTGCTCGGCGCTGAAGAAGCTGATGGCCTGGCAATGCTGGCAACGCACCTGACGGCGCTGGGCCTGCCAGCCCCGTTCCTGCGCCGGAATGGCCCGCAAGGCCTGCACCAGGTCGTGCTCGACGATCTCACCCTCCACCGCGAGCTCATGGGGCGACTCGGTGCCGCAGTAGGCGCACACCAGGGCCTGTTTGCCCGGGTGCCAGCGCGCCTCGCCACCGCAGGCCGGACAGGCAAATTTCTGCTGGGCGCGGTGTTCTTCGACCGCACCTGTCGGCCGCTCTGGTGCGCTCACAAGGCCATCCGCCCGTCGAACCCGACCCGATGCATGGCGCTCAACCTTGCATGAACTCGTCCAGCGCCGCGCGCGAGATGCGCCACTGGCTGCCGATGCGACGGCCTTTGAGATTGCCCGCCTCCAGCTCCTGCAGCACGTCCGCCGGGGTGACCGACAGGACCTGCGCGACCTGATCGGGCGTGAGCAGCTCGGGCATGGCCGACGCACCGGACGCTGGCCCGGCCGTGCCGGGCACAAAACCGGGCTGCGAAGGGGCCGCGGCGGCGCCCATGCCCGCCCCCTGTTGCAACATGGCCTGCCCCATGGCCAGGCCGGCAGCCAGTTCGGCACCGATGCCGGCCGCACCGGCCTTGCCCTCGGCCAGCGCATTGCCCATGTTGTATTTGACATAGTCATTGAGATTGCCGATGGCGGTCATGGCACCACGTTTGTCGATGGCCTGCTCCAGCTCCGGCGGCACCGACACGTTCTCCACCACAAAGGCCGTCAGCTCCAGCCCGTACTTCTCGCGCATGGCCGCGTTCAGCGGCTCCAGCAAAGCCTGCCCGAGTTCGCCGTAGCGCGTGGCCACGTCCAGCGCCGGCACCTTGGCCATGGCCAGGGTCTCGCTGAAGACGCTGACAATGCGCGAGCGCATCACGTCGGTGAACTCGTCCAGCCGGAACTGGTGGTCGGTGCCGGCCACTTCCTTGAGGAACAGCGCCGGATCAATGACCTTGAAGTCGTAAGTGCCGAATGCGCGCATGCGCACCACGCCAAAGTCGGCGTCGCGCATCATGACCGGGTTGGCCGTGCCCCACTTGTTGCCGGGAAAGACGCGCGTGGTGACGTAGTAGACGTCGGCCTTGAAGGGCGTCTGGAACTTGTATTTCCAGCCCAGCAGGTCACTGAGGATGGGAATGTTTTCGGTCGTCAGCGTGTGCCGACCGGGACCCAGCGTGTCGGCGAACTGCCCCACATAGACAAACTGCGCCACCTGGCTCTCGCGCACGATCAGCTGGGCGCCGTTCTTGATCTGTTTGTCGTCGTCGGGGAACCGGTACGACAACGTATCGCGCGAGTCGTCGACCCACTCGATCACGTCGATGAACTGGCGGTTGAGGAAATTCATGATCGCCATGTCGGCCTCCTTGGGTGGCTGGTGGAGTCAGGCGCCCGCTGGCACCCGGCTGCCAAGCATAGCGCCATCCTGCGACAATCGGCCCCCATGCAGCACACCTACGTCCTGACCCTGTCCTGCCCGGACCGACCCGGCATCGTTCATGCCGTATCGGGCTTTCTGCTCGAACATGGTGGCAACATCGAGGAAGCCGCCCAGTACAACGACCACGACACCGGCCTGTTCTTCATGCGCGTGCAGTTCACCTGCAGCCAGCTGACCCAGGATGACCTGCGCACCCGCCTGCGGATGTTTGCCGAACCCTTTGGCATGCAGTGGGGCCTGCACCCGCTGGCCGAGCCAATGAAGACCGTGATCTTCGTCAGCAAGGAGGGCCATTGCCTCAATGACCTGCTGTTTCGCTGGAAAAGTGGCCTGCTGAGGCTCGACATCCGTGCCATTGTCAGCAACCACCGCGACTTCTACCAGCTGGCCGCCAGCTACAACGTGCCCTTCCACCACATCCCGGTCAGCGCCACCACCAAAGCCCAGGTCGAAGAACGCCAGCTGGAGATCATCCGCAGTGAAGGGGCCGAGCTGGTGGTGCTGGCGCGCTATATGCAGATCCTGTCGGACACGCTCTGCCGTGAGCTGTCCGGCAAGGCCATCAACATCCACCACAGCTTCCTGCCCAGCTTCAAGGGAGCCAAGCCCTACTACCAGGCGCACGACCGCGGGGTGAAGCTGATTGGCGCCACCGCCCACTACGTGACGGCCGATCTGGACGAAGGTCCGATCATCGAGCAGGACGTGGCCCGGGTCGACCACACCGACACCGTCGAGGACCTGACCGCGGTGGGCCGCGACACCGAGAGCCAGGTGCTGGCGCGGGCTGTCAAATGGCACAGCGAGCACCGCGTGCTGCTCAACGGCCACAAGACCGTCGTCTTCAAGTGAACAGGACGCCCCCCCGAAGCAGCCTTGCAGGCTGCCTCCCCCCACTGGGGGGCGCACGTCCGCTTCGGGGCGGCCGTGCGCGTCGTGCCTGGACAGCTTCCCTTCTGGCGCTGCGTGTGAGGTGAATTCATGACAATCCGGATTCCGCCCATTCAGTGCCTGCTGACGTTTGAAGCGCTGGCGCGCCTGCGCAGCGTGACACAGACGGCGGAAGAGTTGTGCGTGACCCCCAGTGCGGTCAGCCACCGGATCAAACAACTCGAACAGATCCTGGGCACCAAGCTGTTCGGGCGGGCGGATTTTTCGCTCACCACCGAGGGCAGCGAGTACCTGGCCCAAGTGCGCGAGGGCCTGGCTTCGCTGCAGAAATTCCCCAGCCACAACGCCACGCCTGGGCGGCGCAAGCTGCGGCTGGCCGTCACCCCGACGTTTGCACGCTCGATCCTGCTGCCCCGCCTGCGCCAGTTCAGCGAGGCCTACCCCGAGATCGATCTCACCCTGCAGGTGAGCATCCCGCTGCTGGACGTGGTCGCCGAGGATGCCGATCTGATGATCCGCTTCGGCACCGGGCGCTACGCCGACGTCGAGCACGTCTGCCTGATGAAGGACGACGTCACCCCACTCGCCTCACCGGCCTTCGCGCGGGAACATGGCCCGTTCGACAGCCCTGAGGACCTGGAAGGCCTGGCCCTGCTTCGCAGCCCGCTGGAGCCCTGGCGCACCTGGTTCGCGGCCCACAACCTCGACTGGCCCGAACCCACGGAAGGTTCGCAGTTCAACGACATCGGCCTGATGTGCGATGGCGCCGCCGCCGGCATGGGCGTGGCCCTGGTGCGGCTGAAGCTGGGCGCACCGTGGCTGGAGAGCGGCACCCTCGTCCCGCTGTACGACCGGCGTGTCCCCAGCCCGCACGCCCATTACCTGTGCTGGCGCACTGGCACCATGGACCGCTGGGAATGCGCCGCCTTCGCCGACTGGCTCAGGAAATCCCTGAGCTGAACGCAAAGCACAGGGATCAAGAACCCCCTCCACCTTTCGGCGCGAATCGCAACAGCCAAAGATGCGGTGGAACCGGCTTTGCCGGGCCACTCGCATCGCCCCCTGGGGGGTGACGCCGCAGGCGGCGCGGGGGGTTACTCAATATTCAGGCGCTGGCCGGCCAAGGCCGCCTTCTTCGGCAGAGTCAGGGTCAGCACACCGTTTTCGTACTTCGCCTTCGACTTCTCGTTGTCGATGTCGCTGGCCAGCTGGAAGCTGCGTGCCACCGACCCGTAATAGCGTTCGGTGCGCAACACCTTTTCATCCTGGGTCTGGCTGTCCTGCTGCTTGACCTCGGCGCGCAGAGTGACCACCGGTCCATCGATCACGACGTGGATGTCCTCCTTGGCCACGCCGGGGATTTCTGCCTGGACGGTGTAGGCTTCGGGCGCCTCCTTGACGTCGATCCGGATCTGGGCCGGCGACGGCAGCGGATCCCCGTGCAGTGGCTTGACGAAAAATCCGGGGGCGACATCCTTGAAGAAGTCGTCGAACAGACCGGAACGGGTGATGAGTGTGTTCATGGGCTTGACTCCTGTTTGGCGTGGTGAAAACGGCGGCCCTTCTGGAAAGGCCCCCTTGCGCTGTCAGTTGATGTCGCCAGCGCCATATTCAAGATCCAGGCACGCGAACTTGCCTTGACTCAGGTCAAGAACCGGCGATCCGGGCGCGCACCGGGGGCCTCACAGCGGCTTGCAAGAATCTTCACACCGCCCGACGCCCGGCTGCCCTACACTGCCGCCCATGAACGCCGTCACCACCCCCATCGAGGTTTCCCGCACCGCACGCGCGGCCCGCCAGGCCGAGGTGGTGCGCGCCCTGCAGGCCGTCCTGCCCGCCGAGGCCCTGCTCTGGCAGCCCGAGGACACCACCCCCTACGAATGTGACGGCCTGACGGCCTACCGCGAGCGGCCGCTGGTTGTGGCCCTGCCGGAGAGCGAGGCCCAGGTGGCGGCGGTGCTCAGAACCTGCCACGCCATGGACGTGCCGGTGGTGGCGCGTGGCGCCGGCACCGGCCTGTCCGGTGGCGCGATGCCGCATGCCATGGGGGTCACCCTTTCGCTGGCCCGCTTCAACCGCATCGTGTCGATCGACCCGCGCGCCCGCACGGCCGTGGTCCAGTCCGGTGTGCGCAACCTGGCCATCAGCGAGGCCGCTGCACCGCACGGCCTGTACTACGCACCCGACCCGAGCAGCCAGATCGCCTGCACCATCGGCGGCAACGTGGCCGAAAACTCGGGCGGCGTCCACTGCCTGAAATACGGCCTGACCGTGCACAACGTGCTGCAGGTGCGTGGCTTCACCATGGAAGGCCAGGCGGTCAGCTTCGGCGGCCCGGCGCTGGACACGCCGGGCCTGGACCTGCTGTCGCTGGTGATCGGCAGTGAAGGCATGCTGGCCGTGGCCACCGAGGTGACGGTCCGGCTGGTGCCCAAACCCCAGTTGGCGCGCTGCATCATGGCCAGCTTCGATGACGTGCGCAAGGCGGGCGATGCGGTGGCCGCGGTGATCGCGGCTGGCATCATCCCGGCCGGTCTGGAAATGATGGACAAACCCATGACGGCCGCGGTCGAGGACTTCGTGCATGCCGGCTACGACCTGAGCGCCGAAGCCATCCTGCTGTGCGAGAGCGACGGCACGCCCGAGGAGGTGGAGGAAGAGATCACCCGCATGAGCCAGGTGCTGCGCGGCTGCGGCGCCACCGCCATCGCGGTCAGCCGTGACGAGGCCGAGCGGCTGAGGTTCTGGAGCGGCCGCAAGAATGCCTTTCCGGCCAGCGGCCGGATCAGCCCCGACTACATGTGCATGGACTCGACCATTCCGCGCAAGCGGCTGGCCGACATCCTGCTGGCCATCCAGCAGATGGAACAGAGGTACCAGCTGCGTTGCGCCAACGTGTTCCATGCCGGCGACGGCAACCTGCACCCGCTGATCCTGTTCGATGCCAACGACCCCGACCAGCTGCACCGATGTGAGCTGTTCGGCGCCGACATCCTGGAAACCAGCGTTGCCATGGGTGGCACCGTGACCGGCGAACACGGCGTCGGTGTGGAAAAACTCAACAGCATGTGCGTGCAGTTCTCCCCCGACGAGAACGCCCAGATGTTTGCGGTGAAGCGCGCCTTTGACACCAAAGAACTACTGAATCCAGGCAAGGTGATTCCCACCCTGCAACGATGTGCTGAATACGGCAAGATGCTGGTGCGGAATGGCCGTCTGTCATTCCCGGAACTGCCCCGATTCTGAGGGGCAAATATCACGTTGACCTGGTGCCACGCTGGGGTAAAGTGGTAGCAGATGAATGCCGCCCACCCTCAGCACGAGCTGCCACATCGCGACGACGACGTTGCGCAGGCGGGTGCGCGTGCGCGTGAGCAGGCACTGCAAGGAGAACTGGAAGCGCTGCGTGCTGAGAACCAGCACCTGAGACGGCGGCTTCAGATGCGTCAGGTGGCGGGGGGTCTGTCGGATCCGGAGTGGTCGGGCGACCGGCCACAGGCGATCAACGCTGACATGGCCGAACGGCGGGGAGTCAATGGCAACCGCCTGGAGTTCGAGGCCCTGTTCGAGGCCCTGGCCAGCGTGTTCCCGACCGGCACCTTCCGCGTCGACGACCAGGGTGTGCTCACCCATGTCGATGACCGCCTGTGTCAGATTTTCGGCCTGGCCAGGCACGAGTTCCCGGGTTTCGGCTGGCTGCAGCGGGTGCACCCCGCAGACCAGGAGCGCGTACGCCTGTACTGGGCCGAGGCCGTGACCAAGGACGCAGGCAGCAGCATTGAGTTCCGTCTGGTCTTGCCCGACGGACAGACCACCCACGTTCTGACACGAAGCGCCCCCTATTTCGACCCGACCGGTCGCCTTGCCAGCCATCTGGGCTTCGTGCAGGACATCTCCCATGTGCGATCCCTCGAAGCGGATGCCCGACTGAAGGACGAGCTCAACCGCCAGATCATCGCCAGCAGCCCGGATTGCACCAAGGTGCTGAGCCTGTCCGGAGAGGTGCTGCAGATGACCGCCCAGGGCTGCCATCTTGTCGAGGTGGACGATTTCGAGCAGGTACGTGGCCAGGACTGGACCACATGGTGGCCAGAAAACGGCCGCGAACTGGCTCGTCGGACGATCAAGGAAGCAGTCAGCGGAAAGGCCAGCCGCTTCATCGCGTTCGGTTTCACCTTCAAAGGCACGCCCAAATGGTGGGACACCGTGGTCTCCCCCATCCGGGACGCCGATGGGCGGGTGTCGCTGCTGCTGGCCGTCTCGCGGGACATCACCGAACAGCACCGGCAACAGGAAGAGGTGGCCCGGCTCAACGCCGAACTGGAGCGGCGCGTGGCCGAGCGGACCGCCGAACTCGATCGGGCCAATGGCGAAATCCGGGAGGCCCTCCGCTCATTCCGCTCCCTGTACGACGACGCACCCTGCGGCTACCACTCGCTCGATGCCGATGGAATGATCGTGATGATCAACCAGACCGAGGCGGACTGGCTGGGATATGGGAAGGACGAACTCGTCGGTCACAAGCGCTTCAGGGAGTTCGTACTCCCCGACTACCTGCAGGCAGGCTGGGACCGCCTGCAGGCCATGAAGCAAGGGGAAAAGGTCCCTCCTCTGGAGTTGGGCCTGCGCCGCCGCGATGGCAGCCACCTGCATGTGCTGCTGATCAGCACGCCGGTGCTCGATGCCCGAGGGCAGTTTCTGCGCACCAACTCCACCGTCATCGACATCACCGAACGAAAGCAGGTGGAAGCGGCGCTGGCCGCCCAGAGCAGTTTCGTCCAGAGCACACTGGACAATGTTCCGGTACAGCTGGCGTTCTATGACCTTGACCTGAAGTGCCGGTTCGCCAACACCAGCTATGCCCGCTGGCTGGGCCGCGATGCCAGCGACCTCATCGGACAACACCTGAGTACGCTGGCACGACCACAGGACTACGAAGCGGCCAAACCCCGCCTGCAGCAAGCCCTCCAGGGGGAGTCAGCGCGTTTCGAGGGCGAGCGGGTGTTCGCCGATGGCAGCACCTTTTACGCCAGCATCGAGTACACCCCGTACTGGGAATCTGGCCAGGTGCGCGGCATCTTCATCCAGCTGATCGACATCACCGAGCGCAAGCGCAGTGAACTGGCGGTGCAGGCCACCAACCAGCGGCTGCAGGAAGCGCTGCGTCAGGCCCAGTCGCTCTACAACGAGGCACCTTGCGGCTACCACTCGATCAATGCCGACGGTGTTTACGTGGATGTCAACGACACCGAACTGCGCTGGCTGGGCTACAGCCGGGACGAGGTGGTGGGCAAGCTGCACGCCCGGGACTTTCTGAGCGTGCGGGACAGTGGCCAGGTCTACGAAGACCGCATGCAGCGGCTTCAGCGAGACGGGTTCGTCGAGCCGGTCCAGTATGAGCTGCGCCGGCGCGATGGGTCCACCATCGACGTGCTGCTGTCTTCGACAGCCGTTCGAGACGCCGAGGGACGCTTTCTTCGCAGCAACACCACGGTGGTCGACATCACCCAGCGCAAAGCGGCAGAGCAGGCCTTGCAGGACAACCAGCGCTTCCTGCAGGCCATCACCGATCACGTGCCTGGCCTGATCGCCTATGTTGACCCCATGCTTCGCTTCCGTTTTGCCAACGCGGAACACCAGCGGGTTTACGGCATCGATCCGCAGAAGGCCATCGGACTCCATCTGAGCGAGTGTGTGCCACCTGACGTGTGGGAAGACATTGCGCCGCGAATGCACGGCGCCCTGCGCGGTGAACCGCAGCACTTTGAGGCCTGGCGCCGTCGAATCGACGGTTCCCCGATCTACGTGAGTGCCGCCTACCTGCCGGACGTGGTCGATGGCCGGGTGGTCGGCATCTTCGTGCAGATCATCGACATCACCGAACGCAAGCATGCGGAGGAGCGGGTCAAGGGCCTCAACGAGGAACTGGAACAGCGCATCAGGGAACGCTCTGCCGAATTGCTGGAGAGCGAACAGCGGTTCCGCCTGATGGTGGACAACCTGCGTGACTACAGCATGTTTTTTCTGGACGCGGAGGGCCGTATCACGGACTGGACCGACAGCGCCCAACGCATGGAGGGCTATTCGCCCACCGAGATGCTCGGCCGGCACATGGGCGTCCTGCTGGCACCGGATGACCCGGTGCGCGGCGCAGAGCAGGCCACCCAGATGCTGCGCATGGCCGCCTCAAGAGGCCAGCACGAATTCATGGACTGGCTGCCCCGCAAGGACGGTTCGCTTTACTGGGCTCATTCGGTGATGATTGCCTTGCGCAACGACGACGGTCAGCTGCTGGGCTTTGCCCGCATCAGCCGGGACATGAGCGACGCCAAACGGCTGGACGACCTGCTGCACAACATCAACGAGGAACTGGAAAACCGCGTGGCCGAGCGAACCCAGCAGCTGCTGGCGGCCAACAAGGATCTGGAGTCCTTCTCCTATTCGGTTTCGCACGACCTGCGATCACCGCTGCGCCATATCTCGAGCTTTGTGAGCCTGCTGGAAGAACACCTGGAAGACAGGCTGGACGACACCGGCCAGAAGTACCTGGGTACCATCGCCAATTCGGCTCGTCACATGAGCCAGCTGATAGATGGCCTGCTGGCGTTCTCGCGGCTTGGCCGCGCGGCCGTGACCGTGGCGCCGATTGATTTTTCGCAGCTCGTCGGCGCGGTGGTCAATCAGCTCGACCACGACACCGAGGGACGCGTCATCGATTGGGTGGTACCGCAGGACTTGCCCGTGGTGCAGGGCGATGCCCTGCTGCTGCGCGAAGTCTGGGCCAACCTGCTGGGCAACGCCTACAAGTACACACGCCCGCGAGAACGCACCCGTATCGAGGTGGGCTGGAGTGTCGACCCGGCCGTGGGCTACACCTTCTTCGTCCGTGACAATGGCGTCGGTTTTGATACAAAATACGCAGGAAAGCTGTTCGGGGTCTTCCAGCGGTTGCACCGGGCCTCGGAGTTCGAAGGAACAGGCATTGGCCTGGCGCTGACACGACGGATCCTGGAGCGGCATGGCGGCAGCATCTGGGCAGAAAGCAGCCCCGGGGAGGGCAGCGTTTTTTACTTCTCGCTACCATTTGAAGGGATGGAGAGCACCGATCTGGAACACGATTCGGTACCCTCGGTGCTTGAGCCATGAACAAGAACGCAGAAACCATTCTTCTGGTCGAGGACAACCCCGACGACGCGGAACTGACCCGACTGGCGCTGGCACGTCACGGCCTTGACAGCCGCGTCACCCATGTCTCCGATGGCATGCAGGCCCTGGATTACCTGTACCGGCGCGACGGTTACGCAGACCGGCCGGGTGGCAACCCGGTGCTGGTGCTGCTGGACCTGAAAATGCCCCTGCTCGATGGCATTGGCGTGCTCAAGGAAATCAAGGGTTCAGACCAGTTGCACAACATTCCTGTGGTGGTGCTGACCTCGTCCACCGAACCGAGCGACCTGCAACGCGCCTACGATGCCGGCACCAACGCCTACATTGCCAAGCCAACCGAGTTTTCGCAGTTCCTCAATGCGATGAAGCACGTCTGCGAGTTCTGGATCAACATCAACCAGACCGCTCCGCAATCGCCTGGCGCGGGCGTGCGCACCACGCAGTTCGGCGAACTGATCTGACATCTGTTGGCGCCGGCCGGCGGGCCGTCAAGGCCTCACCACGGGTCGATGAAGCGGCGCGAGGCCATGGCTGCTGACTCAGGGCAGCCCTGCAAACCCCTGAGCAGCCAGTCTCGCGTCTGTGCCGGGTCAATCACCGCGTCAATTTCCAGGCAGGCGGCCATGCGCTCGGCCGAGCCCTTTTCAATCTGCTCCCTGAGCAGCTCGGCGAAGCGGGCCTCACGCTCAGGTCCTTCCGGCAGGGCTTGCAGTTCCTTGCGGTAGCCCAGCCGCACTGCGCCCTCCAGCCCCATCGCTCCGAACTCGGCCGATGGCCACGCAACGGTGAACGAGGTGGCGTGAAACCCACCGGCACTCATGCCCATGGCCCCGAGTCCGTAGCCCTTGCGCAGCACCACCGTGAACACCGGGACTCTCAGGGCGGCCGCCACCACGAACAGCCGACTGGCGTGCCGCACATGGGCCTGAGCCTCTGAATCGGGTCCGACCATGAACCCGGGTGTATCGACCAGGCTGATCACGGGCAGGCCATGCGCATCACACAGCTGGAGAAACCGTGCCGCCTTGTCGGCGGCGGCGGCGTCGATGGCGCCGCCCAGGTGCTCGGGATTGTTGGCCAGCAGCCCCACCGGCCGACCGTCCAGACGGGCCAGCGCCGTGTGAATGCCGACCCCGAACCCACTGCGCAGCACCAGCAGACTGCCGACATCGGCCAGGCCTTCCATGACCCTGCGGCTGTCGTAGCTGCGCACCCGGTTTTCGGGCACCACCTCGCGCAGCCGCATGCCATCGGGCGCCTCACCGCCAGGCAAATGTCCGCGAAAGTAGCCCAGGTACTGCCGCGCCACCGTCACAGCCGCACCTTCGTCCGGCACGAGGACATCAATCACCCCGTTGCCAGACTGCACGGTGCTGGGCCCGATGTCCTCAGGGCGGAACACGCCCAGACCACCACCCTCGACCATGGCAGGCCCACCCAGGCCGATGTTGCTGCCCACCGTGGCGATGATGACATCACAGCAGCCCAGCAGTGCGGCGTTGCCGGCGAAGCAGCGGCCGGCCGCGATGCCCACCAGCGGCACCTGACCGGACAGGCGCGCCATGGCGGCAAAGGTCGGCACATGAAGCCCGGCAACGATGGGCACGTCGGTGTCTCCGGGGCGTCCACCGCCCCCTTCGGCAAACAGCACCACCGGCAGCCGCTGGGCCAATGCGATGCCCAGCAGACGGTCTGTCTTCTGGTGGTTGCGCGCGCCCTGGGTACCTGCCAGCACGGTCGCGTCGTAGGCCATCACCACTGTCCGGCTGGCCTGCTCGCCCCACTTTGCTGCGTCCACGGAACCAATACCGGTGACCATGCCATCGGCCGGTGTGTTGGCGATCAGGTCTTCTTCGCTGCGTCGCCGGCTCTGGGCGGCCACCGCGAGTGCCCCGTATTCGATGAAACTGCCCTCGTCGCACAGGTCAGCGATGTTCTCGCGTGCGCTGCGCATCCCCGCGGCGTGCCGGCGCGCCAGGATATCGGGCCGGGCGGCGTCCTGGGTCATCGCCCATCGGGCCTGCAGGCGCCTGAGATCACCACGCGGGGTGGCGACAGCTGGTGCGCCAGGCCCACTTGACTCCTGCAATCCGACCCCGTGAGCCGCCGATGTGTCCAGTCGCAGCAAAGCCTGACCGGAAGCCACAAGGTCACCTTCTGCAGCCAGACAGGCCACCACGAGGGCATCCGCGTCCGCCCGCAATTCGTGCTCCATCTTCATGGCCTCCAGGACCACAAGCACCTGACCCTGGCGGACGGCATCACCCGGTTGGACCAGAGACTGGACCAGCAGGGACTGCATGGGAGCGCAGATATCGATCATGCGCGCATTGTCCGGCCACAGCGGACAATGACGAGGTCAATTTCGGGACATGAAGGCGCCGGCTCCAGGCACCACCGGCGGGTGGAGGCTGCGCTCGGCAGCTCGGGATTGGGACGGGACGAGGACCGCAGGTCAGTCGTAGAGGTCGGAATCGGCCCATTGCGAAGACGGACCGGCGTGGGCCGTTTCAGGCACATTGAGGTTGAGAACAAACACCACCTCACCCCCGAAGCGGCCGACGCCCAGGGTCTTCATCAGCTGCTGTTCCTGCTCGGGCCGCTCCATGCGCAGGAAACAGATGGCCTGCTTGGTGCCCTCGTGCATGGCCGTGAGGATGTCCAGCCGGGTGATGCGGCCGAACTCGCTGCACAGCTGGTGCAGGGCGGACTTCAGGCTGGACACATCGCTGTGCTCCCTCAGTACGGCAAGTGCGCTCACATTCAACTCCCGGTGGATGACCGATCGGCTGACAGGATCAGCCACCGGTCCGTTGGTCCGGCACGGCGCCGGAATGGGACGTATCTTAAACCAATCGCTACAAAATGTAGTGGTTCCGGTTACACCTTTTTTGGGGAATATGTCACGTGACAACCCCACTTATGGGGAAAAACTTATTACTTTGGTAGCCGCGAAGTCGCCTTGACTGTTACAGACCTGCCGGCCATTGCTGCACAGCAGCATCGACACCACGCCCCGTGGCAAACTGGGTGGCCGGCGCGATCGGTAGACAACCGCGCGACGGCATCGCGTCGGGTCGCGCGACAATGCGCGCTGGCGTCCTGTTGCAGCCCACCGAGACCCGGATGACTTCGTTCCCACCCGACACCCAGCCATCGACAGCGGTGACGCCATCGGCGTCCCCTTCCGATCCTTGCGATCTCCTGGCGGAGCTGGCCTGCATTCTGGCGCAGGCCCGGGCTTGTCTGGTCACCGGGCACAGTGCCTCCGGCCCCTGCCTGCTGGGCAGTCACGGCCTGCCTGGCGGCGAGGCACAGCGGATCTGGGCGTCATGCAGTGCCCGAATTGCCACTGACCTGTCCGGTGCCGATTCGCCGTGGGTGAGGATGCCATCCACCATGGACACCGCGGCTCCCTGGGGCCGCGGCATCACGGTCGCCACACCGGAAGGTCCGGTGCAGCTGATCCTCCTGCTGGCGGAGCTGCCGGAGAGGCCCTGGTCCGACAGCACCCTGGAAGCGCTGCGTCAGCTGGCGGGTCGCATCGACGCGTGCCGCGAACTCGGTCGTCGGCCTATACAAGTCATCTCGGCAGCAGACAGAGAGGTCTTGCAGGAGAGTGCAAGCCGGCTTGAACTGACCGAGCACACCGCCGGCGTGGGCAGTTGGTCGGCCAGCGTGCCGGAAGGGGTCATGCGCATCTCAGCCGAATGCGCCACCATCCTGGGGGTCCAGGGGCCCCAGGCCATCCACTCGCTCGATGCCATGGTCGCCTGTTATGCACCCGAATGGCGCAACGGCATGAAGCGGCGGCTCGACCGCTGTGCCCGGCAAGGGATCGTGTTCGACGAGGAGCTGCAGGTGCTCGTGCCCGAGGGCGGTCCCAAGTGGGTGCGCTCGGTCGGTGCCCCGGTGCAGGATGGGCAGGGCAACATCATCCGGATCCAGGGTGCGGTACAGGACATTTCCGCCCAGAAGCAGGCCCAGCAGGAAACGCTGCGCCTGGCCATGCGTCTGACCACCACGCTGGCCAGCATCACCGAGGCCTTCGTGACCCTGGATCGCGAAGCACGCTACACCTACCTGAACCAGGAGACTGAGCGCCTGCTGCAGAGGAGCACGGCCGAATTGCTGGGCCAGCCCATCTGGAACGGGTTCGAGGACCCGCTGGCCCAGCGGCTGCATGAGCAGATGGATGCCGCCCTGTCCAGCAACCGGCGTGCCGAGCAGGAGCACCATTTCCCTTCTCTGAACAAGTGGCTGGAGGTTCGCGCCTATCCATTTGCCGAGGGCTTGGCGGTGTATTTCAGGGACGTGACCGAGCGCCGCCGGTCACAGGAGCAGCTCAGGCTGCTCGAGACCGGTGTCGCCAGGCTCAACGACATTGTGCTGATTGCAGAGGTCCGCAATGCCGATGCCCAGGACGCGGCCATCGTGTTCGTCAACGACGCGTTCGAACGACACACCGGGTACGGCCGCGACGAGGTACTTGGCAGGGCTCCGCAGATGCTGCTGGACCTGGCACCGATACTGGAGCGGCTTCGCGACCTGGGCGCCGAGTACGTGGCACGCCGCCAGGCACGCACCGAGCTCCTGATGCACCGCAAGAACGGCACCATGTTCTGGGTGGAACTGGAGGTGGTGGGGGTGCAGTCGGAGACGGGCGAACAATCCCACTGGGTGGCGGTCGGCCGGGACATCACGCAACGCAAGGCCGCCGAGGACATGATCCGCCACATGGCCTTGTACGACCCGCTGACCGACCTGCCCAACCGGCAACTGCTGGTCGAGCGTCTGCAGCGGGCGCTGAGCCAGAGCGAACGCAGCGGCCAGCACGGCGCCCTGATGTTCATCGATCTGGACAACTTCAAGATCCTGAACGACACCCTGGGCCACCACGTGGGTGATGAGCTGCTGCAAAAGGTCGCCCTGCGGCTCTCGCAGAGCGTGCGCAAGACCGATACGGTGGCGCGGCTGGGGGGCGACGAGTTCGTGGTCATGGTTGACGACCTGAGCACCGACCCGGCAGCGGCGTCCTACAAGGCCCGGGTGCTGGCCGAGAAGGTGTTGCACATGCTGCGTGAGCCCTTTGTCATCGACAGCCACCAGCATTTTGCGACCCCCAGCATCGGCGTCACGCCTTTCGTGGGTATGCAGACCGACGTCAGCGAGCTGCTCAAGCAGGCCGATCTGGCGATGTACCAGGCCAAGAGTCTGGGTCGCAACACGGTGTGTTTCTTTGACCCGGCCATGCAGGCCACGGTCAGCACCAATGCCACCATCGGTGCCGAACTGCGCACCGCCATCCGGGAGCACCAGTTCGTTCTGCACTACCAGCCCCAGGTGGACCGCCAGGGCGTCATCACCGGCGTGGAGGCCCTGATCCGCTGGAACCACCCCAAGCGTGGCCTGGTGGCACCGGCCGACTTCATACCGATCGCCGAGGACACCGGTCTGATCCTGCCACTGGGTCGCTGGGTGATCGAAACCGCCTGCGAGCAGTTGGCGGCCTGGGCCGACTGGCCCCAGACAGCGGGGCTGAGCATCGCGGTCAACGTGAGCGTGCACCAGTTCCGCCACCCCGATTTCGTGGAAATGGTGGTGGATGCCATTCGCCGTTACGGGGTGCGACCACACAAGCTCAAGCTGGAACTGACCGAGAGCCTGCTGGCCGAGCGCATGGAAGTTGCCATCCAGAAGATGGGGCGCCTCAAGACCCTGGGCGTGAGCCTGGCCCTGGACGACTTCGGCGTCGGGTACTCCTCGCTCTCCTACCTCAAGCAGCTGCCGCTGGACCAGCTCAAGATCGACAAGGGATTTGTGGCGGACGTGCTGACGGACCCGCACGACGCAGCGATCTCGCGGGCCATCATCGCACTGGCCCAGAGCCTGAACCTGCAGGTGGTGGCCGAGGGCGTCGAGACACAGGAACAGCGGGACTTCCTGGCCTACCAGGGTTGCGACCAGTTCCAGGGCTACCTGTTCGCACCGCCCCTGCCCATCGAGACCCTGGACGGTTTTCTGCGCAACCCGGCCTCGGGCATGATGGTGCTGGCCGGGCCCTGACCCCTGATCACACGTTCAGCAGCAGGAAGCGGCGTTCCCAGGGGCTGACGACGTCGAAGTACTCGCTGTATTCGGCTTCCTTGATGGCACTGTAGGTCTGGATGAAGTGCTCACCGAACACCTCGACCAGCGGTTCGCAGGCCATCAGCTTCTCGACCGCCATGTCCAGGTGTCGGGGCAACTGGTGCGGTTGCTCATAGGCGCTGCCCACCAGGGGTTCGGACGGCCTGATGCCCTGTTTCATGCCCAGGTAACCACAGGCCAGGCTGGCGGCAATGGCCAGGTAGGGATTGACGTCGACCCCGGCCAGGCGGTTTTCGACCCGCCGCGCCTGCGGGCCGGAATGCGGCACACGCAGGCCGCAGGTGCGGTTGTCGTAACCCCAGCTCAGGTTGATCGGCGCCGAGGTATACCTCGAGAGCCGGCGGTAGGAGTTGACATAGGGCGCAAAGAATGCGGTTGCCGCCGGCAGGAAGGCCTGCAGACCTCCGATGTAGTGGAAGAAGGCATCGGTCGGCTCGCCGTCCGGACGGCTGAAGATGTTGTTGCCGGTTGTGCGGTCCACCACGCTGTGGTGGATGTGCATGGCACTGCCCGGCTGGCCCTGCATGGGTTTGGCCATGAAGGTGGCGTACATCTGGTGCCGAATGGCCACCTCGCGGATGGTGCGCTTGAACAGGAAAGCCTGGTCGGCCAGCGCCAGGGGATCCCCATGGTCGAGGTTGATCTCCATCTGGGCGGTGCCCATCTCGTGGATCAGGGTGTCGAGCTGGATGCCCTGTGCCTCGCACCAGTCGTACATGACGTCGAAGATGTCGTCGTATTCGTTGATGGAGTCGAGCGAGAAGCTCTGCATGCCGGCCTCGGTGCGGCGGGTGCGGCCAACCGGCGGCTTGAGGGGAATGTCCTCGTCGGGTTCGACCTGCACCAGGTAGAACTCCATTTCCGGTGCCACCACCGGCTGCCAGCCCTCGGCCTCGAACAGCCCGATGATGCGGCGCAACACATTGCGCGGCGACAGCGGCATCTCGCTGCCGTCGAACCGGCGACAGTGGTGGATGATCTGTGCCGTCGGTTCCTTGGCCCAGGGCACGGGCCGCAGGGAATCGGCATCGGGCAGCAGCACCATGTCGCCATCGGCCACCGAGGTGAAATCCTTTTCCGGATAGTCCCCGGTGACCGTCATGGTCAGCACCGCCTCGGGCAACCGCAAGCCGACCCGCGGGTCGTACTTGTGGCGCGGCACGACCTTGCCCCTCGCCTGCCCGGCCATGTCGGACACCAGGCATTCGATCTCGGTGATGCGGTGTTCATCCAGCCATTGCTGGATCTGGCGGGCGGTGTCGTCGGGTGTCTGGACCATGGTCAGAGGAGATCGGTTGGAATGCTCCGCACTGTACGCCCGAACTCTGCTCCCTGCCCGGACCGGTTGCCGGCCCGGGCAGCGGTCCGCTTCATCCCTGGGCAAACAGCGCCACGTTCCCGCCAGCCGCCGTGGTGTTGATGGTCAGGGTCTGTTCGGCACAGAAGCGCAACAGGTAGTTCGGGCCCCCGGCCTTGGGGCCGGTTCCGCTCAGGCCCTCACCGCCGAATGGCTGAACACCGACCACGGCGCCGATCATGTTGCGGTTGACATAGACGTTGCCCACCCGCGCTGCGGCGGCCAGCGCCTGGGCACGGCTGTCGATGCGGGTCTGGATGCCCAGCGTCAGTCCGTAGCCCAGGGCGTTGACCTGGCGGATCACCTCCATCGGATCGCCGCTCCAGCGCACCACCTGCAGCACCGGGCCGAAAATCTCGGCCTTCACGTCGGCAACCGAGCCCACCTCGAACATCTGCGGGAGGATCAGGTTGGGCATGGTCTGCACGGTGGCAGAAGCCGGAAGCAGGTCCCTGGCACTGCCGCGCAGGCGCGCGACGTGGCGCTGGATGTTCTCAAAGGCCTCGGCGTCGATCACCGGGCCGAGGTCGGTGGCGAGCTGCGACGGATCGCCCGTCACCAGCTCCTGGGCTGCGCCCTGGATCATTTCGATCACGCCGTCGGCAATCGCCTCGTGCACGCACAGCAGGCGCAGCGCCGAGCAGCGCTGGCCCGCACTGCGAAAGGCGCTTTGCACCACCGCGTCCGCGACCTGTTCGGGCAGGGCCGTGCTGTCGACCAGCATGGCGTTGATGCCGCCGGTCTCGGCGATCAGCGGCACGATGGGGCCGTCCTTGTCGGCCAGCGCGCGCTGGATGATTTTGGCCACCTGGGTCGAGCCGGTGAACACCACCCCGGCCACACCGGGGGCTGCCACCAGGGCGGCGCCCACGGTCTCGCCAGGGCCGTGCAGCAGCTGCAGCGCGTCGGCCGGGACGCCGGCGGCGTGCAGCAGCTTGACCGCTTCGAGCGCGACGGCCGGGGTCTGCTCGGCCGGCTTGGCCAGCACGGTGTTGCCGGTGGCCAGCGCGGCCGCGACCTGGCCCATGAAGATGGCCAGCGGGAAGTTCCAGGGGCTGATGCAGACCCAGGCGCCGCGACCTTCCAGGCGCAGGGTATTGCTCTCGCCCGTGGGGCCGGGCAGGGTCTGCGGCGCCATCACGCGCTCGGCTTCGTTCGCGTAGTAGCGCAGAAAGTCCACCGCCTCGCGCACCTCGGACACGGCGTCGCCCCAGGTTTTGTGGGCCTCCTTGACCAGCAGGGCGCAGAAGCGCGGCAGCGCGTTGTCGAGCGCGTCGGCGGCAAAGCGCAGCACGGCCGCACGCTGCGCCACCGGCGTGTGGTTCCAGGCGGTGAAGGCGCCGATGGCGCGGGCCACGGCGGCGGTGGCGCCATCCGCCTTGGCCTCGGCCACGACAGGTACGGTGCAGCTTGCGTGGGCTGCGAGCAGCTCGTCTCGCTGGGCGATCACGTTCAGATCGCGACCGGTGCTGTTGGCGCGAGCCGCGCCATACAGATCAGGCGGCAACGGCAGCGACCCAGATGGCTCCAGGCGCAGCGGCGAGATCAGCAACTCGTCCATGCCCACCGATTCGTCGGCCAGCTGGTGCACGAAAGAGGAATTGGCGCCGTTCTCCAGCAGCCGGCGCACCAGATAGGCCAGCAGGTCGCGGTGCGCACCCACCGGCGCATAGACGCGACAGCTGACCAGCGGGTTCTTCAGCACCTCGCGGTAGATGCCTTCACCCATGCCGTGCAGCCGCTGGAGCTCAAAACTGGGCGCCCCCACGCTCCACCGCTGCGCGGGTCGCTGCCCCCCCAGGGGGTGCGTTTCACCTTGGGGCGGCCCGGCGGTGAAACCTTCGGCACCGATCTGCCGTGAGGCCATCTGCAGGATGGCGGCAATCGTGCCGGCGTTGTGCGTGGCGAACTGGGGAAAGATCGCGTCGGGCGCGTCCAGCAGGGCCTTGGCGCAGGCCAGATAGCTCACGTCGGTGTGGTGTTTGTGGGTGAAGACCGGGTAGGCGGGCAGGCCTTGCTCCTGCGCACGCTTGATTTCCGCGTCCCAGTAGGCGCCCTTGACCAGGCGGCACATGAACCGGATCTTGTGGTGCCGGGCCAGGGCCGCGATGTGCGCGATCAGCTCGACCGCACGGGTCTGGTAGGCTTGCATGGCCAGGCCCAGACCTTGCCACTGCGGGCAGTGTTCGGCCACCAGCGCGGCCAGGGCCTCGAACACGTTCAGCGAGAGTTCCAGCCGCTCCACCTCCTCGGCGTCGATGGTCAGATTCAGGTTGGCCGCCGCCGCCGCACGGCACAAGGTCCACACGCGCGGCACCAGCTCGTTCATCACGCGCTCGTGCTGCGCGTCTTCGTAGCGCGGGTGCAGAGCACTGAGCTTGATCGAGATGCCATCGTTCTGTGCCGGGTGACGGGCCGGGTCGGCGCCCTGGGCGATGGCGGCGATGGCGTTCTCGTAGCTGGCCTGGTAGCGCAGCGCGTCGGCCGCGGTGCGCGCGCCCTCGCCCAGCATGTCGTAGCTGAACTGCAAATTGGCCTGCTTCTTGCGCGCCGCCGACGCTTCCTTCATGCCTTCGCCAATGGTCTGGCCCAGCACAAACTGGCGGCCCAGCAGCTGCACCGCACGCAGCGTGGCGGCCACCACGGTGCGCGCGCCCAGCTTGGCCATCAGGCCCGGCTCGTGCCCGGACTCGGGCAGGAAGTGCTTGGACATGGCGATGGCCGTCGACGACAGGCGCGCCAAGGTCGAGTCGGCCGCACCGTCGAAATCCGCCCGGCCCAGTTGGTCGGCCGTCAGCGCGATGGCCGTTTCGGCATCCGGCACCCGCAGGAGGGCCTCGGCCAGGCGCATCAGGGCCAGGCCTTCGGCACTGGAAATCGGGTACTCCTTGAGCAGGCTTTCCATGGCCCAGAAAGGCGGCGGGTTGTCACGCACGGCACGCACCCAGGGCGTGGCGACCTGCGCAGCGGAAGCCCAGTCCAGGGCGCCTTGCAGAGCGGCCAGGCGCTGGGCGACGGTTTCGGCCTCGGGCCGGTAGGGAAAGGGCAGGCGGTCGAGACTGCGGGGCATGGAAGGTCTCCTGAGCGGGGTCAAACAGTGAATATCCGCAGTATCAGGAAACCATCGAAGAATTTTTCGCTGTTTTTTCGACAATCACCGGATAATTCACCATACATGAACGAAGCCTCCCAGGAACTCGACCGCATCGACCTGCGCATCCTGAAGGTCCTGCAGGCCGATGGCCGCATTTCCAACCTCAAGCTGGCCGAGTCGGTCGCGCTCTCGCCCACCGCCGTGCTCGCGCGCACCCAGCGCCTGCAGCGCGATGGCTACATCCTGGGCTACGAGGCGCGGCTGAACCCGCTCAAGCTCGGCCGGGGCATGCTGGTTTTCGTCGAGGTGTTGCTGGACCGCACCACGCCCAACGTCTTCGAACAGTTCAAGGCCGCGGTGCAGGTGCGTGACGAAATTCTGGAGTGCCACATGGTCGCCGGCGGCTTCGACTACCTGATCAAGACCCGCATGGCCGACATGGCCGCCTTCCGCATGTTCGCGGGCAGCGTGCTGTGGCAACTGCCCGGCGTGCGCGAGACGCGCACCTACGCCGTCATGGAAGAGGTGAAGGACAGCAACCGGCTGCCGCTCTGACCCCCCAGCCGGGGGGTGGTCAGGTCCTGGCAGTGGACGCACAATGCCAGCAGGACCGACCCCAAGGAAGAAAGGAAATCCATGCGAACGTTCACGCGTCTGTCGACCCTGGCCCTCATGACACTGGCTTCGGGCATGGTCTTTGCCCAGTCAACCAAGCCCGGCCTGTGGGAAATCAGCAACCGCGTCTCGGGCAACCCCGAGATGGATGCGGCCATGACCCAGATGCAGCAGCAGATGGCAGCGATGCCGCCAGAGCAGCGCAAGATGATGGAAGAAATGATGGCCAGGCAGGGCGTGTCCATGCCCAAGGCCGGCGCTGGCGGGGGCATGAGCATGCGCATCTGCATTTCACCAGAGATGGCTGCCCGCCAGGAGATGCCCCAGCAGACCGAGGGCGACTGCACCACCAGCGTGACCTCCCGCAGCAGCAACAGCATGAAGGTGCGCTTTGAATGCAAGAACCCGCCGTCCTCCGGTGAAGGCACCTACACCTTCCAGGGTGACACCGGTTACACCATGCAGATGGCGATGAAGACCGTGCGCAACGGCAAGCCCGAATCCATGAACCTGGACGGTCAGGGCAAGTGGCTGGCCGCCGACTGCGGAAACATCAAACCGGTCCGCTGAGCCACCTGAGGGGGGGCGGCTCAGCCGCGGTTGCCGAAGATGGCCCGCCCCACCCGCACCATCGTCGCGCCGGCGGCGATGGCCGGCTCCAGGTCTTCGCTCATGCCCATGGACAGGGTGTCGAGTGCATGGCCACGGGCACGCAGCATCTCATAGAGATCGCGCACCCGCATGAAAACCGCGCGCTGGGCTTCGAAGCCGTCCACCGGGTCGGGAATGCTCATCAGACCACGCAGCTGCAGGCCAGGCAATGCCGCCACGGCATCGGCCAGCGCCGGCAGTTCGTCGGGCGCCACGCCGGACTTGCTGGCACCGCCATCGACATTCAATTGAATGCACACCTGCAGGGGCGCAAGGCCGGTCGGACGCTGTTCGCTCAGGCGCTGGGCGATCTTGAGGCGGTCGACCGACTGGACCCAGTCGAAATGGCTGGCCACCAGGCGTGTCTTGTTGCTCTGCAGCGGTCCAATGCAGTGCCAGACCGGGGGAACAGATCCAGGGGGCAGGATCTCGCGCACGGCCAGTACCTTCTCCACCCCCTCCTGCACATAGTTTTCGCCGAAGGCCTGCTGACCCGCATTGAGTGCCTCGACCACCGCCGGCGGCCCGAAGGTCTTGGAGACCGCCAGCAGCGTGACCCCGTTCACGTCGCGGCCTGAGCGGTCGCAGGCACGCGCCATGCGGTCGCGCACGAGTTGGAGATTGGCTTGAATCGTCGTCATAATCAGTCTGTCACAGCTACCGCGCACGGAACCACGGGATGGACATCACCCAACTGCTCGCTTTCAGCGTCAAGAACAAGGCCTCCGACCTCCACCTCTCCGCCGGGCTGCCACCCATGATACGGGTGCATGGGGACGTGCGCCGCATCAACGTCGAGCCACTGGACCACAAGACAGTCCATGCCATGGTCTACGACATCATGAACGATGCGCAGCGCAAGCACTACGAAGAGTTCATGGAGGTGGACTTTTCGTTCGAGATCGAGGGTCTTTCGCGGTTCCGGGTCAATGCGTTCAACCAGAACCGCGGCGCCGGTGCCGTTTTCCGGACCATTCCGAGCAAGATCCTGACGCTGGAACAGCTCAATGCGCCCAAGATCTTCGGCGACCTGGCCCTGCGTCCGCGCGGGCTGGTGCTGGTGACCGGCCCCACCGGTTCGGGCAAGTCGACCACCCTGGCCGGCATGGTCAACCACCTCAACGAATCCGAATACGGCCACATCCTGACCGTGGAAGATCCGGTCGAATTCGTGCACGAGTCCAAGAAGTGCCTGGTCAACCAGCGCGAGGTCGGCCCGCACACCCTGAGCTTTGCCAACGCCCTGCGCTCGGCACTGCGGGAAGACCCGGATGCCATTCTGGTGGGCGAGATGCGCGACCTGGAGACCATCCGCCTGGCCATGACGGCCGCCGAAACCGGCCACCTGGTGTTCGGCACGCTGCACACCTCCAGTGCGGCCAAGACCATCGACCGGATCATCGACGTGTTCCCGGCCGAGGAGAAGGACATGGTGCGCGCCATGCTGTCGGAGTCGCTGGTGGCGGTGATTTCACAGACCCTGTGCAAGCTCAAGGATGGCAGCGGCCGGGTGGCGGCGCACGAGATCATGCTGGGCACCAGCGCCATCCGCAACCTGATCCGCGAGGCCAAGGTGGCCCAGATGTATTCGGCCATCCAGACCGGCAACAGCGTCGGCATGCAGACCCTCGATCAGAACCTGTCCGAACTGGTCAAGCGCAACGTCATCAGTGCGGCCGAAGCCAGAAGCAAAGCCAAGATTCCCGAGAATTTCCCGGGCTAGCGTGACACACCCCCGTCGCTTGCCCACTTCGTGTGGCCGCATCCCCCCTCAAGGAGGCAACGCGCGTGGCCCGGCAATGCCGGTTCCACCGCGTTCTTGAACAGACAAGGAAGAATGAATGGAACGCGATCAGGCTTCGAAATTCATCAATGACCTGCTCAAGCTGATGCTCAGCCGCAGTGGCAGCGACCTGTTCATCACGGCAGATTTTCCGCCCGCCATCAAGGTCGACGGCCGGGTCGTCAAGGTCTCGCCCCAGCCGCTGAATTCGTCACACACGCTGGCGCTGGCGCGGGCCATCATGAATGACAAGCAGGCCGCCGACTTCGAGCGCACCAAGGAGTGCAATTTCGCGATTGCCCCGCCCAACATCGGGCGGTTCAGGGTCAGCGCCTTCGTGCAGCAGGGCAAGATCGGCATGGTGCTGCGCACGATTCCGGCCACCCTGCCCACGATCGATTCGCTGGGGCTGCCCCAGGTGCTCAAGGATGTGGCGCTGTCCAAACGGGGGCTGTGCATTCTGGTGGGGGCCACCGGTTCGGGCAAGTCCACTTCACTTGCCGCCATGGTCGACTGGCGCAATGAGAACACCTTCGGTCACATCATCACCATTGAAGATCCGATCGAGTTTGTGCACCCGCACAAGAACTGCGTCATCACGCAGCGCGAAGTGGGGCTGGACACCGACAGCTGGGAAGCGGCGCTGAAGAACACCCTGCGCCAGGCGCCGGACGTGATCCTGATGGGTGAGATCCGCGACCGGGAAACGATGGAACACGCCATCCAGTTCTCCGAGACCGGTCACCTCTGTCTGGCAACCCTGCACGCCAACAGCGCCAACCAGGCGCTGGACCGGATCATCAACTTCTTCCCGGAAGAGCGACGTCCGCAGCTGCTGATGGACCTCTCGCTGAACCTGCGCGCACTGATCTCCCAGCGGCTGGTGCCGCGCCAGGACAACAAGGGCCGGCATGCGGCCGTCGAGGTGATGCTCAATTCACCGCTGATCTCCGACCTCATCTTCAAGGGCGAGGTGGCCGAGATCAAGGAGATCATGAAGAAAAGCACCAACATCGGCATGCAGACTTTCGACCAGTCGCTGTTCAATGCGTTTGAGGCCAACCTCATCAGCCTCGAAGACGCGCTGCGCAACGCCGATTCACTCAACGACCTGCGCCTGCAGATCAAGCTCAACAGCCAGCGGGCCCGCACGCTGGATCTGGCGGCGGGCACCGAGCACCTCACGATCGTTTGACCACCCCCGCGCTGGACTTTGCCCACCCCCGCGCCGCGCCTGCGGCGCGTCACCCCCTCAAAGGGGGCAACGCGAGTGGCCCGGCAAAGCCGGTTCCACCGCGTTCTGGACTGACATCCCCTCTCTCGTTGGATTTCCTCATATGAGCAGCATCGCCGCCAAAACCTACGAATCCGCTGCGACCAAGAGGGTCGCTTTTCTTGGGCTGGGTGTCATGGGGTTTCCCATGGCCGGGCATCTGGCCAAGGCCGGGCATGCGGTGACGGTCTACAACCGCTCCCCGGCCAAGGCACAGGCCTGGGTGGCCGAGTTCGGCGGTGCCGCCAAGGACACGCCGCGCGAGGCGGCCCTGGGCGCGGACATCGTGTTCTGCTGCGTGGGCAATGATGACGACCTGCGTTCGGTCACGCTGGGGGCCAATGGCGCTTTTGCAGGCATGGCGCCGGGCGCGATCTTCGTGGACCACACCACCGCGTCGGCCGACGTGGCGCGCGATCTGTACGCTGCGGCGAAGACCCTCGGTCTGGCTTTCGTCGACGCGCCCGTCTCGGGTGGTCAGGCTGGCGCCCAGAACGGCGCCCTGACCGTGATGTGTGGCGGCGACCCGGAGGCCTTCGAGACCGCCCGGCCAGTGGCCATGGCGTTCTCGCGCGCATTCACGCTGATGGGTGACAGTGGTGCCGGTCAGCTGACCAAGATGGTCAACCAGATCTGTATTGCGGGCATGGTCCAGGGCCTGGCAGAGGCGATCGCCTTCGGTCAGAAGGCCGGTCTGGACATGCTGCAGGTGCTGGACGTGATCGGCAAGGGGGCTGCCCAGAGCTGGCAGCTGGACAACCGCGGCAAGACGATGGTGGAGGACCGGTTCGACTTCGGCTTTGCGGTCGACTGGATGCGCAAGGACCTGGGCCTGGTGCTGGAAGAGGCCCGCCGCAACGGTGCGCGCTTGCCAGTGACCGCGCTGGTCGACCAGTTCTACGCCGATCTCCAGTCGATGGGCGCCAACCGGCAGGACACTTCCAGCCTGATCCGGCGCCTGCGCTGATCCGCTGCCCGGCCGGGATCACTGGCCGGAGCTGGCGATCACTTGGTGGTGGTGTTCTCTGCGGGCGGGAATTGCAGCCGGCCGAGCTCTTCCTCGGAGATGATCTCCATGATGCGAACCACGCGCTGCACGCCTTGCGTGGTGCGGGCGATCTGGGTGGCCTGATCGGCCTCGCGCTGGGTGACGCGGCCCATGAGGTAGACCGTGTTGCGTTCGGTGACGATCTTGAACGCGTTGACCGGCAGCTCCTTGACATCGATGATGCTGGCCTTGATGCGTCCGGTAATGACGGTGTCGGCGGCGCGTTCGCGCAACGACGGGCTGTTGACAATGGCCAGTTCGTTGATCACCTCGGTCACGTTGTCCACCTTGCCGACGATCTCGGCCACCAGGGCCTTGTCGCGCTCGTTGCCGACTTCGCCCGTGAGCAGGACGCGCCGGTTGTAGCTGGTCACATTGACCCGAACCCGTGAACCCACCTCATCGCGCAGGCGGCCGGAGGCGCGCAACTCGATGCCCTGGTCTTCCAGCTGGGCACCCGAGGTGCGGCGATCGGTGATCACCACCGCGCTGGTCACGGCCGCGCCGCCCACCAGCAGGGGTGCGCAGCCAGGCAGAACCAGACCAAAGGTGAGGGTGGCCAGGCCCAGGGCGACCCATCGGCGGTTGTTGTTGAGGCGGGGAGCGGTCATGTGGCAATCTCCTGTTCGGGGTTCAAGGTATCGGGCAGACCCAGCAGCTGGGCATCCACACCGTCGCAGATGCAGTGCAGGACCAGGTGGTGCACTTCAAGCACGCGGGCCGGTACGTCATGGGGCACACAGATCTGAACGTCGGTGTCGCGCAGGATCTGGAGCAGGCGGCCGCCACGGCCGCCCGTGAGGGCCACCACGGTCATCTCGCGTTCGTGTGCGGCCTCGACGGCCGCCAGCACATTGGCCGAATTGCCGGACGTCGACAGCACCAGCAGCACGTCGCCGGCCTGCCCGAGCGCACGCACCTGGCGCGAAAACACCATGCGGGTGTCGAAATCGGTGGCGATGCCGGTGAGCACGGCCGCATCGGCCGACAGGCATAGGGCGGCGAGCTCGGGACGCTCCCGTTCGTAGCGCCCGACGAAGCTGGCCGCGAAATGCTGCGCCGCCGAGGCCGAGGCACCATTGCCGCAGGTCAGAACCTTGCCGCCCCCGGTGACGCTGGCCAGCACCGCCTGGGTGGCGGCCTCGACCTGCGGGGCCAGCGACTGGGCGCACTGGTACTTCAGGTCGGCGCTGTCGATGAACTGTTGCTGTATGCGTTGCAGAAGCATGGAGGGATCATATCGGGCCTGAACCGGCTGGCGCAGGCCGGCCTGAGGTCTTGGCTATTGGACACCCGTGCGGTGGTATCAAAAGGTAGCGGTTGCATCAAATGCCGCCTTCAGCCAGAGGATGTCGGCCGCAGGCGCCGGTCCCTCGCCGGGGCGGCCGGTGGATTGAAGCACCCCCTGAACCAGCACCACATCGAACCGGCATGGGGGTTCAGACCCGATGGCGTGCAAAAAGTGCCGTGCCGCAAAGACGATGCGTCGCTGTTTGTGGAAGGTGATGCTGCCGGCCGCCCCACCCTTGGCCTGGCTGGCGCGCTGGCGCACTTCGACGAACACCAGCGTGCCATCGGGCTCGCGCATAATCAGGTCGATCTCGCCGCCCCCGCGGCCCGGCGTGCGGAAGTTGCGCCTCACCAGCGTCAGAGAATGACGCCGCAGGTGCTCCAGGGCCAGTTGTTCGGCCCGATCACCCAGGTCCTTGGTGCGCACGGCCACCGAACCGGCGGCCGCACCCCTGCCTTTAGCGGAAAACCACATTGTCTTCTGTCCTCCCTACCCTGCTGAACGCCGCGCGCGACGCGGCGGCGCACCAGCATTATCCGCAGGGGGCGCTCTACATGGTGGCCACACCGATCGGTAATCTTGCCGACATGGGCCTGCGCGCCCTGCATGTGCTGGCACTGGCCGACACCGTGGCCTGCGAGGACACGCGCCACACTGGCGGCCTGCTGCAGGCCTACGGCCTGCACAAACCGTTGCTGGCGGTGCACGAGCACAATGAAGCGGAGGCCGCCGCCACGGTGCTGGAGCGCTTGCAGGCGGGTCAACGCGTGGCCTACGTCAGTGACGCCGGAACGCCCGGCCTGAGTGACCCGGGTGCCCGTCTGGTGGCCGCCGTGAGGGCCGCCGGCCTGCGCTGTGTGCCGGTGCCGGGGCCCAGCAGCTTGACAGCCCTGATCAGCGTGACCGGGTTCACCCCCCAGGGCGCCCGGCATCCGGGTCGCTTCGTGTTTGCCGGCTTCCTGGCCAGCAAGACCACCGAGCGGCAACGCGAGATTGCGGCCATTGGTGACGACCCGCGTGCCTGTGTGATCCTGGAGGCCCCCCACCGCATCGAGGCGCTGGCCAGCGACCTGGCGGCACTGGGTGAGCGCCCACTCACGGTGGGTCGCGAGCTGACCAAGCAGTTCGAGCAGGTCGTCCAGATGCCAGCCCGCGAGCTGGCCGACTGGCTGCAGGCCGATCCCCAGCGCCGGCGCGGCGAGTTCGTGCTGATCGTGCACGCGAGCGAACCGGGTGATGTCGACGATGCCATCGATCCGGCCGCCCGTCGCGCGCTGCTCCTGCTGATGGACGAACTGCCTTTGAAGTCAGCAGTGAAGGTGTGCGCGGACCTCACAGGCCTGCCGCGCAACAGCCTCTACACGCTGGCGCTCAGCCTGAGGCAGGCCGACGACTGAACTCCGGAACCCCGGGGCTTCATCGTTCGTGCGCCGCGCCCGGCGGCTCCACGCGCGGAGCCGGGCGCTCGGGCACTTCCTGGGCCTGCACGTCAACAATGTCCGCACGGTCTGGCCGGCCGGCCGGTGACCAGGCGCCGTAACGGGCCGATGTCTGGCGAAAGCGCTGGAACACCATGACTGGCGCCGGCTTGCGCCCGGTGAGCAGCGCCCACACGGACAGCAGCGTCACGGCAATGAGGCCGGCCAGCATCAGGCTGGCCAGGAACACCAGCCCGGCCACCGCCAGCAGGATTCGCAACAGACCGCGCAGGAGGCGGCCGACAAGGTCGGTCAGGACATTCATGCAGATCAGAGCCCTTGCGGGCATGGGGAGTTCCGGCGGCATGCCTGCAGGCACCCCGACCGTGCACGGCAGGCTGCCATGCAAATCCACAACTGGCGCCATTGTCGCCGCTTTCAAGCGGTGCGGGCAGACCGCCGCTGCTATGCTGCGCGCTGGGCATTGGTGCCCGACGCCTGTTGTCCCATGAAAGTCCTCTACCAGTATTTCTTTCGCGGCCTGCTCACCTTCCTGCCGCTGGCATTGACGGTGTATGTGCTGTATCTGTTCGTTTTCTGGACAGAGGGCATGGCCATGCGGCTGATCCGGCCCTTCATCGGTGACTTCTATCTCCCCGGCCTGGGCATCGTGCTGGGGGTGGGCCTGATCCTGCTCCTGGGCTTTCTGGTCTCTCAGCCCTTCACGTCGCGCCTGGTCACCCTGGTGGAGCTGCCGTTCACCAACCTGCCGGTGGTCAAGAGCATTTACTCGTCGCTGAAGAACTTCGCGGACTACTTTGCTCCGCACGAAAAGGACAGTCAGCAGGTGGTCCTGCTGCGCCCACCCGGCCAGGACCTGCACATGGTCGGTCTGGTCACCCGGCAAAGCATGCGCGGGCTGCCCTTCCCCATGGGCGAACTCGACCAGGTGGCCGTCTACCTGCCGATGGGCTACATGATCGGCGGGTACACGGTGTTTGTGCCCAGGGAATGGGTCACGCCCATCGACCTGTCGGTAGAAGAGGCCATGCGCTCCACACTCATTGCGTGGATGGCGTCCAGCCGGAACGACGGCACGCCATCGTCCGGCGATACGGCCCCACCGGGAACCGATTCACAGCGCTGACACCGGGCCGGGGCACAATGAGCCTATGAGCATCCGGCACCTCGACACCCTTTTCTCCCCGGCCTCGGTGGCCGTGTTCGGCGCTTCGCTGCGCCCGGCCAGCGTGGGCGGCACGGTCTGGCGCAACCTGCGCAGCGGCGGCTACACCGGGCGCCTGTACCCGGTGAACCCGAAGCACCGGGAACTTGACGGCGTACCGGCCCATGCCAGTGTGGCCGACCTGCCCGAGGCACCGGAACTCGCCGTGCTGTGCACACCAGCCGACAGCATCGTGCGTCTGATCAGTGAACTCGGGGCACGCGGAACACGCGCCGCCATCGTGGTGACAGCCGGTCTGGACAAGGCGCAGAAGCAGGCGATGCTGGACGCGGCACGGGTTCACACGCTGCGGATCCTGGGCCCCAACTGCATCGGACTGCTGGTCCCCCACATCGGCCTGAATGCGAGTTTTGCCCACATGGGTGCCAAGCCTGGCGAGCTGGCTTTTGTCTCGCAATCGGGCGCCCTGGTGACGGCCATGCTCGACTGGGCCGGCGCCAGGGGCATTGGTTTTTCCCATTTTGTGTCGCTTGGGGAGCGGGCCGACGTCGACTTCGGTGACATGCTCGACTTTCTGGGCAGTGACGCCCAGACGCGGGCCATCCTGCTCTATATCGAGAGCATTGAGGAGCCACGCAAGTTCATGTCGGCCGCACGGGCTGCAGCGCGCAACAAGCCGGTGATCGTCGTCAAGGCCGGGCGCTCGGCCGCAGGCCAGCAGGCCGCCGCCTCGCACACCGGGGCGCTGGCCGGGTCAGACGCGGTGTTCGACGCGGCCATAGCCCGCGCGGGCATGTTGCGCGTGGGCACGCTGCAGGACCTGTTCCTGGCGGCCGAAACCCTGGCGCGCTTTCGTGACGGCCCATCGGGCCGTCTGGTGGTGCTCACCAACGGGGGGGGTGCCGGCGTGATGGCGGCCGACGCCGCCGCTGCCGAGGGGGTGCCGCTGGCGACCCTGGATGCGGCCACCCTTGAGCGGCTGAATGCGGTGCTGCCGGGCAACTGGTCACACGCCAACCCGGTGGACATCATCGGCGACGCGCCGGCCCCGCGCTATGTGGACGCCATCGAGGCCCTGTCGCAGGACCGCGAGAGCGCGATCCTGTTCATCCACGCCCCGACCGCCATTGTGCCCAGCGCCGACATCGCCCAGGCCCTGCTGCCCCGGGTGACGCAAGCCCCGCGACACGTGCTGGGCTGCTGGCTCGGCGACACCGCGGTGGTCGAGGCGCGACGCAGCTTCCGCGACGCCGGCGTGCCCGACTTCGACACCCCTGAACAGGCGGTGCGCGCTTTCGGTTTCCTGCGCACCTACCGCCTGCACCAGGAGGAGCTGCTGCAGACCCCGCCGGCCCATGGGGGAGCCCCTGCGTCAGACCTGCCACGCATCCGGCGCATCGTCGACAACGCGCTGGCCCAGGGGCGTGAACTGCTGACCGAGCCTGAAGCCAAGGACCTGCTGGACGCGGCAGGCCTGCCGGTGGTGCCCACACGCACCGTCGGTTGCGATGTGGCCGAGGCCGAGGCGGCGGCCGAGGCGCTGGGCTACCCGGTGGTGGTGAAAATCCTGTCGGAAGACATCTCGCACAAGTCGGATGTGGGGGGCGTGCGCCTGAACATCGGCAGTCGTGCCGAGCTGCAGCAGACCTGCCTGGCCATGCTGGATCGGGTGCGCGAACAGCGACCCGACGCCCGGGTACAGGGATTCACGGTGCAGCCCATGGTGCGCAAGAAACACGCGCACGAGCTGATTGTGGGCGCCAGCGTCGACCCGGTGTTCGGCCCGGTCATCCTGTTTGGCGCCGGGGGCACAGCGGTCGAGGTGCTGGCCGATCGCGCGCTCTCGCTGCCACCGCTGAACCGGCCGCTGGCGCTGGCCCAGATTGCACGCACCCGCATTGCGCGGCTGTTGCGTGGTTACCGGGACGAGCCGGCGGCCGACATCGACCGTGTGGCCGACACCCTGGTGGCGATCTCGCGCCTGCTGGCCCAGGTGCCGGAGATTGCCGAGCTCGACATCAACCCCCTGCTGACCAACCACGAGGGTGCGGTGGCACTGGACGCCCGGGTACGGGTGTCGGCCAGCCAGCCTGCCGGCGCGTCGCACTTTGCCATCCAACCCTACCCGGAACACCTGATCGAGACCTGGACCTGGCAGGACCAGGCGCTGACCCTGCGCCCGATCCGGCCCGAAGACGAGTTGCAGCATCGGGCCTTCCTGGAGCGGCTGGACCCGGAGGATATCCGCCTGCGGGTGTTCTACAGCCGGCGCAGCATCGAGCACAGCGAACTGGCGCGGCTGACCCAGATCGACTACGCGCGCGAGATGGCCTTCATCGCGACCCGGCCGACCGAAGGCGGTGGCGAGGAAACCCTGGGGGCGGTACGGGCCTTGGTGGACCCCGACAATGAGATCGCGGAGTTTGGGGTGATCGTTCGCTCGGACCTCAAGGGCAGTGGCCTGGGCTACCGCCTGATGCGCAAGATGATCGACCATCTGCGCGAGCGCGGCACGCGCCGGCTGGTGGGGACCGTGCTGCGGGTGAACACCGGCATGCTGGAACTTGCCCGCTCGCTCGGGTTCCAAGAAGGCTCCAACCCCGCCGACCCTCAGGACCGCGAAACGCGGCATGTCTCGCTGGACCTGTAGGGCACCTTGAGAAGGCCCGCCATGTCTGCAACGTCGCTCCACCCCCCGCTGTCCCGTCGCCGCCTGCTGGCGGGCACCGGTGGCCTGGTGGCCGTGCTGGCGGCGCCGGCCTGGCTCAGCCCGGCTCGGGCCAGCACACCGTTGCGGCCCACCCCCAGCCAGACCGAAGGGCCGTTCTACCCGGTGGAACTGCCAGCCGACAGCGACCACGATCTGCTGGTCAACGGGCCATTGCGCTACAACCGGGGACAGGCGGCCTGGGTCGAGGGCACGGTCACCGACACCCGGGGCACACCGGTCTCGGGTGCGGTGGTCGAAATCTGGCAGTGCGACGAGGATGGCCGCTACCACCACCCGGGCGACCGGGGTCAGGCCGATCCGGCCTTCCAGGGCTTTGGCCGGGTCGAGGTCGGACGCGACGGACGCTATCGCTTCCGAACCCTGCGCCCGGCGCGCTACAGCGGACGCACGCCGCACATCCACTTCAAGGTGCGGCTGGACCGGCAGGATCTGCTGACCACCCAGCTGTACGTGGAAGGTGACCCCGGCAACGCACGCGACTTCCTGTGGCGACGCCTGAGCGAGGCCGACCGCGGTGCCGTCACGGTGCCGTTCGTCCCGGGCGACAACGGCCTGAGGGCCAACTTCCCGATCGTGGTGCAGGCCTGAGCATCGCCGTCCGTCGCGAAGGGAGGGAGGATGCCCGACACCCGGCAGGGCCACGCGCCAGCCGTTAAGCTTTCGCCATGGATTCGTTGACACAGATCGCTCTGGGTTCGGCCGTGGCCGTGGCTGTGATGGGCCGGCGCACGGCCGTCTGGAAGGCTGCGCTGTGGGGTGGCATTGCCGGCACCCTGCCCGACCTGGACGCCTTCATCGACCACGGTGACGCGATCCTGAACATGGTGCGCCACCGCGCCGAAACCCACTCGCTGATCTACCTGACCTTGTTCTCGCCCTTGCTGGCCTGGATCGTGGCGCGCCTGCACAGAGAGCGGCATCTGTTCTTGCATTGGTGGCTCGCGCTGTGGCTGGTGCTGATCACGCACCCGCTGCTCGACACCATGACGGTCTACGGCACGCAACTCCTGCAGCCGTTCACCGACCACCCCTTCGGTGTCGGCAGCATGTTCATCATCGACCCGGCCTACACACTCCCGCTGCTGGTTGGCGTGATCGCGGCACTGGTGCTGTCCAAGGGCGGCCGAGGGCTGCGGTGGAACACATTGGGCCTGGTGCTGTCAACCGCCTACCTGGGCTGGAGTGTGGCCGCGCAGCAGGTGGCGACCCAGGTGGCCCGCGCATCGCTGCAACAGCAGGGTGTGAGTGCAGACCGGCTGCTGGTGACACCAGCGCCTTTCAACACGGTGCTCTGGCGTCTGGTGGCCGTCACGCCCACGCACTACATGGAGGGCTACTACAGCCTGCTCGATGCCCGATCAGTTGTGCGCTGGACCCAACACGACCGCGGACCGGAACTGATCGGGCGGCACGGTCATAGCGAGCCGGTGGCCCGCATTGCAGATTTCAGCCACGGCTTCTACCGGCTGCGCACAACGTCCGACGGTCACCTGCAGGTGACCGACCTGCGCATGGGTCAGGAGCCGACCTATGTGTTCAATTTCGACGTTGGTCCGGTCGAGTCGGTGGGGTCGGTACCCGCCAGCCACCGATCGAGCCGGCCCGACACCGCAGCGGCGCTGGCCTGGCTGTGGCAGCGCGCGCGTGGCGCCGACCTGCTGCCGATGGGTGCGGCGCTGGCGGCACCCCAGTGACGGGGATCGGTCAGACCATCAACAGCGTGACGGCGATGATCAGCACACCCAGCACCAGGTTGACCCCCACCCAGGTGCGGATGGAGGCCAGCGCCGCGGCGCCGGCCGGCCAGTCCTGTGCCGACACCGCCCGTGACAGGCGCTTGAACAGGGCGAAGCGGATGTGACCGAAGATGGCCATCATGGCAATGCCCAGCACGGCCATGATGGTCCAGTCCAGCGGCATGTTGAAGGCCAGGCCGGCCTGCACGGTTTCCTTGGCCACCCGACCGATCATCCACAGACCGGTGGCCAGCACGACCACGATGGACACCAGAACGGCAGAGAAGAAGCGCGCCAGGGCGCCGTGCATCAGCGGCACACGCTGCGGGGGCGGCAGCTGCATGGCCGCCGGACGCAGGAAGAAGTGGGCAAACACCATGCCGCCGATCCAGACGACGATGGCCAGCACGTGCAGCAGTTTGAGGGTGGCGTAGATCATGTGGGCAAATAAGTCCGGGTTGTTCAGGAAGCGATGTCGACCAGCATACCGCCGGCTTCGCGCCGCTGCAGCCGGTAGGGCGGCAAGCCCTTGAGCATGCGCCGGCCATAGGACTGGCGCAGCAGCCGCGCGTCGTAGCACACGACCACGGCCTCGTCGGTCTCGCTGCGCAGGGCCCGCCCGGTCCACTGCAGCAGGCGCGCGCCGGTGGCCGGCACGACCAGCTCGCTGAACGGGTCGCGGCCCTGGGCTTTGAGCCAGTCGGCCCGTGCCTGGCCCACCGGGTCGCTGGGCGAGGCAAAGGGCAGTTTGGTGATGAACACCCATTCGCACAGTTCCCCCGGCAGGTCCAGCCCTTCGCCGAAGGACTGCAGCCCGAACAGGATGGACGTCTCCCCCGCTTCGACGCGGTCGGCATGGCACCGCAGCAGTTGGGTGCGCGAAGCCTCGCCCTGCACCAGCACGCGCTCGCGCAAGCGGCTGTGCAGGCCGCGTTCGAGCAGGTCCTGCGCGCGCTTCATCAGGGCCCGCGAGGTGAACAGCACCAGTGCACCGCGCTGCACCTGGGCCAGGTCATCCATCAGCAGGTCCAGCATCTCTCGGCTGTAGCCTTCCACATCCTTGGGGTCGTGCTGCGTCTGCACCACCACCAGACGACCCTGGCGGGCATGGTCAAACGGGCTCTGCACCTCGCGCACTTTCACCGCCTCGTCGAAGGCCAGGCCGTTTTCGTGCAGGAAATGGTCGAAGCCACCGCAGGTGACCAGCGAGGCCGAGGTGGCGACCGCGGCGCGCACCCGGTTCCAGAGCTGGCTGCGCAGCAGGCTGCCCGGGTTGAGCGGGCAGGCGTGGGCACTGAGCGTGACCATGCCGTTCTGGATGCCGGCCTCCAGCCATTTGGCCAGCGGCGCCTGGCCTGCCTCCGGTGCCTGCAACCACAGCTCGGCGGTGGCGGCCATATGTTGCAGCCGGGGGGCAAGTGCACCGATGCGGCTGTAGAGCTGGGCGCAACGGGACGCCTCGCCGGGATTGTCGCGCGCCTTGGCCTTGAGTTCGGTGGCCAGGTCTTCCAGCAGCTTGAGCAGGGCACCAGCCTGGGTGGCAATCTGGCCCACGGTGTCCAGCCAGTCGGAAGGGAGCGCCCCACCCGCCAATCGCTCGGTCGCCTTGGGCACGGTGAAATCGAAACCACTGGCGCCATCGCGTCCGTTGCGCGGGCGCATGCCGCCCTGGCGCCCTGACAGGGCCAGCCACTCGGGTGACTCGGCCAGGCGGGCCATGGCACGGCGCGCGAGGTCGGCCTGGGCCGCCTTGAGCTCGCTGGCCAGTGTGGGCACATCCACACCCGGCACAAAGGCAATGGCGCCGGCCACGTCACTCACTGCACGGGGCAGCTTGTCCAGCCAGGCGCCGTGCATCAGGTCCATGCTCTCGGTGAACTGGCCCTGGGCCACACTGCCCAGGTGGTGGGCCTCGTCGAACACCAGGTAGCAGTCGGACGGATCGGGCAGCGCATGCAGCCCCAGCGTGGACAGCAACAGGTCGTGGTTGACCACGATCACCTGGGCCTGGGCCAGGCGGGCACGCGCCTGGAAGTAGCTGCAGCCCTGGTAGCTCGGGCAGTGGCGTGCGGTGCAGGTGTGGCGTTCGGCCGCCACCGGCCCCCACAACCCGGGCGGGGGCGGCTCGGCCAGGCGGTCGCGGTCACCGTCCCAGTCACCCTGGTCCAGCATCTGGCCCCATCGGGCGTAGCTGCGTGACTGCTCGGCCCAGGCACGCTCAAGCGCATCGCCCCGGGCGGGTTCCCCGGCCTGCGCCTCCGCAAACAGCTCGGCCGTGGCGGCATCACCACCGGCCAGCTGGTCCAGCTTGAGCCGGCAGACATACCGTCCCCGGCCCTTGGCCAGCGCGAAGGCAAAGCCTTGCGGCAACACCGCGGCCAGTGCCGGCAGGTCCTTGGCCATCAGCTGTTCCTGCAGGGCCACGGTGGCGGTGGAGATCATGACCCGCTTGCCCTGGGCCAGCGCCAGGGGAATGACGGTGGCCGCATAGGCGGCCGACTTGCCGACGCCGGTGCCCGCCTGCACCACGGCGATGGCCCGCTCGCCGGACGCGGGCGTTGGCACCGGCTCGCCTTTTTCGGGCTTGGGCGGCCAGTCGACCGTGCTCAGGGTCTCGGCGATGTGGGCCGCCATCTCGCGCTGGCCCGAACGGGACCGAAAACCCGGCAGGCGCGCCACCACATGGTCGAAGGCGCCCAGTGCGAGTGCCTCACGCGCCAGCGGGCCGCCGGGGGCGGCCGAGGCGCCGTTGTGGTCGGCCTGGGGTTCGGACATGTCGGACAGGGGTTTCATTCGGACAGCCCGTGATTGTCGCCGCTGCCGGCTCAGGCCCGGGGAACCCGATGCGCACCGGGCACTCCCACACCGATCCATGCTGCTGTGCACAATGACGCCATGACATCCAGAACTGCTTCGCGCCCCAGACAAGCCAGGCGCCAGCCACGCCAGCTGATCGACCTCGCCCTTCAGGGCGGCGGATCACACGGTGCCTACACCTGGGGCGTGCTCGATCGCCTGCTGCAGGATGACACCCTGGAAATTGCCGGTGTCAGCGGCACCAGTGCCGGCGCCATGAACGCGGTGGCCCTGGCGGCTGGCCTGATGGAAGGCGGCCGGGAAGGCGCGCGGGAAAGCCTGGGCCGTTTCTGGCGACGGGTGGCGCAGACGTCGCCGTTCCATGCCCTGGAGATGGGCCCGCTGGCCAGCCTGTGGGGGCCGGACAACCCCTGGCTGGCCGCCTGGACTGCGCCCTGGCGCCAGGCGGCCAGCCTGCTGGGCAGCCAGCTCTCGCCCTACCAGCTCAACCCGCTCAACCTCAACCCGCTGCGCGATGTGCTGAACGAGACCATCGACTTCGATCGCGTCTGCGGCTGCAACAAGACGCAACTGTTCATCGCGGCCACCCAGGTGCGCACCGGCGCCCTGCGCACCTTCCGCCAGCACGAGCTGGGTGTCGACGTGGTGCTGGCCTCGGCCTGCCTGCCACTGCTGTTCCAGGCGGTGGAGATCGACGGCGAGGCCTACTGGGACGGAGGCTACGCCGGCAACCCGACGCTGTTGCCCCTGATCAAGGAGAGTCCGGCCGACGATCTGCTGCTGGTGCAGATCAACCCCAGCCTGCGCGAGGAACTGCCCACGCGGGCCGACGCCATCCTCGACCGCATCAATGAAGTCACCTTCAACGCCAGCCTGATCAAGGAAATGCGGTCGATCGCACTGCTGCAGCAGCTGATTGCCGATGAGGGCCGTCCCGGCCACCACTACCGCAACCGGCTGTTCGCGCGTGTCCAGGCCCTGAAGGTTCACCGCGTCGAGGGCGGCGAAGCCCTGGCGGCACTCGGTGCCGGCACCAAAACCCAGACCCAGTGGCCGTTCCTGTCGATGCTGTTCGACCGCGGTGTCGAGGCAGCGGACCGCTGGCTGCACGAAAACCGGCGCCACATCGGCCAGCGCAGCACGCTGGACCTGGTGCAGGCGTTCGGGGCCTGAGGGCTGCGCGATGACGGGCATTCTGGGCATCCTGCTGGCGCTGTGCCTGCTCATGGCTCTGGCCTACCGCGGCATCAGCGTGCTCATCCTGGCGCCGCTGATGGCCTTGCTGGCCGCATTGCTGAGCCCTGGTACGCCACTGCTGGCCAGCTACACCCAGGTCTTCATGCCGGCGCTGGGTGGCTTCATCGTGGCTTTTTTCCCGCTGTTCCTGCTGGGCGCGGTGTTCGGCAAGCTGATGGAAGACTCGGGCGCCGCGCGGGTGATTGCCCATGGCATCGTGGCTTGGCTGGGTGCACAGCGCGCCATCCTGGCGATCGTGCTGGCCTGCGCCGTGCTGACTTACGGGGGTGTCTCGCTGTTCGTGGTGGCCTTCGCGGTCTACCCGATTGCGGCTGCGCTGTTCCGCCAGGCAGACATTCCCAAACGCCTGATTCCGGGCACCATCGCGCTGGGCGCCTTTACCTTCACCATGACCGCGCTGCCGGGCACACCGGCGATCCAGAACGCCATTCCGATGCCTTATTTCGGCACCACGCCGTTTGCGGCGCCAGGCCTGGGCGTGATCGGCGGCGCGGTGATGGCGGTGTTCGGCCTGCTGTGGCTGCAGCGGCGCGCCCGGCTGGCCCGCGCGGCCGGCGAGGGCTACGGCAACCACGATGAGCCCCCGACGGCCGGCGCAGCGACACCGGGACTGACACCGGCGGGGGGCGATCTGCTGCGCGCGCTGGCGCCGGTGGCGCTGGTGATCGTCCTCAACTATGCGCTGGCCACCTGGTGGCTGCCGGCCATGGACACCAGCTACCTGGCCGAGATCCGGTACGGATCCACCGACATCAACCGGGTGAGGGGCATCTGGGCGGTCATTGTCGCCCTGTGTGCTGCCATCGCGGTGATCATGGTCCTGCAGCGCAAGCGGCTGAACCACCTGGGTCAATCGCTGGAACAGGGGGCGAGCGGGTCGGTCATGCCCCTGCTCAACACCGCCTCGCAGGTGGGTTTCGGCGCCGTCATTGCCTCTTTGGCCGGCTTTGTGCTGATCCGTGATGCCGTGCTGGGCATTGCTCCGGACAACCCGCTCATTTCGATGTCGATCGCGGTCAACATACTGGCCGGCATCACCGGCTCGGCCTCGGGCGGCATGAGCATCGCCCTGCAAACGCTGGGCGAAACCTGGCTGGCCATGGGCCAGGCCGCAGGCATCGCGCCCGACCTGCTGCACCGGGTCACCGCCATCGCCACCGGGGGACTGGATGCGCTGCCGCACAACGGCGCCGTGATCACGCTGCTGGGCATCTGCGGGCTCAGCCACCGCCAGTCCTACACCGACATTTTCGTGGTGGCGGTCGCGATTCCGCTGCTGGCGCTGGTGGCGGTGGTGCTGCTGGGTTCGGGACTGGGCTCTTTCTGAACCGCCTGACCACCTGTTTCAAGGCGTAGCGGCCTGCGGCAGGCTGAAGCGGAACACCGCTCCCTGCCCGACCGCGCCCTCGCCACTGACGCTGCCGCCGTGGCGTTCGACAATGCGCTTGACCGTGGCCAGTCCAACCCCGGAACCCTCGAATTCATCGTTGGCGTGCAGTCGCTTGAAAGGCTGGAACAGCTGCAACACGTAGGCCATGTCGAAGCCGGCCCCGTTGTCACGCACGCAGAAGGTGTGCATCCCGTCCTTGGTGGACTCGCGGGTGAGCGAGATGCGCGCATCTGCCGTCTGACCGGTGTATTTCCAGGCGTTGCCCAGCAGGTTCTGCAGCACCGCGCGCACCAGCACCGGATCGGCCTCGGCCCGCAGACCCGACTCGATCTGCCATGAGACCTGCCGCTGTGGTGCCGAGTGCTGCAGTTCTGCGGCGATTTCCCGCGCCATGCCGCTGAGGTTCACCGGCGCGACCTTGAGCGTCGCCCGGCTGAGCTGGGACATCGACAGCAGGTCGGTGATGAGCCGCCCCATGCGGCCTGCGGCCGACTGGATGCGCTTGAGATGCTGATGGCCCGACTCACCAAGCGCATCAGCATGCTCTTCTTCCAGCACGCTGGCGAACCCATGGATGCTGCGCAAGGGGGTTCGCAGATCGTGGGCAACGCTGTAGGCGAAGGTCTCCTGCTCGGCATTGAGCATGGCCAGTTCACGCGTGCGTTCGGCCACCCGCTGCTCCAGCCCGGCGGTCAGCTGTCGCAGCTCGGCCTGGCTGCGGCTGACCCTGCCCAGCAGGAACATCACCAGGCCACCGCTGGCCAGCAAAAGCGCACTGACCACCAGCTTGATCGCGCGATCGCGTTGCAGGGCGGGCAGCAGCGGCGCCATGATGCCTTCATCCGACAGGCCCACCACGGTGACCAGCCCGCTGGCAGGCAACCGGCGCCAGCCCCCCATGCGCCAGTGACCGTCGACCGTGCTGTCGAAGCGGAAACTGCCCGCATGGTTTTCCCTATCGGACAGGAAGGGCCTATCTGCCGGAACAAGGACCGACATGGCACCCGTGTTGTCGGTGCTGCGGGCCAGCAGATGGCCATCCGCGTGCACCAATGACACGATGTCCCCTGGCGAGAGGGCCAGCGCAGCCAGCCGCTGGGCCACATAGTCGGTGGAGACCAACAGGTGGACCGTGCCGTCAAAGGCGCCGCCGCGCAGCACCGGCCGACTGACGATGAACACCCAGCGTCCGGACAGGCGCGACTGGATCGGCGTGCCCACCAGCAGGCGGTCACCGGCGGTGCGCTGGGTCTGGAAGTGAGGACGGTCCCCCACGTACATGCCGGCCTCGGCACCCAGGCTGTTGTAGACCACATGGCCGGAGGCGTCGACCACCGAGATGTAGTCGACAAAACCCTTGGGCAAGGTGTCCAGGGTTTCGCGCACCTGCTCTGCAAACGCCTCGGTTCCCCTGTCCATGACCCAGTCGCGCCGCAACCGCAGCAAGGCGGTGTCCAGCGAACTGAGCAGGCCATCGATCTGGCCCGCCATGGCATCGGCCAGCTGCAGGCTGCGTTTGCGGGCGTCTTCCAGGGCCTGCTCACGCACCTGGTCACTGGCCCGTCCGGCCTGCCACCAGAGCCCTGCCACAGCCACGCCGGTGAGCACCATCACCAGCAGCATGAGTGCACGCAAACGCGTCATGTTCTTGTTCGTACCGTTCTCGGCGACATCCAGCGCGCACCGAAAACGCGGTGCCAACGCATACTCCCCCCAAGCATACGCGGCGAATCTGACGGCAGACTGTTCGTGCCGCCCGGATCCATGAAAATGGTCACGACGGAGGCTGGCTCCGGCCCGAGGCTGCCCTCAGGCGCCAGCCGGTTCAATCATCCAGGTCCGCAGACGCAACCGAAGGCCCCGCATCACCCTGCATCGCCTGGGCCTGTGCCTGCAGGGCATGCACCATGCTGTCGAGCTGCGCCCTCTCAGGCGCCGACAGCACACTTGCCAGTTCCCGGTTGATCGCCGCCACGCGCGGAAAGATGGCCCGGTACACATGCCAGCCCTCTTCGGTCAGGAACACATGGACCTCGCGCCGGTCGGATGGCCGGGGCTGGCGGCGAATCAGCTTTTTGCCATCCAGCCGGGTGAGCGTACGGGACGTGCGTGACCGGTCAAGCATGGCGTGCTCGGCCAGCTCACTGGAGAGCACGCCGTCATGCTCGGACAGGAACGACAGCACCCGCCACTCGCGCCGGGTGAGCCCGAACTCGTGTTCGCACAGGCGCACCACCAGCCGGCTCGCGGTGATGTGGATGCGGTAGAGCCGGTACAGCAACAGGTCGGTCTGCACCTGCGGATCAAGCATGACGTCCGCCGGAAGGACGCGCAAAGGGTGGAGTTCACTCATGGTTCCGGGCGTCAGGGAAAACACCTGCAATGATTGATTTCTGCAATTGATTGTCCCTGCATAGCATGGTGGCCTGCACCGGGAATCACCCGAGCCGACACCCACCACAGGAGACGCCCATGAACCGACGCTGGATGCCCTTTGCGACCGCTGCTGCTGCCTTGGCAACCGCCCTGACCGCTCCACTTGGCGCGATGGCCGATGACAAGACACCGCTGAAGATCGTGGTGGGTTTTCCGCCCGGTGGCTCTGCCGACACATTGGCCCGCCTGATCGCCGACGGTCTTCGTGATCGTTACAACCCCGTCATGGTGGAGAACCGCCCCGGCGCCGGCGGGCGCATTGCCCTCAGTCAGGTCAAGCGCGCCGCTCCGGATGGCCAGACCGTGATCGTGCTGCCCAGCGGCCCCATGGTGCTGTTCCCGCATGTCTACAAGAAGCTCGACTATGACGCGGTGACCGACTTCACGCCGATCTCGCTGCTCACCCACTTCCAGTTCGGCGTGGTTGCCGGCCCGGCGGCCAAAGCCAAAACCATGGCCGAGATGATCACTGCGGCCAAGGCCGCCCCAGGCAAGGGCTCCTACGGCACGCCGGGCCAGGGCACGCTCCCTCACTTCATGGGGGTGCTGTTTGAACAGCAGGTGAACGTCAAGCTCAACCATGTGCCGTTCCAGGGCGGCGGCCCGGCCAACGCCGCTCTGGTGGGCGGGCACATCGACTACAAGTTCGACGTGGTGTCCGAAACCGCCGAGCTGCACCGCACGGGCAAGGTGCGCATTCTGGCGGTCACCGGTGATCAGCGCGACCCGCAGGTGCCCGAGGTGCCCACACTGAAGGAGGCCGGAGTGGACATGGTTGCCACCGCCTGGTTTGGCATGTACGGCCCGGCCGGTGTGCCTGCTGCGGCCCGCGACCGCTTGCAGCAGGCCGTTGCCGAAGCGCTCAAGCAGCCCGCCATGCGCGAGCGGCTGCGAGGCCTGGGTTATGAGCCGGTGGGGTCCACGCCCGCCGAACTGGCGACGGCGCAAAAAGCCGACCTGGAGCGTTGGGCGGCGCCGATCAAGGCGACCGGAATCTCCCTGGATTGACCCCCGCGTCGCCTTCGGCGCCCCCTGAGAGGGGGCGCACCCAGAGGCCCGGCAAAGCCGGTTCCTGGGATGTTCTGGATGTTGGCTTCTTCGCTCGTTGCCAGATGGCTTCCTGCTGGCATTTTTCTTCTCGTCGATTTTTCTTTTTGAGGTGTTTTCGTGAAGTCTGTTTTTTCTCGTCGTCCTGTTCTGGCTGTTGTTGCTGCACTGGGCTTGGGACTTTCGGTCCCTTTGGCGGCGGCGCAGGATGCGTACCCATCCAAGCCGGTGAAGTTCATCAACAACTTTCCGGCCGGAGGACCGTCGGATCTGTTGGCGCGTTCGGTGGCGGCGGTGTTGCAGGAGACGCTGAAACAGCCTTTTGTGGTGGAGAACCGCGCGGGTGCGGCCGGCAACATCGGGGCCGATGCGGTCGCGCGCAGCGCTGCTGATGGGTACACCGTCCTGTTTGGCATCGACACCACCTTCACCATCAACCCGCACCTCTACCAGAAGATGCCGTTCCAGACCAGCGACTTCAAACCGCTGGTGGTGATGGCGTCTTCAGGCCTGCTGGTGGGCGTGCATCCGTCCACCGGCATCAAGACGCTGCCGGCCCTGGTGGAGGCCGCCAGGACCAAGAACCTGAACTTCAGCTCGGCCGGCAGCGGCAGCCCGGGCCACCTGGCGGTGGAAATGTTCAACGAGACAACGAAGGCCAGGCTGAACCACATCCCCTACCGGGGTAACACCCTCGCGGTCACCTCGGTGCTGTCTGGTGAAGTGGACGGCGGCGTGCTGGCCACGCCAGGCATGCTGCCTCACGTCCAGGTGGGCAAAATCACCGCGCTGGCCGTGACCAGCCGTCAGCGTTCGCGCCTTGCGCCCGAACTGCCCACCGTGCGCGAACTGGGTCTGCCGGGCCTGGAGCAGGAGGTGCTGTACGTGGTGATGGCGCCCGCCGCCACGCCCGCCCCGGTCGTGCAGACACTGCAGAAGCACATCGTGGAAGCCCTGCAAAGGCCCGAAGTGCAGGCCCGCATGGGCAACCTGGACCTGTTCTTTGAAGGCCTCACCGGCGACGCGGCGGCCAAACGCCTTGGCGATCTGTCCAACCGCTACGGCCCCATCGTCAAGGCCACCGGCATGAAGGTGGAATGAGCGCGAGCCTGCGCCAGAAAGTGCCCCGCACCATGCAACGACCCAACATCATCTACATCGTCTCCGACGACCTCGGCTTTGCCGACCTGGGCTGCTACGGCGGCCGCGAAGCGCCTTTTGGCCCGGTGTCTCCCCACATCGATCAACTGGCCGCTGGCGGCATGCGCTTCACCCAGGGCTATGCCAATTCGCCCGTGTGTTCGCCCACCCGCTTTGCCCTGATGACCATGCGCTACCAGTACCGCCTGCGCGGCGCGCTGGAAGAGCCCATCAACAGCCGCAGCAAGGGCAGCGACACCCTGGGCCTGCCGCCCAGCATGCCCACCCTGCCCTCGTTGCTGCGCGAGGTGGGCTACCACACGGGCCTGGTGGGCAAATGGCACCTGGGTTACCCGCCCCACTTTGGCCCGCAACGCTCCGGCTACGACGAGTTCTTCGGCATCATGGCCGGTGGTGTGGACTATTTCACCCACTGCTCGTCCACCGGCGACCACGATCTCTACATCGGCGAGGAAACCCACAAAGAGGTGGGCTACCTCACCGACGTGTTCTCGCAGCGCGCGGTGGACTATGTGAACCGGCACGCTGACGATGCCAAGGCCGGCAAGCCCTTCTTCCTGAGCCTGCACTACACCGCGCCCCACTGGCCCTGGGAAACGCGCGACGATGCACACATTGCCCCCGAAGTGGCGAAGAACCTGTTCCATCTGGACGGCGGCAACATCCACAGCTACCGCAAGATGATCCACCACATGGACGAGGGCATCGGACAGATCATGGCGGCACTGCGCGCCCAGGGTCTGGACCAGAACACGCTGGTGGTCTTCACCAGCGACAACGGCGGCGAACGCTTCAGTGACAACTGGCCGCTGGTGGGCGGCAAGATGGACCTGACCGAAGGGGGCATCCGCGTGCCATGGATCGCCCACTGGCCTGCCGGTATTGCACCGGGCAGCACCTGCCTTCAGCACTGCATGACCATGGACTGGTCGGCCACCATGCTGCACCTGGGCGGCGGGCAGCCCCACCCGGACTATCCACTGGACGGCGTGGACCTGCGACCTGTGCTGCAAGATCCGATCAACACCTTCGACCGACCGCTGTACTGGCGCATGAACCATCGCGGCCAGCGTGCGCTGCGCGAGGGCGACTGGAAGTACCTGATGGTCGATGGGTACGAGTACCTGTTCAACATACCGGCCGACGAACGTGAGCGGGCCAACCGCTCCCAGCGAGAACCCGCACGGCTGCATGCCATGCGTGAACGCTGGTTGCGGTGGAACGACAGCCTGCCGCCCATCCCGCCCGACGCGACAGTCAGTCTCGGCTACTCGGCCAGGGACATGCCCCAGCGCTGAGCTTCAGCGCTCCCAGTCGCGCTCGGGCTTGGCGCCACGCGCCTTGACGGCCGCGATGTACTGGCTCAGCAGCGCCTGGGCCTGCACACCACGGGCCGAGTTGTTCTTGACCCATTCCTGCGACAGTGGCGGCAGCGAGTCGATCCACTTGCGGCGATCGGCTTCGGACATGGGCGTGACCGTGACGGGCGGGTTCTGGGTCTTGCCCACCTCGACCATGCGGTCCAGGGCCATCTGGTGGCGCGTGACCAGGTCTTCGCCGTGGCGACGCGAGTACTCGGCACCGGCTTCGCGCATGGCGGTCTGCACCTCAGGCGGCAGCTTGGCCCAGCTGTCCTTGTTGATCGCCAGGCCACCGGAGAACACCACCCCCATGTTGACCTTGGTGATGTAGGGCGCCACTTCATAGATCTTCGTGGGCAGGATGCCGGTGGCCAACGAGACCACGCCTTCGGACACGCCGGTCTGGATGTCGGTGTAGAAGGTGGTCAGTGCGCCGTCCACCGGTGTGGCCCCCACGCCGCGCAGCCACAGGCCCAGAATGCCGGGAGCAGAGATCTTCTTGCCCTTGAGGTCGTCCACCGACCGCACCGGGAACTTGGTGTAGAGGTCGTAGGTGTCGGAACCGGTGGCGCCCAGGAACACCAGGTTGTACTTGTCCCACTCGTTGCGGAACACCGGATTCTTGTCGATCAGCTCGTTCATCGCACCCAGCACGATGCGCGAGTCGCTGGTGACGAAGGGGGTGTGCACGCTGAGCTGGCTGATCGGCATCTTGGCCGGCTCCAGGTAGCTGAACACCCAGCCGATGTCGGTGATGCCCTGCTCCACCGAAGTGAGTGTGGCGTTGGCCTTGTAGAGCTGACCTCCGAAGGCCTCTTTCCACTGGATCCTGTACTTGCCGCCTGCAGCCAGGCGTTTGTCCACCTCGGGCATGAACACATCCTTCATGAAGCCGACCCATGGAATGGTGGTGGGGTGGCTGGAGGCGATGGTGAGGTTGATGACCTGCTGCGCGGCGGCGCTCAGGGGCACGGTGGCGGCCAGTGCAGCCGAGGCCGCCAGCCGGACGAAAGTCGAACGCTTCATGCTTGTCTCCTGTGGTGGATGGAATCGGTGGTGGTCTGTGCAACCTGGGTTTGGGAAAACGGCGGAAAGTCGGTTGTCGGGGATTTCGTCAGTCGACCTGGGCGCCCGACTGGCGCACCAGCGCGGCCCACTTGTCGACCTCGGCGCGACCAAAGGCGGCCATGGCTTCGGGACCCAGCGGGCGCTGCTCGACGCCCTGGGCCAGCAGCTTGTCGGCGACCTCTTTGCTCGCCAGGGTCCGAGCCGCGGCCTCGCGCAGGCGGGCCAGTGCAGGCGCGGGCGTGGCGGCCGGCGCATACAGCATGAACCAGGCCACCAGGTCGAACTCGGCGCCCACCTGCTCGGCGATGCCGGGCACGTCACGGGCGGCGGCGCTGCGCTGCGCGCTGGACACGCCCAGCGCACGCAGACGACCCGCCTGCATGTGCGGCAGCACCGCAGCCGGGTGGTAGAACATGAAGTCGGCTCGGCCGGCGATCACGTCGCCCAGCGCCTGGCCGCCTTCCTTGTAGGGCACGTGCACCATCTGGCCGCCCAGGCGGGCCTTGAGCAGTTCGCCGGCCAGGTGACCCGAGGTGCCGTTGCCAGCCGAGGCAAACGATGCGCCCTGTCCCTGCGCAGCGCGTGCCTTCAGGTCGGCCAGCGTCTTGATCGGGCCGTCGGCCGAGGTGACCAGAAAGGTGGGGGTGTAGCCCACCAGTGCAATGGGGGCAAAGTCCTTCAGCGGGTCGTAGCTCAGGCTCCTGAACAGGGTGGCGTTAATGGCGTGCGTGCCGACTGTGCCCATGAGGATCTGGTAGCCGTCAGCCTGACCTCTGGCGACCAGGGCCGAGCCGGTGGTGCCCCCGGCGCCAGCGCGGTTGTCCACCACCACAGGCTGGGCCAGTTCGCGGGCCATGCCTTCGCCGACCACCCGCGAGATGATGTCGGTGGTGGTGCCGGCGCCAAACGGCACGACCAGCCGCAGCGGTTTGTCCGGGAAGCCCTGCGCCTGGGCGACGGGCAGGGCGAATGCACTGGCGGCGACGGCCAGGGCCATCAGGGCGTCGCGGCGGTTCGGGCGGTGGCGGGTGGTCTTCATGCGGTCTCCTTGTCCTTGTGGGGTTGTGCGGCTTCGGCCTGACGGGTGGGCCAGCCATGGGCATACAGCGCGTTGTGTTCGCCCAGGGTGGGGGGTGGCATCACCTGCAGACTGCGTTGGCCATCGAAGCTGATGGGGGAGCGAACCGTGCGCGAGGCCCCCATCACCGGGTGGTGGGTGTCGACGAACAGTTGCAGGTGCTGCGCCTGCGCGTCCTCGGGCACCTCGTCGGTGCGGTACATGGGCGCGTGTGGCACGTCCTGGGCCACCAGACGCTGGCACCACTCGGTGCGCGGACGCAGCCTGAAGATGCCGCCCAGCACCTCGATGAGCGCGTCCTGGTTGGCAATGCGTGCGGTGCGATCGCGAAAGCGTTCGTCGTCAAAGATGTCTGGCCGCTCCATGGCCAGGGCCAGCCCCTGCCAGAACTTCTCGGGAGAGGACATGTGCAGCGCGATCCAGCCGCCGCAGGCGCACTCCAGCACGTAGCTCTGCGACACGCTGGGCCGGCTGTACGGGCCCATGACCTCACCCACCGAGAACAGGTGGGTGAAAGCGTCCAGGTTGAAGTGCGCCATGGCCTCGAACATGGACACATCCACCCGGCGACCCTGGCCGCTGGCCTGCCGCTCGTACAGCGCACCCAGGATGCCGAAGGCCGCGTAGTAGCCGGTCATGGCGTCGGCAATGGCCGGGCCGACCACGCGCGGATTGGCCGGGTTGACCAGCAGGCGCAGGTAGCCGCTGGCGGCCTGGGCGACGGTGTCATAGCTGGGGCGGCCGGCGGCCGGACCGTCCTGGCCGAAGCCGCTGATGGCGCAGTACACCAGGCGCGGATTCAGTTCGCGCAGGCGCTGTTCGCCGGCGTGGATCTGCTCGGCAAAGCCGGGGCGGAAGTTCTGGATATAGACGTCAGCGCCCTCGATGAGCGCATCGAAGGTGGCGCGGTCCTCGGGCTTGCGCGTGTCCAGGGCGACGCTGTGCTTGTTGCGGTTGTAGGTCTGGTAGTGCGGGCTGTAGAGCCCGCCCTTGAAGGCGCGGAACGGGTCGCCGCTGCCGGGCAGCTCCACCTTCACCACCTCGGCGCCCATGTCGGCCAGCATCATGGACGCGGCCGGGCCGGTGATGAAGGTGCCGTGTTCAACGACGCGAAGGCCTTTGAGAACCTGGGTCATGGTGCGGGTCTCCCTCTTTCAGTCGATCTTCTGATCTGGTGTGAATCCATCGGGCACATGCCCGGTGTAGCGCTGCTCCCGGGTGGCCTGGTACGACAGCGCGAAGCCGATCGGCTGCTCCAGCTCCTCGCTCATGTGGGCGATCAGACCGGCACAGCGCGCCAGCATGGGCACGCCCTTGAGTGCGTTCAGCGGAAAGCCCACGCCCAGCAGAACCGCGGGAATGGCGGCCGACACATTGAGCTTGAGGGGCTTGCCGATCACCTCGGGCAGCACGGCTTCCACGGCTTCGGCGATCTGCACGAAGCGCTGGCCGCCGCCAGCCTTGCGGGACACGGCGAACAGCGCGTCCACGCGCGGGTCGCGTTCCTTGTGCAGCGGGTGTCCGTAGCCGGGCACGGCCTGCTTGCGGGCGCGCCACTCGCCCACCACGGCGCGGGCAGCGGCCTGCAGGTCACCGCCGTGCGCTGACGCAGCGCGGTCGATCTCGTCGAACAACCGTCCCGCGGTTTCGGAGGCACCCAGGATCACCGAGCCACAGCCCAGGATGCCGGCGGCCACGGCGCCCTGCAGCGCGTCGGGCGCGGCGGCCAGCGTCATGCGAGCGGCCTGCACGCTGGGCACCAGGCCGTGCTCGGCAATCGCCACCAGCGTGGCGTTGAGGACGGCACTGGCCGGACCATCGGGCTTGCGGCCAGTGAGCAGCAGATAGAAGTAGTCGGCAAAGTTGACCTGACCGATCAGGTCCCGGCACAGGTCCTGACCCCGCACCACGATGGCGTCGGCGTTGGATGCGCAAATGGCGGAATGCGGCACAGTGGCTTTGCCGATCTTCACGAGGTTCTCCGGTGGGTTTGGGTTTGCACGAAGCCTCAGCCCTTGACGAGCTGGAAGTCGTAGCTGGCGCTGTGATAGGGCTTGTCCATGACGCGGCCGTCGGGCGCGGTGCCAGGCTGGTGCGCGGTGAAGGGCACGATCAGGCTGTTGCGCACGCCGAACACGGCGTCGGAATCGAGGTAGGGGCTGTCGGCCACGAAGAGGTGGGTGGTGACGGTCTGGTGACCCGGCGCATACACCTTCATGTGGATGTGACCGGGCCGGTTCGGATGGCGACCCATGCGTTTGAGCATCTGGCCGACCGGACCGTCGTCGGGCACGGGGTAGAAGCTGGGCTTGATGGACCAGAACCGGTAGTGGCCGTCGGCGTCGGTGTGGAAGCGGGCGCGCAGGCGCATGCCGGCGTCTTCGCCCATCTGCATGTCGTACACGCCTTCACCGTCGCCAGACCACACGTCCAGGCAGCAGTTGGCAATCGGCTGACCTTCGGTGTCGGTCACGCGACCGTGGTAATAGGCCGGTTCACCGGGCATGTTCTCGCCGATGTCGGCGCCCAGCGGCAGCGCGGGCGCGCCTTCCCAGTAGAACGGACCCTGCACCGTGGCCTCGGTGGGCTTGCCGGCGCTGCCGCTGCTGGCAAACGCCTGGGCAGCCTTGAGCTGGTTGAGCGCCACCACCAGCATGGAGATGCCGAGGGTGTCGGACAGCAGGATGAATTCCTGGCGCTTGTCGTCGCACTTCTGGCCGGTGGCGGTGAGAAACAGGATGGCGTTGATCCACTCCTCTTCGGTCAGCTCCACCTCGCGGATGAAGGCGTGGGCGTGCCTGACCAGGGCGCTCATGACCTGCTTGAAGCGCGGGTCCTGGCAATCGGCCATGCGGTCCAGAACGGCCTGGGTGATGTCTTCGGCTTCGAGTTGAGCCATGGTCTTGTCTCCGGATGGGTGTCTGAAACTGGCATCAGTCTAGGCAGAGATGAACGGCGATGGAAGTGATGATTTTCGACAGCTATGATCGATGGCATCGATGATCAGATTAAGGGTTTTCCCGTGGAACTGAGACACCTCCGTTACTTCGACGCCATTGCAGAAACGCAGAACTTCACGCGTGCGGCAGAACGGCTGCACGTGACGCAGTCGACCCTGTCGCACCAGATCAGGCAGCTGGAAGACGAGCTCGGCCTGGTGTTGTTCGACCGCAGCCACAAGAAGGTGCAGCTGACGGAGGCGGGCGAGATGCTGCGCAGCCACCTGCTGCCGGCGCTGCAGCAGATCGACCGGGGTCTTCAGGCACTCAGCCACCCTGCCGAGGCCCTCTCGGGGGAGATCCGCATTGCCGCCACACACAGCTTCAACACGCGCCTGGTGCCGCTGTGCGTGTCGTCGTTCCTGAGCTACCACCCGGGGGTTCGGGTGAGTGTGGAGGAGCTGTCGGCCAGCCTGATTGCCAAACGCCTGATCAGCGGCCACCTGGAGCTGGGCGTGTCGTACCGGCCGGAAGACCGCTCCGAGCTGTGGTTCGAGCCGCTCTACAACGAGGAACTGAAGCTGGTGGTGTCCGACCGGCATCCGCTGGCCCGGCGCCGGCGCGTGCGCATGATCGAACTGCACAACTGCCGCATGGTGCTGCTGCCGCGCCAGTTCTCCACCCGCGTGCTGCTGGACGACTGCTTCGAGGCCGCCGGCGCCCAGCCGCTGGTGGTGGCCGAACTGAACTCGATCGCCCCCATGATCGAGCTGATCCGGCAGACCGACCTGGCCGGCATCATCGCCGAGACCGCGGTGTCCCCGGCGGCCGACCTGCGCGCCATTCCCATCGAAGACCCGACCCCTATCCGGACACCTGGTCTGGTGTGGAAAAAGGGCGCCAACCGGTCGCCTACGGTGAAGCACATGGCCTCGCTGATCCGGCGGGTGGCCAGTGGGCACGCGGGCTGAGCCAGCCGAAACCGGACCGGCTGCCGACCCGATCAGCCTCTCAGAACACCCTGCAGGCCTCGTCGAACGACAGGCGCGGATTGCGGTTGAACAGCAGGCTGTCGTCGCCGTAACCCAGGTTGATCAGGAAGTTGGTCTTCCAGCGGCCGTCGGGGAAGAACTCGGCATCAACCTTGGCCAGGTCAAAGCCGCTCATGGGGCCGCAATCCAGTCCCACTGCGCGCGCGGCGAGGATGAAATAGGCGCCGCCCAGCGTGCCGTTGCGGGTGGCGGTGGCGGTCGCCAGGGCCGGATTGCTCTCGAAGTTCTCCTTGGCGCCTTCACGGTGCCATACCTTGGGCATGAACTCGTAAAACCGCGTGTCGGTGGCGACGATGACGGTCACCGGCGCACTGCGTGTTTTCTCCAGATTGCCGGGCATCATGGCCGGCAGCAGGCGCTCGCGCGCGGCCGGTGAGCTCAGGAAGACGTAGCGCGCGGGCTGCGTGTTCATGGAAGTCGGGGCCAGGGCGGCCAGCTCATAGACGCGTTCGAGCAGCTCGCGGGCCACCGGCCTGTCCTGGAAGCCGTTGGCGGTGCGGGCCTTGAGAAACAGGGTGTCCAGTGCGTTGGAATCGAGAGGGTTCATGTTGGCTCGGGGTTTCAGGGGATGTAGTCAACCTGGTGGCGGGTGATGCGCAGACCTTCGAGCTCCTGGCGTACACGTGTGTGTTCGGGGTGGATGGCGTATTCCGCCAGTGCCTGCAGGGATTCGAACTCGGAATACAGCACCACGTCGCACGCGTAGTCCACATGGCTCAGGTCGATGCCGATCTCCAGCTTGATCAGACCCGGGATACGGCCCCGGATGCCCTCGAACGCGGCCTTGATGCGCAGGGCATGGCGCTGGCGCTCGGCAGCGCTGATACCCAGCACGTTCCACATCACGATGTGTTTGATCATGGATTCACTCAGGCAGTGGGTGGAAATCCGGCCTTCTGCGGCCACAGGTTCTGGAAGGCATGCACCTGAATGCTGGCGTACAGACCGGCCCGGGTGAACGGCTCGTTGGCCTGCCACTGCAGCGCCGCCTCGCGGCTATCGAAGTCGATGGCCAGCACACTGCCGATCATGTTGGCCCCATCGTCGCTGAGCAGCGGACCGGCAAACGCAATGCGATCAGCCACGGCGCCCAGATAGACCTTGTGTTCGGGTCGCAGTCGCTGACGCAGGGACAGGCCGTCGGGGCGGTCAAGCAAATGAAAGACATAGATCATGGATGGGCTCGGGAATTCACATTCGGGCCAGCCAGGTCGACAGGCCGGGGAACATGGCAAGGATGAACAGGGCCAGCACCATCACCAGCACAAACGGGAAGGTGCCGGCAAAGATGTCGCGGATGGTGATGGCGGGGTTGTTGAGCGCGCTCTTGACCGTGTAGACCGAGACCCCGAACGGAGGCGTCAGCAGCCCGATCTCCACCGCCAGCACGGTGAGCACCCCGAACCAGATCAGGTCCATGTTGAAGGCCGCCGCGATCGGAAGGACGATGGGCAGCATGATCAGCATGATGGACACCGAGTCGATGATGCAGCCCAGCAGCACCACGATGACGATGTACGCGAACAGGAAGCCCCATGGGCCCAGGCCCATCTGCGTGATGCCCTCGGTGATGGCCGCGGGCATGCCGGTCATGGCCAGCATGCGGCTGTACAGCGAAGCGGCCGCAATCAGGAACAGCACCGCCACCGAGACATAGCCGGTCTCCGTCAACACCTGCCACAGCTTGCGCCAGGTCAGGCGCCGGCGAATGATGGCGATCAGAAAAGCACCTGCGGCACCCACCGCACCCGCTTCGGTGGGCGTGAAGAAGCCGCTGTAAAGCCCACCCAGCACCAGCACCACCAGCAGCAGGATGGGGATGAACTTCACCGAGGCGGTGGCCAGGGTCTCGGTTTCGACGTCGGCATCGGCCTTCTGCACACCGCCCTGGAAGATCTTGTGCGGGAACAGGTAGGCAAACACCAGGATCAGGCCAGCAAACATGCTGGCCAGCATGACGCCCGGAATGATGCCGGCCAGGAACATGCGACCGATGGACTCCTCCGCGATCACGCCGTAGATGATCATCAGCAGCGAGGGGGGGATGAGCATGCCCAGCACGGAAGAACCTGCCACGACGCCCACCGAGAAGCGCGGCGTGTAGCCGTGGCGCATCATCTCGGGCACCGCCACTTTGGTGAACACCGAGGCCGACGCGATGGAAATGCCGGTGATGGCAGCAAACACCGCGTTGGCGCCCACGGTCGCCAGGCCCAGACCGCCGCGCAGGCGGCGCAGCAACCACTGGAACACGTCGAACGTGTCCCGCCCCACCCCCGACACACTGACGAACATGCCCATGAGAACGAACAGGGGCACCACACCGAACAGGTAGTCGCGGATGGCGTCGTTGGCAGCGGCGCCCACGAACCGGGCCGCGATTTCGGGCGAACGCAGCACCCACACCGCCGCGAAAGACGTGACGATGAGCGCCACGCCAATGTGCATGCCCAGCACGATGAACACCAGCATGACCCCGATGGCCATGAAACCCAGCGTGAGATCGCTCATTCGTGGTCTCCTCGGGCCGGCGCCTGCACACTGTTGCGCAGGTCATGCCACACCAGCAGGGCGTATTGCAGCGCGGCCAGGGCTGCGCCGAGCACCACCACGAAACGCATCGGCCAGGTGGGGAAGGTGAACACGCCTTCGATGCCCAGGAACTCGTCGTTCGTCCAGGCGCGCATGGCAATGGGCCAGGTGGCATAGGCGATGACGCCACAGGCGAAAACACCGAACAGCGAGAACAGGGCCCGCAGGCGCATCGCGGCACGCGGGTGGCTGATCATGTAGGGGTCCAGGAACAGGTCGGCCCGGCTCATGCGCCCATGGCGCAAGGTGCTGGGCAGCTGCAGGAACACGATGATGATGATCGACGCCGCCACCATCTCGGCCACGCCATCAATGGGCTGGTTGAAGGCATTGCGCATGAACACGTCGGCACACATCAGCAGCATCACCGCCGCAATCACCAGCGAACCCAGGCCATTGAGCCCGTCGACCAGGTACCCGAACGGACTGCTCGGCGCCGTTGGCGGCGGCCCCTCATCGAGATTGGTATTGGCTTCGTAACTCATAAGACAAGGCCCAGGAAAGAACAGCGAATGTAGGACAGCGACAGTCGAGAACAACCAGAAGCAGCAGAGTGCAAACCCGCAAGTCCAGAACCACCGCGGAACCGGCTTCGCCGGGTCGCTGGTGGTGCCCCCCCTTTCAAGGGGGGTGACGCCGCAGGCGGCGCGGGGGGTTACAGTCCTTTGTCCCAGTCACGCAGCGGTTTGGCCCCACGCTTGCGCAACTCCTCCATGTAGGTCTTCACGATCTGTGCAGCCGGCCCCCGTGAGGCATTGGCCTTGGCCCATTCCGCCGCGATGTCCGGCATGGTGGTGGCCCACTTCTCGCGTTCGCCAGGGGCCATGGGGGCCACCTTCACCGGCACGCTCTGGTTCGCGCCCTGGGTCTGGATGGACTTGAGCGCCGCTTCGTAGCGCTGCATCAGGGTGTCACCCAGTGTTTTGGAGTACAGCAGACCGACTTCCTTGACGATCTTCTGGACCTCAGGTGGCAGCGCATTGAAGCTGTCCTTGTTCATGGCCATGCCGCCGTTGTAGAGCGCGCCGATGTCCACCGTGGTGACATAGGGCGCCACTTCATAGATCTTGTTCGGCAGGATGCCGGTGGCAATGGAAATGGTGCCTTCGCTCACGCCGGTCTGGATATCGGTGTAATAGCTGGTCAGCGATCCGTCCACCGGTACCGCACCGGAGCCCTTGAGCCACAGGCCGACGGCACCGGGGGCGGAAATCTTCTTGCCATTCAGGTCGGCGTAGGTGTTGATGGGAGCCTTGGTGAACAGGTGGTAGGTGTCCACGCCGCTGGCACCCAGGAACACCACGTTGTTGCGGTCCCACTCCGCCTTGAGCGCGGGCACCGACTCGTTCATCTGGTTGGCCACTTCCAGGATGGTCCGCACGTCGCCGGTGGCAAAGGGCGTGACGGTGGCGAACTGGGTCAGCGGCATCCTCGACGATTCCAGGTTCGCAAACACCCAGCCGATGTCGGCAATGCCCGAACCCACACTGGTCAGCGTCGCGTTCATCTTGTAGAGCTGGCCGCCATACGCCTCTTTCCATTCGATCTTGTAGCCCTTGTTCAGCGCCTCCACGCGCTTGGTCACCTCGGGAATGAACAGCGTGCTCATCAGACCCACCCAGGGAAGGGCTGCCGGGTGGCTTGAGGCCACGGTGAGCCTGAAGGTCTGCTGGGCCTGGGCGGCGGTGTGAAAGCCGGCGGCCATCAGGGCGCTGGCGAGGGCGGTGGCCACAAAGGTGCGCTTTTTCATCATGGTGTTGTCTCCTGGGTCTGGGGAAGGAATGGACGGGATCAGGCCGCCTGGTGGCTGACATCCGATGCGGCGGATGGCACCGGCGCGGGTGGCGCCGGATTGAGCACAAAGTCGAAGTCGAGGCTGAAGCTGCCGTCGGGCTGCTTCACCCAGTCGGCGACCAGCGACTGGCGCACGCCGAACACGGCATCCGAGTCGAGGTAGGGGTCGCCATCGCGGAACACATGGGTCACGAGCGTCTGGTAGCCCGGTGCCTGGATGCGGAAATGCAGGTGCGCCGGGCGCCAGGGGTGGCGCCGGGTGGCACGCAGCATCTCGCCCACCGGGCCGTCGTCGGGGATGGGATAGGGCTCGGCCACCACGCTCTGGAAATGGAAACGGCCATCGGCGCCACTGCGCAACACGCCGCGCCCCTGCGCATGCCCCAGGTTGTCTCGCTGCACGTCGTACTTGCCTTCGGCGTCGGCCTGCCAGACATCGATGACCGCATCGGCCACCGGGGTGCCGTCCAGACCGCGCACGCTGCCGCGCACGGTGCAGGGCTGGCCCGGTGCGCCGTTGGCCACATCGTCACCATGCTCGAACTGCGGCGCGCCTTCCACATGGAATGGTCCGAACACGGTGGCCTCCGTGCAGCCCTTGGGCTTGTCGTTGTTCAGTGCCACGGTCAGCATGGACAGGCCCAGCGTGTCCGACAACAGGATGAATTCCTGGCGTTCGTCGGTGCAGGTGTGACCCACGCGGGTCAGGAAGTCGATGCCGTAGGCCCACTCGGCCTCGGTCAGTCTGACCTCACGGGCAAAGGCGTGCAGGTGCTGCACCAGGCTGGTCAGCACCTGCTTGAGGCGCGGATCCGGCGTCTGGGCCAGCCGCGCAATGACGGCCTGCGTGATGTTGTACTGGTCAAGATTGCGCACCGTTGTCTCCTGCGGGCGGCGCTGTCCGCCCGGCGAGATCACAATGTAGGGTGCACGGCAGACAAAGAAAATGCCGGCAGCCGAAAAGACTTTTCCGGCAAACGCAACAAAGAGACAAGCATGGACCGCTGGACCGAAATCGAACTGTTTGTGCAGGTCGCAGAGACCGGCAGCATGAGCCGTGCTGCCGAGGCGCTGAACCTGTCCAACGCCAGTGCCAGCCGCCACCTGGCGGCCCTGGAAGAACGCCTGGGCGTGCGCCTGGTCGAGCGCAACACGCGCCGCCTATACCTCACTGAACCGGGCCAGGAATTCTTCCAGCGCGCCAGGGTCGTCCTGAGCGATCTGCGCGATGCGGAGTCCACGGTGAACGCCGCGGCCCTCAATCCCACGGGCGTGCTTCGCATCACCTCATCGCTGAGTTTCGCCATGCACCACATCGCGCCCCTGATGCGCGAGTTCACCGACCGCTATCCCAACGTGACGGTCCACATCGAGGCGGCCAACCGCTACCTGGACATCATCGACAACAACATCGACGTGGCGATCCGCACCCGCGAGTATGAGCCCGACAGCAACATCACCATCCGCCGGCTGGGCGAGACGCGTCGCGTGCTGGCCGCGTCGCCCGGCTACCTGGCCCGGCACGGCTTCCCGCGATCACTGGACGACCTGCAAAAGCACAAGCTGCTGATCTACCTGCATGCCAACAATCCCCACGAGCTGAGGTTCACGCGCGGCGGCGAGCAGTGCAGTGTGAGCGTGCGGGGGCTGCTGGAAACCAACGACGGCCAGATCGTCCGTGCCGCCGCGCTGGACGGCATGGGCATCCTGATACAGCCAAGCTACATCATCTACGATGACATCGTGGCCGGTCGCCTGGTGCCGGTGCTCGAGGACTGGGACCTGCCCCACCTCACCATCAACCTGGCCTACCCGAGCCGCAAGCACCTGAGCGCCAAGGTGCGCGCCTTTATCGATTTCATGGCCGGGCACTTCGAGAAGATGGACTACGAGCGCAAGTGGACGGGCCGGTTCCAGGTGTTCTGAGAGCCGCAGCGTCAGGCCTCCGGCCGTGCACCTTCCCAGGCCATCTGGAGCAGATGCCGGATGGCCGGTGCCTGCAGCGGCCTCGGATTCGGATACTGGTTCTGCATTGCGATGTCGCAGGCGCGGTCCAGGTCCTCGGCCTTCATGCCCAGTTCCCTGAGCGCCACTGGTGCGCCATTGGCATGGGCCAGGTCGTACACCGCCTGTGCCGCCAGGTCGTCGGAGCGCCCCAGCGCACGCGCGATGCGCTGCATGGCCTGCGGCGCGGCGGCGGCGTTGTAGGCCAGGGCGTGGGGCAGCACCACGGTGTGGGTCTCGGCATGCGGCAGGTTGAAGCTGCCGCCCAGGGTGTGGCAGAGCTTGTGGTGCAGCGCCATGCCCACGCTGCCCAGCACGATGCCGCACAGCCAGGCACCGTAGAGCGCGTCGCTGCGGGCGTCCACGTCCTGCGCGTTGGCCACGATCTTCGGCAGCGCACGGCCGATGGCGGCAATGCCTTCTTCAGCCATGAGGTCGATGACCGGGTTGCCTTCCACCGAGTACAGGCCCTCGGCGGCGTGCGCAATGGCGTTGATGCCGCTGGTCACGCTCAGGCCCACCGGCAGGCTCAGGGTGAGCAGCGGGTCGTACAGCACGCTCTTGGGCAGCACCTTGAAGTCCTTGCCGGTCTTCTTGAGACCCGCATCGGTGATGCCGTAGATGGGCGTCATTTCCGAGCCGGCATAGGTCGTGGGAATGGCGAGGATGGGCAGACCCGAATCCAGCGCAATCGCCTTGCCCAGTCCGGTGGTGGAGCCGCCTCCGATGGCCACGGCGCAGTCGGCACCAAGCCGCCGCGCGACCTCGCGGGCCTCCCGCGCGGTCTCAATGGGCACATGCATCACCGCCCGGTCGAAGATGCCCGCCGCCCGGTCGCCCAGCAGGGTCGCCACCCGTTCGGCGCTGGCGCGCTGCTCCGGCGTGCACAGCACCAGCGCGCGCTGCGCGCCCATGGCCGCAATGGCCTGGGGCAGCTGCTCCAGCGAACCGGCGCCGAACACCACGCGGCTGGGCAGTCCTTGATAGACGAAGGGTTTCATGGGGGTCTCCTCAAGGCTGCGTTTCACGGGGGAAGAGGCGCTCACACAGGCAGACCGGCGGCGCGCTGCAACACACGAATGATGGCCGCGTAATCCAGTTCGCCATCGCCCTGCGCCTGCGCCGCGGCCATGAGCTGGCGGGTGGACGCGGTCTGGGTGAGCGGTACCTGCAGGCGTGCGCCTTCGCCCAGGATCAGGTCGATGTCCTTGTTCATCTGGCCCACGGTGAAGGTGGGCGTGTAGTCGTGTTTCGAGAGCTGCACGCTCTTGGCCTTCACGATGGGCGAGGCCACCGCACTGGCACCGATCACCTGCCACAGGTCTTCCCAGGCCAGCCCGCCCTTCTGCCCCAGCGTGAGCGCTTCGGCCAGCATGGCGCTGGTCTGCGCGATCATGAGGTTGACAACCAGTTTCATCAGCCGCGCCTGCTCGGCCTCGCCCAGCCAGAAATGGTTCGGGCCCCAGCAGCGCAGCAGCGGCAGCAGGCGTTCGTGCAAGGCCTTCGGGCCGGAAGCCATCACTGTGAGCTGGGCCGCTTCGGCCATGTGGTTGTTGCCGGACACGGTGCAGCGCAGGTGCTGCACGCCGGGCGCCACCAGGCTGGCGGCCACACAGGCCGAGGCGCCGGGCGACACGGTGCTGGTGTCGATCCACACGCTGCCAGCACCCGCGTGTTTCGCCACCCGTTCGCCCACGGCCAGCAGCGCGGCGTCGTGCGGCAGGGACGACACGATCGCCTCGGCGCCGGCGAGCCCATCGGCAATGCTCAGGCCGGCCTCGCGTGCGAGCGCCAGTCGCTCGGCCGATGGATCTTCCACCGACACGGCGTGCCCGGCGGCCAGCAGGTGGCGGGCCATGGGCAGGCCCATCTTGCCCACACCAATGACATGCACCTTCATGCGCCCGCTCCCGCGTTGGCGCCAATGCCCATGGCCCGGGTGATCTTGTCGCCGGACTCGCGCAGCGCGCACAGCAGCGGCGGCAGGTTCACGCCCAGCAGTCGCCCTTCGCGCTTGACCCATTGGCCAGCCACCATCACGCTGTCGATGTTGGCCAGGCTGGCCTGAAACACCACCGCGCTCACCGGGTCGTGCACCGGCTGCATGTTGAGTTCGTCGGCGCGGATCACCACCAGGTCGGCCTGCTTGCCGGCCGCCAGGCTGCCGATGCGGTCCTGCATGCCCAGCATGCGTGCACCTTCCACCGTGATCCAGCCCAGCGCCTCGCGGGTGCTCACCGTGGACGTTGGCGGAATGCTGCCGTGCTCGGCGCGGTAGGCCACGTTGTCCAGGCTGCGCTGGATGCCCAGCGCGATGCGCGCCTGACTGATCATGTCACCGCTCATCACGCTCTCCAGGTCCACGCCCAGCGAGGGCGCCCGGCCCAGCGCGCGCAGCCGACCGGTGAGCGGGTGGCCGTGGCCCTGCGACATTTCGCTCTCGGCCGCGGCGGAGAAGCTCATGCCCAGGTCGCAGAAGCGCTGGAGCTGTTCGTCGCTCAGCGCATGGCCGTGCACGATGTTCACGTTCGGCCCCAGCAGGCCCTGTTCTTCCAGCCGCTCCCAGCCGTCGGGCGTGCGGGCCGGGCCACCGCCCTGGTGCAGCGAGGCGATGATGCCCAGCTCCTTCGCCATGCGGAAGTCGTGCAGGGCCACGTCCAGCGTGCTGTAGTGCGGGCCCAGCACGGCGGCGTGGATGCTGAGCAGAGGCTTGCCCTGGTGGGCCTTCAGGAGCCGCTCGACCTCGGCGCGCGGGTGCGGCACCTCCCAGAATGGGGTCTGGCCCGGCTTCGGATCGGGCTTGGGTGTGCCGTGGAAGAACGCGGCGCGAATGCCGGACTCCAGCAGCGCGGTCACCGCTGCATCGTTATGTGCGGGCGTGGGGTTGTTGTGGCACCAGTCCACCAGGGTGGTGGTGCCGCAGTTGAGCTGGTTGAGCGCGCCCACCAGGGTGGCGATGTGCAGATCGTCGGGTGTGAAGGCGGTGGCCAGCCCGGCGTGCATGTTCTGGAAGTACTGCAGCAGCGTCCAGTTGGCGGCCACACCGCGCAGCGCCGTCTGCCAGGTGTGCATGTGGGCATTGATCAGCCCCGGAATCACGATGCAGCCGCTGGCGTCCACCACCTGCGCATCGTCGACCGACAGGGACGGGGCGATGGCCGTCAGGGTGTCCCCGGTCACCAGGATGTCGGCCTGGGGCAGGTCACCCTGCCGATCCATGGTGATGACCGTCGCCCCGCGAATCAGCGTGCGCTTTGCCATGGCCACAACCTCAGCTGCTCAAGCCATCGCTGACATCGACATCCTCCGGCTGCAGGCTCAGGCCGGCATCGGCCGCGGTTTCCCTGAGCAGGACGGCAAAGTCGATGTCGTCGTAACCCCGGCCCACCATGCGCGCAATGCTCTCGCGCGTGGCCGCCGCCGAAGGCATGGGGACACCGTGCGCCTTGCCGGCGCCCAGCCCCAGATCCATGTCCTTGAGCAGCAGCTTGGGCGTGAAGGTGACCTGCTCGAAGTTCAGTCGTGTCAGCACCGGTGTCTTGTAGCGCGTGTACATGCTGCCAAGCACCGAATCGTTGATGCTCTCCAGAAACACATGGCGCGGAATGCCGGCCTTTTCGGCCAGCACCGTGATCTCGCACAGGCTCTGGATGATCACACCGAACATGGTGTTGTGCGCGATCTTCCAGACCCGTGCCAGCTCACCCTCACCGACCCACATGGCCTTGCGTGAAATGGCCGCCAGGTACGGCTGATTTTCGTCGTACAGCGCCTTCGGGCCAGAGGCCACCAGCAGCAGCTTGCCCGCCTTGGCCACCTTGGCGTTGCCCGACACCGGCGCGCACAGGTAGGCCACACCCATGGCCTCCAGCTGCTGGCGGATCTCGGCCGAGCCCTCCTGAGAGATGGACGAGCTGTCGATCAGCGTCCTGGGCTTGCGGGTACCGGTCATCAGACCGCCCTCGCCGAACAGCACCTCCTTCAGGTCGTTGGTGGTGGAAACCATGGTGAACACCGTGTCGCAGGCGGCCAGGTCCAGCTTGCTGTCCACCAGCACGGCCCCGTACTCCACCAACGGCTCCGCCTTGCTGCGGGTGCGGTTCCAAACTTCCACCTGGTGGCCTGCCCGGGTCAATTGCTTGACCATGGCCTCACCCATGCGGCCCAGGCCGATCCATCCAATGCGTTTGCTCACGAGTTCGTCTCCTGCGGTTGATTGAGGTTCGTGGCGGAGTGTCCCGTGGGCCACCGCCTGCCGCAATGGAAGATCTGAAAATCAGTTTTTCGGTGCAGCACCAGCTGCTCGACCGGATAATCCGATCACACCTGCGCGGCCCCAGGCTCTGCCTTCCGCCAGGTCCGCTTCAGGAGACCGCATTGATCAACAAACTGAGTGCCTCCGTGGCCGACGCCCTGAGTGGCATCGAAGACGGCGCCACCGTGCTCATCGGCGGCTTCGGCACCGCCGGCATCCCCAACGAACTCATCGACGGCCTGATCGAGCAGGGTGCGCGCGAGCTCACCGTGGTCAACAACAACGCCG
>Ga0208242_100153_pt1 | contig 88303 bp, 80 predicted proteins | sample SubbioAug_CSW13A_FD_184825 | JGI IMG/M metagenome (GOLD analysis project Ga0208242, IMG submission 184825) | Serpentinite rock and fluid subsurface biosphere microbial communities from McLaughlin Reserve, California, USA - CR12Aug_CSW13A (SPAdes) | ecosystem: Environmental > Terrestrial > Deep... | reverse complement strand
TGCTGGCGCAGCGGCGGGTTTCTGGTCGCCCGGCGCGGGCATGTCGCGATAGACGATATCGTGGCGCTCGCGGATGGCGACACCGCGCGGCGTGGTGATGGTGTGCTCCACCGAGACAAAGCACAGCGTGCCGGTCGAGCCGGTCTTCAGGTTCACATCGGAAATGCGCGAGGAGCGCGTCACGGCATCGCCGACGCGCAGCGGATCGATGAACTCGATCTGGCCGCCGGCCCACATCCGGCGCGGCAGCGGCACCGGCGGCAGGAAGCCGCCGCGTGCGGGGTGACCGTCGGCGCCGATTTCGCTCATCGGCGCCACCGGCTGCGCGAGGCACCAGTGCGTTGTGAGCGGCGCGGCATCGCCCTCAGCGGGATTGCCGATGTCGAGGAACAGCGTGGCGCGCAGGCCTTTCACCAGTTGCGCCGTGATGACGTCGGATGCTTCCTGGGTGCGGCCGACCCACTGGCGCAGATGATCGATATCGGGTTTCGCGCTCATGATGTCTTGCCTCGCGGAATTTCGCCGGTGGAATCGCCGACAGCAGGCACGGCGCCGTAGTGCCGCTGCTCACCGACGACAATGGATGCGGGCGCGGGATAGGCGACGGTGCCGTTCGGCGTTGCGACCTCGATCCGGCGCAGATGCGGATGCGTCGATAAATCGTCCATCGTGTTCACTTCGGCGAAGGCGATATCGGCATCGTCCAGCCGCTTGAGCAGGTCGTCGCGCGTCATGGTCGCGAACACACCGGCCACGGTGTCATCGGTCAGTTTGCGGTTCTTCACGCGCTCGACCATGCTGGCGAAGCGCGGATCGTTCGGCAGATCCGGCATGCTCAGCACATCGGCGCAGAGCTTTTTCCACTCGCGCTCGCTCTGGATCGAGATCAGGAGGTCGCGGCCATCCTTGGAGCGAAACACGCCGTAGGGCGCGATCGAGGTATGAGCGAGGCCCATGCGCTTCGGCGGCTGGCCGTTCTCGGCGTTGAGCAGCGGCACGGTCAGCCAGTCAGCCATCACGTCGAACATCGAAATGCGGATGTCCGCACCCTGTCCGGTTTTGGAGCGACCGATCAGGGCTTCAAGGATCGCGGCATGAGCGGTCGCGCCGGTGGCGATATCGACAATGGAGAGGCCGACGCGCGCAGGTGTCTCCGGGCCGCCGGTGATCGAGGCAAGGCCGCTCTCGGCCTGAATCAAAAGGTCATAGGCCTTGCGCTCGGCATAGGGACCTTCATCGCCGTAACCCGAGATGGTGCAGATGACGAGGCCCGGATAATCCCTGCGCAGCCGCTCGCGGGTGAAGCCGAGCTTGTCCATCGAGCCGGGCTTGAGATTCTGCACCAGCACGTCCGCGCCGGCGATCAGGCGCTCCAGTGTCTTGCGGCCCTCGTCGGTGGCAAGATCGATCACCACGGACTTCTTGCCGCGATTGAGCCAGACGAAGTAGCTGCTCTGCCCCTTGGCGGCGGCGTCATAGCCGCGCGCGAAGTCGCCTTCGGGCCGCTCGACCTTGTAGACTGTCGCGCCTGCGTCAGCGAGACGCGAGGTGCAGAAGGGGGCGGCGACCGCCTGCTCGACGGCGATGACGGTCAGTCCTTCAAGCGGCAGCATGATGAATGTCCCAAAGCTCAGGTCCTGCTTTTGTCATTGCGAGCGAAGCGAAGCCATTACCTCTCCCCGAGGGGGAGAGGTCGGATCGCGTCAGCGATCCGGGTGAGGGGGGTCGAATTTCAATTCGGACATTTAGAGCCCCTCACCCCAACCCTCTCCCCACAGGGGAGAGGGAGAAGAAAGCGCAAGATTGCTTCGCTTCGCTCGTAATGACGGCATGTTGATCAATACGACCGCGGCATGCCGAGCACATGCTCGGACAGATGCGACAGGATCAGGTTGGTGGAGATCGGCGCGACCGAATAGAGCCGCGTCTCGCGGAATTTGCGCTCGACATCGTATTCCTCGGCAAAGCCGAAGCCGCCGTGGGTCTGAATGCAGGCATTGGCCGCCTCGAACGACGCATCGGCGGCGAGCATCTTCGCCATGTTGGCTTCCGCGCCGCAATCCTTGCCGGCTTCATAGAGGCGGGTGGCTTCCTTCACCATCAGTTCGGCCGCACGCATGTTGGCGTAGGATTTGGCGATCGGAAACTGGATGCCCTGGTTCTGGCCAATCGGGCGGCCGAACACGGTGCGCTCCTTGGCGTAGTCGCTGGCCTTCTTGATGAACCATTTGGCGTCGCCGACGCATTCGGAAGCAATCAGGATGCGTTCCGCGTTCATGCCGGAGAGGATGTAGCGGAAGCCCTTGCCTTCCTCGCCGATCAGGTTTTCGGCGGGCACCTTCATGTTGTCGAAGAACACCTCGGTGGTGGCATGGTTCATCATGGTGCGGATCGGGCGGATGGTCAGGCCGCCGGACTTCTTCGCTTCCTGCATGTCGACGATGAAGACCGACAGGCCGTCGGTGCGCTTGGCCACCTGGTCCTTCGGCGTGGTGCGGGCGAGCAGGATCATCAGGTCGGAATATTCGGCGCGGCTGGTCCAGATCTTCTGGCCATTGACCACGTAGTGGTCGTTGCCCTCGCGTTTGGCAAAGGTCTTGAGCGAGGATGTGTCGGTGCCGCTGGTCGGCTCGGTGACGCCGAAGGCCTGCAGGCGGAGTTCGCCGCTGGCGATGCGCGGCAGCCATTTGGATTTCTGCTCCTCGCTGCCATGCCGAAGCAGGGTGCCCATGGTGTACATCTGGGCGTGGGTGGCGCCGCCGTTGCAGCCGGAGCGCTGGATCTCTTCGAGGATCGCGGCCGCCGCCGACAGCTTCAGGCCGGAGCCGCCGTATTCCTCGGGGATCAGCACCGAGAGGTAACCGGCGTCGATCAGCGCCTGCACGAATTCCTTCGGATACGCCATCTCGCGGTCCAGCTTGCGCCAGTACTCGCCGGGGAACTGCGCGCAGAGCTTGGCAACGGATTCGCGGATGTCGGAAAAGTCTTGCTCGTGATGTGTCATGGGGGTGTGTTTGGCAGATCGCCAGCCTGTATTCCAGCGGTTTGGGACGCGCAGCCATATTCCGAAATTGCATCCGTGGCGCAGCCACTGGCCACAAGAGGCCCGCCACGAAAGATGGCATCAGACGCGGTTACGCGTTGATGCGCACCGGGAGTTCCTCGTAGCCCTTCACAAAGCTCGAATAGATCCGCTTGGGCTCGCCGACCACCTCGATGTTGTCGAACCGCTTGAGGATTTCTTCCCAGATGATCTTGAGCTGCAGGTCGGCCAGCCGCATGCCGACACAGCGGTGGATGCCGAAGCCGAACGACATATGCGTGCGCGGCCGGGCGCGGTCGATAATGAAGCTGTCCGGGTTCTCGATCATCTCGCCGTCGCGGTTGCCGGAGACGTACCACATCACCACGCGGTCGCCCTTCCTGATCTTCTTGCCGCCGAGTTCGGTGTCCTGCAGGGCGGTGCGGCGCATGTGGGCCAGCGGCGTCTGCCAGCGGATCACCTCGGGGACGAAGCTGTCGATCAGCGCATGGTTCTCGCGCAGCTTGTCGTACTGGTCGGGGTTCTCGTTCAGCGCCAGCACCGAGCCGCTCATCGAGTTGCGGGTGGTGTCGTTGCCGCCGACGATCAGCAGGATCAGGTTGCCGAGCAGTTCATCCCGGTTCATCTCACGGGTGGCGTCGCTGTGCGCCATCATCGAGATCAGATCGTTGCCCGGATTCTTGAGGCGCTCGTTCCACAGGCGGGTGAAGTAGTCGGCGCATTCGCCGAGCTCACGCAGGCGCTGTTCCTCGCTCTCGTAGATGCCGCTCTTTGGCAGCGCCGTGGAAAGATCGGACCAGCGCGTCAGCATGCGGCGGTCCTCCCACGGGAAGTCGAACAGCGTCGCCAGCATCTGCGTCGTGAGTTCGATGGAGACGCGATCGACCCAGTTGAACGTCTCGTTGCGCGGCAGATTGTCCAGGATGGTGGCCGAGCGCTCACGAATAAGAACGGCGAGGCGGTCGAGATGCACCGGCGTAAACATCGGCTGCACGGTCTTGCGCTGCGGGCCGTGCTTCGGCTCGTCCATCGCGATGAAGCTCGGCCAGTTATAATTCTCGCCGACGTCGCGCAGGCTGATGCCGCCGTATTTCACATCGGACGAGAAAATCCCGGCATTGGTGTCGACATGCATGATGTCGTTGTACTTGGTCACCGACCAGTAATCGCCGACCGGGCAGGTGGTGCAGTAGTGCACCGGCTCTTCCTTGCGCAGCCGTTCGAAGTAGGGCCACAGCGTGTCGCTCCGGAACAGTTCAGGCGCGCCGACATGGAAGTCCGAGAGTGGCATCGAATAGGCCTTCTCGCGCGCGGCCTTCTGGCGCTCGTCGCGGGCCATGCTGATCGTTCCATGCATCGTTCGTTTCCCTTATCCCAAGGCGTGAGTGTTTCTGACGCCAGAATTCTTATCGCCGGATGCCGGCTTGCTATGACGCCAGCCGTACCGGAAGGGTCTCGTAGCCCTTGACGAAACTGGAATACACCCGATGCGGCGGCTCGACCACTTCGATGTTGTCGTAGCGCTTGAGAATTTCCTCCCAGACGATCTTCAGTTGCAATTCCGCCAGGCGGATTCCAACGCAGCGGTGAATGCCGAAGCCGAACGACAGGTGCTGACGGGGCCGGGCGCGATCGATGATGAAGCTGTCGGGATTCTCGATCACCTCGTCGTCGCGGTTGCCCGAGACGTACCACATCACGACCTTGTCGCCCTTCTTGATCTGCTTGCCGCGCAGCTCGGTGTCCTGCAACGCGGTGCGGCGCATATGCGCCAGTGGCGTCTGCCAGCGGATGATTTCCGGCACCATGCTGTCGACCAGTGCGTGATTGTCGCGCAGCTTCTGATACTCGCGCGGATTCTGGTTCAGCGCGTAAAGTCCGCCGGACAGCGAGTTGCGCGTGGTGTCGTTGCCGCCGACGATCAGGAGAATGAGATTCCCCAGAAACGTCTTGGGGTCCATGTCGCGGGTCGCTTCCGCATGCGCCATCATCGAGATGAGATCGCTTTTCGGCTCGGCATCGATCCGCTCGTTCCAGAGCCTTGAGAAATAGGCGGCGCATTCCTGCAGTTCGGCCTGCCGGGCATCCTCGGATGCGATGATCTCGGTGTTGCCGGGAAGGGCGGTCGCGACATCGGACCAGCGCGTCAGCTTGCGGCGCTCCTCCCACGGAAAATCGAACAGGGTCGCGAGCATCTGGGTGGTCAGTTCGATGGAGACCCGGTCGACCCAGTCGAAGGTGGCGTTGCGGGGCAGCGAATCCAGACACTGCGCGGCGCGCTGGCGGATCGTGCCGGCGAGCTGGTCGAGATGGGTGGGCGTGAACATCGGCGCGACCGTCTTGCGCTGCGCGCTGTGTTTCGGCTGATCCATCGCGATGAACATCGGGCGGCGAAACTCGGGCGGCGCGTCGCGGATGGTGATTCCGCCGAGGCTCGACTCCGAGGAGTAGATTTGATGATTGGTCTCGACATGCATGATGTCGTTGTACTTGGTGACCGACCAGTACGCGCCGAACTCGCTGTCCTTGCAGTAATGGACAGGGTCTTCCTTCCGCAACCGCTCGAAGTACGGCCAGAACGTATCGTTGCGGAAACGGTCGGGATCGCCGGGATTGAGCTCCGCAAGCGGCGTCGAATAGGCCTCGTCTCGCGCCGCCTTCAATGCGGAATCGTGTGAAGAATCGAGGCTCCCGTGCATCGCCGTTTCTCCCTGATTGCGCTCACGGGTTGATCCCTGACGCATGTGTTTTGGGGAATTACATCAGCTTCGCTGGCAGCCCGGCAAGTCGCAGTTTTGCCGCCCCGCCGCGGCCACGGTAGGAGCATGCCGGTGCCATCGGAGGGAACCATTACGAAGATGTTCGCGTAAAAGTTGCTTAACCAGTTAACCCTAGCCTTGGTGCGTCGATCTGAGTCAGGGGCACAGGAAATGCAATTGTTCAAATCTTCTCATGGACTTACCGAAAAGCTCGACGCGCTCAATAAATCGCAGGCCGTCATCGAGTTTAACCTCGATGGCACGATCGTGACCGCAAATCCCAATTTCCTGAACGCCATGGGTTATCGGCTGGACGAAATTCAGGGCAAGCACCACAGCATGTTTGTCGATCCTGAACTGCGCGACCGGCCCGAATATCGCGAATTCTGGGACGCGCTGCGCCGAGGAGAGCACCAGTCGCGCGAGTTTCTCCGCATCGCCAAGGGCGGGCGCCAGGTCTGGATCCAGGCGTCGTACAATCCGCTGCTGGGCCGCGGCGGCAAGCCGTACAAGGTGGTGAAGTTCGCCACCGACATCACCGAACAGAAGCTGAAGAGCGCCGATTACGAAGGCCAGATCGCGGCCATTCACAAGTCGCAGGCCGTGATCGAGTTCAACCTCGACGGCACTGTCATCACAGCGAACGAGAATTTCCTGAAAACGCTCGGCTACCGGCTGGACGAGATCGAGGGCAAGCATCACCGCATGTTCGTCGAGCCTCAGTATCGCGACAGCGCGGCTTACCGCGATTTCTGGGATTCGCTGCGCCGGGGTGACTATCAGGCCGCCGAATATAAGCGCGTGGGCAAAGGCGGCAAGGCAGTCTGGATTCAGGCGTCCTATAATCCGATCCGGGGCGCGGATGGCAAGCTCGTCAAGGTGGTGAAATTCGCCACCGACACCACGGCGCAGGTCGAGGACCGAATCCGCCGCGGCGAGTTGCAGAAGTCCATCGACCTCGACCTCGGACAGATCACCGAGGCTGTGACCTCGACCTCCGAGCGCGTGACGTCGGCGGTGAGCGCCTCGACACAGACGTCGTCCAATATGCAGGCCGTTGCCTCGGGTGCGGAGGAACTTGCAGCTTCGGTGAGTGAAATCAGCCGCCAGGCGTCGGATGCGCTCTCCATCTCGCTTCAGGCGGTGCAGCAGGCCAACGAGACAAGCGCCATCGTTTCGGGTCTCGCCATCGCGGCGCAAAAGATCGGCGATGTGGTCAAGCTCATCAACAACATTGCCGAACAGACCAACCTGCTCGCGCTCAACGCCACCATCGAGGCGGCGCGTGCGGGCGAGGCGGGCCGGGGCTTCGCCGTCGTCGCGTCGGAAGTCAAAAGCCTGGCGACCCAGACCGCGAAGGCGACCGACGAAATCAGCGCGCAGATCGCCGAGGTGCAGGGTACCACCACCAGCGCTGTCAGTGTTATCGAGGCCATCACGCAGACGATCTCCCGCATCAACGAAATCTCGGCGGCGATCGCGGCGTCGGTCGAGGAACAGGCGTCGGTGACCCAGAGCATCTCGTCCAACATGCAGGTCGCCGCGAGAGGTGTGACCGATATCAACGCCAACATGACCGATATCGCGGAGGCGACCCGCTCGGTCGATGAATCGACCCGCAAGGTGCGGGAGGCTTCGCGCGCTCTGGCGTGACGCCTGCGAAATTGCCGCCGAAATGTCAGCCACAAGACATTTCGGCATCCCGCTTTATGGCCATCTCCCCGCAGACTCGGGGCAGGATTGCTGTCGGGAAGGTGCCGGCATGTTCCGGCGCTTCCGCTCTTCTCCCCGCAACCGGCCCGTGGCATTGTCCGCCAAACAAGGGCTGGCCTTCGTTAAAGGGGCGACCCCCGGGGAGAGAACCTGATGATTCCGAACGCGCACAGCATGTTCAATTTCGATCTCGGCGAGACCGCGGATGCGATCCGCGAAACCGTCCGCGATTTCTCGGCGAACGAGATCGCGCCGCGTGCCGACGAGATCGACAAGAGCAACCAGTTTCCGCGCGACCTCTGGCCGAAGATGGGCGAACTGGGCCTGCTCGGCATGACGGTTGAAGAGGAATTCGGCGGCTCGGGGCTGGGCTATCTCGAACACTGCATCGCGATGGAGGAAATCTCGCGCGGGTCCGCCTCGGTGGGGCTGTCCTATGGCGCGCACTCGAACCTGTGCGTCAACCAGATCCGCCGCAACGGCAACGACGCCCAGAAGCGTAAGTATCTGCCGAAGCTGATCTCCGGCGAACATGTCGGCGCGCTGGCGATGTCCGAGCCTGGCGCAGGGTCGGACGTCGTGTCGATGAAGACCCGCGCCGACAAGAAGGGCGATCGGTACATCATCAACGGCAACAAGATGTGGATCACCAACGGTCCGGTTGCCGAGACGCTTGTTGTTTACGCCAAGACCGACCCGGCAGCCGGTCCTCGCGGCATGACGGCATTCCTGATCGAAAAGGGCATGAAGGGATTCTCCACGGCGCAGAAGCTCGACAAGCTCGGCATGCGCGGTTCCGATACCGCGGAGCTTGTGTTCGAGGATTGTGAAGTGCCGGAGGAGAACGTCCTCGGCAATGTCGGGCGCGGCGTCAACGTGCTGATGTCCGGCCTCGACTACGAGCGCGCCGTGCTGGCGGCGGGACCGCTCGGCATCATGCAGGCCTGCCTCGATGTCGTGATGCCATATGTCCACGAGCGCAAGCAGTTCGGCGAGCCGATCGGCAGCTTCCAGCTCGTGCAGGGCAAGGTCGCCGACATGTATGTCACGATGAATGCGTCGCGCGCCTACGTCTACGCCGTCGCAAAAGCGTGCGATCGTGGCGAGACCACGCGCGAGGACGCGGCTGGCGCGATCCTTTACGCGGCGGAGCGCGCAACCCAGTGCGCGCTGGATGCGATCCAGTTGCTCGGCGGCAACGGCTACATCAACGACTACCCGACGGGGCGGCTGCTGCGCGACGCCAAGCTCTATGAGATCGGCGCGGGCACCAGCGAAATCCGCCGCATGCTGATCGGCCGCGAGCTGTTCGAGAAGACGGCTTAGGCGACCTCGACGTCATTGCGAGCGAAGCGAAGCAATCCATTCTAAAAAGAAGAAGCTGGATTGCTTCGTCGCAAGAGCTCCTCGCAATGACGAAGCGCAAAGCCGCGCTCGGGCGATGCAAGGCTACCGTGGCAGGATGTTGACCTTGGCGACCCATGCCCGCACGTCCGGCAGAATGGCCGGCAGCACATCGCGGACTTCATCGACGGTCATGCCTGCCTTGATGCGGGGATCGTACAGGATGTTCATGATGTACTGGTCGTAGACGTCGAAGAACCCCATCGAGACGTCATCGTTGAACATCGTCCATGGCACTGAGTCGGTGTCGTTGATCGGCCCGAGGGATTGCAGCAATTCCTCATAGGCGCAGTCGAGAAACACGAAGTCGCTGCTATCGACCGTCAGGATCACGTCCGAGTGCTGGATCTCGTAGTTGTCGTTCTTGCGAAATCCGGACAGGCATTGCGGGTCCAGCGTGTCGTGAATTTCCTTGGCCTTCTCAGCGCCGTAGAACGACGTGATGGTTTTCTGAAGATCGCGGTCGCGAACCAGCGTGATGATGGTGTTGGCCTCGTCGCGCTTGTTCGTCACCGCAATGTCGAGATGCTGAACCCGCCTTGCGATGTCGCCGACAACCTTTCCGATTTGCTTTTTCCGGTCGGCGCGGGCACCGTCGATAAAGACGCGCACCGGCATGTGGTATTTGCGGATGCGGTCGACGCGCCCGGCCAGATGATACTCCGCGCCGAACGCCGTCTTCATGAAGCCGTCGATGATCTGGCTGTCGGTGAAGGTCTTCTTTTCGTTGCGCTGGCGTGCGCTGATATTGGGCCCTTCGGCAAGGGTCGGCGACCACAATGTCGTGCTGAGCGTCAGGCTGCCCAGCAGGACGATGCCCGGTATCAGCCGCCGCATTGTTGAAGACGTTTCCATGACAACCTGAGCTAGCCGTCGCTCCGCTCGCGCGCAAGAGCGTTCGCGGCCAGTCTACAAATGCGAAGACCGGCCACAGGGGCCGGCCTGCAAGAGCTTGCGGCAGGACCCGAGCGGGCCATCCGGACCTTAGTTCTTGACGATGACCGTCGCGCCCACCTGCACCCGGTTGTAGAGGTCGATGACGTCGTCATTGACCATGCGGAAGCAGCCTGACGAGACAGCCTGACCGATCGTCTCCGGCTCGTTGGAGCCGTGAATGCGATAGAGCGTCGAGCCGAGATACATGGCGCGTGCGCCGAGCGGATTGTCGGGTCCGCCGACCATGTGGCGCGGCAGATCGGGACGGCGGCGCAGCATCTGTGCCGGCGGCGTCCAGCTCGGCCATTCCTTCTTCGCGGTGATGCGATGGACTCCGCCCCAGCGGAAGCCGTCGCGGCCGACGCCAATGCCATAGCGCAGCGCCCGGCCGCCTTCCTGAACCAGATACAGCCGGCGTTCCCTGGTATCGACGATGATGGTGCCCGGCGCATAGTTGCCCTGGAAACTAACTGTGGTGCGCGGAATCGGGCCGGAGCCGCCTCCCATTCCGCCGCCGCCGAAAAGCTGAAGCAGCGGATTGAACTCCTGATCCGCCATCGCAAGGCTGCTGCTGCCCAACAAGGTCGCTGCGGTAAGAATTACGGACAATAGGCGCGTCATTAGAATCCTCATAAGAGATCGTCAGACCGGGGCGGAAATGTTGGCGAACCGGGAACAGGTGCCATGAACTCCGCGAGAAAGGCCACAATTTGCCTGTCTTCGCAACCCACGGACGCGTGAAAGGCTTCGGGGCAGCCCATTATCCGCCGAGGGCGTGACTTCTGCGAGACATGCCACATCCGCACAGTCATGCTGCTGTTCCAACCTACCGCAGGCTTTGACGAACTGTCATAAGGATGGTTCATCTAGCGATACTTCAACAAAAAGCCTCGAACGGGAGTGGAATGATGAACGGCGCGGAAAGTCTGGTGCGAACATTGGTCGCGGGCGATGTGAATGTCTGCTTCACCAATCCGGGAACATCGGAGATGCATTTTGTCGCCGCGCTGGATCGTGTCGAGGGGATGCGATGTGTGCTCGGGCTGTTTGAAGGCATCGTGACCGGCGCCGCCGACGGGTATTATCGGATGTCCGGGAAGCCGGCATCGACATTGCTGCATCTCGGGCCCGGCCTCGCCAACGGCCTCGCCAATCTGCACAACGCCAAGAAGGCGCATTCCGGCATCGTCAACATCGTCGGTCAGCATGCGACCTATCACATCGAATACAACGCGCCGCTGACCTCGGACATCGAAGGTCTCGCGCGGCCGATGTCGGCGTGGGTTCGCACCTCGCCGGACTCGAAGTCCATTGCGCGCGACGGCGCTGCCGCTATTGCGGCGGCGCGAAGCCATCCGGGCCAGATCGCGACGCTTATTCTCCCCGCCGACACCGCCTGGAATGAAGCCGATGGCATCGCGCAGGTGCCGGAGGATTCGCAGCGCGCCAGTTATTCGCCGCAGGCGGTCGATGAAGCCGCGCGCGTTCTGCGCAGCGGTGAGCAGACGCTGTTGCTGCTGACCGGCAAGGCGCTCACGGAAGAAGGACTGGCGCTCGCCGCGCGCATCGCCGGCAAGACCGGATGCAAGGTCATGGGCCAGACCTACAATCCGCGCATGGCGCGCGGGCGCGGACGGTTCTCCATCGACCGCATTCCCTATGTGATCGAGCAGGCGCTGCCGATCCTGAAGGATTTCCGCCACATCATCCTGGTCGAGACCAACGATCCGGTGGCGTTCTTCGCCTATCCGAACAAGCCGAGCCTCCTGAAGCCGGAAGGCTGCGAGGTGCATCGCATGTGCGAATCCGGCGAGAACTCGGTGGCGGCATTGCACGCGCTGGCCGATGCGCTCGGCGCCAAGGCGGCGGATGCGCAGCCTCAGAAGCTGATGGAGCTGTCCAAACCCACCGGCGCGCTGACGCACGCCTCGATCGCGCAGGCGATTGCGATGGCCATTCCGGAGAACGCCATCGTGGTCGATGAATCGATCACCACCGGCCGCGGCTTCTTTCCGCCGACGGCGGCAGCCGCTCCGCATGACTGGCTTCAGAACATGGGCGGATCGATCGGCTTCTCGACCCCGGTTGCGACCGGCGCCGCGGTCGCCTGCCCGGACCGCAAGGTGATCTGCATGGTCGGCGACGGCAGCGCGATGTACACGCTGCAATCGCTGTGGACGCAGGCGCGCGAGGGACTCGATGTCACCACCATCGTCTTCGCCAACCGCACCTATCAGATCCTCAAGGGTGAGTTCGCCGGCGTCGATGCGGGCGAGCCCGGCCGCAAGGCGCTCGACATGCTGAACATCGACAATCCCGCCCTCGACTGGGTATCGCTGGCCAAGGGCATGGGCGTGTCCGCGCAGTCGGTCACCACGGCGGAGGACTTCTCGAACGCACTGACCAATTCGGTGCGCGAAAAGGGTCCGCGGCTGATCGAAGTCGTGATGTAACCGACAACAAGAGAAGGAACCCTGCGCGAGGCTTTTGCGTTGAATACGCAAGAGCATTTCTCGCGGGGGTTCCTGAGATGAAAGTCTTTCAGGGCTCGTCCTTTAGCCCCGACACCATTGCCGCCATGACGCAGGCCTTCGAGGAGGCCGTCGAGACCCTGCCATTCCCGGTGGGGTCGGCGCGGGTTCAGGCGCTGGCAAAAAATATCATCGAGCTTGCGTCGCAGGGGGAGCGTGACCCGGAGCGCATGAAGCTGCTGGCCCTGCTGGCGCTGAAGTCGGTCCCGCACGACTGAGGCGGTATCATGGAAAGGTTTAGTTAAGTCTTCGGCAGCTTCTTGCCGCTAGGTTAGCCGTGGCTTCAGCGAGCACTCGTATGGCGAAGCCGTCATGTGCAAGAAATGCAGTGGGGCTGATCCGATGAAGACGGTGTTTGGTTTTATCCGTGACGAGAAGGCTGCGACATCGATCGAGTATGCCCTGATCGCAACGGGCATCGCGGTCGCGATCGTTGCTGCGGTCAACGGTCTCGGCACCACGCTCGGCGGCAAGTACGCCACGGTCAAGGCCGCGTTCGATTGATCCGACGGCCGGCGCGTTCCGCCGGCGCCATTCCAGCCAGCAAATTTTGCCTTTCGCTCCGGCGTGCAGACAGCCTAAGACAGAACGGGTCTTGGGCGGGGATGCACATGAGCGAGGCGGGCGCGCGACGTTTCCACCCGGAGCTGGAAAGCCTCCGGGGGCTGGCCGCGTTGTCCGTTGCCGGATTCCACATTTCCCAATCGCCTGCGCTGGTGGGCGGCGAGTCCGTCATCCTGAAGGCGATGCCGTCGGCGGCCATGGATGTGCTGAAGATCCTGTTTCAGGGCCAGCCCGCGGTGGTGTTCTTTTTCGTGCTGAGCGGCTTTGTGCTGACGGCCTCGCTGCAAAGGACGCCGCGCCCCGTCGCTGAAATCGCCTTGCCGTTCGCGATCGCGCGCATTTTCCGGATTTACCCGGCGTGGATATTCGCCATCCTGATGTTCGTCGGAGTCTACTGGCTGACGGGACGAACATTGAGTGTCGTTCCGTCGCTGGCGGAGACAATTCAGAACATCCTGCTGCTGTCGGTCTCGATCGACGGCGTCGGCTGGTCGATCCAGACCGAGCTGCTGGCGATCCCCGTTCTTCTCATCGCGCTCCACTGGATCGCCGCCGGGAAGATTTTCAGGATTCTCGTCATCGCTTCGGTGATGGCCATTCTGACAAATCCCATGAAGGTGATCCTGCCGCTGGAAGGCGGCGAGCCGCGGGCGATATTCCTCTACTGTTTTCTGTTCGGCGCGCTCACCCATGTTCTCCTGCCGCGTGCACAGCCCCGTCATGCCAATGCGCTGTTCGGCCTCGGCGTGGTGCTGTTCTTCGCCGGCGTGACCTTGTTCGCGCGTCACTTCAACGTCAGGGACGCCTGGGTGACGATCGCCTCGTGCCTGATGATTGCCGGCGGCGCTTTGGGCTTGCGTGGATGGCTGACGGTCCTGCGCGACAATGCCGTGCTCAGGTTTCTCGGCAGGGTGTCGTACAGTTTCTATCTGCTGCATCCGCTGATGCTGATGATCTGCTGGCAGATGGAGAAGGAGCTTGGCGCGGCGCTGCAGGCCGGATGCCCGCCATGGCTGGCTCTCCTGATCATGCTTGTCGTGTCGAGCGCGGCCGTGCTGCCGCTCGCAGCGCTGTCGTATCGCTTCGTTGAAAAGCCGTTCATCCGGCTGGGTTATCGGCTGACCGCATCGATGCGCGCGCGCGAGGCGGCGCTGGCCGGGTAACGGGTCCGATTTCTGTGAACGCGCCGAAAACGTCTGGTGAGAAAATGGTGGGCGCACAAGGGATCGAACCTTGGACCTCTCCCGTGTGAAGGGAACGCTCTCCCGCTGAGCTATGCGCCCGGAACCACCGGATATCTTTCGGAGCGGCGATTTACGAAAGCAGGGGCACAGGTGTCAAGCGCAGCTGGCCTGTGTGCTTCAGAAATCGGCTCAAATCCAGCCGATGTGCTGGATAATCAAGTTAGCCCGGCTGACGTGCCCGCGAGGCGTGGGCCTGCAAGGCCCGAATCCGTTCGGCCAGCGTGCCGCGCGGCTCTGTCGCCGCCGGTGCCGCTCCGTTGGGGGCCGCGCCGTTTGTGGTCGTTGCCTTGACGATTGTGCTGATGGCGGGCTTCTGCTCTTCGGACGCCAGGATCGCCTCGATCGGCGAGTCCGGTCCTTCCAGCGTCACAGCAAGCTTGGCGACTTCGGCTGCGATGTCATTGATGCGCTCGCGCAGCAGCGCGTTTTCCATGCGCTCTGTGGACCACGAGCTTTCCGCCTGCTGCTGAATGAGATTGATGTCGCGCTGAAGTTTGGCGCGCTCATCCCGGGCGACGGTGAGCTGTTCCTCCAGCGCGGCCTTCTCGGTGCGAAGCTTCTCTACCGCCGCTGAATTGCCGGTGCCGGATGCCATGTCCTCGCGCAGCTTCTGCTCGGTCTGTTTCGCGGTCTCGGCCTGCTGGCGGAGCAGGGTGTTCTCGTATTCGCGCTCGGCGAGAATCTTGCCCTGCAAGGCAAGACGGTTTTCGAGGTCCGTGACCCGCGTCGACAGCATCTCGGTTTCCTTGGTCTGCACCACAAGCTGGCGATCGAGGTCGGTGACCTTCCCGCTCAGGTCCTCGACCTTTCCGCGCGCATCGCTGAGTTCGCGGGTCGCGATCTCGGCCTCGTTGCGATGATCGGTGAGGCGCTGCTGACTGCTGGAAACTTCCTTCTCGGCGTCGTTGACGCGGCTTTGCAGGGCTTCGATCTGGCTGCGGACCGCCAGCAGTTCGACCTGACGGCTTTCCGCCGTCATCGAGCGCTGGGAGAGCTCGCTGTTGAGCTTGCCGAGTTCACCTTGCTTGTCCGAGAGCTGCTGTTCGGCGATGCGCAGCGCCTGCGTCTTGGCGCTGAATTCTTCTTCCGTCGCCCGCAGTTGATCCTTCAGCGCCTTCTCGCGCGCTTCCAGCGCGAAAATCGCCGCGTTCTTTTCGCCGAGTTCGATCTTGAGGCGGTTGATCGCATCCGATTTCTTGCCGAGTTCGGCGAGCTGGCTCGAGGTCTTGTTCTTGAGCTGCTCGACGCTCATTTCGAGCCGGCGGGCGGACATCGCGAACTCGGCCCGCAACTGGTCCTTGTCGGCCTGGATCTCGGCCATCGAGAGCGGGGTCGCGGCTTCGAGGCGCTTGGTCGTGAGCCGGACTGCGCGGTTATGGACCAGCGGCACGATCATCAGACCGAACAGCATCGAGACCAGAAAACCGATCGCCAAATACATGATCGGTTCGACCATATGCGTACCCCTGCGTGAGAAAATATTAACTGTTTCACCATGCCACGGCGGGCCGGGAAAAAGCTAGCGGGACAGCGTGTTAACGTGAATCAGCCCGCCTCCCTGAAGGCAGGCGGGCGATGCCCCGGTCATCCTGTCAGGAAAGTGTCAGAAAGGGTTCCAGGTCGCGCGGGGCGTGAACTTCAGATAGCCGATATTGGCGCCGAGCCGCAGGCCGACGCCTGAGCGGATCGGGACCAGCACGATGCCGTTCGCCGTCAGCGCCGTCATGCCGAAGCCGCCGATAATGTAGGCAGAGCCGTCGATGCCGGCAAAGCGCTGATAGATCGCGTCGGTCGCGGGCAGGTTGTAGACCAGCACCATGGTGCGCGCGCCGTCGCCGCCCCAGTCGAAGCCGACCGACGGTCCCTGCCAGTAGACCCGCAGGTCGCCGGCGTTCTTGGTGTAGAGCGTGCCTTCGCCGTAGCGCAGTCCCGCGACGAAAGCGCCGCTGCCTTCCTCGCCGAGCACGTAGCCGTTGGGCAGGCCCCACTGGCTCACCGCGCGCTCGATCACGGACGCCAGTCCGCGCGACACGTTGCCGAAGAACCGGTGGCCCGCGCCGACCAGTTCGTCCGGGCCATAGGTATTTGGGGCGCGCTGTTGGGCCGAGGCCGGCACGGCCAGGGAAATCGTCGCCGCAAACACCAGCGCCGCGATGCGCAAAGCAAAGGTCATGAAAGAACCCCTTGGACCACAGATGGCCGAGTTGCATGTCCATCGCTTAACGCCTTGCTGAGAAGCAATGGCATAAGCTGCGGTCCCACGTCCCCGACTCGATTGTTTATCGGCATCAACTATGACGGCACGGCGGCAAGAAAATAAAGGGCAGCGCCTTGGAATCGCCTGTCTTGCGGTCCTTGCAGGGCTGGCCGGACCGTATACCAGCGCATCGGCGGTCACCGAGCGGGTGGTCGTGAACCGCCATAGCGGCCTTGCCATCGATGGCTTCGACCCTGTGGCCTATTTCACCGACGCTGAGGCGGCCAAGGGGCAGCCCGACATCGAGGCGTCCAGGGATGGCGCCGTCTGGCGTTTCCGGAACGAAGCCAACCGCGCCGTTTTCCTCAGCCATCCGGATATCTACGGACCCCGGTTCGGCGGCTATGACCCGGTCGACGTGGCGCGCGGCAAGACCGTCGCCGGGCAGGCGCGGCTGTGGCTGGTGTCCGGTGAACGGCTGTATCTGTTCAGCCGCGAAGACAACCTCAACGCCTTTGCCGCCGATCCGGATGCTGTCCTCAAACAGGCGGCCGGCAAATGGCCGGCGCTGGTCGAAACGCTCTCCGCTTACTGATCGACCGCGGCGGGATCGCCCCACGCAATGAACTCGGGCACCAGAAAATCCTCGCGCGCTTCCCCGAAGCACAGCGCGGCGCCCTTGCTGTCCGTGATCAGCCCGCCGGCCGCGGTTACCACCGCATGCCCCGCCGCCACGTCCCATTCGGAGGTCGGGGACAGCCGGGGGTAGATGTCGGCGCCGCCCTCGGCGATCCGGCCAAACTTGACCGCCGATCCGAGGGCCTGCCGGATCGCTCCGGGGCGGGCCGCAATGAAGGCTTCGGTGCGCTTGTCGCCGTGGGACCTGCTCACGGCCACGATCCAGGCCGTGCGAGGGCCCGGATGAGGGCGGGTGTGGATCGGCTGGGCCGAGCGGGCCTTGCCGTCCTTGGTCATCATCAGTCGCTCGGCTCCCCGGCCGACAATTCCCCGCCAGACCAGGCCGAGGGCGGGGGCTGCGATAATTCCCAGCACCGGCGAGCCATTGGTGATGAGCGCGACGTTGACGGTGAATTCGTCGCGCCCGGCCACGAACTCCTTGGTGCCGTCCAGCGGATCGACCAGGAAAAAGCTGTTCTTGTAGGGGCGTGCGGCCAGGTCGGTTCGCTCCTCGGACAGGGCCGGAACATCTGGCACGAGCCTGTTCAGGCCTTCCGCGATGATGTGATGTGCCGCCATGTCCGCTTCGGTGACGGGAGAGCCATCGGATTTGCCGGTCACCTGCATGGTGGACCGGCTGACGGCGAGGATCGCCGCTCCCGCCGCCACCACGATGTCGGTCAGCGGCTCCATCAAGAGGGCGGCGGCGTCGCGGTCGATTGCAGGGCTGGTCATTGATGGGTCTCGGTTGCGTACATGTCAGCCTTCAATTCCGCTGTGGTCGGTGGCCGCAGGGCCAGCCGCAGTGTATCAAATTATAAAGCACGCTTGATTCGCCGCGTCAGCATCCTGTGGCCCCCGTGATTGCAGGAAATCGCTGGAAAATCCGAGGAAATTCATGTCTGGCACGTCAACTCCCGGTCCTACACCCGATGCTCTCGAACTCGCCGCGTTGATGTGTTCGCGCGTCTGCCACGATCTCATCAACCCGGTGGGCGCCATCGTCAACGGCCTTGAGGTGTTCGACAGCAGCAACAAGGAAGACGACAAGGAGTTTGCGCTCGATCTGATCCGCAAGAGCGCGAAATCCACCTCGGCACGGCTGCAGTTCTGCCGCATCGCCTACGGCGCCGCGGGCTCTGCCGGTTCCCAGATCGATCTCGGCGAGGCGCAGAAGATGACGCGCAATCATCTTGAGGACGAGAAGACCAAGATCGTCTGGAATCTGCCGCACGTCCTGATGGCGAAAAACCGGGTCAAGCTGCTGCTGAACATGTTCGTCATCGCGCAGCAGGCGATTCCGCGCGGAGGTCAGCTCATCGTCGATCCGATCGGCGAGGGAGACACGATGGGATTCCGTCTTCGCGCCGCTGGCACCAATGCGCGCGAGCCGCAGAACGTCGCGGCGCAACTGAATCTCGACAATGCCGGATCGGTCTCCGCGCATGCGGTACAGCCCTATTACACGGCGCTGCTGGCGCAGGCGTGCGGGCTCAAGGTGTCGCTGGCCGCCGAGCCGGACGCCGTGGTTTTGACCGCGGCCTGACGATATCTTCATGAACTCTTAATGATGCGGGCGCCGGAAAATGCCGGTGCCGCTGGCATTTGCGTTAGGCGTTTATTCAGCGCGTTCTTTTCTGATTGCTCAACCAATATTAAACGCTTTGCCCCGACACTGGCCGGCATCTAGGAGGCGTGACGTTCATGCCTCCCTTGCCAGAAGGCCGGCTTCATGGACGATTTGCTGCGGGAATTCCTGACCGAAACCAACGAGAGTCTCGATACCGTCGACAACCAACTGGTTCGTTTCGAGCAGGATCCGAATAACGCGAAGATTCTCGATAATATCTTTCGGCTTGTTCACACCATCAAGGGCACGTGCGGCTTCCTCGGATTGCCGCGTCTTGAAGCGCTCGCTCACGCAGCCGAGACGCTGATGGGCAAATTCCGCGACGGCATGCCGGTGACCGGCGAAGCCGTCACGCTGATCCTGAGCACCATCGACCGCATCAAGGAGATTCTCGGCCAGCTCGAGGCAACCGAGGCGGAGCCGGAAGGCGCCGATGTCGATCTGATCGACGCGCTTCACCATATGGTCGAGCAGGGCATGGCCGCGATGGCAGCCGCGCCTGCTGCGCCTGCGCCAGCCGCACCTGCGCCGGTTGCAGCCAAGCCGGTGACCGTCGGCATGATGGTCGATCAGACGCTGGAACGCGAACTGCGTCCCGGTGAAGTTTCGCTCGACGAACTTGAGCGCGCTTTCCGCGAAACCGAAATCGAAGTCGCATCGCCATCGATTGCGCCGGTTGAGCAGCCCGCCCCAAAGGCCGAAGCTCCAAAGGCCGATGCGACGAAGGCCGCGGTAAAGGCAAAGAAGCCGGTCATCGAGAATGAGACGACGGAGAGCGACAAGATCGCGAACCAATCCATTCGCGTCAATGTCGATACGCTCGAGCATCTGATGACCATGGTTTCGGAACTGGTGCTGACGCGCAACCAGTTGCTCGAGATCAGCCGCCGTAACGAGGATTCCGAGTTCAAGGTGCCGTTGCAGCGGCTCTCGAACGTCACCGCCGAGTTGCAGGAAGGCGTCATGAAGACGCGCATGCAGCCGATCGGCAACGCCTGGCAGAAGCTGCCGCGCATCGTGCGCGACCTGTCGAGCGAACTCGGCAAGCAGATCGAACTGGAAATGCACGGCGCCGACACCGAGCTCGATCGCCAGGTGCTCGATCTGATCAAGGATCCGCTGACGCACATGGTCCGCAACTCCGCCGACCACGGCCTTGAGACCACGGCGGATCGCGTCGCCGCCGGCAAGCCGGAGCAGGGCACCATCCGCGTGTCCGCCTATCATGAGGGCGGCCATATCATCATCTGCATCGCCGACAACGGGCGCGGCCTGAACACCGAGCGCATCAAGCAGAAGGCCGTGCAGAACGGTCTGGTCACCGAAGCCGAAGTCGAGAAGATGACCGAGGCGCAGATCCACAAGTTCATTTTCGCGCCGGGCTTCTCCACGGCTGCGGCAGTCACGAGCGTGTCCGGCCGCGGCGTCGGCATGGATGTGGTGCGCACCAACATCGATCAGATCGGCGGCACCATCGACGTGAAGTCGGTGCCGGGCGAGGGTTCGAGCTTCACCATCAAGATTCCGCTGACGCTGGCGATCGTGTCGGCGCTGATCGTGGAAGCCGCCGGCGACCGCTTTGCGATCCCGCAGCTGTCGGTGGTCGAGCTGGTGCGCGCGCGCTCCAATTCCGATCATCGCATCGAGCGGATCAAGGACACGCCGGTGCTGCGGCTGCGCAACAAGCTGCTGCCGCTGATGCATCTGAAGAAGCTGCTCAAGATCGACGACGGCGCGTCGATCGATCCGGAGAACGGCTTCATTGTGGTCACCCAGGTCGGAAGCCAGACCTTCGGCATCGTGGTCGACGGCGTTTTCCACACCGAGGAAATCGTGGTCAAGCCGATGTCCACCAAGCTGCGCCATATCGGAATGTTCTCGGGCAACACCATTCTCGGTGACGGCGCCGTGATCATGATCATCGATCCGAACGGCATTGCCCAGTCGCTCGGTACGGCGGCTGCGACCCAGAGCGAGATCGGCGACGAGAACGCCGCGGCGCGCTCCAGCTCCGATGCCCAGCTCACCTCGCTTCTCGTGTTCCGGTCCGGCTCGTCCCAGCCCAAGGCTGTGCCGCTGGCTCTGGTCACACGGCTCGAGGAGATTTCGGTCGACAAAATCGAACTCTCGAACGGCCGTCACATGGTCCAGTACCGCGAGCAGTTGATGCCGCTGGTCGAGATGGAAGGCGTGACGATCCGCGAAAGCGGCGTTCAGCCGATTCTCGTTTTCGCCGACGATGGACGCTCGATGGGACTCGTAGTCGATGAAATCATCGATATCGTCGAGGAGCAGCTCAGCATCGAAGTGGCGAGCACGCGCGAAGGCGTGCTTGGCTCTGCGGTCGTGAAGGGCCAGGCCACCGAGGTGATCGACGTCGGGCACTTCCTGCCGATGGCGTTCGCCGACTGGTTCAGCCGCAAGGAAATGCGTCTGTCGGCCACGGCGCAGACCGTTCTGCTGGTCGACGACTCCGCGTTCTTCCGCAACATGCTGGCGCCCGTCCTGAAGGCGGCGGGCTATCGGGTCACGGTTGCGCAGAACGGCCACGAAGGCCTGTCGGTGCTGCGCTCCGGCAACCAGTTCGACGTCATTCTGACCGATATCGAGATGCCGGACATGAATGGCTTCGAGTTCGCCGAAGCGATCCGCGCCGATCGCAAGATGGAGTCGATGCCGATCATCGCGCTGTCGTCCGTGGTGTCGCCCGCGGCTATCGAACGCGGCCGCCAGGCCGGCTTCCATGACTATGTCGCTAAATTCGACCGGCCGGGACTGATCGCCGCGCTGAAGGAACAGACCGCTGACGTCAGGCAGGCGGCGTAAGGAACATGACAATGGATACGAATGTTGACGGCGCTGACCGTGGTATCACCGAATACGTCACCGCGATGATCGGCGGACAGTTGTTCGGACTGCCGATTTCGCGGGTTCAGGATGTGTTCATGCCGGAGCGGCTAACGCGAGTTCCCCTCGCGTCCGCGGACGTCGCGGGTGTTCTCAACCTTCGCGGCAGGATCGTCACCGCGATCGATATGCGCGCCCGTCTTGGACTGGCGAAGAACGAAGACGGCCGTCCGCCGATGGCGGTGGGCGTCGACCTGCGCGGCGAATCCTACGGCTTGCTGATCGACAGCATCGGTGAGGTCCTCAAGCTCGCGGACGAAAGCCGCGAGGTAAATCCCGTCAATCTCGACCCGCGCATGGCGAAGATGGCCGGCGGCGTTCACCGGCTCGACGGGCAGTTGATGGTCGTTCTCGACGTCGACCGCGTTCTGGAAATCAATCCGGATATGCTCGCCGCCTAAAAATAATTTTGGGAAGCAACGCAAGCCCCGTGACAGCGGCCCACACGGGAACTGAGGAAAAAAGAGGCTAAGATGAAAACATGTCTGATTGTTGACGATTCAAGCGTCATCCGGAAAGTCGCGCGGCGCATTCTGGAAGGGCTGGATTTCCAGATTGTCGAAGCCGAGGACGGCGAGAAGGCCATGGAAGTCTGCAAGCGCGGAATGCCGGAGGCCATCCTGCTCGATTGGAACATGCCGGTGATGGATGGATACGAGTTCCTCCGCAACCTGCGTCTGATGCCGGGCGGCGACAGGCCGAAGGTGGTGTTCTGCACCACCGAGAACGATGTCGCCCACATCGCCCGTGCGCTCCATGCCGGCGCCAATGAATACATCATGAAGCCGTTCGACAAGGAAATCGTGACGGCGAAATTTCATGAAGTCGGTCTGATCTAGGCTCGCGCTCTGAAGCCGCGTGTTGTGTTGTTCGTTGCGTAGAGTTGGTTGTTCATGAGCGTTGCAGTTTTGACTCCACCGGGCTCGTCCGCACAGCGGCACGAGCCGCTGCGCGTCATGGTCGTCGACGACTCTGCGGTCATCCGCGGTCTGATTTCCCGCTGGATCGAGGCTGAGGCGGATCTCACGGTCGTCGCATCGATCCGCACCGGGCTCGATGCGGTCAACCAGGTCGTGCGCGTCGATCCCGATGTTGTCGTGCTCGATATCGAGATGCCGGATATGGACGGCATCTCGGCGCTGCCGCTGCTGCTGGAGAAGAAGCGCAACCTCGTGATCATCATGGCGTCGACGCTGACCCGCCGGAATGCGGAGATCAGCTTCAAGGCGCTGTCGCTCGGCGCGTCGGATTACATCCCCAAGCCCGAGAGCACGCGTGAGATCGCCGCGGCCGACATCTTCAAGCACGATCTGATCGAAAAGATCCGCCACCTCGGCGCGCGTCTGCGCCGTCCGGCTGTCGTTGCCAGTCCGCCGCTATCGCCGGTTGCGCAGCCGGTGCGGACGCCGCTGCCGCGAACCTCCACGGCCACGATGCCGCCGGTCGCGCAGCCCAAGCTGATGGTGCGGCCGTTCAGTGCGGTTATCCCGCGCGTCCTGGTGATCGGTTCCTCGACCGGCGGACCGCAAGCGCTGATGACTCTGGTCGCCGGTATCGGTCCGGTGGTCGACCAGCATCCGGTTCTCATCACCCAGCATATGCCGCCGACCTTCACCACCATTCTCGCCGAACATCTGGCGCGCGCGAGCGGGCGTCCCGCTCACGAGGCGGTCGATGGCGAGACGGTCAAGGCGGGACAAATCTATCTTGCGCCGGGCGGGCGTCATATGCGCGTGGTGCGCTCGGGGACGAATACGGTGATCGCTCTCGATGACGGGCCGCAGATCAACTTCTGCAAGCCGGCGGTCGATCCGCTGTTCGCCTCGGCAGCGGAAGTCTGGCAGGCCGGCATTCTCGCCGTGGTGCTGACCGGGATGGGGTCTGACGGCGCGCAGGGCGCCAGGACCATCGTCGCCGCCGGCGGCAACGTCATCGCACAGGACGAAGCCACCAGCGTTGTGTGGGGTATGCCGGGCGCTGTGGCCCATGCAGGTGTCTGCGCGGCGATTCTGCCGCTCGACCAGATCGCTCCCAAAATTGTTCGCGTGTTTTCAGGAGTTCGCGGGTGACGCCACTGGATTACGAGTATCTGCGCAAGCTTCTGAAAGATCGCTCCGGTCTGCTGTTGTCTTCGGACAAGCAGTACCTGATCGAAAGCCGTCTGCTGCCGCTTGCCCGCAAGGCCGGTATTTCTGGCATCAGCGAACTTGTGCAGAAGATCAAGTCGGGTTCGGAATCCCTGACCGTCGATGTCGTCGAGGCGATGACGACCAACGAGACGTTCTTCTTCCGCGACAAGGTTCCGTTCGAAAATGTCCGCGATACGGTGCTTCCCAATTTGCTGAAGGCGCGCGCCAGCCGCCGCAGCCTGCGCATCTGGTGCGCGGCGGCGTCGACCGGGCAGGAGCCTTACTCGCTCGCCATGCTTTTGAAGGAAGCCTTGCCGCCGGACTGGCGCGCGGAAATCGTTGCGACCGATCTGTCGCTCGAAGTTCTCGAAAAGGCGAAGGCGGGGATCTACAGCCAGTTCGAAGTTCAGCGCGGATTGCCGATCCAGCTGCTGGTGAAACATTTCAAGCAGGTCGGGGATGTCTGGCAGCTCAATCCGGATATCCGCGCCATGGTCCGCTACCAGCAGGCCAACCTGCTGCAGGATTTCTCGCACTTCGGCGTCTTCGACATTATCTTCTGCCGGAACGTTCTGATCTATTTCGATCAGCCGACCAAGATCGACGTGTTCGGCCGCATGCAGAAGGTGAATGAGCCGGACGGCTTCCTTTTCCTTGGCGCAGCCGAGACCGTGATCGGACTGACGGATGCCTACCGGGCCGCCCCGGACCTGCGCGGCGTCTATATGCCGAATCCTGCACGCGTGTCCTCGCCCTCTCTGGCGCCCGGGATGATGCGTAGCCAGAAGGCATTCGCGGCAAGCTGACGGTTCATCGTCGAGGCGCGTGTCGTTGACAACCGTCCCGCGCCGGGGTGTAAGATAGGGCATGGGGAAAGCGATCTCCCCACGAGGCGACATGCCCAAGAATCGCGTCCATTCTCTTGAGAGGGACGCATCATGTCTTCCATCAATTCGATCTCACCCGAAAAACTCGCCCGGCTGACCGGCACGCCCAGGTGCCCGGCCCTTATCGACGTTCGCCTTGCCGACGATCTTGCCGCCGAGCCGAAATTCGTTCCGGGCGCATGTCACCGGGACCATGCGTCGGTTGCCGATTGGGCGTCAGAGTTCGCCGGCCGTGCCGCCGTTGTCATATGCAAGAGAGGCGGGAAGCTGAGCGAGGGAGTCGCCGCCTGGCTCCGTCACGCCGGAGCGTCAGCCGACGTTCTGGAAGGGGGCCATGAAGCCTGGGCGAACGCGAAGCTTCCATTGGTGCCTGCTGCGAAACTACCGCCGCGCGATCGGCAGGGGCGCACGCTCTGGGTGACGCGCTCGCGGCCGAAAGTCGACCGCATCGCCTGCCCATGGCTGATCCGGCGCTTTGTCGATCCGTCCGCGATTTTTCTCTTTGTGACGGCTTCCGAAGTGGAGGAGGTCGGTCAGCGCTTTGGCGCGGCGCCGTTCGACATTGAAAATGTGTTCTGGAGCCATCGCGGTGAACTGTGCACCTTTGATGTCATGGTCGAGGAGTTCGGTCTTGATACAGAGCCGCTCAAGCGTCTGGCGACTATCGTGCGCGCGGCCGATACCGCACGTCCCGATCTTTCGCCGGAAGCGCCCGGCCTGCTCGCGGCATCTCTGGGCCTGTCGCGGATGTATTCGGACGATCTCGAACAGCTCGATGCTGGACTCGCGCTCTATGATACGTTCTATCGCTGGTGCAGGGATGCGACCGATGAAACTCATAACTGGCCCTCGCATAAGGCCAAGGCAAAGGTCAAAGCATGACTGACGTCACGACGCCGTCGGCGATTCCCGCTCCACGGAGCACGCCGGGCTTTCCGGACATGAAAGAAGCTTTCGGGGTCTGGCTTCGGGTCGCGATGCTCAGTTTTGGCGGCCCTGCCGGACAGATCGCGGTCATGCACCGCATTCTGGTGGAGGAGAAGCGCTGGGTTTCCGAGAGCCGATTCCTGCACGCCCTGAATTACTGCATGCTGCTGCCCGGTCCCGAGGCGCAGCAGCTCGCCACCTACATCGGCTGGCTGATGCATCGTACCCGCGGCGGGATCATGGCGGGCGGCCTCTTCATCATGCCTGGCGTTATCGCCATCATGGCGCTGAGCTACATCTATGCCGCCTTCGGCAATGTGGGATTTGTCGCCGCGCTGTTCTTCGGTCTCAAGGCGGCGGTGCTGGCGATCGTGATCCAGGCGGTTGTCCGTGTCGGCAAACGGGCTCTCAAGAATCGGGTCCTGCAAGGTCTCGCGGCGGCCGCGTTCATCGCGATCTTCTTTTTCAACGTGCCGTTTCCCGTCATCATTCTGGCCGCCGGGCTGATCGGCTATTTCGGAGGCCGGGCCGGGCTGCCTGCGTTTGCAGCGGGCGGCGGGCATGACAGCAAGACGCCGACCGCTCTGGTCGATGCATTGCTGGGTGATGAATTGCCCGAGCATGCGCACCCGACTGTCGCCCGCTCGTTACGGGTCGCCGCGGTCTGGCTCCTTCTGTGGCTGACGCCGGTGGCGTTGCTCGTCCTGATGCTTGGAAAGGGCAGCGTGTTCTCCGAGATCGCGGTGTTCTTCAGCAAGATGGCCATGGTGACATTCGGGGGAGCCTACGCGGTGCTGGCCTACGTCGCTCAACAGGCCGTGGAAAATTATCACTGGCTGCGGCCGCATGAGATGCTCGACGGATTGGGCATGGCGGAAACCACGCCCGGTCCGCTGATCATGGTCTTGCAGTTCGTGGGCTTTATGGCTGCTTTCCGCGATCCGGGAACACTGCCGCCGATGGTGGCAGGAACGCTCGGCGGACTGCTTGCGACATGGGTGACGTTCACGCCGTGCTTCCTGTGGATTTTCCTCGGCGCGCCGTTCATTGAGGTGCTGCGCGGAAACAAGGCTCTCGCGGGTGCGTTGTCGGCGATCACGGCGGCGGTGGTTGGCGTGATCCTCAACCTTGCGATCTGGTTCGCGATTCACACCGTCTTCCGGGAAACATTTCCGGTGCGCAGTTTCGGAATGTCGTTCGATGCTCCAGTGCTGTGGAGTGTCGATCCGTGGGCGCTCGCCCTTTCCGTCGCGGCGGCGACCGCGATCTTTCGCTTCAATGCAGGAATGTTGCAGACGCTGGCCGCCTGTGCCTCGGCAGGGGTGCTGCTCTATTTCGCCGGAGCTCTCTGACTCTGATTACAGGGCTTCTGGAGAAAACCGGCGCGCATTGCCTTATCGGCCGGAGATCGCCACCGGTTCGCCTTATCGGGCAAATGTCGGAAAGCCGGCTGCGGCGCGGCGGGATTGTGCCTTTTCCAAACAAAAACCCCGCCATTCGCGGCGGGGTTCAGTCTGGGAGGTGAGAGCCGCACAGGCTCTCGATACAACCCGGTGTCAGGCTGGAATGCGCACTTCGTCGTCGTGCGGCTCGCGCAGCACATAGCCGCGGCCCCAGACGGTTTCGATGAAGTTACGGCCTTCCGAAGCGTTCGCAAGCTTCTTGCGCAGCTTGCAGATGAAGACGTCAATGATCTTGAGTTCGGGCTCGTCCATGCCGCCGTAGAGATGATTGAGGAACATCTCCTTGGTGAGGGTGGTGCCCTTGCGGAGCGAGAGCAGCTCCAGCATCTGGTATTCCTTGCCCGTCAGGTGGACGCGCTGGCCGCCGACTTCGACGGTCTTGGTGTCGAGATTGACCACCAGATCGCCGGTCTGGATGACCGACTGGGCGTGACCCTTGGAACGGCGGACGATCGCGTGAATGCGGGCGACCAGTTCGTCCTTGTGGAAGGGCTTGGTCATGTAGTCATCGGCGCCGACGCCGAGACCCTTGACCTTGTCCTCGATGCCGGCGAGGCCGGAGAGGATCAGGATCGGTGTCTTGATCTTCGAGACACGCAGCTGCTTGAGAACATCATAGCCGGACATGTCCGGGAGGTTCAGGTCGAGCAGGATGATGTCGTAATCGTAAAGTTTTCCGAGGTCGACGCCCTCTTCTCCGAGATCCGTCGTGTAGACGTTGAAGCTCTCGGATTTGAGCATCAGCTCGATCGACTGCGCAGTGGCGCTGTCATCTTCTATCAGCAATACGCGCATGCCAGTCCCCTATAGTCGCCGCTCCGGGCGTCAGGCCGGCCGCCTACTCGCGGCACTGGAAACGCCTTTGAACAACTGATTCGGATCCTGACGACATATGGTTAACAAATGCTGATTCGTGTCTGCAAGCTCTATCGTGCAATTTTTGTCGAATCGCACTAAGATATTGCGGTCAAGAAGCTTTTCGCACCCGCGTCGTTCAAGTTCCACATTAAGAGCCGGGCCTAACCGACTCCTGCGACTCGCTCCTTCGTTCTGAAGGTCAAGCGCTCTCAGTCATCAAAGACAGTGACGCAATGATTAACGATGCGGGTAAACACAGGGTTAAGGGGATGCCGCGAAATCGCGGAAACTTAAGGTTTTCGCAATGAAGGCCCTCGCGGAACAGATCTCCGACATCGACGGCGTCAATATTTATGGCCGCGTTGTCGGTGTGCGCGGACTTATGGTGGAGATCGCGGGACCGATCCATGCGATGTCGGTCGGCGCGCGCATCGTGGTCGAGACCGGCAACAATCGCTTCATCCCATGCGAGGTGATCGGCTTCACCGGCAACAATGCCGTGGTGATGCCGTTCGCGGGACTGGAAGGTGTCCGGCGCGGCTGCCGCGCGGTGATTGCCAACGCCGCCAGCCAGGTGCGTCCGTCGGCGGCGTGGCTCGGGCGTGTCGTCAATGCCATGGGCGAGCCGATCGACGGCAAGGGACCTTTGGTTCAGGGCCCGTCGCCGATGACCTACCGGAACGCGCCGCCGCCTGCGCATTCCCGCAAGCGGGTGGGTCCGCCGCTCGATCTCGGCGTGCGGTCGCTCAATACTTTCCTGACCTGTTGCCGCGGCCAGCGCATGGGCATCTTCGCAGGCTCCGGCGTCGGCAAGTCGGTGCTGCTGTCGATGCTCGCGCGCAATGTGGATGCCGATGTTTCGGTGATCGGCCTGATCGGCGAACGCGGCCGTGAGGTGCAGGAGTTCCTGCAGGACGATCTCGGCGAGGAAGGCCTGGCGCGCTCGGTGGTGGTGGTCGCGACATCCGACGAGCCCGCATTGATGCGGCGGCAGGCGGCTTACCTGACCCTGGCCATCGCGGAATATTTCCGCGATGAGGACAAGGACGTCATGTGCATGATGGACTCGGTGACACGCTTTGCGATGGCGCAGCGTGAAATCGGCCTGTCCGCCGGAGAGCCGCCGACGGCGAAAGGCTATACGCCGACGGTGTTCACCGAACTGCCGAAGCTGCTGGAGCGGGCAGGGCCTGGACTGGGTGAAGGCACCATCACCGGCATCTTCACGGTGCTGGTTGACGGCGATGACCACAACGAGCCGGTGGCCGACGCGGTGCGCGGCATCCTCGACGGCCATATCGTGATGCAGCGCTCGATCGCCGAGCGCGGCCGTTATCCAGCGATCAACATCCTGAAGTCGGTTTCCCGAACCATGCCGCGATCTGCCGATCCGGCTTTCCTCCCCAGCGTCACCCGGGCCCGGCAGGTCATGGCGACCTATGCGGACATGGAAGAATTGATCCGCCTTGGTGCTTACCGGGCCGGATCGAGCCCTGAGGTCGATGAGGCCATCCGGCTGCACGAGCCGCTCGAAACCTTCCTGCGGCAGGCCAAGGATGAATCCACCGGGATCGGGGAGGGCTATCGCCGATTGGAGCAAATCCTGCAAACCTTGGAAACGGAACGCTAACTTTGTCGCGCCATGATCCCGCCATCTGTGTTTGACCGGAGGGGCCCTTGGGGGGATGCCGGTTCCGTCCCGCTTTGTGGTTGGGACTTCTGGGGAGTACGAGTCGATGAAGTCACGTGAAACGCTGATCCGCCTGAAGAAATTTCAGGTCGACGAAAAGCGCCGAAGGGTTGCGCAGATCGAAGGCATGATCGCCGACTTCCAGCGCATGTCGGTCGACCTGGAGCGCGAAATCCAGCACGAGCAGGACCGCGCTGGCATTAATGATCCCACACACTTCGCCTATCCCACCTATGCCAAGGCAGCCATTCAGCGCCGCGAAAATCTGACCCGCTCCGCCGACGAACTGCGGGTTCAGCTCGAAGATGCGAAGGCGGTGCTCGGCGAGGCGTTCGAGGAGCTTAAGAAGGTGGAACTGCTGGACGAGCGCGACCAGGCACGCGAACGCGCCGAGGAAAGCGCCCGGGAGCAGGCTGATCTCGACAGCATCGGTTTGATGCGCTCGCGGATCGGAGCGATGGCCTGAGGTCTGGAGCGTCCGGTGGCTACAGCGGCCGGAACCCATTCGCCTCGCTGAACCTGCCTGATTGCCGCTGGTTCTAAAGTCTCAGCTCACAAGGCTGGTTTTTGTGAGTTGTTTCCGTGATATGAGACCCGGGCCGCAAGCCCGGGTTTTGCTTTTTCGCGACTTATCTCATGGCGGGACGCTGGACCCGATGCTGGCAAGATGTGATACGACGGCAAGAGTGACTTCGATTTTCGACTCTGCCGGGTACGATAGAGCGACGTATATTTGAGGACGTTTAATGCTGACGCCGGCTGAGTTGATCTGGCTGCTCGCATCGGTTGCGAAGGGGGATGAGGCGGCATTTGAGCGCCTTTACGCCGCCACACGGGCGAAACTCTTCGGCGTGGTGCTCCGTATATTGAGGCGTCAGGATCTTGCCGAGGAGGTGGTCCAGGAAGCCTACGTCAAGATCTGGCACAGTGCTGGCCAGTTCAATCCTTCGCTGGCTTCTCCGATTACCTGGATGGTTTCGATCGCACGCAACCGGGCGATCGATGTCGTGCGTAAACGGAGCGAGGCGTCGATCGAAGACGAGCCGTCTGCCATGGAGATCGCGTCGGATATTCCGGATCCGCTGGCGCGGCGGGAAATGACGGAGGAGCTGAAGCGCATTCTGGAGTGCGTCGGGCAGCTCGATCCGGAGCGCCAGAAACTCGTGCTGCTGGCCTATTACAATGGATGGAGCCGCGAACAGCTGTCGGAGAAATTCAATACGCCGCTGAACACCGTGAAGACCTGGCTACGTCGCAGCATGATTGAAATTCGCGGATGTCTTGGTTTGGGATGAGATGAACTACAGCGAAGACCATATCGCGCTTGCCGCGGAATATGCCCTCGGCACACTGAGTGCCGACGAGCGCGCCCTCGTCGAAACCATGATGATCGTCGATCACGGTTTCATGGAGGTGGTCGATGCGTGGGATCGCAAGCTCAGTCCGCTGCACCAGATGGTTGCCCCGATCGAGCCGCCGGCGCATCTGTGGGATAACATCAGCGCCGCGCTCGGCCTCGTCGGACCGCAGCCGGAGCCGGTTGAAGAACCCAAGGAAGAGTCTGTCGCCGCGGAGCTGCCGGAGCCGACGCCTGCGGTTGCTGAGCAGCCCGCCCAACCCGAGCAATCCGTCGTCGCACCATCAACCGATGTAACGGCAGAAGCCCCTCCGGTTGCGGCGTCGCCCGAGATCGTCCCGGAGCCGGTCGTGGTCCCGCCGTCTAATGTCGTTCCGCTGGCCGCTCGCAAGCGCGGCGGGTCGGCGTTCGGCTGGGTCATGACGGCGGTTGCAGCATCGCTGGCCGGAGTGATCGCGCTTCAGGCCAACCGGCCTGAATTGCTGCCGGAGCCATTGCGGGTCAAGCCGCAGATCAAGGTCGTTGAGGTCGCGGCGCCCGCGCAGCCACCCGCGCCGGCGGCGCAGTTCGTCGCTGTGCTCCAGCAGAACGCTGCCGCGCCGGCTTTCATTCTCACCGTGGATACGGCGACGAAGAACTTCACCGTGCGCAAGGTTAGCGCTGCGCCGGAGCCGGGCAAAAGCTATGAGCTCTGGCTGGTCTCGGACAAGCTGCAACGTCCGCGCTCACTCGGTGTCATCGGCGGCAGTGATTTCACCATCCGCCCGGGGCTGGCAGCGTACGACACCGATACGATCAACAAGGCCACCTATGCTGTAACCATTGAACCCGAGGGTGGCTCGCCGACCGGAGTTGCAACCGGGCCGATCGTCTACACGGGCAAGCTGATCGAGAGCGTGCCAGCGCTTCCTGCGCAGCCGCGCTGATATCTTGAAGTGAGCGCAACAAAAAACGCCCGTGGGGAGCGGGCGTTTTCTGTTCTCAGACTTGGGGTCTTCTGAGCACTCACAAGGCGACTTCGGGGGGCGGGGAAGAGAGCCTCGTGAATTCGTGATTCGTTAGCGGATGGCCGACTGCTCCGAACTGGTTATGACAACAGCCTTGTTAGCCTTCAACGCCGGACCTGTAACCTTAGCCGTCTGAGTGAGGCCGGTATCTGAAAGGCGAGCAGAGATTCCGAGACCCGCAACACCGATCGCGGCGACCAGAGCCACCACGACGATCTTCAAATGGGTCATGCGGTCCGCACTGTAAAACGAATGGTTCATAAAAACCTCCCGCCGCCTTTTGATGCAGTCGAACGTTTGTCTCGTTCGCATGCCCGAGGGTTCAACCCCACGCTCTCAACAACGTAATTGGCAGGGATTCGTTTCCAAGCATCGTTCACAAACGAGTGAAATGTCTTGAAGTTCCGAGAGGTCAGTAAACCACTCTAAAATATGTCAATACTTTCAGATATTTATCAAGTTGATGAGGAAAGCGCGCGGCTGTGAAGATTTCCAAAATTTCATGAAAAGCTTGTCTGTGACGATTTTGTCGCAGGCATTCCTATGGAAATCCAATGCCGGATCAGATGCTTCCGACCGTTTTCAGGCGCGCCCGGGGATGGATTTCCGACTGCGACAGGACAGTCGTCTGGGCCCGGAAACGTTCCACCAGAGAGCGCACGAAAGGCCGGATCGCCGCTGAAGTAACTAGCACAGGCGCTTCACCTTCACGGGCCGCCTGTTCGAAACGGTCGCGCACCGCGGTCATGAACTCGGACAGCTTGGACGGCTGCATCGCGAGGCTGCGTTCATCGCCGGTGCCGATCAGCGATTCCGCGAACGCCTGCTCCCACTTCGCGCTGAGTGCGATCAGCGGGAGGTAGCCGTTCATCGATGTGTTCTGCGCGCAGATCTGCCGCGCCAGACGGGTCCTCACATGCTCGGCCAGCGTTGCCGGATTACGTGAGAAGGCGAGTGCGTCGGCGATACCCTCAAGAATGGTCGAGAGGTCGCGGATCGAGATGCGCTCGGCCAGCAGCAATTGCAGGACGCGCTGGATGCCGGAGACCGTGATCTGGTTCGGGACGATATCCTTGACCAGTTCGCCCTGTTCCTTGGGCAGGTCGCGCAGGAGCTTCTGAACCTCGCCATAGGACAGCAGGTCGGACATATTGCCCTTGAGCAGCTCAGTGAGATGCGTAGAGAGGACCGTGGCGGAATCCACCACCGTATAGCCCTTGAGCGAGGCCTCTTCCTTCAGCGATGCATCGACCCAGGTTGCCGGCAATCCGAATGTCGGCTCGGTGGTGTGGGTGCCGGGAATGGTCACCTGGTTGCCCGATGGGTCCATGACCATGAACTGGTTGGCCCAGATGCGGCCGGTGCCGGCATCGACTTCCTTGATCTTGATGACGTAGGTGTTCGCCTCGAGCTGGACGTTGTCCAGAATGCGCACGGCCGGCATCACAAAGCCCATCTCTGTCGCGAGCGAGCGGCGCAGCGCCTTGATCTGGTCGGTGAGGCGGTCGGTGCCATCCGGTCCGTTGACCAGCGGCAGCAGCGCGTAACCAAGCTCGATCTTGAGGTCGTCGATCTTCAGCGCACTCGAGATCGGTTCTTCGGCGGCGGCTGCGGCAGCCGCAGCCGCTGCCGGAGCGGCTGCCTCGCGGGCTTCCTCGACCTTGACCGCGCGATTGCGCGTGCGTGCATTCCAGGCCAGCCAGCCCGCACCGCCACCAAGCAGCAGGAACGGCAGCATCGGGATGCCTGGCAGAAGCCCAAGCACCAGCATCACGCCGGAAGACATGCCGAGCGCCTGCGGATAGCCCGACAACTGCTTCATCATGGCCTTGTCGGCGGCGCCGGTGACGCCCGCCTTCGACACAAGCAGGCCGGCAGCGGTCGAGACGATCAGCGCCGGGACCTGCGTGACAAGGCCGTCGCCCACCGTCAGCAAAGTGTAGGTGCGTGCGGCATCCGCAAAACCCATGCCTTGCTGTGCGACGCCGATAATGATGCCGCCGATCACGTTGATGAACACCACGAGCAGGCCGGCGATGGCATCGCCGCGCACGAACTTGGAGGCGCCGTCCATGGCGCCGAAGAAGCCGCTTTCGTCTTCCAATTCCTTGCGGCGCTGCTTTGCGACTTTCTCGTCGATCAGGCCGGCGGAGAGGTCGGCGTCGATCGCCATCTGCTTGCCGGGCATCGAGTCGAGGTGAAAGCGCGCCGCCACTTCGGCGATGCGGCCCGAACCCTTGGTGATCACGACGAAGTTCACGATCACAAGGATCGTGAAGACGATGATGCCGATGACGAAATTGCCGCCCATCACGAAATTGCCGAACGCTTCGATGACGTGTCCGGCGGCGGCGGTGCCTTCGTGGCCGTGCGACAGGATCAGGCGGGTGGACGCGAGGTTGAGCGACAGCCGCAGCATGGTCGAGATCAGCAGGACGGTCGGGAATGCCGAGAATTCCAGCGGGGTCTGAATGAACAGCGCCGTCATCAGGATCAGGATCGAGAGCGTGATCGAGATCGCCAGAAACAGGTCCAGCACCACCGCTGGCAGCGGCAGGATGAGAACCACAAGAATGGTGAGAACACCGAAAGCCAGCGCGAGGTCGCCGCGCCTGAGCATTCCGCCGATGTCGCTGAGGCTGGGAAATCCGGAGCCGGTTGCCGCAGTGCCCTGGCCCGCCGTTACATCAACCATTGTCGCCGCTTCCCCCCGCGAATGTCGCTCGCGAGCCCCAAAGGTTTGAGCGGCGGCCGAAGGGCCGCCGTTCCTAAAGTGAGGCACCGCACTGGCATCCACGGGCATTTCCCCCGTTCAGCGACCGACGACACTCGACTTCACCCGGCAAAATTTGCCCAGTTTATGGTTAGCAAAGAGTTAACGAGAAAGCCGAAGGCCGATAATGTCATGCGCAGGAGGATGTTATTCTCGCATAACCCCCATTCGGAGAATGACTTGACCGGCAGCATAAGGCCGACGAAGTTGCATCCGTGCCGGTCTCCATCGATTCTGACTCTCATCCAGCGGTCTTCACGCCGGACTCACGTGCGGCGTGGGCACGGCTGGGTATTGCCCTCATTATCGGCTCGATCGGCAGCGTCGGCATGTGGTCGGTGGTGGTGGTCATCCCCATCGTCCAGGCCGACTTCGGCGCGACCCGGGGCGCGGCGTCGCTGGCTTTCACCTGCACCATGCTCGGGTTTGGCCTCGGTGGTGTGGTAATGGGCAAGCTGTCGGACCGCTTTGGCATTGTGCCTGCGATCGCAATCGGTATCGTCGCCATGCTGCTGGGCTATGTCGGTGCCGGCTATGCGGCAGCGCTGTGGCAATTCAACCTGATGCACTTCCTGATCGGGCTCGGCGCCGCCGCGACCTTCGGGCCGCTGATGACCGAGGCATCGCACTGGTTCGATCGCCACCGCGGGCTGGCCGTCACCATCGCCGCCAGCGGAAACTACATCGCCGGCACATTCTGGCCCACTGTTGTCGAACGCGGCACGGCATATGCTGGATGGCGCGCCACACATATCGCGATTGGAATCGGCTGTACGATCGTTATGGCGATCGTTGTCGCAGTTCTGCGCTGGCAGATCGGCAGTGAAACCGTGCGCTCGCACGCAGATGCGCCGCCGCCGCGCGTCGATCTGCAGATCGGCACCAATGCGCTCACCGCCGTGCTGGGCATCGCGGCTATCGCCTGCTGCGTGGCAATGTCGATGCCGCAGGTTCATATCGTCGCCTATTGCGGCGATCTTGGTTACGGCGTGGCGCGCGGCGCCGAGATGCTGTCATTGATGCTCGCCTTCGGAATCGTCAGCCGGATCGGCTCCGGTTTCCTGGCCGACCGTATCGGCGGGTTACGCACACTGCTGGTCGGCTCGATCGCGCAGGGCGTCGCGCTGATGTTCTATCTGTTTTTCGACGGGCTGACGTCGCTGTACATTATCTCCGCGATGTTCGGCCTGTTTCAGGGCGGCATCGTGCCGAGCTACGCCATCATTATCCGGGAATCGATGCCCTCCAGCGTGGCCGCAACCCGCGTCGGTATCGTCATCTTCGCATCGGTTATCGGCATGTCGTTCGGGGGGTGGATTTCCGGTGTGATTTTCGATGCGACCGGTTCCTACGCCGCCGCCTTTCTGAATGGTGTAGGCTGGAACGCTTTGAATATTGCTATTGTCGTAGCGTTATTGCTCCGCGCCCGCCGGCGCATGGCGCTCGCCTGACAGCTATCTCCTCCTAAAGTCTTGACCCCGGCGAGCGCCCGTCCTAACGGACTTGCGCGCGAGGCGTCCGCGCCGGAACCAGGGCAGGCCGATGCAAGTCACGATGATGAAGGGCAAGATCCACCGCGCGCGGGTGACCGAGGCGGATTTGCACTACGAAGGCTCGATTTCGATCGACCGCACTCTGATCGACGCCGCCGGATTTCTGGTCAATGAGCGGGTCGACATCTACAACATCGACACCGGCGCGCGTTTCTCGACCTATGTGATCGAAGCGCCTGCGGGCTCTGGCATCATCGGCTTGAATGGCGCCGCCGCGCGGCTGGCGATGATGGGCGACAAGGTGATCATCGTCGCTTATGCGAATTTTGATGAAACCGAGGCACGGCAGCATCAGCCCCGCGTGGTTCTCGTCAATGAAAAGAATCAAAAGCTGTAGACTTGCGGCATGTGCCCGCATCCATCCTCCATCGTTGCAGACGGGATTTGATGCATGCATGAGAAGTTCGAAGCCGATTTGCGCGATCTCGCGGGCAAGGGCCGATTGCGATCGCTTCGTGGCCGCACCGGAATCGATTTCACGTCGAACGATTATCTGGGCCTCGCCGAGTCCGATGAACTGAAGTGCGCCGCAACCGAGGCGATCGCGCGCGGCGTACCCGTTGGATCCGGCGGGTCCCGTCTGCTGCGCGGAAATCAGGACGAGCATGAGGCGCTCGAAAGTGAAGCCGCTTCCTATTTCGGTGCGGAGACCGCGCTCTATTTCGGCGGCGGTTATGTTGCGAACTTCGCGATCTTTTCAACGCTGCCGCAGCAGGGCGATCTCGTCGTCCATGACGAACTGATCCACGCCAGCGTCCATGAAGGAATGCGCCGCGGACGCGCTGAAACCGTGAGTATTCCGCACAACAATATCGATGCTTTCGACGCCGCTATCGTCCGCTGGCGTGCGGCCGGCGGCAAGGGACGGCCCTGGATTTCGGTCGAGAGCCTTTACAGCATGGATGGCGACAGCCCGGACATCGCGGGACTCATGGCCGTTGCCGATCGTCATGACGGGATGCTGGTCATCGACGAGGCGCATGCAACCGGTGTGCTTGGGCCGCAAGGGCGGGGGCTTGCTGCGGCATGCGAGGGACGGGACAATGTCATTACATTGCATACCTGCGGGAAGGCGCTTGGCACGGTCGGCGGCTTCATCCTCGCGCCGCGTACGATCCGTGATTTTCTCGTCAACCGCGCACGTCCCTTCATCTTTGCAACCGCGCCGTCGCCGTTGATCGCGGCGATCACCCGTGCGGCCATTCATATTTCCAGGACCAATCCGGAGCGCCGCGAGCGGCTTGCGCGGCTGGTCCGGTTCGCGGGCGATGAACTCTATCGCCGCTGCAGCGTCGCGCCGTCCGGTTCGCAAATTCTTCCGGTGATCATCGGCGCGGATCGCGCAGCGGTCGCCGTCGCGGCATCCTTGCAACAACGAGGCTTCGATATTCGCGCCATCCGTCCGCCCACTGTTCCGGAAGGGACGGCGCGGCTGCGTATCGCGCTGACGTTGAATGTCGATGAGGCCACAGTCGCGTCGCTGTTCGAGGCTTTGGCCGAAGACATGCGGAAAGCGGCATGAGCGCGCGTATCGTCGTCACCGGGACCGATACCGGAATTGGCAAGACAGTCTTTTCAGCCGCGCTCGCGGGCGCACTCGATGCATACTACTGGAAACCGGTTCAGGCCGGCGTCGAAGAAGAGACCGATCGCGACGCCGTCGCGCGGTTGTCAGGTCTCTCCCAGGAACGCGTGCTGCGTGAGGCCTATCGGCTGTTAACGCCTGCCTCTCCGCATCTGGCGGCGAAGATCGATGGCATCACTATCGATCCGGAAGCGCTTGCCTTGCCGGAAGTTGATCGGCCGCTGGTGATCGAAGGGGCGGGCGGTCTGATGGTGCCGCTGACAGCAAGCCTCACATATATAGATGTCATGGCGCAATGGCGTGTACCGGTCGTGCTGTGCGCGCGCACGACGCTCGGGACTATCAATCACAGCCTGCTGTCGGTCGAAGCGCTACGCGCGCGGAACATCCCGTTGCTCGGCATAGCTTTCATTGGCGATGAGAATGTTGAGTCGGAAACAGTGATTGCCAGCATGGGACAGGTGCGGCGTCTTGGTAGGCTGCCGCATCTGGCCTCGCTCACACACGAGACGTTGCGCGCGGCGTTCGCACAGCATTTTTCACCCGGTGACTTTCTGAAGGACGTGGCCTGATGATATCCAGATCTCCGGTATGGCATCCGTTCACGCAGCATGCGGTGCCACCCGAAGCGACGCTGATCTCGCGAGGCGAGGGCGCATGGCTCGAGGCGGCTGACGGCCGGCGCATTTTTGATGCGATTTCATCCTGGTGGGTGGTGACCCATGGTCATCGTCACCCTCGTATCATGCAGGCGATCAAGGACCAGGCCGACAAGCTCGATCAGGTCATCTTCGCCGGGTTTACCCATGAGCCGGCAGAGAAGCTTGCCCGGCATCTCGTTGCGATCACGCCGCCAGAGCTTGAATATGTTTTCTTCTCCGACAGCGGATCGACCTCGGTTGAAGTCGCACTCAAGATGGCATTGGGCTACTGGTGTCACGTCGGCGGAAAACGCAGCCGCATCCTCGCGCTCGAAGGCGCCTATCACGGCGACACGATCGGTGGCATGTCTGTCGGTGAACGCGGCGTCTTCAATGCGCCTTACGACCCGCTTCTCTTTGACGTAGAGCGAATTCCGTTCCCCGCATCCGGTCGCGAGCAGGAGACGTTCGATGCGCTGGCAATGGCATGCAGGCGCGGCGATGTTGCTGCACTGATCGTCGAGCCGCTTATTCTCGGTGCGGGCGGCATGCTGATCTATCCGCCGAATGTTCTGGCCGAGATGAAGCGCATCTGTGAGACGCACGAGGTTCTGTTCATCGCCGATGAGGTCATGACCGGATGGGGGCGCACAGGCACGTTGTTCGCATGCGAGCAGGCCGGGATCGCGCCTGATATCGCCTGCTACTCGAAGGGGCTGACGGGCGGTTCGGTGCCTCTGGCGGTAACGCTCTGCCGTTCCGAAATTTTCGATGCGCATTACTCGACGGACCGCAGCAGGACGTTTTTTCACTCCAGCTCGTACACCGCGAACCCGATTGCCTGCGCAGCAGCGCTGGCCAATCTGGAAGTCTGGCAGAGCGAGCCGGTTATGGACCGTATCAACGGGCTTGCCGCGCTCCACAAGGAGAAGCTCGATCGGTTTCGCGGCGACAAACGTTTCGCCGACGTTCGCCAGATCGGAACCATCGCGGCGCTCGATATCGTGGCGAAGGATGCCGGCTACCTGGCGGATATCGGTCCGCGGCTTTACCGCGGATTTCTCGAGCGCGGCCTGCTGATCCGGCCGCTCGGCAACACGATCTACCTTATGCCACCCTATTGCAGCACCGCGGACGATCTGGACCAAGCGTACAGCGCTATCGATGATCTGACGAGCGAGGTTGCCTGAGGTTGCCCGCTTGCTGCGGTCATTGTATGGGGAGGTTGCACCGTTGCTCGGAACGAGCCGGCGGGGCCTGTAGCTCAATGGTTAGAGCCGACCGCTCATAACGGTCTGGTTGCAGGTTCGAGTCCTGCCGGGCCCACCACGCAGTCCTTCGATATCCGCGATATCGCGAGATCGACGAGCAAAGCCCGCTATTGGCGGGCTTTCTGAAACTACCTGGCGGCTCAATCGGTTTCAGAGACCCGCATACGTTTGATTTTGGCGGTTTGTCTCTGTGGCTGGAAAATCCTGTTCCCCAGCCAATCAGGGCTGTAGGCCAAGGCTTCGGTGTTGGGCTGCCCAGAGCTCGGGTAAATCGCGAATGGTCGATATTCCAACTCCTCTCGGAAGCTGTCCGTCTACAGCAGCCTTGACCAAGGTTGGAGATAGAAATGCCAGGGAAATGGTCAAATTGACTTGCCGCAGGCTGCATTGTTCGCGTGAGGCGATTTGTTGGGTAGATGTGACGCTGCCCGAGATGAGTTCGTCGACCCAATGTCGACCTTGAGCGATCGCCTGGACGAGCTTTGCTCGCGTTTCGGATCGGATGGGTCTTTTATCCATGCGTTGTGATGATTTTGCCGGTGGGATGATTTCTCTTGCGACTTTGGAGGGCGGTTTGGACCAGGGGATAGTGATGGCGGATCTTGATCTGCCCTTGGCCTTTAGTTGATCCGCGTGGGCCGAGAGCTCAACCTTCAACGTCTTCAAGCCAACTTCAACACGTGCAATGTGATCGCGGACGATTGATGAGGAAAGCTCGGTCTGCTTCAGGCGTTTCCGAATACCATCAATCACCAGCTTCTCAATCAGTGGGGCCGGCACACGTGGGACACTGCCGACGTTACGGGGCTGACCCTGTAAGAGGTTGCCCGAGATGTAGTAGCGATAGCGAACCCCCTTTTTGAGCTTCGAGGTCGGTGTCATCCGGTTGCCGCGGTCATCGAATATGCGGCCCATGAGTAGAGCCTCGGAGTTATTTCTGGCTTTGGCGGTTGCTTGGCGTTGCTGGTCGAGTTTGGCTTGGACGGCATCAAACAGCTTGCGATCAATGATTGGCTTTTGCTCGCCTCGCAGGATCTCGTTCTTGTATTTGACCTCGCCAATATAGAAGCGGTTGCGGAGAAGATGAGCAACCGGTCCCCGGCCGAACGGGATGCCTCCAATGATCTTGCCGGTCGATAGAGGTCGGCGCTTCGTGGTGATGCCGCTCTTTCGTAGATCCTCAAGGAGCGTACCGATGCTTCCAAGTTCGAGATAGCGACGGAAGATATGACGAACGGTCTTGGCCTCACTCTCGACAATGGTGATCTTGCGATCTTTAGCCCTGTAGCCAAGTGGAACGACGCCCCCGACCCAAAGTCCCTTGCGCTTGGAAGCTGCTATTTTATCTCGAATGCGTTCCGACGTGACCTCGCGTTCGAACTGGGCGAAGGACAGCAACACATTGAGTGTCAGCCGTCCCATGGATGTCGTAGTATTGAACTGCTGCGTGACCGACACAAACGAAACGCCGTGCTTGTCGAAAAGCTCAACGAGCTTAGCGAAGTCGGCCAACGATCTCGTCAGGCGATCGACCTTATAGACGACGATGACGTCGATTCTTCCTTCCTGAACATCAGCAAGGAGGTGCTGAAGCGCAGGTCGGTCAGTCGATCCTCCGGAGAAACCACCATCGTCATATCGCCTGCGAAGCTGCGTCCATCCAGCATGGGCTTGGCTTTTTATGTATGAAGATGCCCCTTCGTACTGGGCATCAAGAGAGTTGAAATCTTGATCCAGGCCAGCGTCAGTTGAAACGCGAGTATAGATCGCGCACCGAATGGTCTTGCGGTGGCTGCTCATCGGTCAATCCTTGACTTTCTTGCCGATAGTGCCGTCTCGCAGGCCGAAGAATCTGGGACCGTTCCAACGCGTTCCGGTCATGGCAAAGGCCACCGCGGAAAGGCTCCTGTAGGTCTTTCCGTTCCAGGCAACCCCATCGGTCATCACCATGACGCGATGCTGACGCCCCTTCCATTCCCGCATCAGAACCGTGCCGGCTTCTGCCTTGGTCTGCCGCCGATCATGGGCTTCAAGCTGTGAGGCAACGACGCTCCGGGATTTGGTCTCGCCGCTTCGTTCAAGAGCAGCTTTTGTTGCTGCATCGAGATCGCCGAAAGCGTCAGCCTGCAGCCGGTACGCAAGGACACCGAACAATAGGTGTTTTGGCAAATGAGGAAGGGCAGGTTTACGGAAGGTGATCTTCCAGCGGGCTTGCAATCCACGTAGATCGAGACCGCGCAACTGCGCGATCTCGCTCTCGACCGAGTTTCTCAAAGGCCGCTTCGAGCGGCGCGTGCGACCCATGACTAAGCCATGGCGCTCGTGATGGCAGTTTTGGCTGCCAACGGTCGTGTTACTTTAATACGGTAGATCCGGTCCTTGCCTGGCTTCTCCGAGGTAAGGTCCAGTTTGAGCCGCTTGCGCACCACACCGGTCAGGAAGCCGCGCACGGAGTGCTGCTGCCAGCCGGTGGTTTTCATCATGGCCGCTATTGTTGCGCCTTGTTTGGAGCGAAGCATCGCCAGCACTTTGTCGTGTTTGGTTTCTCGATTTGGCGATGCTTTAGCTGGGGCCGAGATTGGGCTGGTCCGCCCAGTGAGCGGCTTTCTATGTTGCTGTGCGGAATGGGGAGCAGTGGTGCGAAGCAGCGTTGCTATGTGTTTCGCTGCGGTTTTCTTGGACTTGGCTTTTTTCACAGATATCTCCTGAGATAGCAGCGGCACTATCTGCCGCACGACCTCAACCCCGCGTTCGGCGGGGCAATCTCAGGAAGCCGCCTTCAGACGGCTAACGGGCGTAGCAATGCTCGATTTGCTTCTTATTGCCAGTCCTTTCTGAGGCGCTAGGGAGGGAATGTTGGCTTCGAATCCTAGTTGCTCAGCCAGCCAGTGTGTGATCGAGAGTATTTCCGTGTTAGATGCGGAATAGGGCCGCCAACGGCTACCTACGCAGCAACGCCGATGACTCGCGACGACGCCGAGAAGCACGCCGGAAGATGCCATGCCGCTCGCGCGGCGAAAGCTGACATTGGAATTGGCGTCTCCCGACTGGCATTGCGCTAAAGGCGACGGCGCAGCCATCGTGGGAAGCGGAATGGATCGGCGGGGATCGTCGGGAATGCGCTTAACTCGTGCGGGGAAATCTGCTTTAGAAGGAGTAGTTCCAATACGATCATGCTTGGACAAGATGGTTCTGCCCGACCCTAGCCTTTCGGCCGAAGGATTGCTTGAGATACTCCGGGCGGTGGTCGGACAAAGGACAGCCGACTTTTCGGGTATAGGTCTCGTCGTCTGCGACTCGCCGGAGCAATTGCCGCTGGTGCCGTTGTCGAATGTCCCCGAGCAACGCGACGCGAAGGATCTGGTGCGGCGATTGATTGCTATTGCATCGCACAGCAGCGCACATCACGATGGGTTCCATATTCTGTCTTCAGACTGGGAATTGATCAGAGTGGCCCAATACTTCTCTCCCCCGATCGCTGCTCACGCCCAAATCGACAGGTCCAAACGTTTTGGAGGGCGTTATTTGGCAGCTCTCTTCGGATCGGCGATGCCAGGGGTGATTGCGTCGGGAATAGCCAGTGAGGGATTCGGGATTGCCGTTTTTCGCTCGGCCACAGAAGTGATCTTCGAGGACTTGGGGTGATTACCATTCTTCCTATCACTCGGGTGATCGGCGCGATCGCTGTGTTCTACGGCGTTTGCGTGGCCGCCATCTTGGCCTTCGATTGGCAATTCGGCAGCGGAACGACTCTTCGATCGAGTGTCGGAATAGCGCTTTCGGGAGCTACGGGGTTGAACCTCTTGCTTCTCTTATTGGTAACTGTCGGTTGGAAGTGGATATGGTCGGTATTTCCCGTACTCGATAGATGGGTGTTTCCCGACCTGAACGGCGAATGGAAGATGACGATCCATTGGCAAGGTGCCGGAAAGAGCGGGACCGTCCCCGCCAGAGCTCACATCAAGCAGGATCTGCTGCGAATTAGCATGGAGGTCTTCTCCCGCGATTCGGATTCCGAAACTCTGGTCGTGCAGCCGAAGCGGGATCCGGAGTCGGGAAGACCCATCCTGTATTATGTCTATCGTGTGATTCCCAAGAACATTGGACAGGGTGGCGGTGGTTCGTACGAAGGGGCCGCGATACTGAGGCTGTCGAACAGTCGCGCTCACGGGTGGAACGGAAATTACTTCACGAGCCGGCAGACTTTGGGGTATTTCGAATTGTCGCGCTGAACTTTGCTGGCGCGCCGGCTCGCTCAAGACATCTGCTTTCTCCGACGATCTGTCGGAAATCAGTAGCGGCTGTCTTCGTCTTGCCGCAGCGTCTGCAATGCTACCCTGTTCGAGGTCGCGTCAAACCTCTCCCTGAAATTGTCGCGATCGGCGGTTTCAAGAAATTGACTAAGATGTGCTTCTTCCTTGAGAAAGCTACGAAGGCGTTGTTGCACCGCCGCGCGCTCGCGATGGATGTGCCGGTTTGTAAGAAGTTCTCGCGCCGCGGCAGATCCGGTTTCCTCGGCAAGGCGTTGGGGTGCAAAAACAGGATTGCGACGTTCGGCGCTTCGAGCGATGAGGATAGTTCGGATACACCAGAGTGCTCGCTTAGTCAGAAGCGTTGAATTCAGTTCGTCTCCGAATCGGGCGAGATACATCCCAAGATCAACGGCTCGATCGATATCGCTCTGATAGCTTGATCGGAATCGGAAAGCAGACTGTAGCTTCACGAGGTACTTGTCAGGATCGATGAGCGGTCTTGCTTCCCGCACCAGGTGGCAGACGAACAGATCGCCCTCGCGCGCGTCCTGCTGCAGTTGAGGCCATGGATACAAAAACAGGGAAAGGTGGCCCACAGAAACGTGACGAGTGTCCTTATTGAGGCTCACCATGAGAAGATCGGTATCGGATCCTTCAGAGTGATCCGCGCGTGCGAGGCTTCCGAAAAGCAATGTTGCTACTATAGCCATGGCTGACAATGCGCGGAAGATTCGAGGAACTGAGATCTATGTTGGATCATGCCGAAGGCCGCGATTGTGAATTTCTAGCGAGCGCTTCGATCGACATCTTTCGTGCCAGCGCCCGAGCTTGAGTCACCTCGTCTTTGTTTTGCAAAATTATCTGCTGTTTCTGTGCGATCAAGATACCGGGCGCAACATCCAGATTATATTCGCTCATGAGATAGAAGCTGAGACTGAGACGACAAGGCCGAACGAGGCGGCCGTTTGTCATGTCATGTTCCGCGGCAACGCGAGCTTGTAGCTCGGCTGGCAGCTCGGGGTTCGGAACTATGACGAGATTGATGATATGAACCCACTCGAAATCCAAAGCCGCGTCGATCGAAGCGCGCCGACGTGCGGACACGGACAGAATTCTGTTGAGGTTATAGTCGCGAAAATCATTGTGATCCCGCGACCAAGCGCGGACGTACCAACGGCCGGCGCTATGTGAAAGTGCGTGAGGGGTGATTGTTCGTGCCGGTTGTATCGAGCCCGTCAGTGACGCGTAGTCGATATCGATTTCCAATTTTTTGCGGATGGCGTCCAGGACACGAAGCAGCACAGTCGGATCGGTCGATCGTTGGCCCAGCGTAAGAACTTCGACAGGCGGGATGGTGTCGAACCAAGTGTCCTCTGGCCGCATCCAGTGATTCTCGATTGCGACCAGTTGCAGCAGGTAGCGCTCAATGGTCTCGCCGATGAAGACGGGCGAGAACGCGTCCGAACGGGTGTATGCCTTCTCCGCCCGGTCATAGCTCAAGTTCTGGGGCGCGAACTTCTCGTATTGGGCGATGTCGGCCGACGCCTGCTGTGTCGAAATGCCGAATGTGTTCGCGAGGTCGCTCCGATTGAAGCGGCCGTCCCAGAAGAGGCGGAAATCGATGAATTCGAGGCGTCGGCGAACGCCCCAGCGCAATTGATCGCCGTCGTCCACCATAAAATCCTCCAAAAAAGCCGATTCAAGTCTCTGAATCGTGTCTAGTTACTTGACGAGTTAAGATAACGCCACCATATCTTATGGACGGACGGAGAGCATATAGCAACCGCGTCCATCATCTAACGAGGGCAAATAGGTGGGAACACCTGAAGAACATCAACAGGTTACGCGACCATATCGGGTTCTAAGTCTTGATGGCGGCGGAATGCGAGGCGTTTATACTGGCGCGTTTTTGGCGCGCCTCACCGGTCAGTTTGCTCGAATCAGGGGAGAGGCTGCCCTCGATCTCGGCCGTGGGTTCGATCTGATCACCGGTACCAGCACTGGAGCGATTGTCGCTTCCGCTCTTGCGGTAGGTCGGCCGATGGCCGAGGTGGTGCAGCTCTATCGTGACCATGGACCGAAGATCTTCCCGCATCGGATCTCAGGGAAGGCCAGCGCGGTCTATCGGGCCACGCAAGGTAACCGATTCGTCCGCGAGGGCGACAAGGCGCTTCGTGGCGCGCTGCAAGCCGTGCTCGGTAACGCGACCATGCAAGATATCTTCGACCGCCGGGGCATCTCCCTATCCATTCCCGCCGTGTTGATGAGTGACCACCGCGCGTGGGTGTTCAAGAAGACGCCGAAGAGTGGTCCTCGGGACGATCTTTACCCTCTGGTCGATGTGTGCATGGCGAGCTCCGCGGCGCCGATCTATCGCTCGCTCGCCGCCATCGACGATCCGAACGCACCGGGTGGACCGCAACAAGTTTTCGCGGACGGTGGGTTGTGGGCCAATAACCCGATTATGGTCGGACTCGTCGATGCGCTGACGATCGCGGCACCAGACCGCTCGATCGAGATCTTTTCGCTGGGAACCTGTCCGCGGCCCGAAGGAGATCATCTCGATGCGGGGAGCGCCCATCGATCAATGCTGGACTGGACCCTTGGCGCCGACGTGGCGCCGCTCAGCATATCGGCGCAGGAGTTCGCGTTCGACCACATGGCCCGGCTGTTGGCCAACGCCATCAGCAATTGTGGGCGTCCCATCCAAAGAGTGCGGTTTCCGAATAAGCCGGTGCCGGCGAGCATGATGCCTTTCCTAGCGCTCGACGACACTCGGCCGGAGGCAATGGATCGATTGATCGGCCAGGCGCACAACGATGCCGATCTCACCAAGAGTGCTTGTGACGATCCGAAAAGTGATGATGGCCGGATGATCCGACGCCTCATGAGCGAACTGCCGGCGATGCCGGAAACCGGGGCGGTTTGGGACCGCTCTGCAACCTCATACCAGAAAGGATAGGTGATGTTCGACTGCTCCAAAGATGTTCGTGCTTATCACGATCAGGAAGTGAACCTGCCGAAAAACGAGCAGGATGCGATGCGCGACCGACGCAACGCGAACCGCACCCGCTTGCGCAATGGACTCGCCGATGCATGCAAGCCGGCGCCACTCGAGTTCGTCAAGCAGGGCAGCTACGCCATGAAGACGATGACGCGTGATCCGGACAACGATTACGACATCGACGACGGCGTCTACTTTCGGAAGGAAGACCTGGTCGGAGATCGTGGGGCGGAGATGACCGCTCTTCAGGCGCGGCAGATGGTCCGCGACGCTGTTGATGACGGCAAGTTCAAGAAGCCGCCCGAGGTTCGGTCGAACTGCGTGCGAGTGTATTATGAGAAGGGGTATCATGTCGATCTGCCGGTCTATCGGCGCGTGACGACGTCGACCGTTTTTGGTGACGTGGTCCACTACGAACTGGCGGCGAGCATCGGTTGGAAGCGCTCCGATGCACGGGACGTCTCGGACTGGTACGAAGACGAGCGGGCGAAGTCGGCCGATGGCATTCAGCTCCGTCGGATCAATCGCGATTTGAAGAAATATGCTCGCAGCCGCGATAGCTGGCGGAGCGGTATCCTTAGCGGATTTGGCATCTCGATACTGACGGTCGAGCGCTTCCGGCACGACGAGCGAGAGGACCGAGCACTCTACGATACGATGGTCGCGATCAAGGGTCGGCTTAACTGGGATCTGCAAGTCAAGCACCCCGTCACGCCCGGCGACTACATCACGAACGGCTCCGATGATGCGCGCGCGCGCTGCTTCCGCGACAAGCTCATCGAGGCGATAGACGACTTGCAGCCTCTCTTCGACGCAGACTGCACGCGCGAACGTGCGCTCAAGTGTTGGGACAAGGTCTTTGCCACCACCTTCTTCAGCGAGCGGTTGGAGGAAGAAAAGCGCGCCGCCGTCGCTGCCCCGGCGATCATCACGTCGGGGGCTCTGCTTTCGCAGACTGCCGCCGCTGCCGCCGCTGTCAGCAGTGCAGGCGGGGGCCGCCATGCGTGAAATAGCGCTCCCGCTCCGTTGGCGGCAGGCGGCACTCCACTTAGAAGCCACCCTGCGCGAATTGACGGGGCAGGCGCCCGAACGTCTCGACCGGGCGACGATTGGCGGTTGCTATCCCTCGCGCCGCTGGGTCGCGGCGTGGCGAGTCAGTGTGGTCTTTTCTGACGGCGTGACGCGCCACATCGATGTCCTCGCAACGGCGGCGTTTCCGGCAGTCCCGGTCAGAACCGCGCTCGTCGATCATCCGGTTTTCATGACTTGGCCTCACGTCGAAAGCGACGGCGTTCTCTGCCTGCTGCCAAATCTGGCAGAGTACGATCCCGATGATCCTTCTGCCGTCGCTGCGAACCTGCTTCATCGCTCGATTCGACTTGTCGAAGAGCTGCTCGAAGGTTCTATCATCGAGCGGGATTTTCGCGAAGAATTTCTAACATATTGGGCTTACAAGGCGCACGTGAAAGGCTCGCACTTCTACAGCCTGGTGGCGCCTGCGCCACCGTCTAGGCTCGTGCAGGTGTGGCGAGGAAAGGGGTTGGAAGTGGTCGGCGAAGATACCCCGTCGCTTGAACGCTGGGTGCGCCGTCGATTCAGCGATACTGTGAGTGTCAAGACTGAGGACGCCGCCTTCATTTGGCTGGAAGATCCGCCGCTTCCTGCCGAATATCCCGAGACATCCTTAGATCTGCTGGCTTTGGCGGCTGCGGCTGGAGACGACGCACGGATGGTCATCGAGGACGTCGCAGTTCGCGAGCCCGAACACGTCGTCGCGGTGCTGGGAGCTATAGGTAGGGGCGGGCCCGCTTTGATCGGCGTCAAAGCACCGAACCCGAAACGTCTCAAAGGTCATGCGAGATCTGCCGCGGAGCCTCTATCCAAGGGTTTTCGTCGTGGCCAGACACCCAAGGAGGTCCTTCTCAGTCGCTTCTTCGGAGGTGGTTCCGTCGTCAGGACTTCGGTGCAGCGGGCGGACGCGAATTGGATTCATGGCCGAGATCGCGACCCTCGGACGAGGCGCTTGCTTGCGGCCATTGTGATCGTGGTTGGGTGTGGGTCGGTTGGCGCGCCGGTCGCACTCGCGCTGGCGCAAGCTGGCGTTGGACGGATTGTTCTGATCGACTACGATACGCTTAGCTGGCCGAATGTCGGCCGGCATCCCTTGGGCGCACCAGCGGTGGGCCGCAATAAGGCAGAGGCCTTGGCCGACCGGCTGCAAGCCGATTTTCCTCATCTTCAAATCGAGTATCGCACCTGTGACCTGCACCACCTGCTTGCCTCCGATCATGATCTTGCGACCGCGGCTGACTTGATCGTTTCGGCAACGGGTAGTTGGGCGGCCGATTCAGCGCTCAATCGCTGGCATGTAAATCAAGGAAGAGATAGACCAATCGTATATGGCTGGACGGAGGCGCATGCCTCCGCCGGGCACGGCGTTGCGATCACCCAGAGAAGCGGTTGCCTACAATGCCACGTAGGCCGAACAGGTGCACCGTCGTTCAAGGTAGTGGATTGGCCTGATGGAGCAGGCGCCAATCAAGAAGAGCCTGCGTGCGGTGCCCACTATCAGTTGTATGGTCCGATCGAGCTCGGCTTCATTACCGCGATGATCGCCGAGCTATCTCTCGATTGCTTGCTTGACTCGTCGATCGATTCCTTCAATCGAATATGGGTTGCGCCTCGGGAACGCATCGCCAAGCTTGGCGGCCATTTCAGCGAGCTCTGGCGATCAGAACACGGTGAGGGCGATACCGGGGGCAGGATCGTGGATAGACCATGGCCTCGGACCTATTGTGCTGCCTGCGAAGGCGCGGAGGCTCCTCGCTCCGTGCGAGAAGACGCCTCGCCGATTTCCCGTTTGGCGCAGAGCTAACCCCACACATTCGCCGTTTCGGCGTCGACCAAGGAGTATTCGATCTTCGAGCCGTTACGCTTCTGATAGCGCGCTAGTTCGCCGTCGATAGCGTCGATGTCAGCGGTCGGCTTGTGTACGCAAAAGTATAAATGGCTGATGTTTGATTTGAACAGCGCGTTGTAGATGTGCGCGTCGTTCGTGCTCGCAGAATGGCCGTAGACGAAGAATGCGTTTTCGGCCGTACGAAGCTTATCGTAGCAATGACGTAGATATGGAACCGCATGAATACGGGCGAGCTTCTGAATGGAGGTGCCTTCGGCCACATAAAGGGGCAAACGTTTTGTCTGTGTGACGGTTGAGGCGATCGCGTCGATCACGCCGCTGCCTTCGTCAATTCGCTTTTCTAGTTCGTCTTCCTCAGTCTTAAACAGATGTAGGCCGCCGTGCAGATTGTACACGTTGCAATGAGCGTCGGTCTTGAAATGCCATAAAAAGCCATCTCTCTTTTCGGCCAAACCAAATCCGTCGCGAAATTGCTTTGTGTCATCCAAGGTGACCCAATAAAGCAGTAAATCATAGTTGAGAGTGAAGATCGTGTCGAACTGGGACAAAAACTTGATGCATGCCGGTATCTCGGCCGCGATATCTTCGCGATGCGCGGGATGGGTAATCCTTACGGCATGGACGAGGGCTCCACGGAGCTTCTCGGCTTCGGAAGATAGGGCTGTCGCTCGCTTGTCCTTATTGTAGGTCTTCTCGACCAACACCGCGTCTTCGAGCGCTCGGATGGCGATTTCAAAGTCAACCGTTGCAAGGACATTGAATAGTTCTCGCAGCGGGCCGTCTTCGTCCAAACCAGACTTTTCGAGCAAGTTGGAGTACCGGAAGTATTTGATCGAAAAGCCGTTGGCAATCATCAGGGAGGGGCAATTCCCCGCGGCTTTCATCGCTGCGTCAAAAGGAAGGATCTTCGCCATATTTTGGCTCCGTTGAATTACCTATCATTTGGCGGTCGAACTCACCCACACGACTTCACCAAGACTCATGTAGACAATGGCGCCGCGCGAAACGCCAATCGCGGTGACGTAGTCGGATAGTTGCGCGATATGGTCGGATCTATCCTGTCGACCAGGAGCTACATCGCTCTTCCAATCCAGGATAGCAAAGCTTTCTTCTCCTCGGATCGCGACGGCGTCGGCGCGTCCAGCAATCAACTGACCGTCGCCTGAATCGGACCAGACGGACATCTCGGGAACTAGATGTTGCCGTAGTGCCGCGACGTCATCAAGCTTGAGCGTGCGCATCGCCGTCCGTGCCATCTCTCCAGGATCCGGATCTGCTGAGGATGTCGGCCCTTCCATATTCTTGAGTTCTAGGAGTAGATCCGCCGCACGCACCTCAACTCGGTCAAAATCATCGTCACCCAATTCTCCCGTCAGGAATTCCTCCATCAGCTTGTGCAGAACGATGCCTCGAATGCGACCGCCGGCGATCGGTGGGAAAAACTGGAACGTATCGTCAAGGCTGCTCTCGACGATCGTCAAGGCTTCCGCTCGATCGCGATCATGAGTGCTAGGAGTTCTCCAAGACAACGGCGGGGACGCGCTCGCGACGGCTCTTGCTTCTTCCTCGAACGCGTCCCGGGTTTGTTCGTTCGTAGGCCGAACTTCCTTCGGTGAAGTCGGCGGGGAGAGAGCCGTCAGGTCGATTTCAGGCAGTGAGTTGTGGCTCAGATCCACGATTCTGGACCACGATTGTGCCGAAGCCTCGGGCAAGTGCGGAATGATGAGCAGGTCGCGCGCCCGCGTGCACGCTACATACCACATACGTTGATGTTCCAGCGTCTGCTGCCGCTTCTCCTCGTCGCGGGCGGCCGCAAGCTCCGGCGGCATTACTCCCCCGAGAATCCAATGCAACGTGTCGTCGGACCGGCGATGGATGAAGCGCGGTGGCGGCGGGAATTCAGTGGACGTGTTGATCAAAATCACGACTGGCCATTCCAACCCCTTCGAGGAATGGATCGTGACCAACTCCACCGCCTCGTTCGACGCGTCGATGCGACCCTCGGGGCGTTGCTCGCGGGTCTCCCAATCCGACTGCAGATCCCTGATGAAGGCCTGAAGACCCGACACATTGTAGGGGCGCGCCATGTCGATCAAGGCGTCGAGGTTGGCGAGCGCTCGCGCGCTTCGACTTCGATGTCTAGCGGCGAGAACGACGCGGAGTTGCAAGCGTTCGATCGCCTCGGAGAGCAGTATGCGCGGGGTGGTTCTTGTGACACGACGCCGCAGATGCTGAAGCACCTCCAGCACCTTCTTTGCGACTGGATTCGAGATTTGTTCCAGAGGTGTCCTGACATCGAAGTTGGCCGTGCCGGCTCCGCCCGCAGCGGATCGCACTTCTTCGGCGATATCCAGCAATTCCTCGTCCGTCAGCCCGACCATGGGCCCGCGCATGAATGCGCCGAAGGCAAGCGTGTCGCGCGCGTCGGCAAGCGTACGAAGCAGCGCGAGGATGTCTTGCGTTTCCTGCTGCAACAGCAGCGTCTTACCTGCCTGCGAGGCGACGATCAGTCCCTGGCCTTCGAGCGCTCTTTCATACCGCCACAAGTCCTTGCCCGTCGGCGCCAGAAGTCCGATGTCTCCGGCTTCGAGAAGTGTGATCGATCCATCCGTTCGCCTCACTCGGATCGAGCCGATTAGACAGCGGCAGATATCCGCGACTAGGGCGGCTTCCGCATCGCGTTGACTGTTGGCGGAGGGAGCCTGGGGTAGCGCGACGGTGACTTTCGCCGCGCATGGAAGGCCGTGTTCGGCAGGGCCGAGCGTGGAGGTGAGAGGTACGTACCCAGGCTGTCCCCGCGCCTGGAGAACCGGTTCGAAGCAATGGTTTACATGCTCGATGATCCGCTTCTGCGAGCGGAAGTTCGCCGTGATCTCGATGATGGCCCCCCTCGTCTGAGCGGCCACCGTCGCGCGCGCTTCGTTGTACGCCTCGATATCAGCACCGCGAAATCTGTAGATAGCCTGCTTCGGATCGCCGACCAGGAATAGCGAGCCGGGTCGAAGCGCGGCGTCCTGCCAGCACTGAGGTCTGTCTTCCGCGGCGATCGAAAAGATGACCGCCGCCTGGATCCTGTCGGTGTCTTGGAATTCGTCGACTAGTATGTGCCGGAACCTGTGACTCAATGCCATTCGTACGGGTTCGTGTTGGCGGACTAGCTCGTGAGCCATGACGAGAAGATCGTCGAAATCCAGCACCGCCGCTTCCTGCTTGCGGCTAGCGTAGGCTGCGATGACATCATCGAGCGCAATGGAAAGAGCATTTACCAGGCCGTCTGCGATCTGACCGAGCAACTCGCGGTAGGCTCGTTCTACGTTCGCGAAGAGGGTTTCGGCCTCCCGATTGAGTTCTTCGCCTCGGCTCGCTCCGTAACTCCGGAACCAAGCGGTTTTTCGACGGTAGGAAAGGAGCCTAAAACTCTTCTTTTCCATGGCATCGACGCGCGGCGGAACGCCCAGTCGCCACAGTTCGCGGAACGTGGGCTCGGACTTGAAGCAGTCGAAATAAAAGGTCGACAGGGATTGAAGGTCCCGCAGCAACGCTGCGGTGCGAGTCTCTTCCGGATTGGCGGCGAACCATCGGACGAATTCGTCGACAGCTTCGACAAGTTCGATGTCGGTGCGACGCGTGAAGTCTGCTTTTCTGGTGGTAGCCCTTGGATGGTCACGCTTGAGATCCGCCAGACCTTTGACGAGATCGACGACGTTCAAGGGATCGTGTTGGGAGAGCACGACGACCGAATCGTCTGCTCCGACTTTCCCGGAAAGGCGATCGGTAAGCCATGATCGGAACACGCCCTCAAACATTGCTTTGGCGCTTGGGGCGTCCATTACGCGGGACCCCGGATCCAAGGCGGTCTCGATGGCGTAACATCGGATGATCTCCTGACAAAATCCGTGAATGGTCGACGTGCTAATCTCATCGAGATGCTCGGCCGCGGAAGTCAGATTCTCCCTCTCTTCCCTGCTCAAGCCTGTCGGCAGGGCGTCTTTCAGCACGTCGGGGGTTTCCTTCGCGAGCAGGCGCGCGACGTAGCTTCGAATGCGTAGCGCCAACTCGCCTGCGGCAAGTTCGGTGAACGTGATGGCGGCCACCTGAGAGGGCTTCGCGCCGCGGGCAAGCAGCATGGCCACGCGGCCCGCGATAAGTGAGGTCTTGCCCGTCCCCGCCGCCGCCTCGACGAGCAACGTCGTATCGAGATCCGTCAAGACTCTTAGCCGTTGCTCGCGATCTGCAAGCTTCATGGCGTGCTCCAGAGTGCATCCAGGTCGCGAGCGAGGTTTCCGAAAGCCTTAGCCTTGCGCGCGAGATATGCGTCGAGTTCGGCCGGAAGAGCGAGGCGCATGTCATTATATGACTCTCGTGCGGCCGGTCCTGGACATGCATGTCCGCGCTCGAGCAATTCGCAGGCCTTATCGAGGAAGCGCGTCACATCGTCCGCAGCCGCTTCCAAGGCATCGCGGCTGAGCGAGAAAGGTGGCGATTCTCCGTCGAGGTAGATGAGTCGCGTAATGATCTGCGACGTGTCCGGAACGAGTTGCTTGATAGCTATTGCATACAGCACGCGCTGTAGCTCTTTGCCTCGGTCGAGCACGATCTTGTCCGGCCGGCGCGGCGTCGCTCCGGTCTTGTAGTCGGAGATTCTCACCCCGCGGCCTCCGGCAGCGATATCGACGCGATCGATCCGCCCGGTGAGCTTCAATCTTGAGGATCCGACGAAAATTTCGCCCTCGGACGGCCAAGGGGACTGCTTTTCGTCACGGGCCGAAGTAAGGCCGAAGCTCACCTCGCTCCAACTCGTCGTATCTGTCTCGAAGCTCGTGTCGATCGTCAGTCCTCGCAAGCTGCGTCGAGCGGCTTCATCAAGCGAGTGATTCCAGAGTAGGGTTGGAGGGACCAGCCGTTCGAGTGGCCAATGCCGAAAAACGTGGTCAACCGCGGCTGCTAGTGCGAACTCGATTTCATCGTGTGATGCGCGGGTGAAACCTGGCGCAGGCTCGAGCGCACTAATAGTGCGTGCGAGCAATTCGTGGATAAGTTCGCCAAAGGCGAGGTGATCCAGGGCAAGGGGCACCTCGGAGAGCGCAACGGGGCGCATGTCCAGTGCATATTTCCAAAGGAAGCCGAGCGGATCACGCACCATAAGCTCAAGAGAAGTCGCCGAATGAATGCGCGTCACCGCGCGGCGAACCGCCGGATGTCCCGCGCGAACCGTACCGTCGTGGGCGGTTGCGTCCTCCCGGTTCCAGTCCCGCCAGCAACTAGAGGCGGCCTTGATGCGGTCCGACTTTCCGGCCTCGGCCGCTCGCGCTAGTAGGCGATCGGTTTCGCTGAAGGCATGCTCTGGGATGCGGCTTCGTGTGCAAATCCGGGTCGGAAGCGCGGTCGGCCACAACGCGCTGGCGGATTGGAGACCACCCTCGGTCGAGCGACGGCTGCGCGAAAGAACGATCTCCTCGGCAGGACTCGAAACAAGCAGCTTGAAGCAGGAGCGGTCTCTTTCGGCGGTTGAGCTGGGTACGAGGAGACGGCGTGGAAGGATATGATCCGGCAGAAGGGGATCTTCCGCATTCGACCGTGGCCAACTTCTTCCGGCGACACCGAGCAGACGCATCCAGCGCCGCGGAGTACCGATCAGATGGGAAGCCGGGCACCAGACGACGCTGTTTCCTGGATGCCGAGAGTCCCGGATGCGCAGGCTGTCGAGCGACAGAGCAACTGCGGCCGGAGGTGCATTTCGGAGCGCATCGCGCCACAAACCTAGGCTTGCTCCGCCAAGAAACGCCTTTCCGGCCTGGTCTGCATTTGCAAGCCCAGGTGCCAACGCTTCGAGCAATGGAGGAAGTGTTCGTTCGGCTGCGTCCGGGTTCGAGCGATGATCTCGCGCGTAGCTGAGCGCTCGCCGCCATTGGTCGACGTTGAGAAGTCCGGCCTTGCGCGGAAGACCTGCAGCCCAGTCGGCGGGCACGGCGGCCGCCTCGGTTGACGAAGAATGCGCTAGCAGGCGTCTGACGCGCTCTTGGCTGATGCCGTTCCCGAGTACGTCGGCGAGGGCCGCGCAGGACTGTCCCTCCCAGGAGCCGAGCGCGGGTAGTCCGTGCGAGAAATGGATCGGCAATTCGGCGTGCCCCGCCAACACCTGCATGTGTTCGTCCCAGGTTGGTGTCGACGCGGCGGTGATGGCGATGTCGCTGGCACTGACGCCCGAGCTGAGAAGCTGGCGCGCCCACCTGAGCGCTTCGACGACCTCGGCCCTGGGATCTGCACTCAGCTCACCGCGGATGACTTTTGGAGACTCCGTGGTGGGCACCGAAACTTGACCAGGGAACCAGTCTCGCCCTAGTTTTGCCGGCGCACTCCACGAGACCTCCAAATGCGCCGAGAGTGCAACCAGGAGAGGCCGCCATACAGGCTCGACATCGACGAGACCTTCCAGCGAGATGCTGCCGAAGAGCGTTGAGGCAAAGCGGACGCGCTCGACCGCGGCATCCCGCAACGGGCGCGGCAGCATGGCTCCATAGGGTAGCGCTTCGCTCACTCTCTGCTCCAAGAGGGCGAGGTCGGCGAGCCGTCCGGATATGGGCGCGAGAGCCGTCAGGTCCAGATCCGCACCCCATGCGTGATTCAGCGTCTGCATTGCGGCCCGGACCATCCCGGGGAGATTCTTGACCTTATCGATCTGCGAATAGCCGTCGGCGCGAAGCGCCGCCGCGACTACCGTGGAGAGAACTTCTCTGTCGGCGGCGCGGCTGAAACCTCCGGCCAGGCGCGCCGCGAGCAGAGGCAACGTAAGAATATCGGTGCCCACTTCGTTCGCCTTGGCAGCCCAAAAGCGCCTCATGCCCAAGGCCAGCGGTCCGTCTACGATCATGACGCGGCGTTTCATAGTTACGGGTCGATCATGATAATGAGAAAGACGAAGTCAGCTCTCTCTTTTGCGCAGGTGCCTTTTGGGCGAGGAGCCCGGAGCGGGCCCCCAGTTTCGCCGAAAGAGACAATTAACTCCATAGGCAATCTAAAGTGGTCGATAGCCAAATGGCCGACGGCGCGCCGGTGCTTCGTCTCGATCTCAATGCAGCGTTCTTTAACGATCCAGATGATCGCGGTTATCCGTCGCGCCTTCGTACTGGCCACGTGCGCCTGCGGGCCGTGGCCACGTTCTTGAACCGTCCGGGCCGCCTTTCCCATGCGAGTTCGATGGAATCGACGACACAATTTCGAACACCGGCGTTGTTGGCTAGGTGTTCGTAGTAGTCGGTCCTCAGACCTGATAAGCTTGGTCGGAAAGCCTATCAGTGAACAAAATTCCATAACATTCGATGGGCGAACCTCTGCTTTTTGACGCGTGAATTGGTTCAGGCGCGATTGAATGCGGTCGCCCAGGTCGAGCGTTCAATGATCCCGTTGACGCGGCCGAGGTAAGCGACAGCATCTTGTGCTGCCATGGCCGCAGGCCCGTCATTTGCTGACGGGCAGGGGAGCCTTGAGATTTGGAGAGCTCCTATTCGCCCGACAAACGGTTGAGCAGCGAAGCTGCGTCCTGCAACCGGTGCGTTTCGTAGAACATTTGCTCGAGATCCATCGAAACTCTCACTCCTTCACTTACACTACCGGCCAGCGCGCAGGCCTCGGCAGCCTTGGCAATCCGTGCGGCCTCGCCGAGGCGAATACCAATCTCGGTCAAGATCAGGCCAATTGCCTGTTCGGTAACTTTGCGATCCATCATTGCCTCCGATTTACGGCGACAGTGACGCTCCACGTGCCGGGGAAGTCGAGCGGAAACGCAGCAATCTAGTGGCTCTTATCAGCCGGTCCGGATCACAAAATGATCCGAAAGAGCCCAAGGCTCTACGACCTATTTGGTCGGACGCTTTGGGGTGGCCTTCGGCGCGCCTTTTCCGGCAACATGGTCCTTAAAAAGCTTAACGGGATCGGCGCCAAGAGCGCGCGCAATGGCCGTGAACTCGATGATATCAAGGCGACGCTCGCCATTCTCATACTTTGCGACAAAAGATTGAGGGCGGCCGAGTTTTTTGGCCAACGCCTGCTGGCGAATGTCCGCTGATTTCCGCACTGCGACAAGCAGGTCGATCAGCCGGGCATAATCTGCGGATTTGAGGGTCTTCTGCATTTGCCGCCAAGGCCGTGAATCGGCGGCAAGTAATCTGATCCCGAAAACGGATTATCCCAAAATAGGATTATATTAACCGACCCTACCGATAGTGATCGCGGCAGCCGAGGGTTTTGTGGACTTCGGTAATAAGGGAAGCGATGTGCTGACCTGTCCACGCCGGGTCGTTCATGAGGCGGCGGGAGGGCAAATCGAGTAGTAAGCGGGGATGGTCCATGAATATTGCGGTGAAGGCGGCCTTGGGCTGTGCACTTGGATTTATCGTTGTCGGAGCTCTGGTCGGCGGCGGGAAAAGCGCTCCTCCGCCAGCTCCGAGCGTGCCCCTTCCCTCTGATCAGGCCCGTTTTATTGAGGCCGTCACAAAGGCGCGCTCCCAGTTTATTGCGGCCGCAAATGAGCTGGCTGCAGGAGGTCTTCGCAACAGCAGACAGCAGGCGGTTTGCAACGCCCTCCAAGGCAATTACGTTTCCGGCTGGATCGCGAAGGTTGCGGATCAATCAACAAATGGGGATGGCAAAGGTGTGGTTACCCTCGAGCTTGCCCCAAACTTGCAGGTATCGACCTGGAACAACGCCGTATCTGATTTTTCTGACAAAACCTTGATCGATCCGGAGAGTCAGCTCTTTAAGTCTCTGGCTGCAATGAAGAGAGGTGATACCGTCCGGTTCTCTGGTGATTTCTTTCCATCAAAAGTCGATTGCGTGAGAGAAATGAGCGTGACCCTGGCAGGGTCGATGAGGAGCCCGGTCTTCACCATGCGCTTCTCATCGATCCGCAAACTTTAGCGGTAAGGCTGGTCCATTCGTTGCCCTACCGTCAAAAACTTAGGTACCGAGGCGGCATTTTGATGATGAGACGGTTGATCATTCCATTCTGAATTCTTTGATGTGCCAGTTTTCGAGGTAGGTCGCCCCTAGGGCAAATTGCTTATCGTCTCCAAGGAAATTCCCGTTACTGTTGCGCCTCTCGATTCTTCTTCAGCGCCGCTTTGAAAGCAAGCAAAGGTCTTGCGGGATATTGCGCCTAAAGCGCTAGAGCTTTCGCAGCTGAATTCGAAAGCAACTCTTGTGACGAAACATGTTCGGTCGTGAGTGAAATTGCTTCCCGTAACCTTGTATGTCTTAAATCAGATGACGATGCTGACGTGCAAGCGAAAGTGGCCTTGGGAAACTTGCAGCCCATGATTGTCTTGGCAGCCCGAGCCAAGATTTGCTTGGAGTTGACGGATTTCCGCCAACACTAAGCCGACAGATCAAACCACCAATCGCCTTGAAATTTCGGTTTGAGAAAATTGATCAGAGACAAAACATTGTTAGATACCAATTTTGGCGAGGGAAACACCGCATGTAATTCTTGCTCCGGTAAAATGTAATCTATTAAAACTTGCACGAGTTGGCCACGGCGAAGGGCCTTCTGTGCGACATATTGGGGCAAGATAGAAATTCCAAGTCCATTTTCTGTGGCTGCCAGGACTGTTGAAAGGTTATTTGATCGCAATCTTCCATAAACATAAACAGGAAAAGAAATGCCATTTGACTCCTGGAGGTGCCAGACAGCATCCCCCTGCACGGTCGTGTAAACGATGCAGTCGTGTTTATTCAGCTGAGCTGGTTCAGAGGGAGCCCCACGATTTTCGACGTAATCTGGTGAAGCCACCATAACCCATGGATTGCGACCGAGGTATCTTCCCCCAAGTGACGAATCTGCAAGTCGGCCCATGCGGAGTGCGATATCGACGCCTTGCGAGACAAGATCTACGTAGTTGTCATCACAACTTAGATCAATTCGAAGACTAGCATTACGATTCATGAAATCAATAAGCAGAGGAGTTACGATGCGTCGACCAAACGCAACCGATGTAGAGATTCGCAATGTACCTTCAAGCTGAACACGTCTCTGGCTGATGATGTTTTCAGCTTCGGCGAGTTCGTGCAAAGCCGCTTTGCACTTCTCATAATATAATGATCCTAATTCGGTGAGACTGATACCACGCGTATTGCGATTGAGTAACCGTACCCCGAGTTGCAATTCAAGCTGGGCAATACTCTTCGTTACAGTCGACTGAGAAACTGTGAGGTCGTCAGCAGCCTTAGAGAAGCTGCCGAGTTCGACCACTCTTGTAAAAACGCCGATCTCGCGAATTCTATCCATAACGGTGTATTGCTCGCAGAATTCGTTCTTGTCCAAATTAAGCTTGCGTCTGCGAAGGCAGTCGGTGCCAAATATCTAGTAATATTAGGTAAAGGAGCAACCACAAAGCTCCGTTAAACAAGGTTTTGGAATAACTGATATCGTCCTTGTGTCCTTCGCGCGAGGGTGTGAATGCAGCACATTGGGAATTCCCTCGCCTAGAGTTGGACTGGCCAGGCGACCTTCATATTCCATTGGCGGAATTCGACGCGATGAAAAGAGATATTGCCCGGCGCAAGCACGTTGAACTCCAGTCCGAGTCCGGTGATCAATCCAATTATCAAGCACACGCTAAAGACAGTGGCGTGCAATCGGTTGATCGCGCAATGCTGCTGATCGAGACCTTGGCCGAGGACGATGAGGGCTATAGGCTGACGGACCTAGCCATTCGCACAGGTTTGTCACGGTCAACGATTCACCGCTTACTCATCACATTAGAAAGGCGCCGCTTTGTACAATTCGACCGCGGGCAAGCTAGTTGGCATATTGGTGCTCAGAGCTTCGCGGTCGGCGCGACATTCGTTCGCCGAAGAAATTTCTTAACGCAGGTCATCCCCTATCTACGTAAGCTGCGAGACCAAACGCGCGAAACTGTAAATCTCGCCGTCGTCGACAACGGCGCGATGTTGGTCCTCACCCGTCTCGAAAGCCGCGAGATTATGCGCTCTGTAACCAAAGTCGGTGGTCGTGTGCCAATGGTTGCATCGGGACTTGGCAAAGCGTTGCTCTCTACTTACACCGAGGAAGACGTTTTCGCGATCATTCACCGAGAAGGCATGCCGAGGTTGACATCAAGGTCAATCGTCCGCGCCGGAGACCTATGCAAATCTCTACATGACATTCGCCAGCGCGGCTATTCCGTAGATTACGAGGAAGCGCAGATTGGATTGCGCTGTGTGTCCGCCGTAATTTATGACAATTGCAGTGAGCCGCTCGCCGCCATTTCCGTCTCAGGTACGGCGTCGCGGGTTCCCGATGATCGATTGCCTATACTCGGTAAGCTCGTCCAGGAGGTCGCCATCGAAATAACATTGGCGCTTGGCGGAACGATCCCTGTAGCGACGGGTAAAAATGATGAATCCGCCAGGAATCCACGGATATGACCGAATCGTCGGCCTCAGCGGCGGTCACTTCTTCACAGCGGTGGCAAGGCAATTCAGGAGCGGATTTCCCATTGGGGTTGGCCCCTTCTAGCGGAGGGGCACCGCGCTCGCTCCTCCATATGATCAAGGGCATTTGCCCGTTCCCTGCGCGATTTATCCAATCGAGGAAAGGACCTGCTAATGACTAGCGAAGTAATTCGAAATCCTAAAACCGATCATCTCCTCACGCCAGAGAACGCTGCTTTCATTATTATCGACTATCAGCCGATCCAAGTTTCTTCGATCCGTTCGATGCCGCGCGAGGAACTCGTATTTAACATCGTCAGTGTTGCTAAGGCCGCAGTAAACTACAACCTTCCTATCGTCCATTCGACGGTTAACGTTGCGACTGGGCGTAATAAACCACCGATCCAAGACTTGCAGGATGTAATAGGTCATCTGCCTACCTATGACCGAACTTCCATCAATAGCTGGGAAGATGCTGACTTCAAGCAGGCGGTGAAGGCGATCGGCCGCCGAAAACTCATTATGACCGCGCTTTGGACCGAGGCCTGTCTGACCTTCCCAGCTCTCGATGCAATTCAGGAGGGCTTTGAGGTATATGTACCGATTGACGCCGTAGGCGGCACTTCCGTGACTGCACATGAGGCAGCGTTGCGGCGCGTCGAGCAGGCTGGAGCGAACCTCATAAGCCGCGTCCAGATGTATTGCGAGCTCCAGCGCGACTGGATGCGCGACGGGACCGTTGCGGGATTTATGGGCGTCTTCGACAACTATGACGGTTTCAACGTCGAGAAGGTTGCTGAGCAAGCGATCAAGCGCACCCCCTAGTGCCAGAAGATAGCGGCACCTAATAGTCTCCGCTGTAGTGATCGTCATGACGTAATTTGGCGGGCAACTGGCGTGCTTCGTGTTAAAGCACGACAATGAAACACCTTATCATTCAAAAGAACGGAGAGATAAAGCCAATGAGCGATACAGCCGAGAAAGTGAAGAAATATGCCGCAGCTTGGAATGAGGCTGATACCACCCATCGCGACGCATTGCTGGCCGCCTGCTGGGCTGACAACGGTATTTATGTGGACCCAAATGTCGAGATTTTGGGACGTGAAAATCTTTCACGTCATATCGCCAAAGTGCAGATGGGGCGTCCCGGTGCGCATCTCGAGTTCATGAGCGGCATTGAAACGCATCACAATGTGCTACGGTTTCTCTGGCGTCTAGTGCACGCTGACGCCACATTTGGAGATACATCGATCGACGTCGGCGAAATCGGGCCCGACGGTCGCTTGATCAAGATGATTGGATTTTTCGGACCTCCGCCTTCACTTTAGCGCAATTTTTTCGTCAACCGCATCACAAGAAAAAGATTGCCGCGACTCCCTTGTAAAGCTCGGCAGGAATTTTCTCGGAAAGCTCGACATTCGGCAGCGCCAGCCTGTCTACATTTGGCCCACCAGAGCGCTTCATCCAGACCGGACTCACGGATCAGGCGTGCTTTCCCTCAGCACAACGACATGCCGCAGGGCAGAGGTTTGGCTGCATCGATACTATTTTACGGCTTGCCGGCGGAATTCGCTAATGCTCATAGGAGCGTCAAGCGGGTAGTGTCGATGTCAAGCCACCGTATTTCGAGTGAATTCTTCGATGTAATCCAACAATTCGTCGGAGGCCGCTGCTGCTGCGCTCGTATCGCCTCGAGCGATTTGTTCAGCCAGATTGGCATGCAGGGCGGCAGTTTCGGCGAGACTTGCATGCTTGTTATGATATTTTACCCAGAAACGTCTGGATAGGCCATGCATGAGTGCCATGGATTTTGCAGCAAATTCATTTTGAGAAGCTTCGTATTCAAGTTCGGTTAGACGGCTGTCCCAACGACTAAATAGCGTCTCATCGTCATCATCGCTGAAACTCCGCAAACTCAAGCCAATGTTGGCGAACTCCATTCTCTGTTCAGGGGTAGCGCGTTCAGCGGATAGTCGCGCAAGCAAACGCTCCGTCTCCCTTCTCATTTCCAGAAGACTAAGCTGTTTGTGAACATTCAATTCGCTCACAAGGACTCCCCTGCGAGGGAGAATGAGAACAAGTCCTTCGCGTTCTAATCGTCGCAAAGCTTCGCGGATCGGTGTTCTTCCCATGTTCAATTGACTGGCGAGAGCTTGTTCGGAAAGAGCTGCCCCCGGTTGCAGTCGCAAGGTGATGATCAGCTCCTCCAAGGTGCGGTAGGCGTGTTCAGCTAAACTGATGTCTGAATTAGCGTCGGCGTTCTCGGGGGCGACAGGCTTTTGCCGTTGGCGGACGTCAGTTTTGCGAAGCATCAAAAGAGACTTTCTTGTTCGATATCCAAAAACACATTTAGCCCACATTTGTCCGATCGCAACGACACAAACATTTCGAAGGCGGCTGATTAATAATTAGTTGCAATCCAACTTGACAGCGTATTGGCACGACCGTATTGTCTGACGACAACTGATATTTCACATGTCGGCATATAGGCCGGCTGTATTCGATCGGAGGTAGCGCCATGGAACTGCGAAACTCATCTATGTCCAACAGGCAGCGTGCTTTCCGCGCGACTTATCGTCAGCAGATTGCGACGTGGTACAACGGCTGGCTGCATGTCTCGGTTATCTTTATTGCCGGCTTCTCCATCATTTACGTGTGCTCTGCTAATTTGAGCGACGTTGCTTGGTGGCAGTGGGGCGTCATTCCTGCTGTTTTCTTGACGTATCAGTTCGGAGAATATTGGGCCCATCGTGTGTGGCTTCATCGGCCTGCGCGTAATGGAGCGCTGCGGGAGCTCTACAACCGCCACACACTGCAGCATCATCAGTTCTTTACGGACGACGAGATGCGCTTCGCCGATCATATGGATTGGCGCGTGACCTTCTTTCCCCCATTCACAATGGCGACGATGCTTCTCATTGCGTTGCCCAGCGCGGTGATCGTGGGTTTGCTCATTTCATCGAACGCCGGCTGGTTGGTGATGGCGAGCGTGATTGGCAGCTATATGTGGTACGAGTTCGTTCATTTCTGCTGCCATGTCGAGGACAACTGGTTCCTCGTGTATTGCCCCATCGTCAATACTGCCCGCAGACACCATCGAGCCCATCATGATCACTCGATCATGATGGAGGTCAACATGGGTATCGGGACGCCGATCTTTGATTGGGTTTACGGTACGTCCGATCTTGACCGCGGCTTCTTTGGTCACGTTTTCAATGGCAATAGCTGGGAACATGTGAAGTCAAATCTGCGGCGAACAGCGAAGGCAGCTGACAAGCTTCCTCCCAAGGTTGCAGTGGCCGGCAGATAATCCACCGAAAGTGCCCTCGTAACGTTGGAGGAAAGCGATGGAAGCTGTGCTTTCGGTTGCTCGTTCGGTTGAGCCGGACCTCAGGTCACTTGGATGCTTCGCTATTCTTTGGGCGGCTTGTTCTCTTAGCGGGTTGATTATTTCTGGTCTGCTGCCGTTGGGTGCTCGCGCAAATAGTTCAGCGCCGTTGGGATTTGGCCTCGTGATTGGCAACGCAATATTGCTGGTCCTGTTGCTGATAGGAACGGTTGTATTTGCCGCATCCACCCTTCGTTTATCGAGCATCATCCTGATGGGGAGTTGGATATTTCTTTTTGCGCCAGCCATTTTTAACGTCGTTCCACAGCGGTGGCTCGACAGTTACGCGGGATTGCTGGTCTTGCTCTGTATTCAAGCAGCGGCAGTGATGATGTTGGGCCAATCCGCACATTTCGCAAATGCACTGTCGTTGTGAGCGAGGAAGAAGGTCATGTTGGTCAAGATAAAGCTTGTGATTTCGACTCTCGTTCTTCTCGTCGCTGCCGGCATCGCGTTTTATGACTATCGCATCGGACTATACCCACCCGCCGCAGTGGCATTGGGGGTCGGCATGTTTGTGGTTTTTGCCATCTGGGTATTTCCGGACGTCAAACGCAAAGGCAACGTCAAACGTAACAGCTAACTCAACAACAAAGGGCCTATCGGTGGAATGAGTTCCGGCGATGTCAACGCGGAGTAAGGGGAGTCGATGAGGTTAAAAGGCAGAACATTCCTTGTGACGGGCGCAGCAAGTGGCCTTGGAGAGAGTACGGCTCGCCTTATGGCCAAAGAGGGAGCCAATGTCGTGATTGGTGACATACTCGACGAAGAGGCTTCCCGCGTTGCTCAGTCGATCGTGTCTGACGGCGGATCCGCATCAACCGTTCATCTAGATGTCCGTAATGAGCCGGAGTGGATTGATGCCGTGAAATCTGTTGTGTCAACTTATAGCAAACTCAACGGACTTGTTAGCAATGCGGGAATCAGCGGAATGATTCCCGATGTCATGGATACAGATTATTTCGATCGTCTGATGTCGATCCATGCTCGTGGAACATTCCTTGGCATTAAGCATGCTGCGCCGGTGATCGCGCAGGCGGGTGGCGGTTCTATTGTTGCCACGTCATCCATCGCTGGAAAGATCGGCGCGGATTACGTTCACATGGGCTACAACGCCGCAAAGGCGGCGATACTCCTGCTCGTGAAATCTGCGGCGGGGCGCTATGCAAAGGACAATATTCGTTCGAATGCCGTTATTCCCGGTTGGATGCCGCCAATGCGCACATCCGTTGCATCTGCGGACCCGGAGTTACGTCCAAAACTTTTGCAGTCCGTCCCCTTGGGTCGTACTGGGCTTTTTCCTGAAGTCGCTGAAGCAATAGTGTTTCTGTCGACTGATGCGGCTTCATACATCAATGGGGCAGAGCTGCCGGTCGACGGTGGATTTTTGGCATATCGAGGGTTTCCCCAGCAGCTGTGAGCGGGGGGATGACGGGTTTTCATTGAGCGATTTTTATTCGCTCGCGGGGAAGAAACCACAAGGGCAAGGACATGAGTACGTTTGAAGGTTCGAGAACGATTAACGGCGTGGAAGTGACTGTCGATGGGCGACCGTTGGATCGGGCTCTCCAGATTAAAACGTATGATGGCGGCTTCTTCGAGTGGGGTTACGAAGGCGATGCGCCGATGCAACTGTCTCTAGCGATTCTTAGTGAGTATCTTGGCGATTCGCAGAAGGCACTCTCTCTCGCTAATGGATTCATGAAAGAGATCGTTGCGAACCTGGGAAATGACTGGCAACTCACAAGCGACGACATTCGAACAGCGTTGCTGAATCTGCATGTCAACTGACGGTTTGCGCCGATATGCAGATACTCACCAGAATCTTTCAGACGTTCTTTGCGACATCTCGTGCTTTTCAGAGATGAAATGCAGGAGAAAGATTCGATGAATAAGAGCGGTTAACTCCATAGATGCAATTCGCCCAAGAACTTGTTGGAGCATCCAAATGAAATTCGTTTGGATCATGCGGAGATAGCGTCGAAAACAATAAGTCCTAAGAGCGTGCAAAGCGCCAAATTTAACGGAGGGGTAGTTGTCCGGAGAAGCGGAATCATATTCCGTTGACTTGAACGTCAACGGTCTGTCGTTGTCATTTGGCGGTTTGAAGGCGTTGACCAATGTTTCGTTCTCAGTTGCTCCGGGATCGATCACGGCGGTGATCGGCCCGAACGGCGCCGGCAAGACGTCGCTGTTCAACTGCATTTCCGGTTTTTATCGCCCCTCGGCGGGTGCGATCGAGTTTGCCGGCGAGGACATCAGCAAGCTGCACCCACCTGCACGCGCCAAGATCGGACTCGCTCGCACATTCCAGAATATTGCGCTGTTTCGCGGCATGACCGTGCTGGACAATATCAAGCTCGGCCGTCATGCGCACATGCAGACCAACGTGCTCGATGCGTTGTGGTACTTCGGCCGCGCGCGGCGCGAGGAGCTTGCGCTGCGGTCCGAGATCGAGCAACGGGTTCTCAATTTTCTTGAGATGGAACATATTCGTGACCAGCCGGTCGCGTCGCTCTCCTATGGTCTGCGCAAGCGGGTCGAGTTGGCCCGTGCGTTGGCGATGCAGCCACGCCTGCTGATGCTCGATGAGCCGGTGGCGGGCATGAACCGCGAAGAGACTGAAGACATGGCGCGCTTCATCCTCGATGTGAAGGAGGAGTGGGGCGTCACCATTCTGATGGTCGAACACGACATGGGTCTGGTGATGGACATTTCCGACCATGTCGTCGTGCTGAATTTCGGGCAGGTGATCGCGGCCGGAAAGCCCGCAGAAATCCAGAACAACCCGAACGTGATTGCGGCCTATCTCGGTTCGGGGGACGTCGGCGATCTGTCGCGTCGGATCGCAGGCGAGAGGGCAGCGTGATGGATTGGCTGTTTCTCTTCGAGGTGGTGCTGTCGGGATTGGGGTCGGGCGCATTGCTTGCGCTGACCGGCATTGCCTTCGTGTTGATCTACAAGGCGACGAAGGTGATCAATCTCGCCGTCGGCGAAATGCTGATGCTCGGTGCTTACTTTTTCTTCGGTCTAACGATTTCCCTGACGCTCCCGATTTGGCTCGCTGTTATCCTGACATTGGTGGGTGGGGGCATTCTTGGCGGCGTCTTCGAGCGCGTCCTGATCCGTCCGATGCTCGGCGAGAGCCCGATTTCGGTGTTCATGGTTACGGTCGGTCTGAGCTCGGTGCTAATCGGTTTTGTCGAGTTCATCTGGGGTGGCGATCCGAGGACGCTGCCCAGTTTCCTGCCATCCAAGCCGATCTTCATCGGCGATGCTTATGTCTCGCCGAAGATCGCCGTGTGTTTTGCGATTGCTTCTATCCTGATCGCTGTATTTCTTTTGGTCTTCCGGACATGGCGAGGTGGCGTTGCGCTCCGCGCGACGGCAACGGATCAAGGCGCGGCGCTCTCCTGCGGCATTAACGTTCCAGCGGTGTTCTCGGTGTCGTGGATTGTCGCAGGGATGGCGGCAGCCGGGTCGGGTATTCTTATTGGCTCGATCGGCGGCATCTCACCAAACATGGGCGTGTTCGGCCTCTCGGTGCTGGTCGCTGTCATTGTAGGCGGTCTGGATTCGATCGCTGGTGCGCTTGTCGCTGGCCTCGCGATTGGTGTCGTTGAAGCGCTGGTCGGAACCTACATGGGCGGCGAATACAAGCTGCTCGTCACTTTCAGCATTCTGGTGGTTGCCTTGATGATCCGTCCTTACGGGTTGTTCGGCACAGTTGAAATTGAGCGACTCTGATGCGGATCGGCGCGGTACACGAAACTTACGCCCAGGCGGAATCGCTGCTCGATACCAACGTGCAGCGTCTAATGATGGTCGCGCTGCTCGCGGCGCTGGTGCTGTTTCCATTCTTCGTGGATCAGTACTGGATTTATCTCGCCTGTCTGGTGGCGATCCACATTGTCAGCACGACCGGCCTGAACATTCTCACCGGCTATACCGGCCTCGTCAGCCTGGGCCAAGCGGCCTTCATGTCCGTCGGCGCATACACTGTCGCTATTCTGGAAATCCGGATCGGTACGCCGTTCTTCATTAATCTCGTTGTCGCGGGATTTGTTTCCGCCGCCGTCGGTCTTGTTGTCGGCGTGCCGAGTTTGCGCGTGAAGGGCCTTTATCTCGCCATCGCGACCATTGCCGCATCCTTCATACTGCACTTCATATTTGCCAATGGCCCTGCATTCCTTGGCGGTACGCAAGGGCTGAGCATGCCACCTGCGCGGCTGTTCGGTTACGATCTGGCGCGTCCGTTCCAGCTTTATTGGCTGTTCATACCGTTGACGGCGCTCGCCGTATTCGCCGCGGCCAACCTGTTCCGGACCCGGATCGGCCGCGCCTTTATCGCAATCCGCGATCGCGATATTTCCGCCGAAGTGCTCGGCATTCCGCTCTTGAGATACAAGCTGCTCTCGTTCGCACTGTCGTCGTTCTACGCCGGCGTCGCGGGCGGCATGTGGGCGTATTTCTTCCGCGTCGTGACGCCGGAGAGCTTTCCGCTGATCTATTCGGTCTTCTTCCTCGCCGCCGTCATCGTTGGCGGCATGGGCACGATCCTCGGCGCGATCCTTGGCGCGATCTTCATGACCATGGTGCCGGAGATTCTCAAGATTGCGGTGTCCTACATGACGTTCATTCCGAATGCGGTGGCGCAACTGTCGCCGATCCGGACAATCGTTTTCGGCTTGCTGATCATCGGTTTTCTGCTGTTCGAGCCGCAGGGCCTCGCCGAAATCTGGCGCCGCGTCAGACGTTTCTTTCATTTATGGCCATTCAAGAAATAACACACAGGGAGACACAGTAATGAAACACATTCCGAGGCGTCGAAAAATTCTATCCTACGCAGCAGCAGGTTGCCTGGCATTTGGAATCAATATGCAGGCGTGGGCCGCTGATGATATTGTAATAGGCGCGTCGATGCCGATGACGGGCGTATTTGGATTTGCTGGTATTCCTCTCAACGTAGGATTCCAGGATTATGTAAAGATCATCAACGACGCCGGTGGAATCGATGGTCGTAAGATCAGATATATACCCGAGGATACCTCTTACGCAGTTGATAAATCCATTGCAGCATTTAACCGGATCACCGCCAGCGAGAAGATAAGCCTCTATTACGGAGATTCCACGGGCTTCGCAAAAACCGTCAATGCCGAACTGAACCGGCGCGGCAATATTCTTATGGCTGGAACGTCCTTCGCGACCGAGCTGAACGATCCGAAAGAATTTCCTTTTCAATTCATTCCTGGACCCGATTATTCGCAAATGATCGGCATTCTGCTGGAATACATCGCCAAGACCCAGCCGGGCGCGAGGATCGCTCTGGTCAACTCGGACACCGAGTTCGGCCGCGATCCGGTTACAGCAACCGAAAAGCGTGCGGGTGATTTGGGATTGAAGATCGTCGCAAAGATCGCGACGCCGCCAACCAGCATCGACGTCTCCACCGAAGTACTCAAGCTGCGTCGTGCCGATCCGGATTACACCATCTTCCACGGCTACGTTCTTGCACCACTGCCGGAATTCATGGCGCAGATGAAGCAGCTGGGCCTCAAGAGCAAGTTCATGGGCACATTCTGGTCGATGGATAATGGGATTTGGGCGAATTCGGCTCAAGTCGCTGACGGCTACATGGGCGTGATGCCATATCGATACTATTTTGATACAGAGGGATCTTCACCGATGCTGGACAAGATCCGGCAGCTGCACCGGGAATATCAGCCGACGTACTATACGCAGGGCTTTCTGACCGCGATGTTGATGATCGAGGCTGTAAAGCGCACGCTCGATGCCAAGAAGGATCTCACCGCAACGAACATGAAAGCGGCGCTGAACTCCATCAAGGACTTCGACACCGGCGGCATCATCGGCGTGCCGATCTCGATCCCCGGCAACACGGTGCCCGTCGGCCGCGTCTATCAATATGACGGCGCGAACAAGACCATGAAGCCGGTCTCCGACTGGATCAAGATTGCGAAGTGACGAGCATGCTCGCAGAAAATCTCTTTGCTGAAATGCAGCAAGCGCAGTATCAACAAGCAGCGATTTCGCTGAAGAATGACCTTCTCTCAGTCAATAATATCGAGGTCGTCTATAACAAGACGGTCCAGGTGCTTCGCGGCCTGTCGTTGAAAGTCGACAAGGGAGCGGTGGTCGCATTGCTGGGCTCCAATGGAGCAGGCAAGTCGACCACGCTGAAGGCCATTTCCAATCTGCTCGAACTGGAAGATGGCAAGGTCACAACAGGTGAAATCCTGTTCAAGGGCAATTCCGTATCGCGTCTCGCTCCGCATCAACTGGTGCGGGGCGGACTCTTCCATGTGATGGAAGGGCGACGGATTTTTGAGGATCTGACGGTTGAGGAAAATCTGACTGCTGCGACATATGCAATGTCCGGCCGCAGCGGAGCGAAAACGCCGTTCGATCTTGTCTATACCTATTTCCCCCGGCTGTTCGAGCGGCGCACCGGCCGCGCCGGCTATCTCTCCGGCGGCGAGCAGCAGATGCTGGCCATCGGCCGCGCGCTGATCGCGCAGCCGGAATTGATGCTGCTGGATGAGCCGTCGCTCGGACTGTCGCCAAAACTGGTGGAAGAAATCTTCACCATCATCGCGCGCATCAGCCGGGAGCAGGGAGTTTCGATGCTTCTGGTCGAACAGAACGCCGCGGTGGCGTTTGCCGTCTCCACCTACGGCTACATCATGGAATCCGGAAAGATCGTGACCGATGGGCCAACGGAGCAACTGATCCGCGACCAGGACGTTCGCGAGTTCTATCTCGGCGTGGGCGCGGCAAATGCCGAGACAAAGGGCTTTCGCGGGATCAAGCATTACAAGCGCCGCAAGCGCTGGCTGTCCTGAGGCTGTGTGAGGATTGCATGAGCGATAAATTTCCAGAGTTCACGCTGCCGCAGATGCTGCGCGAAAATGCGCGCCGGTCGCCGGAAGATGTGGCGATCCGCCAAAAGGAATTTGGCATCTGGAATCCCTCGACATGGGAGCGCTACTACCAGCGCGCCTGCCATGTGGGTCTCGGCTTTCGCGCGCTTGGGCTCAACGAAGGCGGCCATGTCGCCATCCTGTCCGAAAACCGGATCGAGTGGGTGCTGGCGCAGCTCGGCGCCAACATTGTCGATGGGATCGCGGTCGGCGTTTATCCGACGAGCCCGTCGAATGAAGTGGCCTACGTTCTGGCGCATTCCGAATCCGAAGTCATCGTCTGCGAAGATCAGGAGCAGGTCGACAAGGTTCTGGAACGCCGCGACGAACTTCCAAGGCTTCGGCGGATCATCGTGATCGAAACCAAAGGGATCAGGGACTATCCCGCCGATCAGGTCATATCGTTCGATGCGCTCGAAGCTCTCGGTGCTGACTTCGAGACGAGCCATGCCGGGCTGGTTGATGCGACGATCGATGGGCAGACACTCGCGCAGATAGGACTCATCATCTACACCTCGGGCTCAACGGGAAAGCCGAAAGGCGCGATGCTGAGCTACAAGAATATCCGCGCGCAGGCGATGGCTTCGGTGGATCGTCTTGACTTGTCGCGACATGAAAGTCTGTTGTCCTATCTGCCGCTGTGCCATGTCGCAGAGCAGATGACAACGGTGATGGTGCCGATCTATCTCGGCTCGCTGGTCAATTTCGGAGAATCGATCCGCACTGTGCAGGAAGACCTGCGCGAGGTTGCGCCAAGCATGTTTCTCGGCGTGCCACGTATCTGGGAGAAATTGCATTCGTCGATCCATATCAAATTGCTGGAAGCCGGAAGCATTCGCCGGGCGCTGTTCGAACGCGCTTATGCTGCGTGCGAGCCGTTTGCGGAGAAGAACGCCGCGGACAGGACATTGTCTGAGAGGATCAGGTTCGGCCTGTCTTACTGGCTGATTTTTCGGGCGCTGCAGAATTTTATCGGGTTGCGCAAAACCCGCATTGCTATGACGGGTGCCGCACCGATTTCGCCGGCTATCGTGCACTTCTTCCGCACCATCGGTGTGCCGCTGATCGAAGTTTATGGTCTTACGGAAAGCTCCGGGATTGCGCTGGGGCAAGTGCTGACGGATCGGCGGGTGGGGACGGTCGGTTATGGCATCGCCTTAATGGATGCGCGGCTGGGAGATTCCAACGAACTGCTGTTGCGCGGCGATACGGTTTTTGTCGGTTACTATCGAAACGACGAAGCCACCAATGTCGCAATCCGCGATGGCTGGCTGCATACCGGCGACGTCGCGGAGTTCAAGGATGGCCACTTCCGCATTGTGGATCGCCTGAAGGACATCATGATCACGGCTGGCGGGAAGAATCTCAGTCCGTCGGAAATCGAGAATACCGTCAAGGCCAGCCCTTTTATCAAGGAATGCATCGTCATCGGTGAGGCGCGCAAGTATGTCTCAGCGTTGATCCAGATCGATTACGACCTCGCCGGCAAGTGGGCGGAAGAGAAGGGCATCGCCTATACCAACTTCAGGAATCTCACCGAGAACGAAAGCCTCCGTGAGTTGATTCAGTCAGAGATCGATACGGCGAATGGTCAGCTTGCGCAGGTTTCGCAAATTCGTAAATTCCATCTTCTGACGAAAGAGCTGGATCACGACGATGACGAAGTGACCGCGACGATGAAAGTTCGCCGCGCCAACGTTCAGAAGAAGTATGCCCTGGAAATCGAAAATCTCTATGTCGTTCGTGAACTGGAGATGGCAGAAAAATAGAGCAGTTAAGGTGCCCGCAGACATCATTCAGGCAGTCAACAGTGGGCGATTCACCCATTTTGGGGATTTGAGGTTGGCATGGCACCTCATAAGGCCTCTGCGCGGGGCTGATAAATTGCCGTATGTTGGCAATGGGCGACAGGAATGCGTTGGTTGGCCACGATAAGTGCGTCTAATTCCACAAACAAATGACCCTTCTTCTCGTAATTAGCTGTTACGCATGCGCGGGCGGCCAAGTTGTCGCTGTCCGCCACGGCTGACAACATCTGCATGCGGCTGCCGACATGAATCCATGGTCCAAGGAGAGCATTTTCCATAAGGACTCTGTTCATGATCCGTTGTAGCACGCCTGGATGGACGAGACCTTCGCGCGCATAAATTGGTTCAGCGTCTCGCACCTCGGCGCGATACTCCGCGCCTACCTCACCTTGCCAAGATCTTGGGGCGGTGCCGAGCCACTTACCGAGCCGATAGGAGTTGGTGTCGGCAGGCGTTCGCGTCTCGACAGGCGCGGTGTCGGGATAGTCAGCGAGAGAAAATGACGGCGCTTTGGCGGCGAGTAAGGCTGTTCCGGTTGCTGCTATTTCACCGCTTCCGACAGTCAGGGCCATCACTTCGCCGGACTCCTCGGCCTGAACCAGCACCATCTCGCCGTCATAGACGGGCTTGGCGAAGCGCGCTTCGATCAATCCTCGTTCGAGAAATGCCCGGCCCCATTTCGCAACGGGAACGTGGATCATGTAGGCGAGCACATCGACGCCGGGCACCAATCCGCCCTTGAAGCCATATTTCAGGGCCACGGAGTCGTCGTGCATCTTATTTTCCGACAGCTTGGCGGTGTTGTAAGCTTTTACACGATACGGCTCTAGCCGCTCAGTCATGATTCATCCTCGCGATGCGAGCGCCAAGCCGTGTGCTCTGCATTCCAAAATGTTAGGGCCGGATAGCGGGAGTCAGGCGGACCGGGCTTTGCTGTTGTGCGCCTGAAATTGGCTCGTCTTGTTGTTACCTGCAATCAACTCGGCAGCTTTCTCGGCCATGGCCATGATCGGCAGATTGGTATTTCCGCTGATCACAGTCGGCATGATTGAACCATCGATGACTCTCAGGTTGTCGATTCCCCTGACTCGCAATTGGCCATCGACAACAGCGTTGCTGTCTTCGCCCATGCGACAAGTGCCAACAGGATGGTAGATCGTTTCGGCGCGCGCGCGAATCCATTTTTTTCGGGAATCGACACTGGTAAACGCATCGATGTCGATTTTTCGTTTGACGAATTTTTTCAGACCCGGCTGATCGATGATTCCGCACAGTTGTCTAACCCCTTCCTGCATGCTGACGAAATCCGACTCGTCAGAGAGAAAACGGGGATCGATAGCTGGAGTGTCGGATGGATTAGCCGACCGCAATCGCAGGGTCCCACGGCTCTTAGGCCGAAGCTGGCAAACGCGTATCGCGAAGCCATGAGCGATGCGTTCATTAGGTGGAGGATTCCGGAGCGCGACGATCAGATGAGCTTGCCACTCCGGCAGCGACGAACCTTGGTCGGGTCCCCAGAAGGCGCCGGCCTCGACCCCCTGGGAGGTTGCAGGGCCGGTACCCCGAAGAATGTATTGCGCTCCTGCGAGGCCTCCCTTGATCAAGCCGAGATAAGGCGTCAGCGTGACCGGCTGAGATGCCTCCATGCGGATCGCGCAGTCGAGATGGTCCTGCAGGTTGTCTCCGACGCCTGCGGAATCAAGAACAGGCTTGATACCAAGCGACTGCAAGTGATCCGCCGGACCGATGCCCGACAACATCAACAGCTGTGGTGAGCTGATGGCTCCGGATGTCAGCAACACCTCGCGCTCCGCCGGGATGGTGACCTCGCGTCCTCCCTTTTCGATCACAACGCCCCGCGCCCGCGTTCCCTCCATAGCGATCCGGCGAACTCTGCAGTTGGCCATAAGAGTGAGATTACGCCGTCCCTTCGCTCGATCAAGATACTTGAAGGCTCCGGATCGCTTTCCTTCTGCGATGGTAAGTTCGTAGAAGCCCGCGCCTACCTGGGACGGTCCGTTGAAGCCGTTGTTTTCCGGCAAGCCGGCCGACACCGCGCTTTCAATGAATGCTTTCGAAATGGGGTGTTGCAGAGTGCCGTAGGACAGTCGGATAGGGCCGGAGTAGCCTCGATCCTGATCTCTCTCCCCGGTGACTAGAGTCGCGTCCTCGATTTTTCTAAGATAGGGGCGCAGGTTCTCGTAACTCCATGACGGTAGGCCCTGCGCGGCCCACGAGTCGTAGTCCCAGGCATTGCCCCGGATTGCAATCATGGAGTTGATGGAGGACGAGCCGCCCACAACCCGTCCACGCGGAATGTAAATTTTTCGATTGTTGAGATTTGCCTGAGGCTCCGTCCAGAACTGCCAGTTATATTTTGGGCTCGTATAGAGAACCCGAATGCCAGCGGGCATGTGGACGAAGATGGACGCGGAAGGAGCACCGGCCTCAATCAGCAGAACGTTGACATTTGGATCTTCGCTCAGCCGCGAAGCCAGCACGCATCCAGCGGATCCCGCGCCGACGATGATGTAATCATATCCGGATAGTTTCATTTTCGAATCCCCTGGGAACGCGTGCGGCTGGCAGGTGCGGCTGATCTGGCATGAAGTGCGTAGCGTCAGTCGTTTGCGATTGCGGCGACGAATTTTTGCCATTGTTTTTAGGTCAGTTTGGATTACCATTTTGGTATGTCCAATTATAAGAACAGCGACTCTGGCGTCAACAGAGAGGTGCTTCGGTGATCACTCGTGTGTTTACGGTCATGCTTGTTGCGGCAGCCTGTGCCGTTTTTCTCTGGTCGGCGAAAGGGTTGCAGCATTGGAAGGCGAGTATGTCGCCACAAGAAAGATCGGCCTTTGAAAAGACGGTCTGGGCCCTCGGTCACTAGTGAGGCTCTCCGCTGCCAGATATTCGGCCTGGCGTATCGGCGCGGACGTCCGTGGTTGCCAACAATGCACCCGGATTATTCGGGCAGCCCGGATTTGGAATGCTGCGGATGCGTTCCAGTATCGACGATCCGGCGGTCGCTGAGCCTCTGAATTTTCGCCTGATCAAACTTTAGCACGGTTTTGAGAACTTGTTCGGTGTCTTCACCTCGAAGCGGCGGGCTCTTCGAATATTCGATCTTCGTTTTCGAGAACTTGATCGGGTTGCCGACGAGAGGCGTAATGGCGCCGGAAGGATGCGGAAGATTGATCTGCAACTCCCGATGGATCACTTGCGGATGAGCAAACACCTGATCCAGCGTGTTGATCGGCGCGCAAGGAACGCCGACCGGTTCCAGCAACGATACCCAGTGATGCGTCGTCTGCTTGGCCAGATGGACATCGAGAAGCGGGATGAGTTGATCACGATTATGAAGCCGGTCGGTGTTCGTGGCAAAACGGGTATCGGCGGCCAGTTCCGCAAATCCCGCCGTCGCGCAAAATTTTCTGAACTGCTGGTCGTTGCCGACCGCGAGCACGAATGAGCCGTCCTTTGTCTTGAATACCTGATAGGGGACGATATTCGGATGCGCGTTGCCGTAACGCTTGGGCGAACGCCCCGTCGTAAGATAGTTCAAGCTCTGGTTGGCAAGCACGGACACCTGAACATCGAGCAAAGCCATGTCGATGTGTTGGCCTTCGCCGGTGCGTTCGCGATGCAGCAGTGCCGAAAGGACACCCGTCGCGCTGTACATGCCAGTCAGAATGTCGACGATCGGAACGCCAACCTTCTGAGGTCCTCCACCCGGTTTGTTGTCGCTCTCACCGGTAATGCTCATCAGGCCGCCGGTTGCCTGAATGGCCATGTCGTATCCTGCGACGTCCTTCATCGGACCGGTTTGACCGTAACCGGTGATGGAGCAATAAATGATATCCGGCTTCAGTTTCCGGAGGGACTCGTAGTCCAGTCCGTACCGTCGCATGTCGCCGACCTTGTAATTCTCAATCACGATGTCGGCTTGCTGCGCCAGCGAGCGTACAATTTCGCTGCCTTCCTCGGTTGCGATGTCGACGCAGATCGAATGCTTGCCGCGGTTAGCGCTGAGAAAGTAGGCGCTTTCGGTCGTGTCGTTGGAGTCTCTGTCCTTCAGGAATGGAGGACCCCATTGCCGCGTGTCGTCGCCGGTGCCCGGACGTTCGATCTTCCAGACCTCCGCGCCGAGATCAGAAAGCAACTGGCCCAACCATGGCCCCGCCAGAATTCTTGAGAGATCGAGCACTCGGTAACCAACCAGAGGTCCAGCCATGACATTTCCTTGTCAGTTTATACGGCGAAATCTGCTCTCGAGAGATCGCATGTTTCTTGGATCTATAATTGGATTTACCAAATTGGTCAAACCAAACAAAATTGAGGTCGATCCGGATTTTGCTGATGCTGAGCGGGGAGATTGCTTGACAGTCGATAAAGGGGGACGTATGGAAGACCAAAATGGTCTGTCCAATTTGGATGACGGTTATGTGGCTAGTTCCCGCGTAACGATAATAATTAGAGGCAACGCGAAGTGAGGTTTTCTATATGGCGCGGGTCACTCTCCAGAATGTATCGAAATCCTTTGGCGGAGATCGAGGGCCTTGGGCCGTTCAGGACTTCTCATTGGATATTGCCGACGGTGAACTGATTGTTTTTGTCGGGCCATCCGGCTGCGGGAAGTCGACGACGCTGCGCATGCTTGCCGGTCTTGACGATGTGACGTCCGGCAAGATTTTGATCGGCGGGCGGGATGTAACCGCGTTGCCGCCGAAAGATCGCAACATCGCGATGGTGTTCCAGAACTACGCGCTTTATCCTCAGAAGACCGTCTACGACAACATGGCGTTCGGCCTTCGTGTCCGGGGCGAGTCGAAGGATGAGATCGATCGTCGTGTGCGAAGCGCTGCGTCGAGTCTTGGTCTGGAGCCGTTGCTTGAGCGGAAGCCGCGACAGTTGTCGGGCGGTCAGATGCAGCGCGTCGCGCTCGGTCGCGCGCTCGTTCGCGACCCCGACGTTTTCTTGCTGGACGAGCCTCTTTCCAACCTCGACGCCAAGTTACGCGTAAAAACCCGCGAGGAGATTGCGACGCTGCATGCCAGGCTTGGTGCCACGATGATTTTCGTGACGCATGATCAGGTCGAAGCCATGACGCTCGGTGACCGGATTGTCATCATGCGAGACGGCTGGATTCAGCAAGTCGGCAGTCCACTTGATCTCTACGACCGGCCGGTCAACGCTTTCGTGGCAGCGTTTATCGGCTCACCCGAGATGAACCTTGCTGAGGGTGAGTTGATCCGCGACGGCGCTGGAATGAAGGTTCGTTCAGGTCAACTGGTGCTCGAACTTCCAGATGGTGAGTTCTCCGAGACTGAGAAGAACGTAACATTCGGTATTCGGCCAGAACACATTACGCGCGCTGATTCAGCATCTGGCATCGAGATGGTGGTCAACCTCGTCGAGCAAATCGGTGCGCAAACATATGTTCTCGGGACGATATTCGATCAGAAGTTTCGTGCGGTGTTCGCGCGTGACGACGTGCTCGCGGCCGGCGACAGAATTTCCGTCTATCTGCCGGCGCAGCAGCTGCACTTGTTCTCGCGCGACGGCGGAAAAACATTGAGGCAATCAAAATCGATAAAAGAAATTAACAAAGGGAGGGAGAATCATGACCAAGTACAATCCAAGCGAATGGAAATTCAAGAATAAGTCTTCCAGCTTTAATCGGCGAAACTTCCTGAAAACATCTGCGGCTGTTATGGCTGGGGCAGCAAGCTCCTTTGCGGCTCCTTACGTCAATGCGCAGGCAAAGGTAACGCTTAGATTTCTGAACAATGAGACCGCGGCCGATAGCCAGACTGTCCTGCGAAATGCTTGCAGTGCGTACGAGAGCAAGTTCGGCGTCAAGATCATTGTCGATTCGACGCCGATCAGCGGTGCCTATGCGAAGACCATGGCGGCGATCAATGCGGGCACGCCTTATGACCTTTCTACCCAAGGTTATATCGCTCATATTCTTCAGTACGCCCGTGGTGGTCATCTTCTTCCGATGACGGAGCTTGTAAAGCAGCATTCGTGGGGCAAGATGGGTGCGTGGACGTACCAGGGTGAGAACTGGTTCTATCCCTACGATTACAACCTGGTGACGTGCTACTATCGAAAGGATCTCTATACCGAGAAGGGTCTGAAAGTCCCGACCACCTGGGCAGAGTATCTCGAAAACTGCCGGGCGCTGACCGTTTCAAAAGACGGAAATATCGAACGCGGCGGTTGCGTTATTCCTCTGGCGAGCGACAGCGCTACCAACTGGGCAAGTTTTGGCAATCTGTTTGCGGAAGCTCCGCAGTTCTACGACGACAAGTGGAACGTTGTTCTGGATGCGCCGGAGAACGCCGGCCGCGCAGGCCGCTTCCTCGATCTTTTCGGCGAGCTCTACAAGACAATGCCTCCCGGATTGAACACGGTGGGTTACGCGGAGCTTATGAGTCTCTTCGTTACAGGGAAGGTCGCGCATACACTTTACTCGGGACGAGTGGTCGAAGCGCTCGAAGCACGAAATCCGGAACTCGCAGACAAGTACGGAATTTTCGCTGCGCCGGATAGCGGTGGCAAACAGTCTGCGCTGCCCTTCGCCTTCGATGGCTTCGTCGCGTTCAAGACCAAGCAGAGTGAGGAAACAATGAAGTTCCTCAAATGGTTCATCGACGAACACTATATCGACTGGTTGCATTCCGCCTGGATGAACTTCCAGCCTGTGCGCCTGGATGTCTATGAAGACCCTCGCTGGAAGAAACACCCGATGATTCAGAAGCATTGGGCAACGATGATGCAGATGAAGTCGTTCATCGATCCAGAGAGCAAGGTCAGGCTTTCGTCCGTCGATCTGATCGGGCCTTCGATCGATCTGCGGCCTTGCAAGGTATTTGACGGCAACATCATGCCGGAAATGCTGCAAAACAAGGTGCTCAAGAACATGTCGTCGGCCGACTGTGTGAAAACGGCCGCCGATCGCATACGGGCGATAGGCTGAGTTGTTGGCGGGAAAGTAGGTTCTTCATGAGGCAGGATTGGCGAATTATTGGCTTGTTCGTCGGGGGTGTTTTGATACTCGGCGCCGTTGTCGGCGGGCCACTCCTGTATTCCATCAAGCTCTCATTCTACGCGGCGGAGTCGTTTATCGCTCCGCCGCGGTGGGTCGGGCTCGATAATTACCTGACCGCGCTCAAGAACCCGAGCTTCTGGGCCGCGCTCATGAATGGATTGGTGATTTCCATTTTTGCGATTATTTCGCAAGTCGTGCTCGGCGTGTCTATTGCGCTCGTTCTGAATCGTCAGTTCGTCGGGCAGACGATTGTACGGGCGTTGTCGATAGTTCCGTACTTTTTGCCGACGGTTGTTGCGTGTCTCATCGCACAATGGATGCTTGATCCAAACTATGGGCTTATCAAGAGTGTCCTCGCGTCGTTCGGATCCAGCATGTTCGACTGGGGCGCAAACTCCGCGACTGCGAAGGGAACGGTTGTTCTCGTCAGTGTCTGGATATGGACACCGTTCGTGGTGACATGCGTGCTTGCCGGTCTACAGACAATTCCGGCTCAGCTTTATGAAGCCGCCCGGGTCGATGGAGCCGGCGCCCTGAAACAGTTCTGGCATATCACACTGCCGGGACTTCGATCTGTGTTGATTGTGGTCATTCTGCTGAGAGGTATCTGGATGTTCAACAAGTTCGACGTGATCTGGCTGCTGACTAAGGGAGGGCCGCTGAACCAGACCGAGACGCTTCCGATCTTGGCCTATCGACGCGCGTTCCTGGAATTCGATCTCGGGGGCGGAGCGGCGGTTGCAACGATCTCGTTTCTTTTGCTGGCGTCCATCATTCTGATCTATCTCAGATTCTTTCCGATCGACGAAGCAAAGCAGGGGCGATGACCGTGACACAGCAATATTCACACCCTTCCGTCGTTGCGGCTGTTTCCGATCCGCGGCAGAAGCCATTCCTTCGCCATTCATCCAGGTCTGAGCCTTTGCCGACGGAGATATCATCGCCTGTATCCGGGCAGAAATCGTTCGGCTGGGTGAGCGGGCCGGTCAAGAAACTTGCCGGCCGCATCGCACTCTATTCGGCTGTCATTTTAATCTGCGTATATTCGTTTTTCCCGATTTACTGGATGATCATATCCAGTCTCCGGGCGCCGCAACGGTTGTTTCTCGACACATCGTTGGTGTTCTGGCCGCCGGATCTGTCGTCCTACAGGTCTTTGCTGGAACTCACGAACTACACGGCCAATTTTCTCAACAGCACCCTGATGGCGATGGCGACGATTATCGTCTCCACGACGCTTTCGGCATTTATAGCCTATGGCGCGACGCGGCTGAGGTTTCGCGGTAAGACAACATTGGTCGCGTCGATGTTGTTCGCCTACATGTTCCCGCCATTGATGCTCGCGATTCCGATGTCAGCGTTGTTCCGCATGGCGGGTCTTTCCGACAGCCTGTGGGGCTTGCTGGTCGCTCATCTCGCAATCTCGCTTCCTTTGGGCGTTTGGCTTTTGTGGGGTTTCTTCAAGTCGATGCCATTTGACCTGGAAGAAGCCGCAATGGTGGATGGCTGTTCGCAGTTCAGCGCATTTATCAAGGTTGTCCTGCCGCTTTCCGCGCCGGGTCTGATCACGGTCGGCATCTTTTCGTTCCTGCTGTCCTGGGCCGACTATGTATTCGCTCTCATTCTCATCATGAGCGACCAAAACAAGACGCTTCCGGTCGCCCTTGCGTCGATGCTGGGAGCGCAGGATCTGCGCTGGGGCGAAATCCTCGCCGGTGCATCCCTCATTGCATTACCGCTCTTTGTAATCTTTACGTTCTGCTACCGTTATTTCGTCGCGGGACTTACGGCAGGGGCCCTGAAGGGGTAGGCGGCATCTGTCTTAGGGCTGGTTCGGGGCGCCAAGGCGCCCGGAACCAGCGTGTACCGCTTGAGCGGCGCGAGCTTGCAGAGAAAGCTTATCGTCTTACGGGTATCTTTGGCTCTCCCAGAAGCGTCTGCCAGGTTTCGATTGTCTGAGACAAGTGCTCATTCATTTTCTGTTCGGCTTGGCCGACGCGCCGTCCCTCGATGGCTTCAAGGATTTCGCAATGATCCTCATAGGAGCGGCGACCGCGACTGTGATCGGAAAAATAAACACGGCGACGCTGCCGGGACAGTTCGTAGAATGATTTTACAACGCGAAGCAGGATATCATTCTTGGTAGCAGCGAAGATCGCAAGGTGAAATGCCTCGTCTTCCAGCTCGATTGTCTGCTTCTTCGCAAGACGCTTCTCGGTGGCGGTTAAAATCGCGCGCAGATCGCGGATATTGTCAGGCGTCCTGCGGGTGCAGGCCAGCCGAGCGGCCTGTACTTCGAGCATACGCCGCACCTCGAAGACATCGGCGATCTCGTTGGCTTGGAATGGAAGGCCGGACTCGGCGTGAAGGACGAGAGCTTCGATGCTGCTTTCATCCGAGTTTCGCAGATAGATGCCCGAGTTGGGCCGTCTCTCGATGACGCGCATGACTTCCAAAGCGGCCAGCGCCTCACGGACGGCGCCCCGGCTTGTTTCGAATTTCTCCGCGAAGTCTCGTTCGGACGGCAGGCGCTCGGAGGGTTGATAGCGGCGTTCACGGATAAACGAAAGGATTTTTCCAATGGCGTTCGAGGGAGCCTCAGGCTTGTCGGTTCGGTTTCGCTCGGTCATCTGCGTCTGCTCTTTCTGCGCTCGTGAGGAGACTGGTACGTCAAGCCTTTTCATGCCGGCCTCTCCAATAGTCACGAATCTGAGTGATATTCACCTTATTTCGAGTGGCGATGACATGACAGGTGCTTTGCGCGCCGGGCCCGGACCGGGCGCCCCGAATCCACAAACCAAATCGCGGCCCGCATGGCTGTCGCTTGATTGCTCTTCACCGAGCATGTAAGACTGGTATACCGAATTGGTAGGACCTAAGCCACCTTACCCCGAAAAATGCTCTTCGCGCACAGTTCCTTGCTATCAGGTTGATAAATGTTGAAGCCTTTGGATCCCACCGGGCAAACCAGCAAGCCCCAAACCGTCATGGCTGACTACGTCGTCGATTTGTTTGTTATCGGCGGCGGTTCGGGCGGCGTTCGCGCCGCGCGGATCGCAGCCAATCATGGCGCCAAGGTCATGCTTGCCGAAGAGTATCGCATGGGCGGCACTTGCGTGATTCGCGGTTGCGTGCCGAAAAAACTGTTTGCCTATGCTGCGCACGTCCACGGGGAAATTAAAGACGCCGCGGGTTTCGGATGGAACATTCCGTACGCGACATTCGACTGGCCGACGCTGGTCGCCAACAAGGACAGGGAAATTGCCCGGCTCGAAGCGGCCTATACCGGCAATGCCGCGAAGGCCGGCGCCAGTGTCGTTAAGGCACGTGCGGTGTTCGAGGATGCGCACACGCTTCGGCTGTCGACCGGCGAAAAGGTGCGCGCGAAATACATTCTGATCGCCACCGGAAGCGCGCCCAATCACGGCGCGGCGATTCCCGGTATCGAGCATGTCATCTCGTCGGATGATATTTTTCACTTGCCTGCATTTCCGAAGCGCATCGTAATCCAGGGCGGTGGCTATATCGCGCTGGAGTGCGCCAGCATCTTCGCAGGTCTCGGCACCGAAGTGACGCTCGTCTATCGCGGCGATAACATCCTGCGGGGATTCGATGAGGACGTTCGCGCGCATGTCCGCGGAGAGATCGAAGCGGCGGGCATTTGCGTTCTCACGGGCTGCACGGTGACCAAGGTCGAGAAGCACGGTGAGAGCTTTACCGCGCATCTGTCCGGGGAAACAACGATCGCTGCTGACCAGGTGCTGTTTGCCATTGGCCGTCATCCCAACGTCAAGGGCCTTGGGCTTGAAAAGGCGGGCGTGGCGCTCAATCCGGACAACGGCGGCATCGCCGTCGACGGTTTTTCGCAAACCAGCGTGCCGCACATTTATGCGGTGGGCGACGTCACCCACCGGGTCAATCTGACGCCGGTCGCAATTCGCGAAGGACATGCCTTCGCCGATACTGTGTTTGGCAAGCGGCCTGTGCGCGTTGACTATGCCGAGATATCAACAGCGGTGTTCTCGCAGCCTCAGGTCGCAACAGTCGGGCTGACTGAAGCCGAAGCGAGGGCGCAGTTCACGCATGTGGATGTTTACAAGACCGATTTCAGGCCGATCAAGGCCACGCTGTCAGGCAGCCAAGGCCGCATTCTGATGAAATTGATCGTCGACCAAATATCCGACCGTGTTCTCGGCTGCCACATCGTTGGTCCGGAAGCTGCCGAGATCGTTCAGGCTGTCGCTATCGCGATTAAGATGAAAGCAACCAAGGCCGACTTTGATGCGACGATGGCACTGCATCCCACCTCTGCCGAGGAACTGGTGACGATGCGAACGCCGACCCACCGTTATGTCCGGGAGGCGGCGGAATAGCCGCTCAGAACTCCTGCCCCCCGGACGCTAAAAGACGGACCGGCGAACAGGCGCGGTCCAAGAAATACCGCTTGACATCGCGCAATTGAGAAGACCAAATTGGTAGTACCAATATGGAGCTGCAGACTTAAGCAGCAGCCGTGTCCACGTGCCGATGGCGCAATGCGGATGCGGCTCGGACTTAGCAGCGGCCAAGAAACAGGCTGACAACATGGATCTGATATCGAATTTGCCCGCCCGCATTCACGGGATACTCGATGAGGGCGCCAAGGGCGACGCCTCTCGGGTTGCGTTTACTGACGAGCGCGGTGTCGATTGGTCCTATCGCCGCTTGATAGACGTCGTTGAACTGGTCGCCGTTGAAATGAGTCGGCTCGGTGTTCGTCCAGGCGATCGGGTCATGATCGTGTGTGAAAATTCGATTGCTGCAATCGTCTTGCTTTATGCGTCAAGCCGGCTCGACGCCTGGGCGGTCATCACCAATGCACGTCTCAGCCAGAACGAGCTGAATTTGATAGAGCGTGATTGCCGGCCACGGCGTGTGTTCTATACCCATACTGTTTCATCCGAGGCTGATGCTCATGCTTGTCGCCGGAATGCGGACATCGAGTCGTTCACCGGCATAGGGAAGGTGAAAGTCGGAGATCTCGATGCGAACTCGGTTGCGGAGCGGACGCACCAGGATCCCTCCCGACAGGTCGCCGTTGTTATCTACACGACGGGCACAACCGGCCGCCCAAAGGGGGTGATGCTCAGTCATCGTAGTCTGGCGTTTGTCGCGTGCCGGGGGAAAAGAACCGATACAATTCGTCCGGACGACGTCTCGCTATGCGTGATGCCGATTTCCCATTCGTATGGACTGACGCTCATGCAGGGCATGCTGTTCGCAGGCGCGCATCTGAAAATCATGCCCAGATTCTCGCTCACGCAGGCCATCGAAGCCATCTTAAGCAAGACGCTCACGATATTTACCGCCGTTCCCGCGTTACTGGCGCGCATCGTCGCTCACGTTGACCAAGCCGGCCTTAAACTTACACCGAACACGCTTCGATATGTTTACACCGGCACGGCTCCGCTCGACCTTTCATTGCGCCAAAACGTCGAACGCGTGTTTGGGGTCGTTCTTCACAACGGTTACGGTCTCACAGAGACGTCACCCACGATCAGCCGAACCCAATATGCAAAGGGAAGCGACGAAATCAATATCGGCCCGCCCATTTCCGGAGTCGAGATCAAGATTGTCGGAGCGGACGGTAACGAGGTCGAAGACGGTTTGCCTGGCGAGCTTCTCGTACGAGGGCCGAATGTGATGCTTGGCTACTACGGTCAGCCGGAACTGACCGCAGATGCTATCGATGAGCACGGCTACTTGAAGACCGGAGACATCGTCAGCCGCAACGCGCGCGGCGAAATGATTATGCAGGGGCGATCGAAAGAATTGATCATCCGTTCCGGGTTCAATGTTTATCCGCCGGAGATTGAGGCGGTGCTTAACACGCATCCGATGGTTCTCAACTCTGCGGTCGTCGGGCGATCGATTGAAGGCAACGAGGAGATCGTCGCCTTTGTTGAGCCTGTTCCTGGAAGCTGCATAGAAACGGACGATCTGTTCACGCTTATCGAGGAACAGCTTGCGCGATACAAGAAGCCTCAGCAGATCATCGTGATGTCGCAACTTCCGGTCGCGCCAAACGGCAAGATCCGGAAGCATGACTTGAAGAAATATGCCGAAACAGCCGGCCTAGCCGTCTAGTCCTTCCAGACCCAATTCTCATCACGCGCCGTTGGACATCGCCATGAATCAGGAACAGGCCTATCCGGATATCAAAATGTTCATCGACGAGACCTGGTGCGAGGGATCGCAGGGCAAGTCGGGCGCCGTGCTGAATCCGGCAACCGGGCTCGCGATTGGGCGCGTTTCACACGCTTCCATCGACGACCTTGACCGCGCGCTGGAGTCCGCATCGCGCGGCTTCGGCATATGGCGCAAGACGTCCGCGTTCGACCGCTACAAGCTGATGCGGTCGGCTGCCGAAAAATTGCGGGAGCGGGCCGGGGAAATCGCTCGCATTCTCACCCTCGAGCAGGGAAAGCCCCTGGCGGAAGCGAAGCTGGAGGTGCTGCTGGGTGCGGACATCATCGACTGGTTTGCCGAGGAAGCTCGCCGATCCTACGGCCGCGCCATTCCTTCACGTTCCGGAGCAGTGCAGCAAGTCGTGATCAAGGAGCCGGTCGGTCCGGTGGCGGCGTTCACGCCGTGGAATTTCCCGATTAATCAGGCTGTCCGCAAAATCTCGGCTGCGATCGCGGCCGGCTGCTCCGTGATTCTCAAGGGACCTGAGGAGACGCCGGCCAGCTGTGCCGCTCTGGTTCGGGCCTATGCCGATGCCGGTCTGCCGCCCGGCGTGCTCACCCTGGTCTTCGGCGTGCCAGCCGAGGTGTCTTCGTATCTGATCGCTCACCCCATCATTCGCAAGATTTCCTTCACAGGCTCGACCCAGGTCGGCAAGCAACTCGCTGCTCTGGCGGGATCCCATATGAAGCGCGTGACGATGGAACTGGGAGGGCATGCGCCGGCGCTGGTGTTCGGTGACGCTGACGTTGCGCAGTCCGCCAAATTGTTGTCGGCGGCGAAGTTCAGGAACGCGGGTCAGGTTTGCGTCTCGCCTACGCGTTTTATCGTGCACAAGAGTGTCTACGAGGAATTTGTCGACCACTTCACATCGGCTGCAGAGAATCTGGTGATTGGCAACGGTCTCGACGCCGCGAGTCAGATGGGTCCGTTGGCCAATCATCGCCGTATCGAGGCAATGGAGGCACTGATCGCGGACGCCACATCGCGCGGCGGCCGCATCAGGGCCGGTGGCAAGCGGATAGGAAACGAGGGATTCTTCTTTGAGCCGACCGTGCTTACGGACGTCCCGCTGAACGCGCGCATCATGAATGAAGAGCCGTTTGGTCCAATTGCACCTGTCAGCGTCTTCTCAGAGATCGATGAAGCCATCGTGGAAGCGAATCGTCTTCCTTTTGGCCTAGCTGCTTATGCTTATACCAAATCGGCCTCCGTCATTAGCGCCATCAGCACGGGCGTCGAAAGCGGAATGATGTCGATTAACCATCATGGTCTTGCGCTGCCTGAAACCCCGTTCGGTGGCATCAAGGACTCCGGCTACGGCTCCGAAGGCGGGACGGAAGCCATGGAGGCTTATCTGAACACCAAGTTCGTTACTCAAATGAATAGCTGAGCGGCGAAGGTCATCGCGGCTTCGCGGCTTTCTCCCGCCAGTTGAAATTCCAGAGCTTCGTTGCGCGGACGCCGGCGGGTTTGCTCTGCCACGCCCGCTTGATGGGGCCATGGTCTCGCAAGAAGGCCTGCGGCAGC